>Ga0255081_1000071_pt1 | contig 23244 bp, 10 predicted proteins | sample Colum_Colum_RepA_FD_188456 | JGI IMG/M metagenome (GOLD analysis project Ga0255081, IMG submission 188456) | Freshwater microbial communities from Columbia River, Oregon, United States - Colum_Colum_RepA_8h | ecosystem: Environmental > Aquatic > Freshwater > River | place: USA: Oregon... | reverse complement strand
GCCCGACTGGACGGCGGCGCGGACCAGGACGTCGAGGTCGGGCTCCTGGATATGGATACGGCCCTCGTTGATCGTGGCGACCACTTCGGGCAAGACATCGACGCCCAACACGGAACGGCCCTTCGTCGCGAAGATCGAAGCGGTGGGAAGGCCGATGTAGCCGAGGCCGAGGACGCAGAGGGAGGGCATGCGAGTTCGAGGAAGGGAGGACCCGAGGGCCGGAAGAAGCGAGGGAGGGAGATGAAGTGGATCCGTTGACGGTTGGCTAGTTGGCCGGAGGGGAGCCCAAGACCGGTTGATGAGCGAGGGCATCGCATCCCCGCTTTGCTTCAGCCAGGCCAGGACGCAGGGCTGACCCTGCCGGATGCATCCCTTGTCAACGGGCCAACCGATCAGCGGGTCAACTTTGTGGCGCTCTCATCCCCTGCATCCGGATGCTCCAGCGGGAGACTTCTTCGATCTCGTCGAGCGGGATGGGCGGTGGGGCAACGTGATGGGCGGCGTCCAGGAAAGCGGTGAGGGCTTCGCGATGGCCTTTGCCGCGGGCGGGACCGCCGAGCCAGGCCGGTCGGGCCGAAGCTCCCGGGAGGTTGGTGGAACGCAGCGAACGCCAGTTGTCGACCTCGGCTGACCAACCGTCTCCGGCGACGGCGATGCGTTCCTTGGGCAGATGGGCCGGGAGGTCCGTACGGTAGTGGAGCGCGGCGGCGTCGCCGTTGGCGAACGCCAGCTCGAAACAGCCGCCATCCTGTCCATCGAAGTCGCGCGACAAGCAGCGGACGGAGACGATCGGGCTGCCGGCCAGGAAGCGCAGCAGGTCCAAGAAGTGGCACGCCTCGCCGACGATGCGTCCCCCGCCCTGCCGCGGATCGAGCGTCCAATGGTCGGCGGGCAGGCGGCCCGCGTTGACTTCGACCGTGAAACGCCGCGGCCCCGGCTTGGCCGCGAGCGCGGCGCGCAGGCGGACGGCGAGCGGGGCGAAGCGGCGGTTGAAGCCGACGGCCAAGACGGCGGAATCCTCGGACGCGCGTGCGACGGTCAGCGTCGCGGCGAGGTCGGCTTCGGTCAGCGCGAGCGGCTTCTCGACCCAGGCGGACTTGCCGGCGCGCAGCGCCGCGCGGGCCAGTTCGCCATGTTCGTCATGGCGGGTCGCGATGAAGACCGCCTCGAGCATCGGATGGCCGAGCATCGCCGCGACATCGGTCGTCGCCGTCGCGGCATCGCCGGCCAGCCGCCGGGCGGAAAGCCCCTGGGCCGAAGCGAAGGAGCCGGGCGCGCGGCCGAGGCGACGCAGCGCCGGTACGAGGACCCGGGAGGCGAAGTTGCCGCAGCCGATGACCCCGAGCCCACCGAAGCGGGGCGCTTCGTGCCCGCCGGCGCCGGCGATCGTGCGGGCGAGGGCTCGGTCCGGGACGGCGTACTCGATGAGCAGGCCATAGGCGCCGGGGCGACGGAGGTCGTCGTAGATCGCGGGCGCCCCGCCGAACGGATGACGCGAGGTCAGCAACGGGGCGACGTCGAGCGAGCCGGCGGCCATGAGCCCGAGCACCTCGTCGAAGTTGGCGCGGGCCGAGGAGGGGTCGGCCGGGTCGGCGGAGCCGTAGGAACGCGAGACCTGGAAGGAGACCTCGTTCGCGTAGAAGTCGGCGCGGTTGAGCGTCAGGCCCGTCACGCCGACAAGGACCACGCGGCCGCGTCGACGGCAGAGGCGCGCGGCCTGGTTCACGGGTTCGTCCGAAGACGTGCTGGCCGTGATGAGCACGCCCGCCGCGCCGCCGGGCGCCAGGGAGGCGACGGCAACGCCCGGGGACGGGACGAGGGCGCCGGCCAGCTTCGCGTCGGCGAGTTTCGCGGCCTCCGGGTCGACGCCGACGACCTGGACGCCGCGGGCGCGCAACAGGCGGACCGCAAGCTGGCCGATGAGGCCGAGCCCCATGACCACGACCGTTTCACCGGGACGCGCCGCGACGAGGCGAAGGCCCTGCAGCGCGACGGCCGCGAGCGGCGCGAAGGCGGCGTGATCGGCGGAGACGCCGGCGGGCACGCGCGCGGCGAAGGCCGGATCGGCGGAGACGACCTCCGCGTGCGGCGCATTGGAGACCACGAGGTCGCCGACGGCGAAGCCGGGGACGTCGCCCGCCGCGAGGACTTCGCCGACGTGGCAATAGCCGAGCGGGATCGGTTGGGCGAGCTTGCCGCGGACCGCCGCGAGCGTGGGGAGGAGTCCCTCGCTCCGGACCTTGGCGAGCACCGCGCGGAACTTCTCGGGCTGCTGTCGGGCCTTGCTCAACCAACCCGCGCGCCCGAACTCGACCAGCATGCGTTCCGTGCCGAGCGAGACCAGCGAGCGCTGCGCCCGCACCAGCAGGCGACCGCGGCGCGGACCGGGAGCCGGGACCTCGATCAGTTCGGTCCGGCCGGAACCGAGATGCTGGATGAGCTGGCGCAAGGGACGGCGTCAGGGCGCGACCGCGGCGGCGCGACCGGCGGAGGACTGCTCGGTGAAGGCGGCCAAGGCGGCGACCACCAACGCGAGCACGGTGAGCAAGGGCGTGAACCAGCAGAGCAGGTCGAAACTGGCGTGCAGGGCGAAGAGCACCAGCAGCGCCGCGAGGGGCAAGGCCTCCGGATGGCCGGTCCGGCAGGCCGCGCGGAGCTTGCGGCCGAACCAGTAAAGGGCGGCCAGCAGCGGCACCAGGCCGAGGAGGCCGACTTCCGCGAAGAGCTGCAGCCAATCGTGGTGGGCGTACAGGGCGCGGACCCGCAGGCGCCCCTGCCCATCCTGCAGCGCCTTTTCGTCGGCCTGATAGACCGGGGAAACCCAGCGGTAGGAACCGGCGCCCCAGCCCGTCCAAGGACGGTCGAGGGCCATGCGCCACGTCGCGGCGCGGAGCGGCGCCCGATCGTCGGTCCCCGCCTGCAGGTAACGGTCCGCCTTCCCCTTCGCCTTGTCGGCCAATTTGCCGAAATCGGCGACCGCGCCGAGCGCGAGGACGATCGCCACCGTGGCGAGGATGGCCGCCCACACCCCCGGACGCACCTTGCCCCGATCGTCGCGGTAGCCGCGGAACAAGGTCAACGGCGCGACCACCAAGCCAAGCAGGCCGACGACGATGACGGCGCCGATGCTGTTGGTCAGCGCGGCGAACAACGCCAGGACGACGGCCCCGAACGCGGCGACCAAGTGCGGGCCACCCTGGGCCGCGCGGTCCCCGGCCCGACGCAGGTGCCAGCAGGCGAGGGCCAGCGCCAAACCGGCGTTGAGGTAGAGGTAGGCGCCGGCGTGGTTGCGGTTGATGAACGTCCCGAAGACCTGCGCTTCGCGCGGGATCGCGAAACCGAGGATCGTGCCATAGCTCGGCTGGTGGAGGTAACCCCAGACCGCGAAGAGCGCCGCCGTGGCGACGGAAATCCAGGCGAGGGCCACGAGCACGCGCCGGCGTAGGCCCGCGGCGCGCACCGCGACGAAGAGCGCCCAGGGGCCGCCGAGGATCAGCAGCAACCGCCAGCCGTTCATCGCGCCGGGGTCGGCGACGTCGGAACGCAAGGGGGAGCTCAGGCCCGCCGGCAACCATGCCACATGCGCCTCGGGGACGATCCGCCAGAAGAGGTCGCGCTCGACCACCGTGCCGTAGGCGTTCGCCATCTGCAGGGCGACGTAGGCGGCGAAGGCGAGCCCGGCCCAGAAGGGCACCGAGCGGCGGAGCCTCGGCCAAGCGTGCGGGGAGGCGGTCGGCTCGCGGAGGCAGACCCCGGCGAGGAGCTGGCCGACGAGCGCCGCCAAGGGGAAGGCCAAGGCTTCGCACCAAGGATCGTTGGCGAGGCTGAAGGTCGGCGCCACGAACGGGAGCAACCCGGGCTCGTCGCTGCCGCGCAAGGCGGCCGCGGTCCGCGCCGCGGCGACGAGGGCCCAGGCGACCCAGACGGCGGCCATCAGGAACTGGCTGCGACGGCCGCCCCAAGCCGCGATCACGGCGGAGACCCCGAGTCCAGCCGTGCCGGCGACCACCCAAAACACCACCCCACCCCAACCCCACGGGGCGAGGACGAGCATGAGCGCGGCGATCGCCCCGACGGCCCATTCCCGGGAAGTCGTGGCGGTGCGGACGTCGTTGGAGGCAGCGATCGGCACGGGGAGGGACTCAGACCAGGCCGGCCTGGTAGATGTCGTGGATCCGGAGCAAGCCGAGGCAGCGCGGCGAGTCGGGCGCGGTCACCGGCAACACCGAGATCTGGGAAGGGCGATCCTCCATGATGCGGGCCGCCTCGCCCAGCGGCATCGCGGCGTGCGCGCGGATCGGATCGCGCGTCATGATGTCGCCCGCCGTCGCCGCGTTGAGGTCGACGCCGCGGCTGAGCGCCCGGCGCAGGTCGCCATCGGTGATGAGGCCGGCCAGCGCGCCATCCGGCTGCAGGATGACGGCCGCCCCGAGCGGGAACTTCGTCATCGCGATCACGGTGTCGCGCAGCGACGTCCCCGGGGCGACCTGGGCGCAGCGCTCCAGCGGCTGCAGCGCCTCGCCCACCGTGAGCAGCAGGTTGCGCCCGAGCTGGCCCGCCGGGTGGAAGCGGGCGAAATCGGCCGCGCCGAAACCGCGCTTCGTCATGAGCGCCGCGGCGAGGGCGTCGCCCAGGGCCAAGGTCAGCAACGCGCTCGTGGTCGGCACCAGCCCCAGCGGGTCGGCCTCGGGGCGCGCCCCGATGTCCAGCACCACGTCGGCCTGCGCCGCGAGGGGCGACTGCAGGTTACCCACGATGGCGATCAGCGGCGACTTGAAGCCCCGCAGCACCGGCAAGAGGCGCACCAGCTCCGCGGTCGACCCCGAGCGGGAGATGAGGATGACCGGGTCGCCGGGCTGCAGGATGCCGAGGTCGCCATGCACCGCGTCGGCCGCATGGAGGAAGATCGCCGGCGTGCCCGTGCTGCAGAGCGTGGCGGCGACCTTCTGGCCGATGAGGCCCGATTTGCCGACGCCGCAGAGGACGACCTTGCCCGGATGCGCGGCGATGAGGTCGACGGCCCGGGTGAAGGCGCCGTCGAGACGCGCGGCCAGCTCACCGAGGGCGGCGGCTTCGGCCTGCAGGAGGGCGCGGGCGGATTGGAGCGGAGTGGTCATGGTAGGAAGTGACAGTTGATGGGTTGAACGGTGGGCCCGTTGGCCAGAGAGGCAAAGGGGCGGTGGCTGGCGATCGGCTTGCCGGTTAGGGCGGCGACTGTTCCTGCGTTCGGAGCAGCTTAGTTGGGTTTTCCGGCCAACGGGCCAACCGACCGACGGATCAACCCGGCCGGCCGCCGACCATCCCCCGGGCGACCGCGAGGTCCTCGGGGGTATCGATGGCGACGGGGTGGTAATCGGTGACGACGGTCTGGAACGTCTTGCCGTGGGCGAGGAAGCGCAGCTGCTCGAGGGACTCGGTCGCCTCCAGCTCGGTGGCCCGGAGTTGGGCGTAGCCGGCGAGGGTCGCGCGGTCGTAGCCGTAGACGCCGATGTGGACCCAGTAGTCGCGGCGGGTGACCCACTCGGCGGGATCGACGCCGCGCAGGTGCGGGATCGGGCTCCGCGAGAAGTAGATGGCTTCGCCGTTCTCGGCGCGGACGACCTTGACGACGCTGGGGGCCAGCAGCCGCTCGGCGGTGGCGATCCGCGACACCGCGGTGACCAGCGGGCAACGGGTCTCCTGCCAGCGGGTGATGAGCCCGTCGAGCAACTCGGGCTGGATGAACGGCTCGTCGCCCTGCACGTTGAGGAAGAACTCGCCGGGCAGTCGGTCGATGACGCTCGCCATGCGCGCGGTACCGGACGGACAGGCCGGGTCGGTCATCAGCACCTCGGCGCCGAAGCCACGCGCGACCGTCGCGACCTCCTCGGAGTCGGTGAGCAGGACCACGCGGTCCGCCTGGCGGACCTGCCGGGCCCGTTCCCAGACATGTTGGACGACGGGTTTGCCGCCGAGGTCGAGCAGGACCTTGCGCGGCAGGCGCGTGGAGGCGATGCGGGCGGGGATGCAGAGCGTGACGGAGGACATTTGAATGCGAGGAATGGAGGGTACGAGGGCCGGCGGACTGGCGGGCACGAGGCCGCCGGTTGCTCCGGAACGTCGCGCCAAGGGTTGGGCGACCGGGCCCTCCCCTTCGCCCTATCGCGGACACTCCCGGGCGGAGCACGCGATCACTTCCGCGCTTCGGCGGCGTTCGCGAGGTACCACTCGTAGGAATGGCGGACGCCTTCCTCGAGGGAGATGCGCGGGGCCCAGCCGAGCGCGCGGATGCGGGAGACATCCATGAGCTTGCGCGGGGTGCCGTCGGGCATGGCCGGGTCGAACTCCAGGCGACCGGCGAAGCCGGTGACCCGGGCCGCCAATTCGGCGAGCCCGCGGATGGAGATCTCCTCGCCCGAGCCGACGTTGATCGGGCCGGGCTCGGCGTAGCGGTCGAGGAGGAGGAGGCAGGCCTCGGCGAGGTCGTCCGCGTGCAGGAACTCGCGGAGCGGCGTGCCGGTGCCCCAGAGGCGGAGGACGGCGTCGCCGCGGAGCCGGGCCTCGTGCATCTTGCGGATCATCGCGGGCAGGACGTGGGACTTCTCGAGCGAGAAATTGTCGCCGGGCCCGTACAGGTTGCACGGCATCGCGCTGATGAAGTCGCACCCATGCTGGGTCCGGGCGTGGTCGCAGAGCTTGATGCCCGCGATCTTGGCGACGGCATAGGCCTCGTTGGTCGGCTCGAGCGGGCCGGTCAGCAGGGAGTCCTCGCGGATCGGCTGCGGGGCGTGCTTCGGGTAGATGCAGCTCGAGCCGAGGAAGAGCAGTTTACGGACGCCCGCCCGGCGCGCGCCTTCGATGACGTTGACCGCCATCGCCAGGTTGTCGTGCAGGAAGTCGTAGGGCTCGGTGGCGTTGGCCTTGATCCCGCCGACGCGCGCGGCGGCCATGACGACGACGTCGGGCCGCTCGGCGGCGAGGAACGCCTGGGTCGCGGCGCCATCGCGCAGGTCGAGCTCGGCCGAGGTGCGTACGACCAGCTGGTCGTGGCCCGCCGCGCGGAGCGCGCGGACGAGGGCGGCCCCGACCATCCCGCGGTGGCCGGCGACGTAGATCTTCGCGCCCCGGTCCATCAACGGTGGGCGTGGGCGACGGCCTGGAGGTCGTGGTCGACCATCTTCTGGACGAGCTGCTCGAAGGAAGTCTGCTGCGGATTCCAGCCGAGCTCGCGGACGGCCTTGGCGGGGTTGCCGAGGAGCTGCTCGACTTCGGTCGGGCGGAAATAGCGGGGATCCACGGCGACGAGCTTCTTGCCCGTCCGGCGGTCGACGCCCTGCTCGTCGACGCCGACGCCGCGCCACTCGAGCTCGATGCCGGCGCGGCGGAAGGCGTGCGTGCAGAATTCGCGGACGGTGTACATCTTGCCCGTCGCGATGACGAAGTCGTCGGGCTGCCGGTGCTGCAGGATCAGCCACATGCATTGGACGAAGTCCGGCGCGTAACCCCAGTCGCGCTGCGCCGAGAGGTTGCCCAGGAAGAGGCAATCCTGGCGGCCGTGGACGATGTTGGCGACGGCGAGCGAGATCTTGCGTGTGACGAAGGTCTCGCCGCGGCGCTCGGACTCGTGGTTGAAGAGGATGCCGTTGGAGGCGAACATCCCGTAGGCCTCGCGGTAGTTGCGCGTGATCCAGTAGGCGTAGATCTTCGCCGCGGCGTAAGGGCTCCGCGGGTAGAACGGGGTGGTCTCCGACTGCGGGACTTCGACGACCTTGCCGTAGAGCTCGGACGTGGAGGCCTGGTAGACGCGGACCTTCTGCTCCAGCTTGAGGATGCGGACGGCCTCGAGCAGGCGGAGGGTGCCGAGCCCGTCGGTGTCGGCGGTGTACTCGGGGATGTCGAAGGAGACCTTCACGTGGGACATGGCGCCGAGGTTGTAGATCTCGTCGGGCTGGATGTCGCCGATGAGCCGGATCAACCCGGTGGCGTCGCCCAGGTCGCCGTAGTGGAGGTGGATCTTCTTGACGTGGATGTCGCGCACGAGGTCCTCCATGTAGAGGTGCTCGATGCGCGAGGTGTTGAAGGAGGAGGAGCGGCGGATGACGCCGTGGACCTCGTAGCCCTTCCCAAGGAGGAACTCGGCGAGGTAGGAGCCGTCCTGGCCCGTGATGCCGGTGATGAGCGCGCGTTTCTTCATGATGGTAAAGAGGGATGCCTTAGGCTGGCCGGTCCTTGGCCTGGGCGATGATGCGGGAACTGCTGTCGATCTTGGCGCCGAGGCCATCGATGAGCAGGGCGCCGTGGCGGCGCAGGACGGTCAGTTCGGGGATGTTGCCCGCATGGCGATCGCCGCCCTTGCAGAAGACGGCGTCGGCGCCGGCGGCCTTGGCTTCGGCCAACAACTGCTCCAGGGTGGCGCAGACGGAGCCGTCGGCGTCGATGGCCAGCACCGCCCGGTCGACGACGCGCAGGGCCCGGGTCACCGCCAAGCGGGTGTCCTGATCGATGAAGGCCTGGCCCTTCTTCAGCGCCGCTTGGGCGTCATTGTTGACGATGACCCAGAGCACGTCGCCTTGGGCCCGCGAAAGCTCCAGCATCTCGAGGTGCCCCCGGTGCATGGGATCGAAGTAGCCGGAAGTGATGGCGACGCGCATGGTTCGAAAAGATGGGACGAAAGGTATCGGCGGTTGGCGGTCAGCGGTGGGACTGACGCAGGCAATTTCTCGGACGGGGGCCTGGGCGGGCCTGCCGTGGTTGGAGGGATGTCCTAACCTCCCACCGTTATCCGCCAACTGCTTATCTTTATTTTGATTACTTGGGCAGGCTACCGCCCGTGGCGGCGCAGGGGGCCGACACGCAGGGAGCGTTTTTCGACTGTCTGCCGGTTACCCGGCGAAAATTTCAGCCACCCTGCGAAGGGGGCAGCATGAGGGGGAAAAGTTCGAGGGCGCGGGCGTTCCAGCGCTTGAGTCGGGTCAGGCGTTCGAGGACTTCCGGGGAAGCTCCGACGGCTTGGGCTCCCTCGAGGACCCGCTGCAGGGCCGGGGTCGACTGTTCGAGGGCCGGCAGTACTTGGCGGCGCACCAGGTTGACCAACGAAGCGGCCAAGGAAGGCGTAGGCTCCCAGCGTTCCCGCCGCACGCCTTTGGCTTTGACGGACAGGATCATCTCATGGTCTCGAAGGAACTTAAGTCCTTGACTGACAGAACCTTTACTCATTCCGAGTTTGGCCTGGATTTGGTCGAAATCCAGGGCGGTATCGGCCGCATAAAGCAGCGCGTAGATCTGGGCGACCGACCGCGGGACCCCCAAGATTCCCGCCATTTGGACGAAAAAGTCTCCCAGCTCGATCTCATGCGGAGAAAGGCGGCGGGTATCTGGCCGGCGGGGGCGACCAACGGGTGGCTTCTTGGCGGGTGGCTTCATCGCGCGGCCTCGGGGCGGAGGGAGGCTATGTTTCAATAAAAATTGAACTGAGGCAAGGGGCTTCTGCTCAATCGGGGTAAATACCCTGCAAACCACGCTCAGTCATGCCCTTGCAAGCCGGGGGAGCCTCCCTACCCTAGCCGCTCCGATGCGACGACTTTCCCTCGCTTTCTGTGGCTGTGGCTCCCGCGCCCGCACCTACGCCGCCATCGCCGCCGGCATGGCCGACCGCTTCGCCCTCGTGGCCGCCGCCGACCCGGTCCCGGAGCGCGTCGCGGCGATCCGCGCCCACACCCAGGCCCCCGGGGACTTCCGCTCCTACGCCTCCGCCGAGGCGATGTTCGCCGCCGGCCGCCCCGCCGACGTGGTGGTGATCGGCACCCAAGATGCGCAGCACCGCGAGCATGCGATCCGGGCCATGGAGCTCGGGTGCGACCTGCTGCTCGAGAAGCCGATCGCCCACCGACTCGACGACACCCTGGCCGTCCGCGACGCCGCGCGGCGGCTCGGTCGCCGGGTCGTCGTGTGCCACGTGCTCCGTTACACGCCCTTCTACGCCCAGGTCCAGGCCTTGCTGCGGTCCGGCGCCATCGGCGAAATCGTTTCGGCGAACTTCATCGAGGGGGTCCAGCCCTGGCACCAAGCCCACTCTTTCGTGCGCGGCCATTGGTCGGTCGAGGCGAAGTCCTCCCCGATGATCCTCGCCAAGAGTTGCCATGACATGGACCTGCTGGCGTGGCTCATCGACCGACCGTGCGAGACCATCGCCTCGTTCGGCAGCCGGACGTATTTCACCGCGGCCCGCGCCCCCGCGGGCGCGCCCGCCCGCTGCACCGATGGCTGTCCGGTGGCGGCGACCTGCCTTTACGACGCGCACCGTTACGCCCGCCCGGAAGGGCGGCGCTGGCTGGCGATGGTCCATGACCGCGCGAAGGAAGCGAGCGAGGCGGAGGTCTTCGCCTGGCTGCGGACGAGCCCGTGGGGCCGCTGCGTCTACCGCTGCGACAACGACGTGGTCGACCATCAGGTCATCGCCGCCCAGTTCGCCGGCCAGGTCACGGCGACGTTCACGATGACCGCGTTCGACGAAGGCCGTCACCTGGAGATCTTCGGGACGGAAGGGGTGCTGCGCGGCGGGGCCTTCGTGAAGAAGCAGCTCGGGTGCGACCTCGTGGTGACCCGGCATGGCTGGGACCAGCCGGCGGAGAAGATCGTGGTCGAGACCCCCGCGGTGGGCTATGCCGGCCATGGCGGCGGCGACTTCGGCCTCATGAGCACCCTGCATGCGGACCTGACCTGCCCGGACCCGGCGGGGATGCGCACCTCACTGGAGGTCTCCCTGCAGAGCCACCTCATGGCCTTCGCGGCCGAAGAATCCCGACGCTCCGGCCGGACCGTGACCTTGGCGGTCTGACGGTCGGCGGGAAAATTGTCCACCGTGGCGCCCCCTTGGGGATTCGAACCCCAGTTACTTCGATGAAAACGAGGTGTCCTGGACCGGGCTAGACGAAGGGGGCGGACGGTGGAAGAGCCGAAAGTAGGAATGAGGGCACGCTGGTCAAGGCTTTTGGCAGAACAAGAAAAAGGGCGGCAATCCGCCGGATTGCCGCCCCTCGGGGACGGGGAAAGCCCGTTTCTCCGTCAGAACCGCTTGCGGTAACTGAAGTTGACGCCCGTCCCGGTGCCTTGGTTCTTCTCGTAGGTCAGGCCCAGGCTGTAGGTCGTGTTTTCGTTCGGGCCGAAGTTGAGCGACGGCGCGAAGTAGTAACCCGAACCGCCCGTGACGCGCAGCGGGGAGGTGTAGCTCGTACCGTTGAGCGCGGAAGCTTCGCCGTTGGTGGCGGTGAAGTCGCTCGTCTCGCCGGAGCCCTGGTTGAGGTAACCGAGGTCGGCCGAGAGGCGGTAGCGCCAGGTGCCGTCGGCGGACTCCCACTGCTTGTGGAAGCCGACGCCGGCGCGGATCGAGGTCTGGGCGATGCTCTTCGCGGTGACCTGCAGGGCGTCGGCCTGACCAGTCTCGGCGAGGTCGTCGACATTGGTCGAGGAGACCTGGACGCCGAGGAAGGGCGTGGCGTAGGCGCCGACGGACTTCAGGGGGAAGACCGTGCCGAGGCGCGCCCAGCCGCCGAGGGTCGTGCCCGTCGGGGACGACGTGTTCGTCGCGCCCGGGGTGACGATGGAGTCGCGGGTAGCCTTGCCGGAGAGGTGACCCAAGGAGACGCCGACGTCGAGGGACATCAGGTCATTGAAGAACGTGGTGCCGGCGAAGACGTCCGCGCGGATGTCGTTGCCCTCGAACTTGGCGCTGGTGTCGCCGGAGGTGGTCACGCGGTTGGCGCCGAGGGTGAAGCCGTAGTTGGCGCCGCCGTCCGTCTGCCGGATCAGGCCCGCGTGGACGCCCATGAGGTTGCCCCTGGTCTTGAGTTCGCCCGAGGCGCCGAGGCGCAGCTGGCGGATGTCGGTGCCGACGAACCATTCGGAGTTGACGATGGACAGGCCGGAGCGGTCGAAGCGGCGCATCTCAAGTCGCTTGGCCAAGGTAGCCTCCGACGTGCGGAAGCCCTCGATCGACAGGGCGGCGACGGACGCCGCGCCGAGGGGCATCAGGTTGTTGATCGCGCCCTGCAGCTGGGCGTCGGTCATCAACGCCAGCTTGGAGCCGAGGAGGTTGAAGGTGGCGTTCGGCGTCGCCTGCCAGACGTCGTCGGCGGTGCCGAGGTTGCCGTCGACGCCGTTGCCGACGCGGACCATATCGACGCGGGCCAGGGTTTGGATGACGCCAATCAACGGCGCGGGCCCCTGGAAGGCGGCGTACTCGGCCGCGGTACGGACCGAGTAGACGGCGATCTCGTTGGCCAGCACCGGGACGCCGATGACGGGCGCCGTCGGGATTGAGAGCAGGTAGGGCTTCGGGGCGGCGCCGACCATGGTGATGGAGGCGGCGGGAATGACCGAGGTGTAATAGGAGGACGCAAGCGTGCTCGGGGTGATCGCGACCGAACCGGTCGGCGCCGCGGTGAGGGCGGCGCTGAGGCTCACGCCGGCGGCGCCGGTAACGGTGCCGGCGGGGACCGCGGTCAGGGTCGTGTTGATCGTGAAGCTGGTGTTGGCGTTGATGCCGGTGACAACGGAATTGGCCGGGAGCCCTCCGCCGGTCACGACTTGCCCGAGCACCAGGCCGGCGGTGTTGCCGGTCAGGACGGTCGAAGTGCCGATCGCGCCGCCCGTCGGGGTGATGGCGACCGACGGGACGACGGCGCTGACGGAGGTGCCGGCGGCCAGACCCGTTCCCGCGAGGCCATCGCCGACGCGGAGGCCGGTGAGGTTCGCGGTGGCGAGGAAGGACTGGCCGGAGACGCCGCCGGCGGTGGCGACGTTGGCCGGGGTGAGGCCCTTGAAGAGGACGTAGCGCTGGCCGGCCGGCAGGACGCCGGGGCCGAACTGCGAGAGCTCGATGCGGCCGGTGCCGCCGCCATTGAGGGCGGCCGAGCCGTAGAACTCGATCCGGTCGTTGAACGTGCCGTTCACGGCGGTGGCGGAAAGTTCCAACTGGTAGGTGCCGGTGTTGACGACGTCGCCCGTGACCGTGATGACGCCGGGCGAATAGCCCGGGGCCACGATACCGGCGTTGGTGAAGTTGGCGCGGGCGGCGAACGTTCCGAGGGTGGCGGAACCTTGGATACGCGAGGTCGCGTCCACGGTGATGCTGCCGGCGATGGCCACGTTGGGCGCGGCGGCGGTGCCGAGCTCCACCTTCGACTGGGCGGTCAGGCTGAGACCACCGGCGAAGCCACCGTCGATCGTGAGCAGGCCCGCGTTGGCCGAGCCGGTGACCTGGATCATGCCGGTGCCGCCGGAGCCGGCGAAGGCGCCGGTGGCGAGGGTCGCCGGGCTGCTGTCCTGCTGGATGTCGAGGAAACCACCCTTGAGGGTGATCGGGCGGTTGCCGAGGATGCTGCCGCCGGAAGCCTGGACGACGAAATGCCCGGCCTCGATCTCGTAGGAGGAGAAGACGGCCGCGGTGACGCTGGCGGTGCGGCCATCCAAGAAGCCCGCCCCGGTCTTGATGAAGCGACCGGCGCCGGCGACGCCGGTGACGGTGCCGTCGAAGACCTCGGGGGAGGCGAGCGTACCGCCGTCCGCGCGGACGGCGATGGAACCCTGGTCCGCGATCGTCGCCGAGCTCTTGGCCAGCGCGATCGATTCACCGCCGAAGGCGGCGCGGATCTCGAGGTGGCCCGCCTCGGCGACCGTCCCGACGGTCAAGGTATTGCTGAAGCCAAAGGCGCCGGAGCCCGGGAAGTTATTGGCGAAGAAGGGATTCAGGAAGCTCGCCCGGCCCGCGCCGACCAAGGTCAGGTTCGTGTCGACGTAGGAATAGACGTCGCCGAGCATGGTCGTGGAGACGGCTTGGCGCAGCGTGACGTTCTGGGACGATCCGACCGGCGCGTCGTTCAGGCCGCTGGCGAGGGTGAAGATGAACTCGCTGTCGGCGTCGCCGGAGACGGCGACCACGTTCGCCTGTCCGGCGCTGCGGAGGGTGACGTAACCGGTCAGGCCGAGGGCGGTCATGGTCGGCTGGGCGTCGAGGCGCACCACGGACCACCGGTTCGGGTCGGTGGGGCTGCCGGTCACGCTCAGTTCGAGGGTCGTCAGCGATCCGGCCGTCGCCGCGGAAACCTGGGTGCCGAGGGAGCGAAGGGTGCCGTTGCCCAATTGGATCCGGAAGGAAGCGCCGTTCGAGATGACCGCCGTCGCGAGGTCGGTGACGCCGCCGGTCGTCGCGCCCGAGCCGTTCACGCGGTCGTCGCGGACGACGAGCTTGCCGCCCTGCACGACGAAATTCGTCGCGGTGTTGTTCGCGCTCGTCAGCCGGACTTCGCCGGCCCCGGTCTTGAGGATGGTGCCGCCGACCGTCCCGGCGCCCGCGCCAGTGCTGGTGACCTGGCCCGCGTAGGTCCAGGCCGCCGTCGGGTCGTCGTTGTTGAAGCCGATGGTGGCGCCGTTGTCGACGGAGAGGTTGGCCGCGCCGAAACCGGCTTGGCTGCCGATCAAGGCACCCGCGTGGATGTTGATGGCGCCGATGGCGTTGGCCGTCCCGAGGCGCGCGAGGTTGAAGGCGCCGGTGCCGAGCTTCTCGATGGTGGCGCCGCCCGTGATGCGGCCGCTGTAGATCGCCGTGGTGGAGGGGGAGGCGTTGACCGTCAAGGTGCCGGACCCGTTGATCGTGGAGCTGGCGGCGCCGGTCACATTGGCCAGGTCCTGGCTGAAGTTGGCGACGTCGAGGGTGGTGTCGGCGCCGAGGTTGACCGCCGAAGCCGAGGCGAAGGCCGCCTCCGTGTTCACGCGGAGCGTGCCGCCGGTGAGGTTGACCGCGCCGGTCAGGGAGAGCGGCACGTTGAGCTCGAGCAAGCCGCCGCCGGTCTTCTCGAAGTTGCCCGCGCCCTTGATGTCGCCCTGCTGGAAGGCGATGTTTCCGTTGAGCGCCACCGCGGTCGGGGCGCTGAGCGTGAGGGTGGTCGCGCCGTCGATGGAGGCGATGGTGCCGAGCAGGCCCGCGAAACCTTGGACGGTGTTGTCGAAGACGCGCATGCCGACCCGAAGGTCCGCGGTCGAGGCGAGGGTGACGACGGCGCCGCCGGCCGTCGACGTGCCGGTGCGGATGTCCCAATCGCCGTAGGACTCGGCGCCGGTGATGGGTCCGTTGGCGACGGTGAGCGTGGGACGGTCGAGGGTCAGGGAGTTCGCGCCGACCGCGACGACCACGGAATTGGCGGCGAGGCCGGTGCCGGCGACGCGCTGGCCGACGTAGAAGCCGGCGCTGGCCGCGACCGGGACGATGGTGCCGGCGGCGAGCTGCGCGCCGGTGGTGGCGGCGACCTTGTCGGCGAAGGTGGCGCCGGCGGCGACGTTGATCACGCCGAAGTCGGTACCATCCGTGGGCAAGGCGTTGACGATGACCTTGCCGGCCTGCACGGACATCGTGCCCGTGGAGGTGAAGGTCCCCCCGATGGTGAGGGTGCCCGCCCCGGTCTTGGAGGTGTTGCCTGGACCGCTGATGGACCCGCTCCAGGCGAGGTCGTTCGGGGTGTTGAGCTGGAAGTTCGTGCCGGTGCGGACGTTGACGATGCCGCCGGTGATGGAGGACAGGTTGCCGGGGTTGAACTGGACCGAGCCCTCGACGATGTCGATGCGGCCGGTGGACCAACCGGTGGTCGTGTTGATCACGAGGGTGCCCGCGCCGAGCTTCTCGAAGCCGCCGATGCCGGTGATGGGACGGTCGAACGACTGCGCGCCGGAGTCGACGTTGATGGCCAGCCCGCCGAGGGCGCCGATGTTGATGCCGGAGGTGTTCGGCAGGGAGTCCCAGTTGACCTGGAGGACGCCGCCTTGGATGCTGGTGGCGCCGGAATAGGTGTTCACGCCCGCGAGGATGAGGCGCTCCGGACCGACCTTGGTGAGCCCGCCGGTACCCGTGATGTTGCCCCGGAAGGCCAAGACCTGCTGGTCGGTGACGGTGAGGACGCGGACGGTGCCGGTGGCCGCGGCGGTCAAGGTCTGGTCGAGGGTGACGATGTTACCGTTGATCGCGGTGATCTTGGCGCCGGCGGGGATGCCCGTACCGAGGAGGGTGCGGCCGACCGCGAGGCCCGTGACATCGGCCAAGGTGAGGGTGGTCCCGCCCTGGGCGCCGGAGACCACGGGCTTGGTGACCTGCTCGCCGAGCGCGGAAGCCAGGAAGCCGACGGTGTTCTCGCGGGACATGCCGGAGACGGGGAGGTTCGTGAGCGAACCCGCCGCCTGGGCGGTCAGGGGCGTGTCCAGCGTGAGGACGTTGCCGCTGATGCCGGTGATCACCGAACCCGGCGCGATGCCGGAGCGGATCGCCAAGGTGCCGGAACCGGGTGCCAGCAGGTTGGCGGAGAGGGTGACGGTGTTGCCGTTGATCGCCGCGATGGTGGCGCCGGTCGGGATGCCGGTGAGGGCGGTCAGCGTCCCGGTGGTGGCGGCGGTGGTGGTGGCGCTGAGCGAGATGACGTTGCCGGCGATCGCGGTGATGGTGGTGCCGGCGGGGATGCCGACGCCGGTGACCATCTGGCCCACGGCGAGTCCGGTGTTGTCGGCCACGGTGACGAAGCCGGCGTTGATGGCCCCGGGCACGAGGGACTTGCGGATGGCTTCGGAATAGACGGTCTGGCCGACCGCGAGTTCCGAGGCATTGGCCACGACCAGGGTCGGCTGGGAGGCCGTCAGGCTGCCCGAGGCGCGCGCGGTCAGGACGTTGCTGAGGGTGAGCGTGTTGCCGGCGATCCCCGCGATGGTGGTGCCGACCGGGATGCCCGTCGAGACGGTGAGCAGGCCGGAGGAAGCGGCGGTGAGCGCCGCGGAAAGCGTGACGACGTTGCCGTTGATCGCCTGGATGGTGGTGTTGGCCGGGATGCCGAGGCCGGTCACGGTCTGGCCGACCGCGAGGTTCAGCGCGTTGCCGACCGTGATGGTGGCGGGGAGCACGCCCGCGGCCGTCGAGTTGTTGATGGGCTTGACGATGGCGATCGAGCCGACCGCCTGACCCACCGACAGGTTGGTGACATCGGCCATGGTGATCGTGTTCGTCAGGGCCGTGCCGGCGCCGATCGGCCGGATGATGTAATCGCCGGAACCGACCGGGACCTCCGGGTCGATGCCGGTGATGGGCGAGCCGGCGCTGAGTCCGGCGACGCTGGTGAGGCTGATCGTGTTGGCGCCCGCGGCGCCCCACGGCAAGGTGATGTCGGCGTTGACCGTCGGGGTCGTCTGCAGGTAGTAGGCCGGGTTGGCGTCCGGCGAGGTGCCCGGGAAGTTGGTCAGGGCCGCGTTGAGCTGGGCGATCTGGTCGGTGGTCTTGCCCACGATCAGGGTGCCGCCGTTCAGGTTGATGGTCGAGCCGGCCTGGCCGAAGAGCGAACCGACGGTCTGGTTGCCGGTGGCGTTGAGGGAGGCGCCGGCGAGGAGGACGAGGCCGGCCGTGTTCTGGATGCTGTTCGCGCCGGTGAGGGCGAGGGCGCCCTGCTTGACGACGGTCGCGCCATAGTAGGAGTTCAGGCCCGAGAGGGTCAGGGTGCTGCCGCCCTGCTTGACGAGGTTGCCGGCGCCGGTGATCTTGCCCTGGTAGGTGGTGGCGGCGTTCTGGTTCAGGGTGATGCTGCCGCGGCCGAGCTCGATGCGGGTGTTCGCGTCGCCGCCGAGGTTGTTGACGCGCTGCGTGGTGTCGTTGAAGCGGATGGCCGTCTCGTAGCCCAGCCCGTTGTTGACGTTGTTGTCGCCGAGGCCCGAGGAGAGGGTGATCGAGGCGGCGTTCACGAACGTGTTGTCCTGGCCGAAGGAGAAGGCCAGCGTGATGCCGTTCTTGACGATGAGGTTGCCGAAGAAGAGGTCCTGGCGGTTGTAGACGTCGATCACGCCGAGCTGGCCGTTGCCGATCGTGACGCCGCCGGAGCGGAGGTTGACGATGTTGTCCGTCGGGGCCACGGTCAGGACGGAGCCGGCGGCCCCGTTGATCTGGGCGCGGAGCGTACCGGCGTTGTTCTGGACGATGGACAGGGTGCCGGCGCCGCCGAGCACGACGCGGCCGTAACCGAGGCTCTGCACGTTGGCGATGACCTTGCCGGCGTTGATGTCGATCTGGCCGATCGTGGAGCTGGTCCCCATCAGCGCGAGCGCGCCGACGCCCTGCTTCTCGAAGACGCCCTGGCCGCCGTTGATGCTGCCGGTGAACCAACCGTCGAGGTTCTCGTCCTGGATGACGACGAGCCGGGCGTTCGGGGACACGTCGATGCGGGAACCGGTCCCGGGACCCGCGTCCCAGAGGTTGGTGGCGATCTCCGAATAGAGGGCCTGGAGGTTGCGGATGGTCTGGTTGTTGCGGACCTCGAGGACGGGGGCGCCGCCGGTCGGGAGGTAGCCCGGGCGCCACTCGATGCCGAGCGCCGCGTCGGTGGCGAAATTGTACTGCGAAAGCGCGGTCTGCCCGTCCGGGGAGCCGCCGATGAGGTTGACCGAGGCGGCCTGGCGCAGGGCGAGGCCGTTGGGGTCGTTGAGGACGAGGTCGCCGCCGGCGATGAACACGTCGCCCGTGAGTCGGCTGCTGTTGAGGATGGTCAGCTGACCGGTACCCGACTTGTAGAGGCGACCCGCGCCGTCGATGCGGCCGATGGAGCCGACCATGCCGGCGTCGAAATGCGCGTTCAGGGCGTAGTCGGCGTCCTTGCCGACGTCCAAGACCGTGTTGACGTCCGTGCCCTCGTTGCCGTTCACGAAGTCGAGCAAAGTGCCGGCGTAGAGGTTATGGACGAAGTTCAGGCGGTAAAGCAGCGGCGCGGAGGGATTACCCAACTGGCTGTCGCCGAGCTGCGGGCCCTGGGCGACCACGTTGTAGGGGGTGTTCTGGAAGCTGAGCGTGGAGTTGCCCTGGACGATGACGGCCTTGGCGCCGACCATGCGCGACGTGAAGCCGACGGGGGCGTTGGTCCCGTACTCGGCCCAATGGTTGAGGTAACCGCTGACCACCAGCGAGCCCTGGTTGACGATCGCGATGCCCGAGAACGCGCCCTGGGAGCGCAGGTCGTTCGGGAGGTTCGAATTGTTGGTGAAGGTATTGTTGCCGAAATAGTTGATGTCCTTGAACGCGTCGTACTGGAGGGTGCCGCCGCCGGTCTTGATGAAGAGGGGCACCACGTCGGCGATCGTGACGTCGGTCACGGGGAACAGGACGGTGGACGTGAAGTCGTTGCTGAGCAGCTTGATCTGGGTGGTCGCGGCGACCTGCTGGTTGAGGACCAGCTGCGTCCGGACGGCCCCGACCGGCTGGCTGAGGTTCAGCGAGGTGACGGTGCGGGTCAGCTCCTGGATCTGCGTCGGGGTCGGCAGGCTGCCGGGGGCGCTGAGGTTGGAGAGGTTGACGATGCCCGTGACGGGGGCGCCGACGAGCACCTGCGCCGGATTGGACAGGGGCGCGGCGTAGTTGACGGTGACGTCGGCCCGGGCGAGGGGGGCGGCCGCGAGGGCGGCGGCCAGGACGAGGAAGCGGCGGGAGAGTTTCATTGCGGAAGGTACGGTGGGGAGGGACGATCAGAAGCGGCGGCGGTAGCCGGCCTGGAAGCCGGTCGTCTGGGTGGAACCGGCCTTCTCGAGCGACAGCGTCAGGTAGTACGCGGTGTCGGGATTCGGGCCGAAGGTGAAGGAAGGCACCAGGCGGAAACCGGAACCGGCGGCGACGTCGGTCTTGGTCGAGAAGGCGCCCACGCCGTCGAAGTTGGCGTCGATCTCGGCCGTCTTGCCGCCGCCGACTTCGGCGAAGGCCTCGAGGTCGAAGGCGAACTTGATCATCTGCCCCTCGTGGACCGAGAGCCACGCCATGCCGGTGCCGGTGGAGGCGCGGGCCGACGTGTAGGAGTAGGAACTGACGTCCAGCTTGGTGGGGTCGCCGGTCGTGTTGGTCTCCTTGAACGACTGGCCGCTGACGCGGACGAGGTCGAGGCCGACGAACGGGGTGAAGTTGACGCCACCCTTGGTCGCCAGACCCGCGCCGAAGCGGGCGAAGGCGCCGTAGGACATCGCCGAAGGCGTGCCGCGCTGCGTCCCCATGAAGGTGACGCGGTCCGACGTGTTGTTGCTGTTGCCGACGGAGACGCCGGCGTCGAGGTAGAAGGTGTCGCGGCGTTCGCCCAGCATGCCCGAGAAGAAGGCGGTGGCGCGGTAGGCGTTGCCGGACACGGAGCCGGCGCCTTCCGCGAGCGTGCTCCGGGTCTGGGAGGCGCCGAGGGTGAAGCCGGCGACGGACCACGGGTTGAGGTCCTTGAGGTAGCCGCCAAGCAGGCCGGTGAGGGTGGAGTTGAACGGCGGGGCGCCCGCGCCGGAACCGCCCTGGAAGCGGGTCGACGTGGCCTCCACGAAGAACTCGTTGTAGTAGACGCTGTAACCGGCGCGGTCGTAGCGGCGCTGGTCGAGGCGACGCTGGAGGGCGTCGGTCTCGGCGCGCTGCTCGAGGGCGACGGTCGCCGGGATGGCCGCGAGCGAACCGGGCTGGAGCGAGCGGATCGAGGAAGCGAGCGTCGCGTCGCCCATGGTCATGAGGGTCGCGGCGAGTTGGCTGAGGTAGTTGGGGTCGGTCGCGACGGCGCTGGGCAGGAAGGTCGTGCCGCCGTTCTGGAGGGCGCCGCCGGCGCCGGTCTTGGTGATGCCTTGCAGGTAGGTGACGATGCCCGCGGCGACGCCGGGGATGGCGTAGCGGTCCGCGCCGCCGACGAAGTAGACGGCGTATTCGGACGGCGAGGTCTCGAGGCCGGGGAAGGAGCCGGCCGCGGCGGGCTGGACGATCAAGTAGCGGCCATTCGCGTCGGTGGTCGTGATGGCGTTCGCGGGCAGGAGATTGGCGAAGCTCTCGGCGACGGTGGGCGAGGCATCGACCGCGGTATCCTTGAAGAGGACGAAGCGGCGGCCGAAGGCCGGGGCCGCCGGGGTGGCCGGGGACGGCGCGGTCCAGCGGGCGATCACGAGGTTGCCGCCGTTCAGGTCGGCCACGCCGGAGAACTGGACGGAGTCGTTGAAGAGCTGGTTTGGGGCCGTCCCGGTCGGGGTGCCGGTCACCTCCATGTTGGCCGCGCCGGAGAGGGTGAAGTTGCCGGCGATGTTCTGCGTGCCGGGCGAATAGCCCGGGGCGAGCGTGGCGCCGGCACCGATGGTGAGGTTGCCGCCGATGTTCGCCGAACCGCTCAAGGTGGAACCATCGGTGATGGCGACGTTGCCGGCGATGTTGAGGAGCGGAACGCCGGCGCTGCCGAGCGCCAAGGAGGTGCCGCCGTCGGCGGTGACGTTGCCGCCGATGTCGCCGAGCACGGTGAGCGTGGCGAAGTCCGCCGGCAAGGTGGTCGGGTTGGTGGTCACGTTCAGGCTGCCGGAGCTGCCGACGACGGACTGGGACTGGAGCGTGCCGCCGGTCGCGGAGACCTCGACGGCGAGGATGCCGCCTTCGAGGCGGAGCGGCCGGCTATTGCCGGAAAGGTCGGGCAGGATCTTGCCGTCGACGTCGAGCGTCACGGCGAGCGTGCCCTCCTTGACGACGTACGCGGCGAAGACCTGGTCGCGCAGGGTGGTGATGGTGCCGGCGGTGAGGTCCAGCGTGCCGTCGCCCAGCTTGACCAACTCGGCGGCGCCGACGGCGCCGGTCACCACGCCCGTGTAGGCGGCGGTGACGCCGGTGTCGACCATCACGCCCAAGCGGGCGAGGCGGGCCGGGGTCAAGGTCGTATCCTTGATCAGGCCGATGGCCTTGGTGTTGGCGACATTCACGCCGAGCCCGCCGCCGAGGACGGTGACGGTGGTCGGGGTGGTGAGGCTGGGGGCGCCCGTGTAGCGGAACATCCCGGTACCCTTGAAGACGAGATCATCGGTGCCCTGCACGGCGCCGGCAAAGGCGCCGTCGATCGACTGCGTGAGGGTGAGCACGCGGCCGGCGCCGACGGAACCAATCTCCAGGACCGAGCCGACCGCGCCCGTGATGCCGGTGATGTCGGTCAGCGTGGATACGTCCAAGGTGACGTCCGCGCCCAGGTTGGTCGTGGCCACGCCCGGCTGGGCGAGGGCGAAGACCGTGCGATTCGTGGCGGCCACGTCGGAACGGAGGTCGAGGATGCCGCCGCCGCTGATCTGGCTGGAGGCCGGGTCGTTCAGGACGCCGATTTCACGGTCGCCGGCCAAGGCGATCCGGAAGGTCGCGCCGGCGGCGATGGTCGCGGTGAAGAGGTCCTGCGTGCCGCCGCGGGCGTCGGTCAGGCGAAGCTCGCCGGCCTCGATGTTGAAGCTCAGGTCATCGGCCGCGCCGGTCAGGGCGACGATGCCCGCGCCGGTCTTGCCGACGGTGCCGACGCCAAGCCCGGCCTGAACGACCTCGGCCGCGCGCACGGTGTTGTTGAAGGTCACGAGGTTGGCCTCGCCGGCGACCGCGTTGTTGAAGGCGACATTGCCGTTCGTGCCGACATAGAGGTCGGCCGAGGCGTAACCGGCGGTGGTGCCGACGAGCTTGCCGGCGATGACGACCACGTTGCCGAGGCTGTTGGCGCCCGCGGTGGGCGCGAGCGTGAGGGTGCCGGCGCCGGTCTTGAGGATGGTGCCGTCGGTCACGCCGGCGGCCTGCTGGAAGCGACCGAGGAAGCTGTAGTTGCCGGCCGGATCGACCTGCAGGCTGACCACCGAGTTGCCCGCGCCGAAGACGATTGTGGAGTCCGCGGAGCCCGTGAGGTTGCGGAAGGCCTGGTCGGTGCCGCCCAGGATGTTGAGGACGGAGGTGCCCTGCAGGTCGACCGCGGCGACGGCTTGGCCGACGACGGCGGGGTTGCCGAAAAGGTTGTCGAAACCGAGGTTCGTGCGGCCGGCGAGGGAGCGGTAGGTGCCGGAGAACGCCGTGGTCGGGTTGTTGAGGGTGAGCGTGCCGAGGCCTTCCTTGGCGATCACGCCGGCGCCGGCGAAGACGCCGGTGGCCGCGATCGTGTTGGCGACCTGGAGGGTGCCGGCGGCGGCCGCGGTGAGGTTCTGGCTGAGGGTCAGGGTCCGCGTGCCGGCGTTGATGCCGGTGATGGTCGTGCCCGCGGGGATGCCGGTGCCGACGACCACCTGGCCGTTGGCGAGCCCGGTCACGTCGGCGACGACGAGGCTATTGGTGTTGATGAGGCCGCTGGTGATGGCCTTGTCGAGCTGCACGTTCAGGCGCGCGGTCGCACCGGCGAGGACGTTGATGTCGCCCGTCGTCGCGCCGGCCCAACCGGTGCCGGCGAGGAGCGTGCCCGTGCGCACCAAGGTGCCGCCGGT
>Ga0255081_1000070_pt1 | contig 23264 bp, 10 predicted proteins | sample Colum_Colum_RepA_FD_188456 | JGI IMG/M metagenome (GOLD analysis project Ga0255081, IMG submission 188456) | Freshwater microbial communities from Columbia River, Oregon, United States - Colum_Colum_RepA_8h | ecosystem: Environmental > Aquatic > Freshwater > River | place: USA: Oregon... | reverse complement strand
ATCGCCGGCACGTTGGCGGGCGGGGGAGGGGGCGTCTTGCCGAAGATGGTTTCGCTCAGCCAGACGCCGCGATGAATCGGACGGTGGCGGGTGCCGTCCGAGGTGAGTCCGAGCACGGCGCCCATGGTGAGCAGTCCGCCGCGATGGTCCTCAGGCTTGAGCGCGACGCGCTGGAAACCTTCGGTCTTCGGTTCCGGTAGGCCGTAGAAATCGCAGAGACGTCCGTTGGCCATCGTCCAGTCGGCGTCGATGAAGGCGTCCACCGAGAGGTTCTTGGCATACAGCTCGCGGAAGTATTCGACGACCTCTCCGCGCAGGCTCGTCTCCAGCCAGGAGTCGTAGTTGGGGTAGAGCTTCTTGTCGGGCGGGAACATGCCCACGCGATGCAGCTGGAGCCATTGGCGGGCGAAGTCCTCGACGAACCGATCGCTCCGCGGGTCCTTGATGAGCCGGTCGACCTGGTTAGGGAGTCCGTCACCCTTGAGGGCCCCGGTTTTGGCGGCGTCGAGAAGCTTGTCGTCCGGCATCGAACTCCAGAGCAGATAGGACAGGCGCGAGGCGAGTTCCGCGTCCGTGATTTTTTCGCGGGGGGTCGGGTCGCCCTCGACGAGATAGATGAAGTGGCGGGAGGTGAGCACGCCTTGAAGGGCGGCGCGGTAGGCCTCGGCGGTCTTTTCGCCCGCGGCGCGTTCCGAAGCGTAGGTCTTCAGGTATTGGGACAGTTCTTCGTCGCGGACCGGACGTCGCCAGGCGCGTTCGGCGAACTGGCGGAGATGGCGGGCGACGACCTCGGGGGAGGCGTCATCGCTCGGGAAGACGCCTTCGCGGCGGGCGGCCTCTTCCTTCGTCACGAGCGGACCTTCCCATTCGATCCAGTCCACGAGCACCGTGGAGAAGATGCCGTTGCCCTTGTCATCGAACATCTGCGGCGCGTTCGTGTTCAGCAGCTGACGTTCGCTGCTATGGGTGAAGAGATAGGTCCGGCTACCGAGCACATTGCGGAAGGCCGCGCCGCTGCGGCGGTCGACGCCTTCGGTGGCCACCACGCTGAAGTGCAGCGTCGCGGGCATGTCGAGGTAGACGTCGAACTCGTAGACCTTCGGACTGTCTTCCGCGGCGTTGATGTCGAATTCGATGAGGCTGGCGACGGTCTCTTCGCCGGTGGACTTGCCGATGCTCAGGTGCGCGGGCTGGCCGCCGGGCGGGCGGATGCCGCTGGCCTTGAGGCGCAGGCGGTAGAGCCCGCTGTGTTCTGGCCCGACCTTGCCGAACCATTGAGGGGAAAGCGCGGTCTCGACGCGGCCTGGGAAGAGCAATTGGCGGAGCGGGCGCTTGATGCCGAAGCGATCAAGGGCCTCCTGGGCCGTCTTCATGTCGCCGTAATGCATCTCGGCCGCGGTCTTGCGGACCTTGCGGGGTTCGCCGGCCTTCGCGGGGAAGGCGCGCTCGAGCACCGTATCGGCGGCGCGGTAGTAGCGATCCACGTGCGAGGGCGAAAGCGAGAGCTGGGAGCCGATGCGTTCGAAGCCGTGCCAGAGGGAATCTTCGTTCAGTCCGCCGGGAGCCGCCGGATTGTAGCGAGCGCCGAGCAGTTCGTAGACGGTGTTCTGATATTCTTTGCGGCTCAGGCGATAATGGGAGACCGGCGGACGCGCCGCCATGCGGGCGGCTTTGCCTTCCTTGAGTCGGGCGTCGAGGTCCGCGACGAAGGCGGCGATCTCGGCCTGCGTGGGCTTGGGCTCCTTGTCCTTCTTAGGGGGCATCTCGCCGGAGTTCACCTGCTCCATCGCTTCCGCCCAGTGATGGGTGTCCGCCCCGAGTTTGAAGTCACGCGAGAGCTTATCGAAACGGACGTCGCCCTTTTCCTTCTCGGGTCCGTGGCAGCGGGCGCAGTGTTTCTCTAGGAAGGCCTCGTAGGGCTCGGCGGCCGGCAAGAGGGCGCAGGGCCCTAGGGAAAGGAAGAAGAGCGCGAACGCCCTCGGGAGGTGGCCGAGGTGGGACATTGACGTAAATGAAAGGGGTGCGCCTGGGGTGGGCGCAGACGAATTAATGAGACTACGGCCGGAAGGGTCAAGTTCCCGGCTATTCCACGAAGATCAGGGCGCTGCTATTCAGCAGGGCGCGGCAGAAGGCGGGCTTGCCGTGCTGGGCCAGTAGCTTCTCGGCGGCGGTCCTTTCGGTGGCCGTGGGCGGGCGCTGGAGGGCGATGGAATAGGCCTGGGTGACCGGGTCGGGTCCGTCGAGGCGGGCGGCGAAGGCCTTGGCCATCTCGAGGGTGAAGCCGTTGTTGAGCAGGGTCAGGGCCTGGAGGGGTGAAGTGGTATTGGCGCGCCTAGGGGCCGCGAAAGCGATGTCGGGCAGGTCGAAGTCGTTCAGGACGTCCACCACGCTGGCGCGGGCGTTCTGGTGATAGACGGAGCGGCGATAGGTCTCCGGTCCGGGCGTATCCAGCGGGATGTAGGTCGAGACGTTGTTGACGAGATAGCGGTAGAGGCGGAAGCCCGGTCCGCCCATGGGCTCGAGCTTCAGCTGCCCGGCGGTCGCGAGCATCGTGTCGCGGATCTCCTCGGCGCGCAGACGGCGCGGCGGAAAGCGCCAGAGTATTCGCGCGTCCTTGTCGATGCGTGCGGCTGACTCGTTGAAGTCCGCTGACTGTAGGAAGGCCTGCGAGAGGAGGATTTCGCGGTGTAATGCTTTGAGCTTCCAGCCGCTCTTGCTCAGGCGCTGGGCGAGGAAGTCGAGGAGCTCCGGATGCGTGGGCTTGCTGCCCATGAATCCGAAGTCGCTCGGGGTATCCACGAGGCCGGTGCCGAAGTGGTAATGCCAAAGGCGGTTGGCCAGCACGCGGGCGGTGATGGGGTTGCCGCGGGTGATCCACTCGGCCAAGGCCACGCGGCGTTCGCCCTCGCCGGCGTCGGGTTTAAGGGCGTAGGGCTTGGTGACTAGGTCCAGTACGGCGAGGCTGGACGGGACGACCTGGGCGGCCGGCTTAGTGGGATCGCCGCCTTTCTCGACGAAGGTCGGCGCGGGCTTGGGCTGGTGGGTGCCGATCCAGGCCGCAGGGAGTTTCGGCACCGCGGCGATACGCTGGTCTATGTCGGCGAGCTGGCGGCCGAGCGCACCCAGTTGCTTGGCTTCGGCGGGCGTGGTGGCTTCCTTGCGGACGCGTTCGAAGGCATGGGCGGGCGACCAGGCTTCCCGATCTGAGGAATCGGCGACCTTCTTCCACTCCTTGCCGTCGAGGGAGACGAACATCTCGTATTCACAGGGCGTGGCGCCTTGCGAGTTGTCGCGGAGGATTCGACCCTTTGCGGTACGATAGCCGAGACGCCCGATCTTTTCGACGCGGGGCAGGGTGATGACGAGTTCGGCCGGGTTGCCGACATACCACTGCGCGCCTTCGTCGCCATCGATGGCCAGGGCCGCGCTGTAAGCCGTGGGGAAGTCCTCGGCCGTGGCGCCCTTGGCGCCTTCGGCCTGGGCTCCCGTGGAGGCGAGGGCGACATTGCGCGGCGTCGGCTCGGCGGTCCAGATCTCGAACTCCGAGATGCGCCCACCGACGCCGCTCTTGGGGTTGGCGGAGGTCGCGGACATGGTGAGCTTCACGAAGCGGGCTTCGGTCGGCGTGATGGTTTCTTCGGTCAGCAGGGTGTCCGCCTTCGGGCGAGCGTATTTACGGGTGGCCAGCAATGCCTTGGCCTTGGTTTCGATGGCCTTGGTGAGGGCGTCCTGCTCACCGACGACCTTGGCGCGTTCTTTGTTCAGCGGACCCATCGCCGCGTTGAAGGCCTGAGTCTGCTCCTTGGTCGCGAGCGGACGGCGACCATGGACGACCCCTTCGAATGCGGAGCGGATGCGGTAATAGTCCTCGGTCGGGATGGGGTCGAACTTGTGGTGGTGGCAACGGGCGCAGTTGATGGTGAGTCCGAGGAACGCGCTACCCGTCGCGGTGACCATGTCGTCGAGCGTGGCGGAGCGGATGACCTTCTGGGCGGTGGCGTCTTGGTTGCCTACGTCGTCATACGGACCGGCGACGAGGAACGCGCTGCCGATCTCGACCGCAGGGTCGAACTTGCCGAGCACGTCGCCGGCGAGGTGCTCGCGCATGAACTGGTCGAAGGGCTTGTCGTCGTTCAGCGAGCGGATGACGTAGTCGCGGAAAGGGTAGAGGTCATCGATCACGAAGTTGCGTTCGAAGCCGTTGCTCTCGCCGAAGCGGACGACATCGAGCCAGTGGCGGCCCCAATGTTCGCCATAGCGAGGCGAGGCCAGCAGTCGGTCGACGAGGGCTTCGGTCGCCTTACGGGCGTCGGCCTGATGGGCCGAGACGAAGGCGTCGACCTCGGCTTGCGTGGGCGGGAGGCCGGTGAGGTCGTAACTCAGACGACGGATCAACGCCTGGGGCTTGGCCGGGGCGCTCCGGGTGAGCTTCTGTTCGGCCAGCTTGGCGTCGATGAAGCCGTCGATGTCAGCGTGCTTGAAATCTTTGGCGAGCGGCTGGAGGGACCACCAGGACTTATCGGCGCGTTTGACCTCGACGGTCGCTTGGTCGCGCGGGTCGACGGCCCCGGCCTTGATCCAGGTGGCGAAGTCGGCGATGAGCGCATCCGGTAGCTTCGGCTTCTTCGGTGGCATCTCCATGTCCGGCTCGAGGTGGCGGACGTAACGGAGGAACAGGCCTTCGTCGGGTTTGCCAGGGACGATGATCGCGGTGCCCGAATCGCCGCCTTTCTGCCAGCCGGCCTTGGAGTCGAGGGCGAGGCCACCTTTCAGTTTCTTCGCCTTGGCGCTATGGCATTCGTAGCAGTGCTCGGCGAGCGCCGGGCGGATCTTCTGTTCGAAGAACGCCACGCTGCCAGGATCGTCGGCGGCGACGACGCGGACGGAAGCGAGCAGGGCGAGGGTGAGGCTCAGGCGGCTCATGCGAGGACCGGTTTGATCACGTGGCCGTGGACGTCGGTGAAGCGGCGGTTCACGCCGTTGTGGTAATAGGTGAGTTTCTCGTGATCGAGGCCCAGCAAATGGAGCACCGTCGCGTAGAAGTCGTAGCAGGTCGCGACGTCGGTAACGCTGCGGCGGCCGAAGTCGTCGGTCGCGCCGTAGGACACACCGCCCTTCACGCCGGCGCCCATCATCCAGGCCGTGTAGGCATCTGGGTTGTGGTCTCGGCCGGTCGTGCCGACCTGGTGGGTCGGCATACGGCCGAACTCCGTGCACCAGATGATCAGCACGTCGTCGAGCATGCCCCGCTGCTTCAGGTCGGCGAGCAGGGCGGCGGTGGGCTGGTCGAAGACCGGACAGTGGCGGTCATAGTCGGCCTTCAGCGTGCGGTGTGCGTCCCAGTTGAGCAGTCCGTCGACCCCGCTGGCGCGGGAGGCACAGTAGAGGCTGACGTAGCGGACGCCTTGTTCGAGGAAGCGACGGGTCAGCAGGCAGTTCTTGGCGTAGGCCGCCTTGAGCGGATTGGCGTCCTTCGTGCCATAGAGCGCATGGACGTGCTCCGGTTCGCGGGAGAGGTCGCTGACCTCCGGCGCCGCCAGCTGCATCTTCGCGGCGAGTTCGTAGGCCGCGATGCGGGCGCGCAGCTCGTCGTTGCCGGCGTGGGCTTCCGCGTGTTCGAGGTTCGTCGCGCGGAGGAATTCGCGGGTGGCCTCGTCTTCGGCGGGGGAGATGCCGGCCGGGCGATCGAGATTACGCAGCGCCTGCTGGGCGGCCATGCTGACGCCTTGGTGGCGAGCGGGGAGGAAGCCATTACCCCAGTTGGCCTTGCCGTTCGGCGGTTCGCCGCGGACATCCTGGACGGAGACGTAGGTCGGAAGGTTCTGGTTGAGCGAACCGAGCGCGTGGCTGATCCACGCCCCGCCGCTCGGGTAGCCTTCGCGCGTGAAGCAGGTGTTCATCGCGACGCAGCCCGGGCCGTGGGTGTTACTGCGTGATGTCATCGAGTGGATGAACGCGATGTCGTCCACGTGCTGCGCCATGTGCGGCAGGTTCGAACTGATCATCTTGCCGCTCTTGCCGGCCGGCTTGAAGGCCCAGGGGGACTTCATCAGGTTGCCGTTCTTACCTTGGAAGGTCACCTCGACCGGGCCGGGCAGGGGAGTGCCGTCGTATTTCTCCAGCAGAGGCTTATGGTCCCAGAGGTCGATGTGCGAAGCTGCGCCCGGGCAGAAGATCTGGAGTACCTGCTTGGCCTTCGGGGCGAAGTGCGTGCCGGGTGGCAAGGCGGCGCTGAGGTCGCACATGAGCAGACGCGACAAGGCCAGCCCCGTCATGCCAGTGGTCATCTGGCCGAGGAAGCGGCGGCGGGTCAGCTCGAGGGGGTCGCTCATGGGGTCTGTCTATTCTACTCCTATCCTGACAGCCTGCTACGCCCGATGTTTCACTGGGCGGCACTATCGTCTCACTTAGGCCAACAGGAGCCCAAGCAAGGGGTCAGGCCGTTACCAATACGTCCTGTTACCAAAGTATCTTAAACCTGCGGGTTTTAGTTGCAGCTACGCTTCGGTAACGGCCTGACCCCTTACGTCAGCGGGAGCGGAAGACGTCGCTGGTCAGGCACTCGACGACCAGGCTGCGCAGGCCGAGGCCCTGCTGCTTGACCTTGTCGTGGATACGGTCGACGGCGAACTCATCGGCCGGCTCCATGAGGCGGCCGGTGCTGTAGGCGAGGAGCGAGCGGATGAGGTGGCGGGTGAACATCTCGTCACGCTTGTCATGCAGGATATCGCGGAAGCCGGCGAAATCCTGGTAGGTCTCCCCGGAGGCGAATTCCCCGGAGGTGTCGATCTTCGGCGCCGGGCCCTTCTTGGGCTTCGCGTAGTTCACGCGCCAGCGGCCGACGGCGTCGAAGGATTCCAAGCTGAAGCCGAGCGGGTCGATCTTGCGGTGGCACTCGGCGCAGGCGCGGTCGGTGCTGTGCTTGGCGAGGCGTTCGCGGATGGTGGTCGTGCCGCTGACGTCGGGCTCGATGGCCGGGACGATGTCGGGAGGGGGCGGGGGCTTGATGCCGAGGATGTTCTCGCTGACCCACGCGCCGCGGGTGACGGGCGAGGTCTCGACGCCATTGGCGCTGACCGTGAGCACGGCCGCCATGCCGAGCAGGCCGCCACGATGAGAGTCTCCCTTGAGGCTGATCTTCTGGAAGCCATCGGCCAGGCGCAGAGTCTTCTGTTCGGGCAGGTCGTAGAGCTTGGCGAGTTTCTTATCGATGAAGCTGTGGTCGGCTTGGAGGAACTGGTTCACCGGACGGTTCTCCTTGAGCATGTCGCGGAAGAAAAGGCGTGCCTCGGTCTTCATCGAAGCGGGCAGGTCCTCGGCGTAGTAAGCTCGATTCGTCTCGCGGGGCGGCGGCATGCCGCCGAGGTCGCGCATGTTCAGCCAGCTGTCCAGGAAGCCGTCGACGAAGCCTTCCAGTCGGGCATCGGCCAGCAGGCGGTCGATCTGCTTCTTTAGTTCGGCGTCGTCGGTGAGCTTACCCGCCGCCGCGGAGGCGAACAGGGCTTCGTCGGGCGTCGTGGCCCAGAGGGCGTAGGCGAGGCGCGTGGCGAGATCATGGGGCCGCAGGCGGCGGTCATTCTCCTGGGTGACCTCGCTCAGGTAGAGGAAGGAAGGGGAGCAGAGGACGAGCTTTACCGCGTCGAGCGCCGCCTGGCGTGGGCTGGCTTTCTCGGCGAGTCGCTGCTCGTAGAGTTTGCGGATGGGCGCGCGATCGGCTTCCTGCAAGGGGCGACGGTAGGCCTTCGTCGCGAAGGCGAAGAGCTGGTCGTGGGCACGCTCCGGCTTGAAGCCTTCCGGTCCGAACACCGCAATCTCTTCGGCGCCGCCCACCGGCTCGGCCACCGGGCCTTGGACGACGATCTCGCTGATGCGGATATGCGGCAGCTTGCCTTCGCGGAGGATGTGAGAGCGGCCGACGCCGGAGGAGCCGACGGGGGTCGAGAATTCCTTCTCGTAGCGCTTATTGATCGTGATCACCGAGGCGCGCGATTCGTACGGGCCGTTCGGGAAGATGAAGCGCGGCGTCTGGCCGGCTTCGAGCCAGACTCGGAACTTGAGGCGGGTCGGGGTGTTGTCGGGCACCACGCTGCTGGCGAGCAGCGGTTCGATGGCCTGCGGGTAATGGATATGGCCCTTGGTGATATCGCCGGGCACGACGCCGAGGATGAACGGCTCCGAGAGGTCGATGCCGAAGATGGCGGGATCGTAATGCGTATCGCGGTGCAGGGCCGCCGCTTCGACCTCGATATCGTAGAGGCCGGAGACCGGCACGCCCTGTCGGAAGTCCTCGATGTGTCCGTAGCCGCCCTGACGGGTGTCAGTGTTCGGCTGTTCGTAGAGGTTAAGGTAGCGGAAATTGAAGGCGCTCTTGTGCGAGCCCGTCAGCTCCTCGTATTGGACGAAGTTCTTGTTGAAGCGCCAGGTCTGCGGCGCGGTGGCCGGCTTGCCCAGACGGGTCTCGACGAGGCGGTTGGCGGACTGGAAATACTGGTCGACGAGGAAACCGGAGGTCACCAGCGACTGGCCGATTGTGTCGAGGTGACGGGCGGTCTTCTCCTTCGGGAAGTCGGCGGTCAGGCCGAGGGTGTCGACGCGACGACCGAACAGGGTGGCGAGGGTGTTCTCGTATTCGCGGTTAGAAAGCCGGCGCAGGACCGTGCGCGAGCCGGTGCTCTGGAGCGAAGCCTGGGCCGCAGCGGTGCCGGCGCGCAGGGCGCGGATCGCCGCAAGGCGTTCTTCGTCGGTCGGCTGGTCGGCCTTCTTCGGCGGCATCTCCCGCAGGGTCAGCTGGTCGATGATATCGCGGGCTTCGATGACCTCGGGCAGCGTCTTCAGCGGCAGCGTGAATTTCTCGAAGGAGCGGTCGCCCTTCTGGACGTCGGCCGCGTGGCATTCCAGGCAGTAACGGCTCAGGAATTGCTCGACCTGCTTGGCGGACGTCTCGGCGGCGGCGATGCTAGCGGCCGATAGGACCGCGGACACGGCCAGTAAGCCGTGTCCGCGGGATACCAAGGTTCGGAATACCGGAAGCAGGCTCACGACCGCGGTGTGCTGAGGCTCAGGCGAAACGCCCCGTGCTGCTGCCGAAGGCCTCGGTTTCGACGCCCATCTTCTGGGCGATGTCGACGAAGAGATTGCAGAGCGGTACCTTATGCTTCACCTCGCGCGAGACTTCGCGGAACGTGCCGTGCTTGTAGCCGCCGCCGGCGAGGAAGATCGGGAGGTCGGTGTTGCGGTGCGAGTTGGCGTCGCCCATGCCGCTGCCGAAGAGCACCGTCGTGGAGTCGAGCAGGGTGCCGTCGCCGTCGTTCATCTGCGCGAGGCGACCGACGAACTTGCCATACTGCGCTATCTGGTAGCGCTCGAGGCTGATCAGGTGAGCGATCGACTCAGGATCGTTGCCGTGGTGGGAAAGGCCGTGGTAGTCCTTCTTGATGCCGAGGTGCTGCGGCATGAAGTCGCCGCCGATCTCCAGCGTGGCGATGCGGGTGCTGTCGGTCTGCAGGGCGAGCGCGATCAGCTCATACATCAGTGGCAGATCGTCGACCGGGTTACGGTTGGCCGGCTTGCCGAAGGGGGCCGCCGGCTTCGGGAGGTGGGTCCAGCGCTGGCGCAGTTCGAGGCGTTTCTCGACGTCGCGGACGGAAGTGAAGTATTCGTCGAGCTTGGCCTTATCCTCCTGGTTGACCTGACCGGAGAGGCGCTTGGCCTCCTCGCGCACGGAGTCCAAGATCGAGGCCTGCACGCGGTTGTCCTGCTCGCGACGCTTACGGCGTTCGGCGGAGTCGCTGACGAAGAGCTTGTCGAAGAGTTCGGCCGGGTTGGTGATCGGCGGGACGCGCACGCCGGCCTTCGTCCAGGCGATCTGACAGCCGCCGTGGATGCCGCCTTCGGAGCCGACGGTGAGGGAAGGGAAGCGGGTCTGGTGGCCGATCTCCTCGGCGAGGAACTGGTCGAGCGAGACGTTGCCGTCCGGACGGTTCTGCGCTTCGGAGTTGAGCACGCCGGAGAGGAAGGAGTGCACCGCGAAGTGGCCGCCCTTGACGCCGTGGTCGAGGCCGCGGAAGACGGTCATCCGTTCGCGCTGTTCCCAGATAGGATCCAGCAGGGTCGTCTTTTCGAAATCGCGACCAGCGGTCTTCGGGAAGAGCTGCTTGGTCTGGTAGCCGAGCAGGTTGCCGATCGCCACGAAGCGGCGGGCGCCGATGCCGGCTCCCTTGGACGTCTGGACGGTGGGGTTGCCGCTGAGGGCCTTCGCGCTGAGCGAGCACAGTCCCGGCAGGGCCAAGGTGGCGCCGAGGGAGCGGAGGATGAAGCGACGGCGATTCATGTCAGGGGCTGGCTAAATGGGTGTGGGGATATTTTGCGATATACGGACTTCCCGAAGCGAGCCTTTCCTTGTTGGGAAGGGCCTGCTTGGGGGCGTCGGAGGAAGAGTGCCTCCCGATCTGACAGGTCGGAGGCCGCAAAGTTCCCCTCCGGGACCCTTCAGGCCAGGAGCGGCTTGATCACCTTGGCCGGGTTGACCCCGGTGAGGCGGACGTCGAGGCCCTGTGCCCGCACGCTGAGGCGCTCGTGGTTGAGCCCCATCTGGTGGAGGAGGGTGGCGTGGATGTCGCGGACGTGGACGGGGTCCTTGGCCGCGCCGAAGCCGAACTCGTCGGTCTCGCCGTAGGTCATGCCCGGACGGAAGCCGCCGCCGGCGAACCACATGGTAAAGGCGTCGATGTGATGGTTTCGTCCGGTGAACTCACGGACCTCGCCCATCGGGGTGCGACCGAACTCGCCGCCCCAGACGACGATCGTATCGTCGAGCAGGCCGCGGGACTTGAGGTCGCGCACGAGCGCGGCACAGGCCTGGTCGATGTCCTTGGCCTTCATCGGCAGATGCTTCTGCAGGTTCTCGGTGACGCCGCCGTGGTGGTCCCAGTTGGTGTCGTAAAGCTGGATGAAGCGCACGCCGCGTTCGACGAGGCGGCGGGCGAGCAGGCAATTACGCGCGAAGCTGGCCTCGGCCGGATCCTTGATACCGTAGAGGTCGAGGGTCGCCTTGCTCTCACCCTTGAGGTCCATGACCGCGGGCGCGCTCGTCTGCATGCGGTAGGCCATCTCGTAGGCGTTGAGGCGCGCCGAGATCTCGTCGTCGCCGGTCTTCGCCAGGCGGGCGGCGTTGAGTTCGCGCACGGCGTCGATGACCTTGCGTTGGTCGGCCGCGGCCACGCCCTGCGGGTTCGTCAGGTTGAGGATCGGGTCGCCTTGGCCGCGCAGCGGCACGCCTTGATAGGTGCTCGGCAGCATGCCGCTGCTCCAGAGGGAGGCTCCGCCGCGGGGGCCGCGCGGGCCGCTCTGCAGCACGACGAAACCGGGCAGGTCGGCGCATTCGCTGCCGAGGCCGTAAGTCATCCACGCGCCCATGCTCGGACGGCCGAACAGGCCGCTGCCGGTGTTCATGAAGAGCTTCGCCGGGGCGTGGTTGAAGAGGTCGGTCTTGCAGGTTTTGACGAAGCAGAGTTCGTCGGAAATCGCGGCCGTGTGCGGAAGCATGTCGCTCACCCACGCACCGCTCTGGCCGTGCTGCTTGAATTGCTTATCGTGTCCGAGCAGGTTGACGCGGTGGCTCGAGCCCATGAACGCGAAGCGCTTGCCTTCGATGAAACTGGCGGGGATCGGCTGGCCGTTGAGTTCGTTGAGCTTGGGCTTGTGGTCGAAGAACTCCAGTTGGCTGGGACCGCCGGCCATGAAGAGGTAGATGATGCTTTTGGCCTTGGGGCGATGGTGCGGCGTCTTCGGCGCGAGCGGATCAGCGGTCGGCGTGGGTTTGTCCGCCGCGAGCAGCGACGACAGCGCGATCGAGCCGAGGCCTACGCCGCAGTCGCGGAAGAAGTGGCGGCGGGTGCGGCCGAGGAGGCGGAAGGGGTCAGTCACGGGTGATGGTCTCGTCGAGATTGAGGAGGGCGCGCGCGGCCGAGAGTCGGTCGAGCGGGGAGAGCACGGCGAGTTCGGCGGCCTCGGGGGCGCGGGAGGTGCAACGACGGAAGGCGGTGGCGAGGCCTTCCTTCTCGATCACCTTGGCCAGGGCCTGTGCGGCCTCGAAGTAGGCCGGGTCATTGAGGAGTGTCAGGGCCTGTAGCGGGGTATTGCTGCGGTTGCGACGCGTGCATGTGGACAGTCCGTCCGGGGCGTCGAAGACCGCGAACGCCGGCGGCGGGGTCACGCGGTAGGTGAACGTGTAGAGTCCGCGGCGCGTGCGGTCTTCTCCTTTGCTCGTATTCCAGGCGCGTTTCACCTGTCCGAGGGACATCACGCCGTCCGGGATGGGCGGGTAGACGGGCGGACCGCCGACCTTGTGGTTGAGCAGGCCGCTGGCGACGAGGGCGGAGTCGCGCACGAGTTCCGCGTCGAGACGCAGGCGCGTCTGGCGGGCGAGCAGGCGGTTGTCTGGGTCCTTCTCGATGAGGTCAGGACGGCTCGCGGAATCGCGACGATAGGTGCGCGTGAGTACGATCGTGCGGTGCAGGGATTTCAGGCTCCAGCCGCGTTCGACGAGTTCCACGGCCAGCCAGTCGAGCAGCTTGGGGTGAGAGGGCGACGTACCCTGCGAGCCGAAGTCATTATCGGTCTCGACGAGGCCACGGCCGAAGTAGGCCTGCCAGACGCGGTTGGCGATCACGCGGGCGGTGACTGGATTGTCTTTGGACACGATCCAGCGGGCAAGGTCGAGGCGGTCGACGGAGCCTTGGTCAGGCTTGAAGGCGTGGAGGGTCGCCAGGACTCCGGGGGCGACTTCTTCGGCCGGACGCGTGAAGTCGCCGGCGGTCAGCAGGTGCGTCTTGCGGGGCTTCGCGAGTTCCTTGAGCACGAGTGTCGTCGGCGCGCCGTCACGCAGGTCGGCGGCATCCTTGGCCTTCTTCTGCAGGGCTTTGAAGGTCTTGTCCGTGGCACCAGGGCTGGCGGCGAAGAGGAGGGCGCGCTCCGTCACGTTGCGCTTCGCGGCGGGCTTGCGCAGGGCGGCCTTGGCCGGGCCGGAAAGCTTGGCGGTCTCGGCTTTCGTCAGGGTGGTCTCCCATTGCTGCAGGGCAGGGCCGCGCTGATCGAGGAACGTCGCGAGCGCCTGATCGGCGTCGCGGACGGCGGCGGTGAGTTTGGCTTCATCGCGGGAAGGATCCGACACCTTCATCATGGGCTCCTCCTGGTTGTTGAAGAAGGCGAACATCCGGTAGAACTCCTTCTGCGTGATCGGATCGAACTTATGGTCATGGCACTGCGCGCAGCCGACGGTGAGGCCGAGCCAGACCGTGCCCGTCGTGCCGACGCGGTCGATCACGCTGTCGATGCGGAACTGCTCGACGTCGATGCCGCCTTCCTGGTTGAGGGGCGTGTTGCGGTGGAAGCCCGTGGCGATGCGCTGGGCTTCGCCGGCGTCGGGCAACAGGTCACCCGCGAGCTGTTCGACCGTGAAGCGGTCGAAGGGCAGGTCGGCGTTGAGCGAGCTCACCACCCAGTCACGGTATTTCCAGATACTGCGCGGGGCGTCGATCGAGTAGCCGTTGCTGTCGGCATAGCGGGCCTGGTCTAGCCACCAGCGGCCCCAGCGTTCTCCGTAGGCGGGCGAAGCGAGTAGTCGGTCGATGGCGGTGACGTAGGCGGCCTGCGGGTCTTTCGCGCGGGCTTGCAGGAAGGCGTCGAGTTCGGCGGGCGTGGGCGGCAGGCCCGTGAGGTCGAGCGAGAGACGACGCAGCAGTTTCTCCGGAGAGGCTTCAGCGGAAGCCTTCAGGCCGGCTTCCTTGAGTCCGTTGTCGATCAGGGCGTCTATCGCGGCCGGACCTTCCTCTTTCAAGTCAGGGCGTTGCGGAGGCGTGAAGGCCCAGTGCGGTTCGTAAGGCGCGCCTTCTTCGATCCAGCGGCGGAGGGTCTCGCGCTGCTTGGCCGTGAGCTTCGGCTTATGCGCCTCGGGCGGCGGCATCACTTCTTCGGGGTCCTGTGAGAGGAGGCGCTTCCAGAGTTCGGACTTCGCGGGGTCGCCCGGGATGATCGCGCGGACGCCATCGTTCTCAGCCAAGGCGCCCTCGCGGGTATCGAGGCGTAGGTCGGCCTTGCGGTGCTTCGCGTCGAAGCCGTGGCAGGAGAAACACTGTTCGGAAAGGATCGGGCGGATCTCCCGGTTGAAGGAGACCTTGGCGTCGGCCATGGCGGACCAGGCGAGCGCGAGCAAGAGGGCGGGGCGGACCATCCCCCTCAATCAAATCCTCCCCTGAGGTTTTGCAACCCCTTGAGGGCTTAGGCCAGGAGTTCGCGGACGACCCGGGCGGGCTGGTTGTTCGTCAGGGCCAGCGCGGTGCCATTGCGCTTATACGTGAGCTTATCGTGCTCGAAGCCGAAGCAGTCGAGCATCGTGGCGTGCCAGTCGTAATGGTTCACGACGTCCTTGACGGCATGGTGGCCCCATTCGTCGGTCTCGCCGTAGGTCAGGCCACCCTTGAAGCCGCCGCCGGCGACCCACTGGCTGAAGCCGTAGGTATTGTGGTCGCGGCCCCACTTCGCTTCGCCGGCGTCGTTCTGCAGGACCGGCATGCGGCCCATCTCGCCGCCCCAGTGCACGATGGTGCTATCGAGGAGTCCGCGCTGTTTAAGGTCGGCGACGAGCGCGGCGCTCGGGCGGTCGGTGGCGGCGCAGAGGGTGGGCAGGGCGGACTTGATCGAGCCGTGGCTGTCCCAGCTCTGGCCTTGGTTGAGGACCTGCACGTAGCGCACGCCGCGCTCGATGAGCCGGCGGGCGATGAGGCAGCGGCGGGCGTAGTCGTCGCACTCCTTGCGGCCGATGCCGTAGAGTTCGAGCACGTGCTTCGGTTCGGAGGAGATGTCGAAGGCCTCCTTGGCCGCCAACTGCATGCGGCCGGCGAGTTCGTAGCTCTGGATGCGCGCCTGCAGGTCGGTCTCGCCCGGATGGTTGGCCGCGTGTTCGGCGTTCATCGCGCGGAGGAGTTCCATCTGGCGTTCCTGCGGCTTGCCTTGGAGCGCGGCGGGCGGGTCGAGGTTCAGGATGTGCGGGGCGGTGGCGCGGACGAACGTGCCTTGGTAGATCGAAGGCAGCCAGCCGTTGGACCAATGTTGGTTGGCGAAGGTCGGCAGACCGGAAGGGTGGCCCATCACGACGTAGGCCGGGAGGTCCTTGGTCTCGCTGCCGAGCGCATAGGTCGCCCAGGCGCCCATGGTCGGGTTACCGGACGTGATGCGTCCCGTCTGCATGGCGAGCATGGCCTGCAGGTGGTTGTTCACGCCCGACTTCATCGAGCGGATCAGGCAGATGTCGTCGGCGACCGTACCGAGCTGCGGGAGGAGTTCGCTGAGCTCCATCCCGCACTTGCCGTGGCGGGAGAACTTCCAGAACGAACCCAGCACCTTGGCCGAAGCCTGCGCGACGTTGTCGTATTTGAGATTATCTCCGGGGAATTTCTGGCCGTGCCACTTCGTGAGCATCGGCTTGGGGTCGAAGAGGTCCATCTGCGACGGACCCCCCATCATGAAGAGGGAGATCATCGCCTTGGCCTTGGCCGGGCGGGGCGGCTGCTTGGGGAGGAGGTCGAAGACTTCGTTGCCGAGCAGCGGCTTGATGGGTGCGGCGAGGAGGCCGTCCTGGCGGAGCAGGGTGGCGAGTCCGAGCATGCCGAGGCCGAAGCCGCCGGCTTCGATGAAGTGGCGGCGGGAGCAGAGCCCGTGGGGAAGCTTAGTCGACATGGAGGAAACGGTTGGTGGCGAGGAGGACCTGGCAGAGCGAGCCGAGGGCCTCGACGCGGGCTTCCTGCGTCGTCGCCGTCGGGGTGGGGAAGGTCGGCTGAGGCGCGGCTTTCTTGGAGGTCGATTTCACTTTCACCGGCTTGACCTTCAGCGACGCGTCCGCGACCGGCTTGGCGGGCTTCAGCTTGGCGAAGTGTTCGAGCTGGTCGGCGAGCAGGCGGTTGAAGTCGGCGAGTTCCTTGGCCGAAGGCTCGCGGGCCTGCGTGAGCCGCCAGGCGGCGCGGACCTGCGCGTCGGCGTCTTCGGGGTGCTCCTTGATCACGCGTGCCGCGAGGTCCTTGGCGCGTTCGATGACGAACTCGTCGTTCAGCAGGAAGAGCGACTGCGGGGCGACCGTGGTGATGTCGCGTCGTTCGCAGTTGGGATCCATGTTCGGCAGGTCGAACGTGGCGAGCGCCGTGGCGGGTCCGCTGCGCCGCTGCTGGAGGTAGACCGAACGGCGGTAGACCGCGGGGGAGGAGGTGTCGACCTTGATGACATCCCGGTTCGCGTTGAGCACCTCGACGCCGGGGATCATGCGGCCGTCGCCGGTCTTGCCGACGGTGACCGGTGCGCCGAAGGGCTCAGGGTTGAGCTTGCCGCTGACGGCGAGCATGGCGTCGCGGATGGTCTCGGCGTCGAGCCGGCGGATACGATATCGGCCGAAGAGCGCGTTGTCCGGATCGGCCGCCTGGGCGGCGTCATGCCGGGCGGACTGCCGATAGGTGCGGCTGAGCATCATCTCCCGATGCATCGCCTTGAGGCTCCAGCCCGCCTCGACGAAGCGTCCGGCCAGGTAGTCGAGGAGTTCCGGGTGCGAAGGACGTTCGCCGAGCATCCCGAAATCACCGGGGGTATTGACGATTCCGCGTCCGAAGTGATGCAGCCAGACGCGGTTCATCAACGTACGGCCGACGAGCGGGTGCTGGCCGGAGGTCAGCCACTGCGCGTAGGCGAGGCGGCGGCCGGTCGTCGGCAGCTTCGGGTCATCGACCGGGATGGCAGGGTTACCGAGGATGGCGAGTTCGCCCGGGGTGACGGCCTGGCGCGGCTGGGCGTGGTCGCCGCGGTGGTGGAGTTCGCTCTTCGGCGCGGCGTTGACCGGTTCGACGAGCAGGCTGAGGCGTCCCTCGGCCGGCTTGGTCGCGCGAAGCGCGGTCGCCTCGGCGCGCTTGGCGACGACTTTGTTATCCGCGGCCTTGTCGTAGAGATCCAGGCCGAAGGTCGCCTGGGCGGAGAAGTATTTCTTGATCAGAGCCGCCTGCTCCTTGGTGCGCTTGGCGACGGTCGTATTGCGGGCGACGCGGTAGGCGGCGCGTTCAGCCTCCGGCACTTCGAGGATCTTCTTCTCGAAGATCACGTCGAGGGCGTCCTTATACATCTTCGTCGCCTCGGCGTCGATGGCCGCGGCCTTCTTCTCGATCTCGGCGGCCTTGGCCTTATCGGCCGCCGAATAGAGCGAGGCCGTGCGCTGCGCCGGGTTCTGCCATTTACGCCAGTCGAGGGCCGGGTCGAAGACCGCGCGGAGGCGGAAGTAGTCGACCTGGCTGACCGGATCGTAGCGGTGGTCGTGGCACTGCGCGCAGGCGACCGTCAAGCCGGTGAGCGAGGTCGTCACGATGCGCAGCGTGTCGGCGATGCTCTGGTTCTTCGCGAGTTCAAGGTCGGCGACCGTGTCTCCCGTGCCGTCGGGACCCATGCGGAGGTAGGCCGTCGCCGTGAGTGCGTCGATCTTGGAAGGGTCAAGTACCGCGGCCGCGACATTGGCGGCCGAGACACCGTGGAGTTCATCACCAGCAATCTGCTCCTGGATGAAGCGATCCCAGGGCTTGTCGGCATTGATCGAGCGGATGACGTAGTCGCGATAGCGCCACGCGTGGGGGCGGACTGAATCCGCGTCCGCGTAGCCGTTGGTGTCGGCGTAACCCGCGACGTCGAGCCAATGGCGTCCCCAGCGTTCGCCGTAGGCTTGGGTGGCCAGCAGGCGGTCGATCAGTTTCGCGAAGGAGTCGGGCGAAGTGTCGGCGATGAACGCGGCGGTCTCGGCCGGCGTGGGCGGCAGGCCGGTCAGGTCGAAGGTCGCGCGGCGGATGAGCGTGGCGCGATCGGCTTCGGGGGCGAAGTCGAGCTGGTTGGATTTCAGTTTCGCGCGGATGAGCGCGTCGATCGGGCCGAGGTCGGGGGCGTCGGCGAACTTCGGCACGGTGGGCTTCTTGACCGGCTGGAAGGACCAGAACTTGCGGTCGCTGGCGGAGACGTAGGCGCCGTGGGGCAGGGGGCCGGTCGGTTCGGCCTCGCTGATCTTCGCGCCGGCCTTGATCCAGGCTTCGAGTAGCGCGAGCTGTCCGTCCGGCATCTTCTTCCCTTTCTTCGGCATCTCGCCGTCGCGGACGAGGATGAAGATCGCGCTCTGCTCCGGCTTGCCCGGCGTGAGCATCGGCGAGCCGTCTTCCGTCTTACCGTCCATGAAGCGGCGCAGGCGTAGGTCGACGCCGCCCTTGGGCTTCTCCTCCTCGCCGTGGCAATGCGTGCAGTGCTCCTTCAGGATCGGTCGGATCTGCGTCTCGTAGTTCGGCGTCTCCACGGCACGCAGACCGGTCGCGGCGACGAGGCACGCGCCGAGCAGGACGACGGGATGGCGAAGGGGGGAGGGCATGAATCCGAGGGGTCGGATGATGCTTTCCAGACAAGCCTTCAGGCCGGAGGTTACAGCAAGAAAGCCTGAAAGAATGATATGAGCGTTTGCCGTCACGCCGAACGGGGGCCTGCGGCTCAGGGCCGGCTTCGGCCGCTGGCCCGCGTGGCCGTGAGGAGGGCCTGGAGTTCCTGCACGATCTCGGGGCGCTGGGTCGCCAGGTTCGTGGTCTCGCCCGGGTCTTGGGAAAGGTCGTAGAGCTGCGGGCCGGTTTCCCGCGAGGGGCCCGGCGGCACGATATCCTTCAGTTCGCCGCGGTCGTAGCGATTGCCGCCGGAGCCGGCGTGCGTGATCAGTTTCCATGATCCTTTCCGGATGGTCAACGTGGCCGCGCCTCCGGCGGCCTGCGTGAGCAGGAAGGGTCGTCCGGGTTGCGGGCGGCTTTCGAGCGTGGGCAGGAAGCTGATGCTGTCCTCGGCGGCCGGCGCGGGGAGGGCCTGCCCGGTGATTTCCGCCACGGTGGCCATGACGTCGGTGAGGCTGATGGTCCGGTCGCTGATCATGCCTGGCTTGACGCGTCCGGGCCAACGCACGATGAGCGGGACCCGATGACCGCCTTCCCAGGCGTCGCGCTTCAGGCCACGCCACGGGCGGGCGCCGTCGTGCCCGTGGTCGGCGCGCATGCGCAGGGCGCTCGTGGTTTCAGGTCCGTTGTCGCTCGAGATGATGACCAAGGTGTCCTCGGCCAGGCCGTGCTTCTCGAGGTCGGCGAGCAGCAGACCGACATGCGCATCGAACTCCGCGATGAAGTCGCCGTGCGGTCCGGCCGGGCTCTTGCCGCGGTATTGCTCGCTCGCGAACGAAGGCAGGTGCACCGCCTGGGTGGCGTGGTAGAGGAAGAACGGCCGACGCGGCTCCGCCCGGGCTTGGCGGGCGAGGAAATCGCGGCTGCGCCGCAAGAACTGCTCGTCGATCTCCGGCAGGTCGAAGTCGGTCGCGACGATGCCGGGCCGGCAATCGTTGGCGTAAGGGTGACGAGGGAGCTTCGCGCGATCCAGCGGCCCCGTGGGCGGAGTCGGGATGCGGTCGCCGTCGATGTAAGCGTAGAGCCAGTCGGTGCCCGGACAGCAGGCCGTGCCGAAGAAGCTTTCGAATCCGTGATCGAGCGGGCCGCCTTCGATCCGGCGAGCAAAGTCGATGCGCCGGGCGTCTTCGGGTCGGCCCGCCTGGAGCGGCCCGCCCGCGGCGTCACGGAAGGTCAGGCCGAGGTGCCATTTGCCCACGGCGGCCGTAGCGTAACCTTGGGCTTTGAGCATCGCGGGCAGGGTCAGTCGGTCCGACCCGATCAAGGACGGTCCGCCCGTGCCGGTGAAGACGACGCCGCCCCGCGGAATCCGGAAGGGCATCTGGCCGGTCAGGAGGCCGTAGCGCGACGGCGTGCACACGGTCGCGGGGCTATGCGCATCGGTGAAGCGGACGCCCTCGCGGGCCAGCCGGTCGAGGTTCGGCGTCGGCACCTTCGCCTGGTCGTTGTAGCAACGGACGTCGCCGTAGCCGAGGTCGTCGGCGAGGATCAGCAGGATGTTCGGCGTGCGCGCCGAAGCGACGCCGCCGAGCAGCAGTAGTCCCAGCCAGATGAGCCGGAATATCGGGCTGAGGGAGGCCGACGGCAGGACGGGGGCAGACGTCATGCCGGCAGACTGGGGGAGCGCCCCCATCAAGGGAAGAGCGTAAGCAGGCCGGACCGTCCGCCCACAAAAAGGCCCGCCAGACGGATCTGGCGGGCCGGAGGGTGCGTTCAGGGTCGACGCAGGAATCCTCGCTGCTACTGGCGTTCGGGCCAGAGCGAATACCAGCTCGCCAGCGGACGCAGATTGGAAGGAGCCCGGAATGTGCCGCCCGCGCCCAAGGCGGCCGGCGTGCGGAACTGCAGCCCACTTCGCTGGTAGAGCGTCCGGTTGACCGCGTCGGCCATGGCGCCGCCGTCTTCGCGCAGGCCGAATCTCTGCATGAGCGCCGCCGTGGAGCGCGCGCTGCCGACGATCACCTCGCCGACCTGCAGGCGATCGGTGGGGATCGGCCCTTCGGGCGGGGCCAGCAAAGCCGGTCCGAATTCGCCCTTGCCGAACTCACGCCAGTTGCGGTCCGCCACGCGGCGCAGGTGCGCGGTGACATGATCGGCGGGCAGGAGTCCCCGCAGGCCGGCCGTCTCCGCCATCAGGACGCCGAACAGGGCGTCGCTCAGGACCCACTCGGCCTGGTCGCCGTTGGCGGCCGCGCGGTAGTAGCGTCCGTTCCAGAAATATTTCTCGAAGCTGGCCTGCGCGAGCGCGAGACGGTCGCCGAACCGCCTGGCCTGCGCGTCGTCGCCGCGCTGTCTGGCCCATTCCGCCATCGCCGCCCAGGCGCCGAGCGTGAGGGCGCCGGAATACGGCGAAGGACCCGTGAAGTGCAGCGCGTCCCAGGTGCTGTCGCCCTGCGCGTCGTGGAAGGGGAGCCCGTCCTTCTGCGTGTCCTGCGCGATCATGAAGTCGGCCACGCCGAGCAAAGTGCGCCATTCCTGATCCGTCACGGTCTTCCCCTTGGAGCGGCGGTTGAGGTACAGGCTGAGGATGAATTCCGGGTTATGGTCTTTCCAGCCGTTGGTGTCGCGCGTGCTGCCGTATTCGTTGATGCGGTGCCAGGGGTCTCCGGCAGGAGAACCGAGGTCATGCGGCAGTTTGTTCGCCGGCTTGCGGACCGTGAAATAGCCCTGACCGGTGATGAAGCGCGGTTCGTCATAGGCCAGCGGCGCGCTGCGGAGGAAGTCCTGCAGCACGAGGTCGGACAGCCGCGGCCAGTTCGCCTCCAGCGCGGGTTGGGCGTAGGGCCAGAGGTCCAGCGTCGTGGTGAAGTAGTAGCCCGTGTCGGAGCCTTCGAGGATCGAGAAGTGTTCGTCCGCGCCGAGCGAAGGCGCCTCGAGGCCGGCGCGGGGGTGTTCCCGCGCGACCCAGGCCGTCCCGCCGCCCACGACGTAGTAAAGGTCGTTGATCGCGGCGCCGCGTCGGGCCAGCGCGGCGTCGGCGCCCTCGCCGAGGGTGGCCTGATGCCAGCGTTCGAGCTGGCGGCGCCAGTCCGCCCGCCGCGCGAGGGCGTCGATCGCGATACGGCGGGCCTGCTGGCCGTCCGCGCCGTATTTCGCGGCGTAGCTTTTCTCCCAGGTGCGGCCGGAGCCGAACTGCACGAGCGGCAGATCCCAGACGACGACGATGGTAAAGTGCCCCTCGCCGCCGGGCGCGAGGGTGAGGCCGCCGCCGACCGCCGAGGCGAGCACTTCGTTGTCCGCGGCGCGCCAACCTTTTTCCTGGGGCGTCAGCCGGCCGGTGGTGAAGAACTTCTGCTCGACGTTCCGCAGGATGCAAGGCGCGGCGGCCGCGTCGTCCGTGGCCGGGGGCGCGCTGACGAACGACGACACGTTGCGCTGCGCCGTCACGTCGGCGCCGCCGCCGATGCCCAGGAAAAGCTGCCCCTCCATGTCCTGCGCCGGCTTGACGACTCCGGCGCGGCGCATGAGCACCCCGGTGCGCAGTCCGCGCTCCACATCCGGCTCGGCCGGCTCCGCGTAGTTGCCGCTGTTGGAGCGCTCGGGCCAGCCGCGCAGGCCCATCCTCTTCGGCGGCTCGCGCTTGGGCGTCTTTTCTTCCTCGGTCGCGAGGACGTTGCCGTAGCCTTTGCGCCATCCGAGGAAGTTGGGCATGAACAAGGCCAGATCTAACCGGGCCGGAGCCGAGCCGGTATTGCGGGCGTAGACGTCGAAGAAGGCCACCGGCAAGGCCGAGGCTTCATAGTCATGCGGCACGACCGGCGACCAGCTCTCCACCACCACCTCGACCGGCCAGTCGGGTGAACGCAGCCGCTCCGATACGATCGGCCAGAGCACGGCGACGCTGCGCGCGCCCTTGGGGAGCGGCCGGTCCCACCCGGCGTCGCCGAGGCGATAGGCTCCGGATTTGCCTCCCTGCTCCCATCTCAGGTTCAGGCTGGCGGCATCCACCGAGGTCAGACGACCGAAGCCAGGTTGGAGCTGCCAGCGATTGAAGTGCCCATGGAGGTCGCGCCCGAACGCGCCCGTGCCGATGCCGCCGAGGAGCGGCAGTCCGTAGGGTCCGTCGTCGTTGGCGCCGATTTTGCCCACGTAGGCTCCGGGAAAGGCGTTCGCGGCGGTCCAGCGGAAACCGTGGCGCTCGGCGCGTTCGAAGCGCGCGAGCGAGTCCGCGAACGAACCGGTCGCGGGTGGTTCCTTGGCCAAGCCGACGACGGCTAGGGCGGTCAGGATGAGGGTGGTGGCGAGGGGGATTCTTCGCATGCCCCTTTTAAATCCGAACGGATGCGCGAGGGGAAGCGTCGTCTGACGATAGGCTATTCGGTTTATCGCCGTAGTTGTGTCCGAATCCGCAGGCGTGGCGACGTGATGGGAGGGCGCGGCTCGTGGGCCGGCTTTCAGCGGACCGCGGACACGGGCACGGCGCGCACGATCACGCCGTCGAAGGCCGCGTTACCGGGCTCTTTCCGGTAACGGGTGTCTTTGGCGTTCGTCCAGATCGGCGTGGTGCTGCCGTCGGCATGCCGGATACGCAAGTTGTCGAGGTAGATTCGGTAGGTGCCGGGCCGGCCGCCGTTGAAGACCAGGCCATGGCGTGGCAAGGCCCCCGGGGCGGTGCTGCAGAGTCCGATCACCCGGTGTTCCCAGACGCCCGGGCCGCCTCGGGGCGCGGGGCCGGCGACCTGCTCGCGGCCGAACTGATCGATGCCCTCGCCGCGCTTGAACAGGATCGCGATGGTCTGCGGGTCGTTGCCCTTGAGCGGCGCATAGTAG
>Ga0255081_1000068_pt1 | contig 23467 bp, 34 predicted proteins | sample Colum_Colum_RepA_FD_188456 | JGI IMG/M metagenome (GOLD analysis project Ga0255081, IMG submission 188456) | Freshwater microbial communities from Columbia River, Oregon, United States - Colum_Colum_RepA_8h | ecosystem: Environmental > Aquatic > Freshwater > River | place: USA: Oregon... | reverse complement strand
GGTCGAGAAGTCATCTCTAATAGCCACATAAATAACATGGATATTACTCTAGTCAATGGAGCTATGATTTATGTACGAGGAGCTGACAGACCGGATACTTTGCGAGGTGTTTCTTTAACCTACGCCGTATTAGATGAGGTAGCGGATATTAAACAAGAAGCCTGGGAACAAGTCATTCGAGCTTCTCTAAGTGATAAGAAAGGCCGAGCGATCTTCATTGGAACCCCAAAAGGACGTAATTGGTTCTATGATTTGTTTAAATTAGGAGAGACTGGAGAAGATGAAGATTGGAAGTCTTGGCACTTCACGACTAAAGACAATCCTTTAATAGACCCAAAAGAGATTGAATCCGCAAAAAAGACTCTAAGTACGTTTGCTTTCAAACAAGAATACATGGCTTCCTTTGATAACGCGGGAAGCAATTTGTTCAAAGAGGAGTGGATTAAATATGGCAAAGAACCAGAAGGCTCGTACTTCATCACCTGCGACCTCGCGGGCTTCGAAGATGTCTCGAAATCGAACGGTACGAACAAAAAGCTCGACGAATCCGCAATCGCTATTGTCAAGGTTACTGAAGAAGGTACTTGGTTTGTTAAAAAGATAGAACACGGACGATGGGACATTAAAGACACCGCTTTTAACATTCTCAAGTGTGTAAAAGAATACAAACCTGTACACATAGGTATTGAGAGGGGTGCCTTGAAGAACGCCGTTTTACCCTATCTCAGTGACTTAATGCGAAAATATAATGTATATTGTCACATTGAAGACTTGACTCATGGTAATAAGAAAAAGGCCGATAGAATCATATGGGCTTTGCAAGGTAGGTTTGAACACGGAAAGATCGTTTTAAACGAAGACGAAGACTTTGACGAATTCATCGACCAATTATTGATGTTTCCGTCAAAAGGTGTCCATGACGATCTTCCTGACGCTTTGGCTTACATGGATCAACTCGCCGTTACCTCTTATTTTGTTCAAGAGGACGAAGATTGGGAACCGATTGATGTGATTTCTGGCGTTTGAGGAGTAAACATGAAAAGCAAATGGGAAAAGTTAAATAAGAAAGCCGGAGAATATTCAGATAAGGATTATGCTGCGGCAGAAAGATATGCAAAGATAAATGAAAAAGCCGCACGATTGAATAAATCGTTTAGTGAAGAAGATGTTGATTCAGTAAAAACATCATCATATTTGAATTACTTAAAAAATCTTGGTGATGAATCAAAAAGTGGAGTTCGTACGCGAAATGTACAAACTGTAGAAGAAGATTTAAGAAAAATTAACAGTGTTGAACAATACAATCACGAACGTGAAGCTGGCGATCCTAATGCTTTAAGAATGTCATATGAAGATTGGAAAAATCTTTAGCCTAAAATATTGAGGTAGTTATGGAAAATATCTTTGAGCAACCCTCTGAAGAAGATAAAGAGATTGTTGCCTTCGTAGTAAACCATTGTGATCGGTGGCGAGACTACAGAAACACCAATTATTTAGACCTTTGGGATGAATACGAGCGTATTTTCCGTGGGGAATGGGCTGTAGAAGACAGAATGAGAGACTCCGAGAGGAGCCGTATTGTTACTCCCGCTGCCCAACAAGCCGTAGAAACCCGTCACGCGGAGATTATGGAAGCAATCTTCGGTCAGGGTGAGTTCTTTGACATAAAAGACGATATTAAAGACGTAAACGGAAACCCTTTAGACGTTGAGATTATTAAAAATCAACTCAACGAAGACTTCAAACTAGACAAAATACGTAAATCTATCGACCAAATCGAGTTAATGGCGGAGATTTACGGTACAGGTATTGGTGAGATTGTAGTAGTCACTGACAAAACCTTTGAACCGGCTACCCAACAAATCCCAGGTCAACAACAAGCAGCTATCGGTGTGGTAGAAAAAGACCGGATTGGTGTGCGAATTGTACCTATCAATCCTAAAAACTTCCTTTTCGACCCTAATGGTACGTCTATTGAAGACTGCTTAGGCGTTGCGATTGAAAAGTATGTCTCAATTCATAAAATAGTCAAAGGCCAAGAAGAAGGTATCTATAAAAAAGTAGACATTGGCACTTCCGCTGAAGATGATCGCTTAGAGCCCACTCAAGAAGTCGTCCAGTATCGTGATGACAAGGTTAAACTCTTAACCTACTACGGTTTGGTACCTAAAGAGCTTCTTAATGGTAAAGAAGAAGTCGTAGAGTTATTCCCTGAGTCTTCGGTTCAAGACGAATACGATAACTTAGTAGAAGCGATTGTTGTTATCGCAAACGACGGTATTCTTTTAAAGGCTGAAGAATCGCCTTACATGATGAAAGACCGTCCTGTTGTTTGTTATCAGGATGACACCGTACCAAACAGGCTTTTAGGTCGAGGCACTATCGAAAAAGCCTACAACATGCAAAAAGCTATCGACGCTCAAATTAGGAGCCATTTAGATTCGTTAGCTTTAACGACTTCTCCCATGATTGCGATGGACGCAACCCGTCTTCCGAGGGGTGCAAAGTTTGAAGTCAAGCCTGGTAAAGCGATCTTAACCAACGGCGCTCCCAGTGAAATCTTGTATCCGTTCAAGTTTGGCAATACAGACGGTAATAACATCGCTACCGCTAAAGACTTTGAAAGGATGCTCCTACAAGCTACTGGAACTTTAGACTCTCAAGGAATGGTGTCTCAAGTCGCAAGGGATGGTCAGTCCATGTCTCTTGCGGTGGCTACTATTATTAAAAAATACAAACGGACTTTGGTCAACTTCCAAGAAGATTTCCTCATTCCGTTTATTCAAAAAGCCGTTTATAGATATATGCAGTTCGACCCCGAACGATATCCTTCTGTAGACTTTAAATTCATCCCCACTGCTACGTTGGGTATTATTGCTAGAGAGTATGAACAACAACAACTCATCGGACTTTTACAAACACTTGGCCCCAACACGCCTGTTCTGCCTATTGTTCTCAAAGGCATACTGGGTAATTCTAGTCTCTCTAATCGCAATGAGTTAATTGCGATGCTTGAACAGATGTCTCAGCCCAATCCTGAGATGCAGCAACTCCAAATGGCGAAAGAACAACTCGCTATCCAAGCGGCTCAAGCTCAGATCGCTGTAGACACAACTCAAGCAGAACAAAATAGAGCAGAAGCCACAAAACTTGTTATCGAAGCTCAACTCATGCCTAAAGAGATTGAAGCTAAGACTATGGCTGCTGTTACTAAAAACCTCCCGACTAACGACGATCTAGCTTCTAAGGAATTCGATAAACGAGTCAAGATCGCTGAGTTAATGTTAAAAGAAGCCGATATTAAGAATAAATCTAAGATTGTCGAGCTACAGATGGCGGAAAAAAGCAATAAAGTTTCCGGCATGGAGGAGGATTTCTTAGCTCAATTAAGTCAACAATTAAGCTCTACTGGAACAAAATAATGGACGTAGAAAATCTCGCAAAAGAGCTAATTCTTAAAAACATGACTCCAGAGCAGCAGATGGCTGTTCTGGATTCTATTAAAGAATCCGTTGCAAAAGCAAAGGAAGTTCAAAAGCGCAAGATTGGCGAAAATGTTGATTTAGTAGTTCAGGCGTTAAAAAAGATTGAAGAAGATATCCGTTCTCGTTACGACGATATTGGAAACGCTATTGAGAAACGAGTAGCCTCCATTAAAGACGGTCGTGATGGTATTGACGGGAGAGATGGTAAAGACGGAAAAGACGGCAAACAAGGTAAGGAAGGCCGCCCAGGTCGTGATGGGAAAGACGGTAAAGATGGATTAAATGGAGTAGACGGACAGGATGGTGTTTCTGTCGTCAATGCTCATATTGACTTTGATGGCAGTCTTGTTATTCATCTGTCATCTGGAAAAGAAATCAATGTGGGAGAGGTGGTTGCTCAAGACCTTGCTGAGAAGATCAAAGTCATTACAAATGGCGGTGGAACCTCTCAGGTTGTTTTAGATACTCTGGCTAGTTTACAGACGCAGATTGACGATTTAATCCCAAGTCAGTCTGGACAGTCAGGTAAATTCCTTACTACTAACGGCTCTGTGTTGTCATGGTCTTCTGTTGCTGGTGGTTTAAGTTATCAAGGAACGTGGAACGCTTCTACAAACACGCCAACTTTAGCGTCTGGTGTTGGTACAAACGGTTATTACTACATTGTTTCCACGGCAGGATCGACCAATCTTGATGGTATTACCGATTGGCAGATCGGTGATTGGTTAATGTTCAATGGAACGATCTGGCAAAAGATCGACCAGTCCAATCTTGTAACTTCTGTCAACGGACAGACTGGAGCCGTTTCTCTAACAACGACAAATATCAATGAAGGTACGAACCTTTATTATTTAGATTCCCGCGCCCGTCAATCTTTAAGTGCCGGTACTGGTATCAGTTACAGCACATCAACGGGCGTTATTACAAATAGTTCTCCAGATCAAACAGTAAGTTTAACTGGAGCTGGAACCACATCAATCAGTGGAACTTACCCTAGTTTTACGATTACATCAAACGATCAATACCAGGGAACCGTAACATCGGTTACTGGAACATCGCCTATTGTTTCTAGTGGCGGTAATACACCAGCAATTTCTATTCCGCAAGCAACCTCATCAGTTAATGGATACTTATCATCTACTGATTGGAGTACTTTTAATAACAAAGGTAATGGAACTGTAACTTCAGTAGCACAAAGTTTTACTGGTGGCCTGATTTCGGTATCTGGATCACCGATTACCAGTAGCGGAACTCTTGCACTTACAGTTGCTGGAACTTCTGGTGGAATTCCGTATTTTTCAAGCGCATCGACTTGGGCATCATCTGGAGTTTTGACTGCTAATGGTTTGGTTATTGGTAATGGAGCAGGTGCGGCACCTTCTACAACCACTACAGGAACGGGTGTTCTTACCGCAATTGGTAATGCAGTTAATACCGCAAGTGGTTTAGTTACTCAGTCTGGAACTCTTACAAACTCCTCGTTGCTTATCGGGAATGGTTCCAGCGCAGGTATAAGCTCAACGACAACAGGAACTGGAGTAGTTACGGCTCTTGGAGTAAATACAGGATCGTCTGGCGCTTTTGTAGTAAACGGTGGCGCTCTTGGAACACCATCAAGTGGAACTGTTACAAACCTGACGGGTACAGCCTCAATCAACATCAATGGAACGGTAGGCGCAACAACACCGTCCACTGGTGCGTTTACGACGCTGAGTGCATCTGGTGTAGCAACATTCTCCGCAGGAAGCGCAGCCGCACCTGCTATTACGACTTCTGGCGATACAAACAACGGTATTTTCTTCCCTGCCGCTGATGTTACTGCGATTACTACTGCCGGTTCAGAACGCCTCCGCATCGACTCCTCCGGTAACGTGGGGATTGGAACAAGTAGCCCAAGTGTAAAACTTGAAGTTAACAGAGGAAGTGCTGGTTCTATAGCGACCTTTACTGACGGTGTTTCTACAAACTTTAACTTCTCAACAAGTGGCACAGTAGGTACATTTGGTACTGATGCTGGTTCTACATCATTGGCATTAAAGACTTCTGGCACCGAACGCCTCCGCATCGACTCCTCCGGTAACGTAGGGATTGGTACGACTTCGCCATCGTCAAAACTTGAAGTCTATGACGCAACATCCGCTGTGGCTAGGGTTACTGCTGGTACAGAGATATTTGAAATTAGAAATACTGGGTCAGAAGTTCGCCTTGCTGTGGTTAGCGCAGACCCAATGACATTTAGAACATCAAATGTTGAGGCTATGCGTATCGACTCCTCCGGTAACGTGGGGATTGGAACGAGTTCGCCAAGCACATACGGAAAATTTGCGGTTCAAACTCAAACGTCCAATGCACCAACTGTTGCTATAACCGGCTCCGGTCTTAACCCACAATTAAATCATTACATAAATGACAGCACTGCTGTTCTTCGCAATTTAAATCAAATTCAATTCGTAACTGGCAGTTCTGATATATCGAACTACCAAGGTTACATGACCTTCAGCACAATGGGTTCTGCTGGCGGTACGATTTCTGAGCGTATGCGTATCGACGCCTCCGGTAACTTGCGGGTGGGGACTACGAGTGGAAATGCTGACGCTAGAACTACAATAGCGCAAGGTTCCACAGATAGTTCACCTTGTATTGATTATCAAAAAGGGTCGGCTACCACAACTACAGCACAAGTGTATGCTCGGTTTTTCTGCAATGGTGGTTCTACTGCTACCGGCAGCATTACAGCCAATGGCGTTTCTGCTGCAACTTTTACAGCTTATTCTGACAGAAGGCTGAAAGAAAACATTGTTGACTTGCCATCGCAGCTTAACAACATTATGTCTTTACGACCTGTTGAGTTTGACTACAAAGGATATTCATCTGGAGACGGCCATCAAATTGGCTTTATAGCGCAAGAAGTTCAGTCAGTTTATCCAGACCTTGTGGCTGAAGGCGATAATGGGATGCTTACTCTTTCTGACATGAATAAAAATGATGCCCGCTTAATTAAAGCCATTCAAGAACTTAAAGCAATAGTAGATGCACAAGCCGCCCGCATCGCAGCATTAGAAGCTCAATAAAGGAGAAACAAATGGAAACCCAGTTCACATGGATTATCGAACAAATGCAATGCGCGGTTCAGCGGGATGGCGAGTCTGACGTTGTAATCACTGCCCACTGGCGGTGTAATGGGGTATTTGCTGATACCTACGGAACCGTTTATGGTTCTTGCGGATTCACTTATACCGGCGGTGATTTCACCCCCTACGACCAACTGACTCAAGACCAAGTCTTGGGCTGGTGCTGGAATAGCGGTGTGGATAAAGACGCTACCCAACTTGCCGTAGAGCAGCAGATTCAGCAACAGATTGCACCGGCTATTCAAACTTTGCCTAATCCTTGGCAACAGGCTGCCGCTGCCTGATTTCAGCGGTAATTAAAGGAGAAACTGAGATGGGTAAAAACGAAAAGACCCCTATCAGCATCGATGGTGTTGAGTATCAATTTGAAGATATGACGCAAGAGCAACAAGCACTCGTTAATCACGTGGCGGATTTAGACAGGAAACTGGCTTCCGCAAGGTTTAACGTAGATCAACTCCAGGTTGGACGCGATGCTTTCTTTGGATTGTTAAAAAACGCTCTGGAGAAAAAAGAAGAAAAAAATGACTCCTGAGTTACAAAAGTATTATGAAGACAGGTTTTCCATGATGGCAACAGAAGGATGGAAAGACCTTGTTGAAGATATTGATAATATGATATATGCTTTGAACAATATCTCACTTATTGAGAATGATTCTCAGTTACAGTTTAAGAGAGGTGAACTTTCTATACTTACTTGGTTAAAGAATCTTAAACAAATAAGTGAAAGAGCATACGAAGATTTAAGCGAAAAATGAAACGTATTTATGAATTCGCCTGTGAAAACGGGCATAAATTAGATCGCTACGTTGAATATCAACAGAATAGCGTTCTGTGTGACTGTGGTGCGACAGCTTCGCGCCTAATCTCTGCTCCGTCCTTTAAGTTGGAAGGATGGTCTGGTCATTTTCCCTCTGCTCATGGCAGATTTGATCGGATTCATCGTGAAAAGTTAAAGTCGGAACAGAAAGCTAACTCTTAACCAATTATTGGCGAGTTAATCTCCTACAACCCATAGCGGCAGGAAAGGTATAAAAAAATGTTAGTTGATACTGAAATTGATACGATTGATGAAAAAGAACCAGCAAAGTTGGAAGAAACCGTAGAGCAAAATTCTAATGAAATCCCTGAGAAGTATCAGGGTAAGTCTTTGGATGACATTATTAAAATGCACCAGGAGGCTGAAAAGCTCATTGGGAAACAAGCTCAAGAAGTCGGTGAAGTCCGCAAACTTGCTGATGAACTCATTAAACAGAATATCAATAAGAATCAAGAAAACATCCAGCAGCAAGAGCCTGAAGTAGATTTCTTTGAAGACCCGAAAAGAGCTATTCAGAATACTGTAGATCGACATCCTGATGTTTTAGCTGCAAAACAGGCCACGTATGAGTTTAAAAAGATGCAGATTCAACAAAAACTCAGCAAAGACCATCCTGATTACGTTGACATTGTTCAAAACAATGACTTTGTTAATTGGGTTAAAGAAAGTCCTGTACGTCTTGGGCTTTACGCTAAAGCAGACGGTGAGTTTGATTACGACAGTGCTAATGAATTGTTATCCACCTATAAAGCGTTGCGTTCAATTAAGTCAAAGCAAACGGAAAATGATGGTAAAGAAGTCCGCAAGCAAAGTCTTAAAGCCGCATCCGTTGATACTGGTGGTTCTGGAGAGTCTTCACGTCGAGTCTACCGTAGGGCTGACCTGATCCGTTTAAAAATGACTGACCCTCAACGATATGAAGCTCTCAGCGATGAGATCATGAAAGCATATCAAGAGGGCAGAGTTAAATAATCTAAGGAGAATTAACTATGGCTTTCCCTACCCCAGCAGTAACCACCACCACCGCAGCAACCTTCATTCCGGAAATCTGGAGTGATGAGATTGTTGCCGCATACAAGAAAAACCTTGTTGCGGCCAATCTGGTCAAACGCATGAACTACAAAGGCAAGAAAGGTGACACCGTTCACGTTCCTTCGCCCACCCGTGGTTCGGCCTCGGCCAAAGCTGCTTCGACCGCCGTTACCCTGATTGCCGCGACGGAAAACGAAGTGCAAGTCCTGATCGACAAGCACTACGAATACAGCCGCCTGATCGAAGACATCGTTGAAGTTCAAGCCCTGTCCTCGCTGCGTTCTTTCTACACGGAAGACGCTGGCTACGCTCTGGCTCGTCAAGTCGATACCGACCTGATCCGCCTGGGCCGCGCTTTCAACGGCGCTACCGTTGGCACGAACGACTACGCTACGTCGAACACCACGACCAAAGCGTACATCGGTTCGGATGGCACGACCGCGTACAACAGCACGACCTCGAACGCTGCTGCTCTGACGGACGCTGCGATTCGTCGCACGATTCAGCGTCTTGATGACAACGACGTTCCGATGGACGGTCGTTTCTTCATCATCCCGCCGTCGAGCCGCAACACGCTGATGGGCCTTGCTCGTTACACTGAGCAAGCGTTCGTTGGTGAGGCTGGTTCCAACAACACCATCCGTAATGGTGAAATTGGCAACCTGTACGGTATGCCCGTGTTCGTTACCTCCAACGCCGACACCGGCGCGGGTAACAGCGGTGCGGATCGTATCTGCCTGATGGGTCATCGTGACTCGATGGTTCTGGTTGAGCAAGTTGGTATCCGTTCGCAAACCCAATACAAACAGGAATATCTGGCTACGCTGTACACCGCCGATACCCTGTACGGTGTTAAGGCGATGCGTACGTCGGGAAGCGCTGGTGTGGCTACTTCTAGCTCCGCCTACGCTCTGGCTGTTCCGGCCTAATTAGTTGGAGGGGCTATCGAAAGGTAGCCCTTCCTTCTTTTGAGAGGGAAATATGGCACTTTATAAATGTCTACAAAGTGGCAATACAGTTGAGTTTGTTTTACCGCACGACATTGAATCAATGAAAGGACACGCCGGTTATGTCCGTATTGATGAAGAAAAGGAAGAACCACAGGAAAGGGTAAATATCCCTTTTTTAGCTCCTAAGAAGAAAATGGGGAGACCAAGTAAATCATGAAACAAAATAAAAAGTTAAAGCCTGTTCCTAAAGGTTATCATCGGATGCCTGATGGAAGTGTTATGAAAAATAGCTCTCATAAAACACGCAAAAAGGTAAATAAATGAAAGCAACTAAAGGTCAGAAGAAAGTAGCTAAAGTCCTTCGGGAATATAAAGCCGGAAGTCTACATTCTGGAAAGAAAGGCCCAGTAGTTAAATCTAAAAAACAGGCCATTGCTATTGCTCTCTCTGAAGCTGGAATGTCGAGGAAGCGCAAATGAAACAAGGACTCTACTCAAATATCCATGCTAAACGCGCTAGGATCGCCGCTGGTAGCGGTGAGAAAATGAGAAAGCCTGGAACTAAGGGCGCACCTACCGCGAAAGCATTTAAAGCAGCCAAAAAGACTGTTAAAAGAGGTCGATAATGATTAAAAGGGGTAAAGAGCAGTTTCAAGGTTTTAACAAACCAAAGAGAACCCCAAGCCATCCGACTAAAAGCCACGCTGTTTTGGCTAAGTCTGGTGATACTGTTAAATTGATTCGTTTTGGTCAACAAGGTGTATCTGGCTCTCCTGCAAGACCTGGGGAGTCGGAAGCAGACAAAGCTAGGCGCAAATCGTTCAAAGCGAGACACGCCGAAAACATTGCAAAAGGTAAGCTATCTGCAGCTTGGTGGTCTAGCAAGGTAAAATGGACTATACTGCTACCATTGTTAAATGGTATGGGGTATTTTTATTATGTTGCCAATACTGGATTCGCGAGTTAATCGTTTTGAATCAAAATGGAAGGCTGTTTGTAAGTGCGGAAAGGCAAGTGTTTTTTCTACTAAAGCAAACGCCCTTAAAATGCTTAAAAAAGAAAGTTGTAGGTATTGCAGAGTACATTACAGCAATATTGTAAGCAATGTTGATATATACAAAAACAGTGATGGAAAATGGTGTTCTCGCTGTTCTTGTTGTGGAATTGAGCAGGCATATACTAGAAAAGATCACGCAAAACAAAGCGAATTATCTGATTGGCAATGTAAAAAATGTATTGCAAAATCAAAAGGATTTTCTGAAAACAGACATATTGGCAACGAGCAAAGGCTTTATAACAAATTCAGGAAATCAGCAAATAGGCGGGGTATTGAGTGGGATATTGATTATAAAACTTTTATTGGTTGCTATACAGGAAGGTGTGCCCTTAGTGGATGGCAATTAAATATGGATTATGCTGAATGTACCGCAAGTCTTGACAGAATTGACTCATCAAAAGGCTATAAAATTGGTAACATTCAGTGGGTTCATATTATGGTCAATATGTGCAAAAATAAATACTCTGAAGATAAATTTGTTGAAATGTGTAATGCCATATCATCAAATGTTAAGTGGTGATTTCCTTTTGATTTATGGTATTCTCTGCAAAACCTCTAGGTGACAACCCGCATCGGGCCTCCTTACTAATATTTAAGGATTTCTGATGCGGGAATATTCTGTAGGCGCAACCCCAACAGCTGGATCTACAACGACACTATACACAGTGCCAACGGGGTATCGTGCGCTATGGAATCTTTCCTATATGCACAATACTTCTGGTTCTACCAAGAATTTAACACTTACTTGGTATGACTCTAGTGCTGCGCTGACTTACGACATTCTTAGTCAGTACAATTTTGGTTCTAAAGATTATTTAACGCTAGATGGCAATGCTTTAGTAGCGCTTGAGGAAGGCGATCAAGTCAGAGTTACGCCAGAAGCCGGTAGTACTTTTACCGTGATTTTGACGTTTCTTCTTAAAGGAAATCAAAGAGAATGAGCAAAACATACTTACAAGCGGTTAATGATGTTCTGGTCAGGCTCCGTGAAGTCCAGGTATCTACCGTTACGCAAACGTCTTACTCTACTCTTATTGGTAAGTTTGTAAACGATGCGAAACGCCAAGTCGAAGATGCGTTTAACTGGAACGCATTATTTTCCAACGTAACAGTAACTACCTCTGCTGGAGTTAGTTCATATTCTGTTACTGGTAGCGGTAATAAGTTCCGCGTATCCGATGCAATTAACGTAACGTCTGAAATCCCTCTGCAAAACATTTCATTTGCTGAGATGAACCGGTATTTGAGCTTCGGAACTCCTGCTCAGAATATCCCTACTTATTACGCTTTTAACGGTGTAGACGGTAGTTACGACACGAAAGTAAACGTATTCCCTGTTCCTGATAGTGCTTACTCACTTAAATTCTCACTGATTATTCCTCAAGCTGAACTTTCTTCAGACTCTACTGTTATTAAAGTAGCAGACGATCTTGTAATTCAAAACGCATACGCTAGGGCTTTAGTAGAACGCGGTGAGGATGGTGGTCTTAATAGTTCTGAGGCTTACGCTCTTTATAGACAGATGCTGTCAGATTACATTGCTTTAGAAGCCACTCGTTATCCTGAATCTCAAGAGTTTATTGCTATCTAATGGCGCAACCACTTCAAATATTTGCTATCGCAGCACCAGGGTTCTTCGGATTAAACACCCAAGACTCTCCTTTAGACTTAGCTGCTGGTTTTGCTTTAAATGCGACGAATTGTATTATTGACCAATATGGCCGTATTGGATCTCGAAAAGGCTATGCAAAGGTAAACTCTAGTTCTGGTTCTTTAGGTTCTAACGAAGTTCAAGCATTACATGAACTTATTGAATCTGATGGTACGTCAACTGTTTTATTTGCTGCCAATAATAAATTATTCAAACTTAACTCCAGTAATGCTGTCGTTGAACTTACTTACGGCGGCGGTGGTTCTGCCCCTACAATTACTGCTAATAACTGGAGTATTGCGACATTAAACAATATCGCATACTTCTTTCAGACAGGACATGACCCGTTAATTTATGATCCTGCTGTAAGTAATACAACGTATCGCAGAGTCTCTGAAAAGACCGGATACTCTGGTACTGTCCCTAGTGCGAATATCGCTTTAAGTGCTTATGGTAGATTATGGGTAGCCAATACCTCTACTAATAAAGTTACGCTTTCGTTCTCTGATCTTCTTGCCGGACACATTTGGGATACCGGAACCGCAGGAAGTCTTGATGTATCTAGGGTTTGGGGTGAGGGTGTTGATGAAATCCAAGCTCTTGCATCTCATAACGGATACTTGTTTATCTTTGGCAAGAATCAGATTCTTGTCTATAAAAACGCAACGACACCTGCGGACTTGGTTATTGATGACGCAATCATAGGTACAGGATGTATCGCTAGAGACAGCGTTAAGTCTATTGGTACTGATGTGTTGTTTTTATCAAACACTGGAGTTCGTTCTTTACTTAGAACTATTCAAGAGAAGTCACTTCCATTCCGCGATCTTTCCAAGAATGTGCGAAATGACTTGATGAATATCGTCTCAGGTGAAGATTTAACAAAGATTAAATCTGTATTCTCTGAGAGAAACGCTTTTTATCTGATTACTTTACCTTCTGTAAAACAGATTTATTGCTTTGATACTAGAGGCCAGTTACAAGACGGTTCCTCCAGGGTTACTGTTTGGAACTCTATCGACCCTAAAGCTCTTTACTCTAAAGCAAATGGCGATCTGTTATTAGGTAAAACTGGTTATGTAATGAAATACACCGGATACCAGGATGACGGTTCTTCATACAGGATGCAGTATTACACCAACTACGCAGATTTAGGTAACGTATCTCAAACATCTGTACTTAAAAGAATCTCCATTGTTGTTATTGGTGGAACTAATCAATACGTCACTTTTAAGTGGGCATTTGATTTAAGTAGTAATTACCTCTCAGATAACGCACAAATTCCAACCCAAGGTATTTCTGAATACGGTGTTGCTGAATATGGTGCAAATGGATCACCTGTTGCGTATTACAGTAATGGACAACTTATTCAGACATTAACCGTATCTGGTACTGGAACCGGTAAATTAATTCAAACAGGTTACGAGTCAGATATTAACGGCGCTGCATTAAGTATTCAGAAGATCGAGATTCAGGCCAAGAACGGAAAACTTAGCTAGGAACAATCATGTCAAATTATGTAAAAAGCACGAATTTTGCAACAAAAGATTCTCTATCTGCTGGCGATGTTAATAAGATAGTCAAAGGTACTGAGATTGACACAGAATTCAATAATATTGCTACTGCTATATCTACAAAAGCAGACACGGCAAGCCCTACGTTTACCGGAACCGTAACGCTTCCTTCTGGTGCTGTTGGTGTTACTCAGTCTTACGGTGATAACGATACTTCTTTAGCTACAACTGCTTTCGTTCAGGCAGCTTTGCAAGCCTTGTATCCTGTTGGTTCTATTTATACAAACGCTACTAACGCAACAAACCCAGCAACTTTATTTGGATTTGGCACTTGGACGGCCTTTGGCGCTGGTCGCGTACCCGTTGGTTTTGACTCAACCAATGCGTTGTTTGACGCTGCTGAAGAAACGGGCGGTAGTGCTGATGCAATCATTGTCAGCCACACTCACACCGCAACTGTTACTGATGCAGGGCACTCGCACCAAGTCGATAGTGGTAATCAGCGCACTTTGCAAACAGGTGGGGTAGGTCTGTCAGATGATGGAACAGCAACAGCAAATGCAACAGGCACAAGTACAACTGGCATTAGCGTGGCAATCAGTACAACTGGTTCAAGTGGCACAAATGCTAATTATCAACCATACATTACTGTTTACATGTGGAAACGGACTGCTTGAAGATACCTGTAATTAAAACTGATGATTACATTATCTACACAGAAGACGTAAATGGTTTGTTATTTGTCCACATGGATGTATTTAAATGGACAAAAGAGATAAAGAAAGAGTTTGTTAAAGATTGGAATGATTGGGCTGAAAAACAGAAACAAGATATATACGCAATGCCGTTTATAGACGATGAAAAGATGTACAAATGGTCTTTGATTACAGGTTTTGAGGTAGTTGAGAATCACAAATGTTTAGATGGAATAACTAGAAAGCTGTATCTCTGGAGAGAAAATTATGGGTAATTTTGTCGCCCCTGTCTTGGGGTATATGGGAGCAAGAAAGCAAGCGTCTGCGGCTGAAAATGCTGCTCGTGCATCTGCTGAAGCTCAAACTGAAGCCGCAAGGATCGCCGCTGAAGAAGCGCGGTTCCGTCCCATCGGGATTACGACTAGGTTCGGTCAATCCCAATTTGGGTACGATCCTACGACTGGGCGAGTATCCTCTGCGGGATATACAGTCTCTCCTGAGCTTAAAGCCTATCAAGATAGGATTATGGCTCTTACGGGTCAGGGTCTTGGCTTTGCTGAACAAGCCCCAGGTCTTTACGCCCCGTTACAGACCGCCGCTACTGGCTTATTTGGATTAGGCCAACAGTATCTCGCGGAGTCTCCCCAACAGGCCGCAGAACGGTATATTGCACAGCAACAAGAGCTTTTAGCGCCTTCCAGAGAGCGCCAATTTGCTCAACTGCAAAACCGGTTATTCCAGACTGGTCGAGGTGGATTAGCCGTAGGCGGTACTTCTGCCCGTCCTAGCGGTGCTGCTGGTCTTGGTGCGGCCTCTCCTGAGATGGAAGCCTACTATAACGCATTAGCCCAACAAGACGCTCAGTTAGCTGCTCAAGCCATGCAAGCCGGTCAGCAACAGACTGCCTTTGGAGCCGGTCTTTTTGGAACCGGTGCAGGACTGCTTGGTGGTTATGGTCAAGGTCTTACTGGTGCGTATGCTCCGTTTACCACTGGTCTTGGAACTGCTGGCTCTGTTGAGCAACTTGGTATGGAACCGCTTACGATTGGTTCTGCATTAGGTGGAAGGATTGCAAGTCCTTATGCTGCTAGTGCTTTATTACAAGGTGGAATAAGTGCAGCACGAGCATTGCAATCAGGACAGGGTATCAGCCCGACTGGTTTAAGCCTTTTAGGTTTGCAACGTAAGGTTGAACAAGGTGCTTTTGGTGGAGGCTCTACTGGAGCAGCACCTACTATTGGAGGTTTTGATCCGTATTCATACTTACCAGATATGCCTGGAAATCCTTATGTAAGTGACTTTTCTGGTGGAAGTTACAATCCTCTCGCCCTCGGCGGATTGGAAGGACATTAATCATGGCACAAGACTCAATCATAGGCGGTTTATTCGGTCTTACTCCTGAGATGTATCAGCGTTCTCAGGCTGAAGAAGATCAGAAGGCAGCAATGCAGTTTGCTCAACTCAGTCCTTTACAACAAGCGTCTGCTGGATTCTATTCCGCTGGCATGGGTCTTGGTCGCGGGATTGGCACTTTGTTAGGTGCTGAAGACCCTCAGTTACAGATGATTGCTCAACAGCAGCAGATTCTTAAAAATGTTGATCCTAATGATCCTGAGTCTATCGCTGCTGGCGCAAGGATGGCTTCTGAGATGGGTAATGCACAGCTTGCAATGTCATTGTCTGCCTTTAGTAGGGATTTAATGCAAAAACAATCTCAAATTAGAGCGCAAACTGCTACCGCACAAAAAGCAGAACTATCAGTTCGTCAAGAAAATGAACTTCGGCAGAAATTGGCTGAATTAGGCCCAAATCCCACAAATGAACAAATTGTTTCTGTTGTTTCACAATATGGAGCACCTGATAAAGTTTTATCTGTATTGCAATCAACCGCAGATAAAGCGGCGGCTAGGGAACAACGTGCAATAGAAGCACAACAACGTAATGATGCTCTTGTTCAAGCAGCAAGAGAACGCGGTGATACAGCAAGGGATATCGCGCAATTACGTGCAGATGCAATGAGGGAGATGGCTTTAATTCGATCTGGCGGATCTCAAGAAAAGCCGTTAACTCAACAACAACAAGTAAGACTTCGTAAAGATTATGCGGCAGATGAGTCATTTGCTAAATCAGCACAGGATACAGCAGATGAATTAGAAAAATTAACAGATTCATTGCTTGGAAATAAAGAAAAAGGTATCAAACCTCACCCTGGTTTGGGTGGGGCTACAGGATGGAGTAGCTATCTGTGGTCTAAACCTTTAGGTCAGGCTAGAAGTGCTGAACAGCAATTAGAAACATTTAAAGGAAAGGTCATGGCCTACGGTAGACAAGCCGCTACTGAGTCAGGAAAACTTGGAAACATGGCGGTTCAGGAATGGAAGTTTATAAGTGACGCTGTTCAGAAAATTGACCCTGCATCTAAAAACTTTCCTGATCAAATGAGGGATGTTGTTCGTCAAGCTCAAAGTCTTGCAAAAAGACAAAAAGAAAAACTTGAACTTGCTTATGAAGATTCGCCAATCCCGTTGGGAAGGCAAACGCGTGGAGGTAGCCAACCAAAAGAAGTTAATTGGAATGATCTTCCATCTAAAGGGGGTCGCTAATGGATATCAGACTTCCAAATGGAGTTTTGGTTAAAGGTATTCCTGATGGAACTTCTAGAGAAGAAGTTATGGCTAGAGCAATTTCATCTGGTTTGGCTACGGCAGAGGATTTTGGTGGAACTTCTGCACAAAAAGTTGAACAAGAACCATCTAATGTAAATGCTATCTTGACTGAACAAACATTGCCGGAAGATACGTCTGCTGTAACTGGACGTATTCTTGCGCGTCGCAGGCAAATTACGCCAGAGGAACGTGCCGCAGAAAATTTGGCAATTAGACAAAATGTAACAGTTCCTTTATTACAAGCTGGTCTTGGAATTGCTGCTGCTCCAGTTTTAGGTGCTGGAGCAGGGTTACTTGGATTAACTAGACTTTCCCCTGTAATTTCTAGCGCAGGATTTTCTGGTGCAGGTGGGGCAGCACTTCCTGTTGGTCAAAGACTTTTAGGTGGCGCTATTGCTGGTGCTGGTGGTGGAGCCGCAGGTCAAATTGTAAGTCCAGAGGTTGATCTGCTTGGTGCGACTGAAACTGGCGCAGAAATCGGAGGCGCTGTTTCTGTTGTTACCCCTCCTGTAGTCAAACAGTTAGCAAAAGGAGCAGGGTGGCTATATGACGCAATATCTGGAAAACTTGGTCAAATAAAGGCAGCAAAAATCGCTAGAGATGTTGCTGGAGGAGATATAAATGCTATCAAAGCAGCAAACTTAGCGGCTTCTGAAGGCGAAACTGCTGGTCAAGCTGCCGCTGATATTGGAAACGATACTTGGTCTGCTTTAGATAGACTTGCAAGAACTTCAGGCACTGGTAGTTGGTGGTCTAGGCGTTTAGATGTGCAAGAAGCTGAAATCAAAAGCGCATTATCTAGGCTTGCTGGAGGAACGACACCGACAGAATCAAGGGCTGTTCAAGAAGCATCAAAACGTGCTTTAAATGAAATTACTACGCCAATGCGAGAAGCGGAATTGGCTAGAGCTGGCATTGCAGGTCGAGAGCTTCCAGGTCTTGTTGCAGAAAAAGCAGCATTTGAAGGAGCTGCCGCTGCAAATGTTGATGAAGTACGAAAACTTGCCGATTTAAGTGAGAGGGCATCTTTTTGGGCTAAAAATTGGGGCCGAGGAGAAATTGGCGGAAAGTCAACAGAATTAGGACTACCGAGGGTTTCTGGAAAATATGGTTATCCAGAAGGACTTGTAAATTTTGCTGAACAAAAAGCTATTAAATCTGCTGAAGAATCTTTGCGTTTTGGTGAAATGACTAGAGATGTGCAAAAAAGGATTGATGATCTTTCAAAAGCCGGATTGCAGCCCTTAAAAACAGATGATCTTATTTCTAAATTAAGCGCAAAATTAAGCGATCCTGATATTGGATTAAATCGTGACGCTGCCGGTGTTATTGATCGCGTCAATAAAATGCTTTCTGGATGGACTGATAGATTTGGAAGTATTACTCCAGAGGCTTTATATGCGATACGTAAAAATGGAGTATCTGATGCTATTGCCGAATTAAATCCAGGTGCAACAGAAAGCACTCGTAAAAAGCTGGCCGCATCTGTAGCGCAGCAAATCAAACCGTTAATTGATGATGCAATCGTTAACGCCGGAGGATCTAATTGGGGTAATTACTTAAAGACATTTGAAAATGGAATGAAAGCCATTGAGCAAAAGGAGATGGCTGAATATGCGCGAAATCTTTATTCAACTGGAGATAAAAAAGGATTTGTTGACTTAGTAAAAGGCAATAATCCATCTGCCGTTGAAGACGTTTTTGGCCCTGGTCGTTTTGATTTTATTAAAGAAATGGGTGGTCAACGACCAAAAAGTCCTGCCGTAGAATTTTTAAAACTTGCGGAATCCGTAGAAAAGTCATTAAAAGTGGAGTTTATGGCAGAAAAAGGCGGGCAAAGATTGGTAGATATACTTTCAGAAAATCAATCAAAATTGTTAGGTATTCCAATTCCCCCAATTCTTTATAGGCCGGTTACTATAATTCGTGAAGCGTTAAAAGACTTTGAGGGAAAAGTTAATAGGGCAACATTCAAAGCATTAGAAAGTGCAATGCAGTCTGGAAAATCTGCTAATGAATTGCTTTCAATTCTTCCTACATCTGAACGCAATAAAGTATTAAATGTTATGAGTAATAGTCAATTATGGAATCCAGTTATTCAGCGAGGAATTGCTCCAGCAATTCCAGCTATTCAAGCAGGCGGGCAAGGATTGGTAGATATACTTTCAGAGTATCAATCAAAAATGTTAGGTGTTCCGCAAGGAATTACTCCAGCAATAACTGGTGGTGAGGAAGAATAATCATGGCAGAACCAATATCAGGCATTGCTGGAAGTTTATCTGTTGGTAAATTATTAACGGGTATTGCTGGTTTTTTTGGTGGTTTATCTATCTCGTTTTTTTGGCAACCAAAGAAATTACATCAACATGGGAAACTTGCTGCTGGCGCAATAATTGGCGGTATCTCCGTTGCTGCCGCTTTTGCTCTAGGTGGTGTTGTTGCTAATCAACTAGGGGTAAACATCAATGAAGCGGATACTGCTTTGGGTATTGGTTATTGTATCGGTGTTCTGTCTGTCGGTGTTATCTCACTTATCGCCAATTTCTTCGACAAAAGAGAAGGCCAAGATATCTTACAAGTAGCTCAAGAATTGAAAGGTAAAAAGCCTGTTGTCAGAAGGAAACGTAAATGACTGGATTATTCTTTCTAGCTACTGTTGTTGATTTAACCGCTGCTCTTATTATTTTTGTTGGAGCCTTATCAGAGAGGATGCGGTTATATCCAGCTTGGCATAAGGTAGGTTTGATTGTTGCAGTAGTTGGTTTGGTTTGTCAGGCATTTAGAAACATTGAATTCCTTACCACTGGCGTTTCACCGCACGATTCTGATCTACCTTTGTGGATTCTTAAAGACTTGGGTATTGCGATTATTGCTTACTTTTATTTGTATCTTGGAATTAAGGCAAGGATTGGTAATAAAACAAAACAAAAACGCAAAAGAACGATCAAATAATGGATACTTTTGAGATTCTTACAAAGGGATGGCCTATATTACTGGCGATCATTACTTTGATTATTGTTCTTGCAAAATTGGATTTAAGAGTGGCGGTCTTGGAAGAAAAAATTAGAACATTATTTGAATTGATAAATAAGCGAGATAGACAATGATTACCTTAATTTCTACTCTTACTTCTTTTTTAGCCGGTGGCCTTCCTAAACTCTTAGATTTCTTCCAGGATAAATCAGACAAAAAGCATGAGTTAGCTCTTGCTCAGATTCAACGAGAAAAAGAACTTGAAGCCATGAAATTAGGCTTCTTGTCTCAACAAAAAGTCGAGGAAATTCGCACCGATCAGATTGCCCTACAGACTGCCGTACAGGAACGTGAGTCTATCTATAAACACGACATTGAGATCGGTAAAGGTGCGAGTCAGTGGGTTATCAATCTCCGCGCCTCAGTCCGTCCTGCGATTACTTACGGGCTTTTCATGTTATTTTGCTTTGTTGAGATTGCAGGATTCTTCTATGCCTTAAAACATGGGGTAGAGTTTACCGTTGTCTTAGACCAGCTTTGGGATAACGAAACGCAGATTATCTGGTCTTCCGTCATTGCGTTTTGGTTTGGCACCCAGGCGTTCAATAAGAAATGAACGTAAGCCCTGAAGCCATTAGGGTTATTAAGCATCACGAGGGAATAAGGTTAAAACCATACCGCTGTCCAGCCCTTTTATGGACTGTCGGGGTTGGGCACGTAATAGATCCTTCGCATATATCCGTCAAATTCGAGGATAGGAAGGCTCTGGCGATACCGGAGGGTTGGGATAGGGTACTGACACCAGATGAAGTGGACAAGCTGCTTAAAGACGATTTACAGCGTTTTGAGAGGGGTGTTCTTAGACTGTGCCTTAATTATCTTACTCAGTCTCGCTTTGATGCGCTGGTTTCCTTTAGTTTTAACGTAGGACTTGGGAATCTACAAAGGTCTACGATCAGGATGAAACATAATCGGGGTGATTTTGAGGGCGCAGCAGATTCGTTTATGATGTGGACTAAAGCCGGTGGTCGGGAACTGCCTGGTTTAGTTAAAAGACGCAAAGATGAGCGAAGTATATATCTAATGGGGTAACATGCTTGTTACTGAACAGTCTATTAAAGCGTCTTACAATCTTCTAAAAAAGACTGCTTTCAAAGACATACGACTTCCTGTTAAAGTAAGGTTTAAAGCTCTCAACATGGATAGGTTTTGGGGGCTTTATTACTGGCCGGATCAAGTCTTAGTAGTAAATAAAAAAGCAAAAACAATCGAACAAGTATTAAAGATAGTCGCACATGAAATGATCCATGCTGCGCTTGAGCAGAACGCGGACTGCGATCATCACTTACACGACGCGAACTTTGAGGCTCTTGCTGAGATAGTTTGCAAAGAAATGGGATGGAACGGTGGCATATGAAGAAACCATGTAGTGATAAAGAATTCGTTGAAACATGGAATAAATATAAATCTACTTCAGAGGTCGCAAAACATCTTGATTCGCATGAAGCAAATGTGCGGTCAAGACGTAGGCGTATAGAAAAAAGACTTGGGATAGTTCTTCCTACAGTAGACGTGCTTCATAGGAAAAAATACGACCAGTCAATGTTAGTCACTGCTGACCGCGTTGAGGTTAAGTTAAAAGTAAAGAACGGGATTATTCTAGTAGCCGGAGATCAACATTACTGGCCGGATAACATTCCTGTTATGCACAGGGCTTTTGTTTACTTAGCTAAAAAACTTAAACCGTTTGCTTTAATCTGGAATGGTGATGCTTTTGACGGGTCTTCTATTAGCCGGTTTCCGTCGATTGGATGGGAGTCTAAACCTTCTGTCGCAGAGGAAATAGAGGCAGTCCAGGACAGGTCTAAGGAGATTTTAGAAGCCTCTCCCAATTCAAAGAGAATCTGGACGGCAGGTAATCACGATTTAAGGATGGAAAGTAGGATTGCTGCTAACCTTCCTGAATTGAGGAACTTAAAAGGCGTACACCTTAAAGACCATATCCCTGAGTGGACACCTGCTTGGTTTGTTACTGTAAACGAAGGCCAGCAAAGTCATACAGAAATTAGACATAGGGAAAACGGTGGAATTCATGCCGGATACAACAATACCCTAAAGTCTGGTGTGAATATCGTTACAGGACACGACCACAGAGCTGATGTTGTAGCCTACGACGATAGAAGGGGCAGAAGGTATGCGGTAAGACATGGAATGACTGCAGACTCATCACGTGATCCCCAATTTGTCAATTACCTAGAAGGCAAAAAAACGAATTGGCAGTCAGGGTTCGCTGTTTTAACTTATAAGGATGGAACCCTTTTACAGCCAGAATTAGCTCTCAAGTTTGGTGAGGATTCGTTTGAGTTCCGTGGTGAGGTGATCGAGGTGTAAATTCATACTCTAAATCCAGACACCTGGAGGCCATATCACACAAGGTATTGGCTTCTTCAGGGTCTAGGAATTTAGACAAAACCAAAGTGTCTCGGATTATTTCAATTTCTTCGTAAGTAAGTTTCATTGTTCCTCCAGTAGATTAACTATCACTCTTGCCTCGTCAAACATCTCTAAAGCTAAATCAAAAGAATCCTTCCATCTCTCATTGTTTGTTTTGTAGGAAATATGCCTACAAATACCGGATTGAATAATCATTCCCGCACACTGAGAGCAAGACATAAACGGATAGGTATAGATTGTTGTTCCATTAAGTGGTCTTTTGGCGGTGATTATTGCGTTAATCTCCGCATGGATAATCATCTTTAACTTAATGTCTCTGTTGTTTAACCTTTGATCTGTATCTTGTATTCGTCTTGGAAGACCGTTAAAACCTACTGATATAACAGTATTGTCTGAATCGACAATTACAGCTCCTACTTTAGTTGACGGGTCTTTGCTCCAAGTCGATACCAGCTTCGCCATCTCCAGGTATCTCAGTTCCCACTTCATAAGTAGTCCAGACTTCCATAAGTAAGCATGGTTTACCTTTATAGTTTCGTTGATCCTGTCTTGTGTAGTGTTCTTTTATGATGTCTTGAACGGTTTTTTTTGGTACAGTCTTCATTGCTTCGTTGCCCTCCCGTTTTGCCCCTCCGAGTGAGGGGCTTTTTTTATGATCCGTAAGAGTTAATGACGATTTCCAAAGCTTCTATAACCTCTTTTAACTTTGCAATATCTTTCTTTTTGTCATTAAAGAAAACGCCATATTTAACATTTGGTCGATTCTTTAGTTCGCGCACCATATTATCGTGATAGTCTTTCAGGTCGCTAACAATTAGATCGACCAATGATTCTTCATCAATATCAATAGTTATTTTCATGTCATTGGTAGGCGGGGCCGGAATCGAACCGGCAAGCCTCTTGTTTTTTCCAGTGATCTTTATGAGAGCCTTTTCCAGCACATTTTCTGCTGCAATATGGCCCTGAATTTTGTTTTTTTAAGTTGCCCAAAACAAAATTTAAAAATCTTGTAAATTTAATATTGCAGACAGGACAAATAC
>Ga0255081_1000067_pt1 | contig 23567 bp, 16 predicted proteins | sample Colum_Colum_RepA_FD_188456 | JGI IMG/M metagenome (GOLD analysis project Ga0255081, IMG submission 188456) | Freshwater microbial communities from Columbia River, Oregon, United States - Colum_Colum_RepA_8h | ecosystem: Environmental > Aquatic > Freshwater > River | place: USA: Oregon... | reverse complement strand
CGCTGAGTATTGGAGCCTCCCCATTAATTGGAGCCACTCTTTCACTCGCTTATGCTTTCTCCACTTACAACCCCGTAATAATAGCAGCTGGTCATGACACACAAATGATTGCCACAGCTTGTATGCCACTACTTTTAGCTGGATTATTACTTGTCTACAACAAATCCTATTGGCTGGGCCTATCTGTTACAACATTGGGGGCTCACATGCTGATAGCAGCTAATCACCTTCAAATAACATACTACTTTTTACTAATCGCTATTCTGCTCACCGTATCATATACAATTGGCTGGATTAGAAATAAAGAATGGAATCATCTTGGTCGTGCTGCTATAATCACCCTTCTTGCAGCAATACTGGCTATAGCCGGTAATGCCCTTATCCTTTGGACATCTGCAGAGTATAGTAAGTTTACGATGCGCGGCGGTAAGGAAGTGAGCATCACTGCGGAAACGGTAAAAAGCACCAAAACAGTGGGGCTTGATACAAGCTATGCATTCGAATACAGCTTAGGTAACCGCGAATCGCTGACACTTTTGTTGCCCAATGCATTTGGTGGTGGAAATAGCCGTAATCTGGAAGAGGGATCCCCCGTTGCCAAAAAATTAATTGCAGCAGGAATTGATGAGGGTAATGCTGAGCAACTGGCACAAAGCTTACCTCAATATTGGGGAAAACTACCCTATACGGCCGGCCCAGCTTATGTAGGAATATTACTTTTTGTATTGGGCCTACTTGGTTTTTTCTTGAATCGTGGTGCCTTGTCAAATGGAGCATTAGCATTTACCTTGCTGGGAGTATTTATTTCATGGGGAAAAAACTTCCCCGCTTTCAATTTATTTCTATTCGAGTATTTACCCCTCTTTAATAAATTCAGAGCACCATCCATGGCACAGGTAATTCCTCAATTAGGATTAGCCGTGTCCACACTTTTGCTATTGGTCAATATATTCCAAGGTAAAATTGAATTATTCACTAAAAAAACGCTACTAGTAATCAGCAGTCTTTTTGGAATTTTATTGCTGCTGTGGATCCTACAAGATTATAGCGCTCCCATTGATGAGCAAATAGTAAATGCCTACTCAGACAAAAACGGTTCCGACCAACTAGCCAGAACAATTATTGCAGGACTACAAGAAACTCGAAGCAATTTGTTTGGGGCAGCCCTCTTACGCGCTATTCTATTAACCAGTTTGTTGGGAGGCGTTCTATGGGCCTTTACAAAAAAATGGCTCTCCCCTGTATTTGCCTTAGGATTGATTTTAGTAGTTTCTACAGCAGAAATCATGCTAGTAAGCCACGACTATTTAAATGAAGAGATGTACATGTCTGCAGATGAATATGGTGCAACAAATTTTACAGCCAGCCCTATTGATCAGGAAATATTAAAAGATAAGGACGCCAGCTACAGGGTATTAAATTTGGCAACAAGCACGTTCAACGACGCAAAAACTTCCTATTTCCATAAATCAGTCGGCGGTTACCATGCTGCTAAAATTAGAATCTATCAAGATCTAATTGAAAAATACTTCAGCGCTGGACTGAACCAGGGGATTTTGAATATGCTCAATACCCGATACGTTATTGTAAGTGATCCAAATTCTGGGCAACAATCATTGGTTAATAATGATCAAGCCCTTGGAAATTGCTGGTTTGTAAATCACCTCATCATAGCCCCCAATAAAGCCGCAACACTAGAGAAAATTGGAACAGTTAACCTGCAGGACACTGCTGTAGTTGAAAAAAGTGCATACAGCGGTGCTATCAACTTTCAAAAAGATAGCAGCGCTACGATCGTGCTGACTCAGTTTGATAATGACACCATGATTTATAAAACTAAAAGCACAGCCAATCAATTTGCCGTTTTCAGTGAAATTTATTACCCCAAAGGCTGGAATGCTTATCTTGATGAGAAGCCGATTGCCTATCAGGCTGTAAATTATGTGCTGCGCGGTCTCGAAGTTCCCGCAGGAGAGCATACAATCAAATTTGTATTTGAGCCAGATTCCTTTAAAAAAGGGAAAGCAATTATGTATGCAAGCTCATTCATAATTCTATTAGTAGTCTTAGGCGGATTTGCCATGTCATTGCGCAATCAATACAGAAAATAATTTTAATGAAAAGAGTGCTGGCAATAGCCCCTTACCGATTTTTACCCGCTCGCTCCGGTGGGCATCGCTATATTCAGGGGTGGTACCAAGCACTCTCTCAGCAAACGCAATTAACTGTAATAGGCACTGCCGATAATACCCTTGACGAGAATAGCCCCTACCGCGTACTTCCTCTTTTATCAAATTCATTTTTTCGCTATGGGGACCTAACCTTAAGAGCTACCATTCGTGATCTTATTCAACGAAATCAATACGATTTGCTTGTTTGGGAACATCCCTACTTTGCCTGGCTGGCCAATTTGATTAAAAAGGATACCGGCATTCCCTACCTGTTACGTTCGCATAACATCGAATTCCAACGCTTCAGGTCACTGCACAAAATTTGGTGGCCCTTGCTTCAGCAATATGAGAAATGGGCTTTTCAGCAAGCAGACTTTATTAGCTTTATCAGTAAGGCAGACAAGGATTTTGCTACGACTAACTGGAATATAGATGCAAACCGCTGTTTGGATATTCCTTTTGGTGTAGAGAACGACAGAATACCAGAAAACAGAGCTGATGCAGCTCAACTTATTCGTGAGCGATATGCAATTCCTGAAAATGAAAAAATTCTTCTGTTTAATGGTCCACTTGACTATAGCCCGAATAGAGAAGCACTTGAAATAATCATAAAATATATAGCCCCCTACCTTCAAGACCAATTGGGGGCATTTAAGATATTGATTTGTGGCGGACATGCTCCTAAAAAATGGAGCCATCGAAAAACACTTCAAAATAACCCATTCATTGATGCAGGTTTTGTCGAAAATATCAAGACCTATATCATGGGCGCAGATCTTTTACTAAATCCGATTCTAACAGGTGGTGGTGTAAAAACAAAAATTATAGAGTCCATCTCATTAGGCACCCCCGTGCTGACAACGGCTACAGGCGCAAAAGGAATTGACAGCCATGCTACTGGAAACTATATGCAAGTGTTAAACGATGGGCATTGGCAGAATTGGCCTTCAACAATCGTAGCCATGCTACACGATACATCCCTCAAAAAAGACCCCTTGACAAAATTCTTTGAAACGTATAACTGGAGTAAAATCATAGAGAAAACAGTAGCTACATTACCGGATTAGCTTTCCAGTTGTCTTAAACACGACCCATTTTATTGAAAGCCTTAAATATTCTTTAGCCAAAAATAAAATGGCGAAACTAAAATAGTAGATCCCCTTTCCCTTACGCAGTTGCATAATCAATAACTCATTCTTCATCATGATACGACGTAATTGAAGTTGTTTAGCAATGGCAGTACTACCACTGGATATATGAACTATAGTAGTGGAAGCTAAAAAATAAACTGTATGCCCTAAGTTCCTGATCTGTTCACACCACAACACATCTTCGCCGTACATAAAAAATCGATTATCCAGCTCTTTATCGGGTAATTGAGAGAGTGCCGAACGGCGTAGCATAAAAAAAGCGCCATTCACCCAATCCACCTCCATAGAATAATCATGCTTAAAATACTGCCCCAACATTTTAGCACCTCTTTTGTCAGGCGGATAAACAAAAAGCAAAAAACGAAACAGATCAAATAATTCCCATCTAATTGAACGAAAACGACGAGCGGAATACTGAAGAACTCCATCTGGAAATATTTGCCGACAGCCTAACACACCCACATTCGCTCTTTGCTGCATAGCAGCAACTGACAAACTAATGCTATCCTCTAACAAATAGGTGTCACTATTTAATAATAAAATAAAGTCACCTTTGGCGGCACGTATACCAAGATTATTACCCCCGGCAAAACCCAGGTTCGTCTTGCTGCATATAAGCGTAATGGATGGAAATTCATTTAAAAATGCTTGTGGATCTCTTTCGGTGGAAGCATTGTCAACTAAAATCACTTCGAAAGGAACCCCCTTGGTATATTGATATACAGAAGCAATACAATCACAGGTAAGCTGAAACGTATTATAATTGATAATTACAACAGATACCATGTTATCGATTGAATTGATAAGAAACAAACATCAATAGCTTAGAAAATACTCCCTTTCGTAATAAGGATATAGGAAACCTTTTTTGAAAACGAACTATCTGCAATAAAAAAGCGGGAACCGAATATCCTGCAGCATACGTACGAAGAGTCGACTCCTCTCTTAATTCCAGATTTCGCATTAAGCGCCACCAACCATCATAACTTTGAATGCTTCGAATGCAGACGCTACCATGCTTTTTATAAAAAAATAAAGCTTCCGGTACTTCCACTTCAGGGTTACGAAAACAAGAATTAGTAACCTGAGAATCGTTATAACTCATCGTGATGAGGGGAAGTGAAATATATCGACAAGAGTACCGCCTTAACATCCTGACATAAGCTTCTAGGTCCACTAACCACTTTAAATTGGGGTCATACAATTCCTGCATACTTCTCCTGAATAGAACAACACTGGGCGGTCCAATAAAATTGTTAGCAAATAATCGATAAGGATCTTTCTTAATCGACTGAAAAAGCGGAAGCGATATCGTTTTATTTTTTATCTGATTACTACGCTCGTCATGCGAGTAATATCCAGAAAAGAGTACATCTGCCCCCTCATCCAGTTGCGCCGCAAAATTCTCCAGCGCATACTGATTCGTAAACCAATCATCGTCGTGCATGATCTTGATCCACTGCCCTGAAGCGTGCTTTATTCCCTCTAACCAGTTAGCAGGTGTTCCTAATGGACGTGTATTTCGCTGATAATGGATTGAAAACTTGTAGGGCGTATTAAATAATAGCTCTTCATTATCCCGAGTACTAGAATCGTCAGTAATGATCACCTCAAAATCTTTGAACACCTGTTTGGCGATACTATCCAGCAAACGTTTTAGCAATGCTGGACGCTCATAAGCAGGAATACATATTGATATTAGCGGAATCATCGGAGCTAAATTCGTAATTTTAAGGCACAGATTAAGAAAATGTTATCCCAATCATTTTTAAGCAATTTATTCAAGGGCATTTATCGTCGAGTTTTCCAAACAGAAGCGAAAAGCTTTACTAATCTTTCGATTGGATGGATTCAACACAAATACTTGAAACACCTGCCAGCCGGAAAAACCAGAACCATCAAGTTAGAGGGAGGTAAATTCTATTTTAATGCCCCGCAGGAACTATTACATGGGCTACAGGAAATATTCATAGATCAAATTTATAAACAGCCCCTGGCTCCCCATTCCCTGATATTGGACTGCGGGGCCAACATAGGGCTCAGCGTCATTTGGCTTAAGCAACAACACGATGATGCGAGAGTTATAGCTTTTGAACCTGACCCCGCTAATTTTCGATTACTTGAAAAAAACATAGCATCCTATAAACTCCATGATATTACATGTCACAATGCCGCAGTTTGGAAAGAGGATACTACTCGTACATTTTCAGCTGCCGGAGGGATGGCTAGCGGATTTACTAACACCATTTCAAAAGATACTGTATCGGTACCCTGCCTAAGGCTCAAGCACTTTCTTCAAGAACCTATAGATTTTTTAAAACTTGACATTGAGGGGGCCGAATGGGAGGTCCTCAATGATTGCGAAAGCAGCCTTGGAATGGTAAAAAGAATTTTTGTTGAGTACCATGGACAATTCAATGAACAGGAAAAACTAGTAAATATTTTAAACATCCTCAAAAATGCAGGGTTTCACTATTATCTGCGAGAAGCAGCATCACTTTACCCTACCCCATTTTACAGAACAAAAAGTAGCGAACATCCTTACCAGGTACAACTAAATATTTTTGGATTCAGAGCTGGGGAATAAAGGTGGCAATGTCGATGAATAAGTCAGAAAATGATCAAGCGCCATCCTTTTCCTTTCGGTTAAATTGTAATCGATATTGTTAGTAAAATAATGATAAAGATTATAGGAAACCACCCCCGCATTTTCTAGCGCAATTTCCTCCCTTGCAGACAATCCCAACTCATTTGCCTGAATGAATTTTTCTATAAAGCGTTCTTCCAAGGCGATACGAGAAACCCATACTGCAAAAACAAAAGGCATCCCTGTTAGCTGGAGCCACGCTTCTCCCAAATCATATTTGTAGTTGAAACGATCATAGGCATTCAAGGCACGATCACCAATTATCAAACCACCGCTACGTCCTTGTATTTGATCAATATAAGCAGACGTGTGGGAAGGAATAAACTTGACCTCTTTTTTCCAATAATCACGTAGCAAAATTTGAAGTAATTGAACTGAAGTTCTGCTTTGATAATCCAACAAGATGGTATCCAGAGACTCCAAGGGCTGCTCGCTGAACAAACAAACGGAGGCTACGGATCCTTCCGTTGCAATACAGTGTGAACCGATGATTGAGGCCTGAGATAAATGGGGTAAAACAGCAACAGGAACCAAGCCAATATCGACTCTTCCCGCTATCAGATCATCGGCAATCCGAGCAGGATAATCCTGAATAAGATGAATTTCACCATTGAGAGCCAGTTGATTCAACCCCTTCAAGAATGGACGGGTGTTCAAATAGTTAACGATTCCAACCCTAATCTTATCCAATTCGTATAATTTTGCAAGTGCAAAGGTAGCCCTTTCAAGGCTGCCCTACCTTCCCAATATGGAACTAAATACACTTACCGCCTTATCTGCAATTGATGGTCGCTACCACAACCAGGTATACCAGTTAGATGAATTTTTTTCTGAATACGGTCTTCACAAATATCGGATTTGTATAGAGGTTGAATATTTGCTTGCCCTGGAAAGAAAAAAACTTTTCACATTATCTCCAACCACCCGTAAACAGCTCAAAAAACTTATTGACGATTTTAGCTTAGCGGATGCCGTAGCAATCAAAAACATAGAAAAAACCACCAATCACGACGTAAAAGCAGTTGAATATTTTTTAAAAAATAAACTACAGGAATGGGGGGCAGGCAACTGCACAGAGTGGGTTCATTTTGGATTAACCTCCCAAGACATAAATAATACCGCAATCCCACTTGCATGGAAACATGCAATGGAATATGAATACCTGCCTAATCTGCTTAATTTAAAAACCGAGCTGTCCTTACTGGCAAAAAAATGGAGCGAAATTCCCATGTTAGCCAGGACACATGGACAACCAGCCTCTCCAACAAAACTTGGCAAAGAAATTGCTGTTTTTGTAGAGCGATTACAATATCAAATCGAGCAATTGATTGGCATTCCCTTTACAGGGAAATTCGGGGGCGCCACCGGCAACTTCAATGCACATCATGTTGCCTTCCCCGCTATTAATTGGATAAAGTTTGGCAATGAATTTTTACAGGGCCTTGGACTTGTTCGTCAACAACATACTACGCAGATTGAACAATATGATCTGCTGGCAGCCCAACTTGATGCGCTAAAAAGGATTAACACTATACTAATTGATTTCTCTCGAGATATGTGGACGTATATCTCAATGGAATATTTTCTACAAAAAACAAAAAAGGGAGAAGTAGGATCTTCTGCCATGCCACACAAGGTCAATCCCATTGACTTTGAAAATGCCGAGGGCAACCTGGGTCTAGCTAATGCTTTGCTTTCTCATTTAGCAGACAAACTTCCCATTTCTAGACTACAGCGTGACTTAACCGATTCAACGGTATTGCGCAACTTAGGTGTACCTGTAGCGCATACCCTTATTGCGTTTCGCTCCATAGAAAAAGGATTAGGTAAATTACTCCTGAATGACGCAAAGATCTACAATGACCTGGACGCCAACTGGGCGGTAGTGGCAGAGGCGATACAAACTATTCTTAGAAGGGAAAAATATCCAAATCCCTACGAAGCATTAAAAGACTTAACTAGAGGGAAGCAGAAAATTGATCAAAAAACAATGCACCAATTCATTGATGCGCTAAAAGTATCTGCTGCTGTGAAAAAGGAATTAAAAAAAATCACTCCTCATAATTATACAGGAATACAAGCACCTATCCCCTCTTGATCAGGAACGATGAATTTCGCTTGTAAAATGAAATTGAATATCTAGGTTATTGGATATTTCTGTATTTAAGAACCATTCACTTTGTGCCAAATAAACAGGATTGCCATCCTTATCTACTCCTGCATTAGCCTGTTTAAAACGTAGAAAATCTTCTAATTTTTTTGTGTCGGTGGTTGTTAACCAACAAGCTTTATAAAAGGGAAGCGCATTGAACACAACAGAAGCCCCGTATTCATGTAACAAACGATACTGAATCACTTCAAACTGCAGTTCTCCTACGCATCCGATAATTTTCTTTGTTCCGCCAAACTGTGTGAACAATTGGGCCACCCCTTCATCAGTTAACTGCAACAGACCCTTTTCCAATTGTTTTGTTTTCATAGGATCCTTATTTACCACTTCCTTAAATATTTCAGGCGAGAAAGAAGGAATTCCGGTAAAGTAAAAATCTTCCCCTTCAGTCAATGTATCCCCAATTTTAAAATTCCCAGTATCAAATAACCCCACTACATCACCCGCGTAGGCATCTTCGATTATGCTTTTATCTCTAGCCATAAAAGAATACGGATTACTAAAACGTAGTTCCTTGTCCAGCCGAACATGATGAAAATATTTATTACGTTCAAACTTACCTGAGCATATCCGCATAAATGCAATCCTGTCCCGATGCTTGGGATCTAAATTGGCATGAATTTTAAAAACGAAGCCCGTCATCTTGTCCTCATTGGGATCCACCTGACGAGTAGAGGTAGCACGCGCAAGTGGACGAGGTGCAATTCTGATAAAAGTATCCAGCATCTCTCGCACGCCAAAATTATTGATAGCACTTCCAAAAAAAACAGGGGCCACTTTCCCGGCTAAATATCGATCAACAGATAAGGGACCATGCACCCCATCGATTAGCTCAACATCCTCTCTGAGTATCGCCGCATCCTTTTCTCCCAAGCGAACATCCAGCATGGAATCAGATAGATTCCCTACAGCTAGGCTGTCCTCCGTTCCTTTTGTACCGGCTTGAAACAATAGCAAACTTTTTTCAGCAATATTATAGACCCCTTTGAACTCCTTTCCACTATTAATTGGCCAAGTCATGGGATGTAATTCAATCGATAACTCCTTTTCAATCTCCTCTAGTAAATCAAATCGATTTTTCCCATCACGATCCATTTTATTGATAAAAAGGATTACAGGAGTATCCCGCATTCTACACACTTCCATCAACCGACGAGTTTGTTCTTCCACCCCATTCACACTATCCACCACTAAAATCACACTATCAACTGCGGTCAACGTGCGGTAAGTATCCTCCGCAAAGTCCTTATGACCCGGTGTATCTAATAAATTAATCAGGATGTCATTATATTCAAAACTCATTACCGAAGTAGCTACTGAAATTCCACGCTGGCGCTCAATTTCCATAAAGTCGCTGGTTGCGTGTTTTTTTATCTTATTACTCTTGACAGCTCCTGCTACTTGAATGGCACCCCCAAACAGCAAAAACTTTTCTGTGAGGGTTGTCTTTCCCGCATCAGGGTGAGAAATGATGGCGAACGTACGCCGACGAGATATGGCTTCCTGGTATTTCATGGTGCGGCGCAAAGGTAAGTCAGCCTTTCTATTCGCCGTTTGTCAATTTATTGGGAATACCAGCCGATTTGACTCTACATTTGCAATATGTTTCGCCGAACACTTGAAATAATTACCAGCAGCTTTAAAATGGCTGTACAGGAGCTTTGGAAAAATAAACTCAGAACATTCCTTTCTCTATTCGGGATAACGATAGGAATATTTTGCATCATAGGCGTATTAGCTACAGTAAATAGTCTGGAGCAAAACATACAGAATGAGATAAAATCGCTAGGTAACAATACGATCTATATCGATAAGTGGGAGTACAGCGGAGGCGGCCCCGATTACCCCTGGTGGAAATTTGTAAAAAGGCCCTCCCCTCGTTTTGTAGAGGCAGAGGAAATCAGAGAAAGGACACCTGCAGCTCAATATGTAGCGTTTCATATTCAAATAAATGATCCTATAGAATTTGCAGGAAACCAACTGAGCGGCGTTTCTATCCATGGGATAAATCAGGATTTCGAAAAAATCCAAGTTATTGAAATTGCCCATGGTCGTTCATTTTTAGAAAGAGAGTTTGATAATGCGGCCAATGTTGGACTAATTGGATATGAAGCGGCTGAGAAACTTTTTGGGAAACCCGAGCTAGCAGAGGACAAGTTTGTAGAAGTAAGAGGAAAAAAAGTTTTAGTAATCGGTGTAATTAGAAAACAGGGCAAGAGTATGCTGGGCGATGGAGGTTGGCAATTTGACAATAGCCTTTTTGTACCCTATCGCTTTGGACGGACCATCATGAATGAATTGAGAGCGGATCCACTTATCATGGTGCAGGGAAAGCCAACCTTGAGCAGCAAGGCAGTAAAAGATGAATTAGCAGGAACCATGCGTGCAATTAGAAAACTATCCCCTACACAAGAGGATAATTTTGCATTGAATGACATTAACGACTTCAGTAAGGTAATTGGAGACATATTTGTAAATGTCAACATTGGAGGATGGGCCATTGCTACGCTATCACTTATTGTAGGCATGTTCGGAGTTGCTAATATTATGTTTGTAACGGTACGGGAGAGAACGAGCCAGATTGGACTAAAAAAAGCCATTGGTGCAAAAAGCCATATTATACTTACAGAGTTCCTACTAGAGTCTTCTTTTCTTTGTATCATCGGAGGTCTGATTGGCTTAACACTGGTTTTTCTGCTTACGCAAGTATTGACAAAAGCTTTAAATTTTCCAGTTTTCATTTCTACTGCTAACATGTTTCTGGCTATTGGTATCTGCATATTAGTTGGAGTAATTGCTGGATTTGTGCCAGCAAGACAAGCAGCCCGTATGGACCCAGTGGTTGCCATTCGAAGTAAATAATCCAGGCAGCAGGACTTCCCTAATTTTGCAGTCATGTCTGTGCGAATCCTAGCCATTGAATCCTCTTGTGACGAAACTGCTGCTGCAGTTTGCGTGGACGGCCAGATTGTATCTAATATTATTGCTGGCCAAAAAGTACATGAACAATATGGCGGAGTTGTACCTGAACTGGCATCTCGAGCACACATGCAACAAATTGTACCTGTTGTTGATTCCGCTTTAAAAAAAGCTGGAGTGACAATAGCAGCGATTAATGCAGTGGGATATACGCAAAGCCCTGGATTAATTGGATCGCTACTAGTGGGAGGACAATTTGCCAAATCGCTGGCACTGACACAACAAATTCCTTTAATTGGTGTACATCATATGCAGGCACATGTACTTGCCAACCTAATTGGGGATAATAAAATATCCTTCCCCTTTCTATGTCTGACTGTAAGTGGAGGGCATACGCAAATTGTACGCTGTGATTCACCACTAGCCATGCAAATAATTGGTGAAACAATTGATGATGCAGCGGGTGAAGCTTTTGATAAATCTGCAAAACTTTTGGGACTACCCTATCCGGGAGGTCCACTAATTGATCAACACGCACAATTAGGCAATGGGAATCGCTTTAAATTTCCAAAACCATCTATTCCTGGGCTTGATTTTAGTTTTAGCGGACTTAAAACCTCTATACTTTACTTTCTTCAGCAGGCAGGCCAATCTGTATCTTACAAACAAGAACACCAGGTTTCCCCTACTGAAAAAGAGAAATTCATTTCAGAAAACCTACCTGATATTTGCGCGTCGATTCAGCAACGCATTATTTCCATTTTACTAGATAAACTAGAACAAGCAGTTATACAAACAGGAATTCAAACCGTTTGTCTTGCAGGTGGCGTTTCTGCCAATAAGGGCTTGCGAAAGGAATTTTTATCAATAGCATCTCAAAAAGGTTGGCAAGCACATATCCCTGCTTTCGAATATTGTACAGATAATGCCGGTATGATTGCCATCACAGCATATTATAAATATATCGCTAATCAAAGGAGCAATATTTCAGACCCATCGACCGCTCGAGCTAATTGGTAAAATGGGAAATACCACATTCACCTTTAAGCAGTTTACCATAAAACAGGATCGATGTGCTATGAAAGTAAGTACAGATGCCTGCGTATTTGGCGCTTGGGCTGTTCAGCGAATGCTAGAACAAAAAGTTTCATCAGTACGTATACTCGATATTGGAACAGGAACTGGACTTCTTTCATTAATGGTCGCCCAACAATTGAAAAGTGGATTGATCACCGCAATTGAGATTGAAGAAGCAGCTGCAAAGCAGGCAAGAGAGAATTTTAATAACTCCCTGTGGGGGGAAAGAATTAGTTTAATTCAAGGGGATATTAAACAACAGGAAGACAAAGAGAGTTACGATGTGGTCATCAGTAATCCCCCTTTTTTTGAAGGCGATTTACCAGCTAATTCAACAGCTAAAAATCAAGCATTCCATGATAAAAGTTTAACCTTGGCTGAATTGCTGAATGCCTGTTTTAAGAAACTTAAAGCAACAGGTTATCTCTATTTGATTTTACCAGCTCATCGTAAAAATGATTTAGAATCTACCTGCGATTTTATAGGCTTTACTATAACGGCTTGCTGTAGTGTAAAGTCTAGCGATAATAAAAGCATTTCAAGAATTTTCATTGAGTGCAAAAAAAAGAACGAACTAAATAAAACTATAATTGAGAATACTTCGCTTGTTATTCAGGGAGATTCCATGGGATACAGCTCAGAAGTCCACCTATTACTGAAAGATTATTACTTATACCTGTGACAAAGAATTATGCAATGCCTGCATAATCACGCATATACTCAAAGGGGGCCGTGAGCTTACCATGTTTGAGAAGAGTAGCACGATCAAGCATTGGAGAGTTTCCTTTCAGAAGTAAATCCTCCAGTATAAACTTGATTAGTTGCTCTCCAAAATAACGGCTGGCATCCCTAGGCAGTTCATTGGGCAAATTCCCTACTGCTATCACATCCACAGAGTTCGCTAAATAAGGTGCCGTTTTTTGTAAACTAAATTTATCAACCCCATAGACAGGATCCTCTATAGTCTGATCGCCTAGATTGATTGGAACAGAACCAAAAGCATCATCTGTAATATCAGCAATAGTTAGTAGTTTAAAATCAGGCTGCCTCAAGCTCTCTTCATCAAAAAGTCGATCCATCCCCTCTTCCCAATAGATACCATTTAATAGAATATCGGTTGTTGTTAAATAGGCACGAAACAAGCATTCGTATTCTTGGTGATTTGCGTGAAAATCCTCTCGATTATAGCCACCTGATTTTCGACTTCGGAATAAGTCCCCGCCCTTGAGCTGCACGTAAACAGGGTAAGAAAATGCCCTCTGGAGGTATTCATCTGGCTCAACTTCCCTGACACCCATTAAATTCAAAACCTCCATAATTCCGTGTGCTACCCGACCCGAACCAGTAACTGCAATTTTAATTGGCGGCAATTTTAATTCGAAGTAATTATGAATTAACTCTCTGAAATTCTTGTGTTTATAGACTCGTTCTAAATTAAATAATCCGGTTCTTTTTCCGAAGGCAAGCACGCCATTATGGGCACCTACAACACCAGCAAAAAAACCAAATCCAATAATACGCTGCCCATCATCGTGCTCCAAACATTCATAATCAATCAAAGTGATTCTAGCTTGAATCATGGCTTGAAATAAGGATTGGTTGTAGGGCTGGAGCTTTTTTGTGTGTGAGAAAAAAAGATAGGTCTTATCATTTAATAAAGACTGTTGAGGGACCTCTTTAATACCAAAGAGATAATCAGCTTGGGAAAGATCCTCACTTACGATAGCACCCGCCCTTTCATACTCTTTATCGGCAAAACACCGCGTAGAAGATGGCTGTACGAAAATTTTGATTGAGGGAAAGCTTTTGATAAGCCACTTACATTGGGACGGGGTTAACGCTACCCGGTTGTCGGCAGGGATTTTACCTTCACGTATAATTCCAATAGTAGCCATAGGCTTGTACCTTTGCAATCGATTCAGCAAATTTAACCCACTCGAGGGCTTAGTTATGAACTATTTTGAACTATTTGAAATACCACCCCAATTTGAGGTAGACACAAAAAAACTCAAACCTAAATTTTTGGAGTTGAGCCGTAAATTTCATCCCGATTTTAATACCAATGAGGATGAGACCGGTTTGCAGCGGGTTATGGAAATAAGTTCAGCAGTCAATAAAGGCTGGCAAGTGTTTCAGGATCCAATGGCAACCTTGCAATATGTCCTGGAAATGACCGGAAGCATAAGCGAGCAGGAAAATGCAACATTGTCGGGAGATTTTTTAATGGAAATGATGGAATTGAATGAACAAATAACAGATGGTGATCAAAATCAGTTACTCGATATAAAAGAAAAAATATACCAATACGGACAAACCTTATACAGCGGGGTTAAAAAATTGCTCACAAGCCCACCGCTTTCTACGTCTGATTCCGACTTAAAAAAAATCAAAGAATATTACTACCAAAGAAAATACCTAGACCGAATTCAAGAGAGAATAGGTTTGAACTTGAGTTAAATCTTAATTTCCCCTACTTTTGCAATCCCTCTGCCCGGGTGGCGGAATTGGTAGACGCAGCAGACTCAAAATCTGCCGTTCGCAAGAATGTATCGGTTCGACTCCGATCTCGGGCACAAACGCCTCTCCATAGAAATTGGAGAGGCGTTTTTCTTTAGTAAGCCCTAAAATTTTGCGCAAGATTACTGCAATCAAATCACCACAAATTTTAATCATTGTCTACTTGATTTCAAGCAGGTAGTTTGCGCATAAAAGCATGAAAAAATATAGCTTACTGCTGCATTTAGTCTGTTTAGTAATGATGGCTCAGGCGCAAACAGAGGACAGACCAAAAGGGATTGCCGTTCGTCCAGTAACCCTTGAATTTGGCCTCTTGGCCAACCAATCTGGTTCACAAATTGTAAGAATAACGAATGCCTTGACAGAGCCAAAACAATTTGTCGTATACCTATCCGACTGGATCAGGGACACAACCGGAGCACACGTTTATACAACTCCTGGCGAAATAGACAGATCCTGCGCCGGATGGATTCAATTAAATAAAAACTTTTTTGAATTGGGGCCTGGCGAAACTGAAGAACTACTGGTTACCATGACACATCCATCAGACAGCATTCGTAATCAACAAATGAATTGGTGTATGTTATTCGTAGAGACCACACAAGAAAAGCAAATAAAAGATACATCAGGGCTAACCACTACAATTGCAAATAAGTTTCGAGTAGGAATACATATTTACCAAACCCCACCTCAGGTTACAAAAAAAGAAGTAAAACTTTTAGACTTTAAAATACTTGAAAAAGAAAAAAGAAAATTTAGAGTAACCTGCCAAAATCAAGGCGAAGTTCAGTTACAATGTTCAAGCCAAATAGAAATAAGTGCCCCAAATGGAACAAACCCAATTCGGCTTTCTCCAAAGGAATTCCCATTATTTCCTTCCCAAATCCGCTATGTCGACTACGAGCTCCCCCCTAGCCTGCCACCTGGAAAGTATACGCTTACAGCCGTTTTGGATGCAGGAGCAGATGTGCCACTAGAAGCGTCCCAGTTAGAGATAGAAATTAATTAGTGATCCCGATAACGAATAGGCCTTCGCCTTTCTCTTAACTCAAATACTACAGACTCGTACGAGTTATTTTGAAGATTAACCTGGAAAGAGCTCACCACCGGACGAATCGACCCTGTAAAAGAGGTTTCGTTCAATGATACGGTGTAAATACCGGCTGGTACACTGAGTAAGAATTTCCCAGCGGTATCAGTAAGCGTAGTATATTTTTTACCTAATTGATCAACCAAATTAATCATAATGTTTTCCGGTGTGATTTGATTTTTTGAATAAGGATCTAAATCAAACTTTACAAAACCGCCAATCGCATGCCCTTTTCGAAATGAAAAATAAACAACCTGTGAACCCTTCAAATCAATAGTAACATTGGGTAGCACCGGTGTGAGACCCCTTTGAGAGTAACCTGCCTCAGCAATTAGATTATACTTACCGGATGCCGTATTTAAAATCATGAAACTTCCAGCAGCGTCAGTCAAAAAACGTAAACTATTGACTGCAAAGCGAACTCCTTCAAGGCATGGCTCCCCCATATCATAAAGTCCATTAGCATTTACATCCTCATATACTACTACGCGCAAGTTAAAATAGCGTCTCTTGAAAAAAGTAGGAACATTAATTGTTTTTTGAATAGATAAAGTAACATAGGGAAAACTTGCCAAAACCGTTTGATTAGGAGTGGTAGCCGTCAGTGGAACTGTTCCATTACATTGAATCTGCCAATTATTGTCTGTAGCCTTATATTGTAAAGTAAATCCAAATCCTTGTGTAATAAATTTATCATAAATCGACTTTGAAAATGTATAACGAAGAGAAATAGGCAATCGCTTGATTAACTTAAAACTGTAATAGGGCGACAATAAAACAGTTTCAATAGTACGAATAAGTACTTTGACAGCACTATCTCTGAAAATAGGCTGTCTGACATAAAATCCCTTAACTCCCATCCGCTTCCATTTTACATCCACTGAGGAATTACTAAACCAAACAGGTTCCGAGACAATTCGTCTGCCAGCAAAACCACTTAATGTAGAAAACTGTAAGCGAGTTTTTTTATTAAGCTGCCAACTAATACTATTGTCTATGAAAATATACCGATCCAGTTGACCTGCTGTCAATCCAACTTGGCGAAATCGGCCGCTGCTAAATGAAAAATTGCAAGCACCGCTGGAAAAACTAGTCCGGAAACCCAATCGTTCCATATTAAACTTAAAAGCATCCATGATGTATACTGAATCATACAAAATAGGAACTGAAACATAATTGTAACGATAAAATAACCCAACTGAACTATTTTTAAAGATTCTCCTGATATCGATTTGATAGTTGCGAAGCCCTTTATTTAAACCAGGAAAGCTTTTTTGATAATACAATAAGTCACTCGCTAGCTCCCATTTGGGAAGATTGAAAAATGAAGCTAGCCCTATCCCAATCCCCAAATCACCACTATGAAAAACTCGTAGTCGTTTAAAATCTTCAACTCCAGCAGCTAAAATTGACTTAATCTTAAATCGCTCGGACTTATGTAGGGATACCTCATGATTCATCAGATAACTATTCGAGCCACGAATACGATCAAGATCAACAACTAGTTGATGTAAAAAATGAATAGCCCCTTGCTGATGACGGCTATATATCTGAATATTATTATTAGTATAAATAGTCTGATCATTTCGTAGAACAAGCTTTCCGCCCCATTCCTGCTTGGCTACAGGGTTAAATTGAATACTTACACCCCTACCAAAGGAAAAAAAATGAGTATTATCAGAGAGCTGACCCATTAAGACCCGCAGACGTTTACCCACATAATCAGCCGTAAAAACATTCCGCTCCACAGAGAGTTGCTGACCAAATGTTTTTGTACGAAATGAAATTTTCAAATCCCCTTTTTTAAGATTAAACGTAGTTCGTGTATCATGAAAATGGTAAATACGCTTCTCTAAAAGAAAAAAACCTGTCTCCAATGTTAACTTTTGAAAACCAAAAGGCGTAGGATTGGCTTTAACGGTAGAAAAGCGTCGGACAATCGAAAATGGGAATGTACGGGTTTGCGAAAAACTATCGACCACATGAACTTGTAGCCGAGTTTGGCTCTCCTCCCGCCCCGACGGGACTAAAATTGGAATATAAACTAATGTATCAGTGCCTGGAAGCACTGAAACAATACGAAATGTGGAAATAACTTCTGCACTTTTCTTTACATGCACCTCATAAGATCCTTCTACTGATCCCTTATTAATGATACGAAGTTTCATCACTGCAAACCGACTGGTATCGGAAATTTCTACAATTGAATCAGAAGAGAATAACTGAAAATCTAATCGCCAGGGAGCTTTTATAAGGAAAAATGTATCTAAGCACATTTGGTTTAACGAATCAAATAGCTGGACTTTGACAGGAGACCACTTTGCCTGTGCGAACCGAGATCTCAAAAAAGTGATACGGAAAATTGAATCTGAATTTCCCATGATTGTCAACTTATTACTTCCTAATAAGCGCCATCCTTCAGGAGACCGTAGTTGAATCGAATAGCTTGAAAATATCGGATTCGAAAAATTAACTCGCAATGCGGTTTGAACCAAGAATGTTGAATCACTCCCCTGTAAAGAATCGGTAAACTGAAGCGAAGGCGAGAAATAATTTTGTCCTTTGACACTAGTAAATATCGAAAATAAGAGGCAACACAAAATAATAATCCCTTTCATTTCCTGAAATGAATGATAGGTAAAAAATACAGGTTGCTCACTACGCTTCGTGAGCAACCTGCTTAAAAATCAGCAAAGATTACAATTGAGTTGCCGTAACAATAACATCAAGGAAATAGGTGCCACCAGTATAACTCCATCCTGGCTTAGCACGAAGCTTAAGACCAAAAGGACGAGCTGCTCCATAGGTGCCTCCTGTAATTAGAGGAGCTGTTGAAGTACTTAATCCATTCCAAGTAGAGGGTGTGGCATTAGTACCTCCAGTACCATTACTAACCAAGCTGTATTGAAGCACACTGCAAGGCATCACATTATTCCCAGATCCTGATCCCAGGTATGCAAAGTTTGCAGTAGCAGACTTTATAGCAACATTGAAATTACGATTTGAAAAAACCAGAAAAGGACTTGTTTCGTTTCCAAAGATGTCCTCTAATACCCTTCCGTTGGGATCCAAATAATCACCCGCATCGTCAAAATGTGTTTGAACAAAGTCTACAGGAGGGAGCAACAAAATAACATTATCAAGATGCAATTTTGAGATAATGACAGAAGCGTCTGCCACAGGTTGTGCACTGGCAACTGCAAAACTGCAGGCAGCCAGCAATGAAAAAAATAAACGTTTCATTTAAAAAAATTTGAAATTAAAAAATTGATTTACTACATCCGGATCTACTCAACGTTGATAGATGCAATATGACTTACCAAGGCATTATATTATGATGACAACTGTCAACTGCATAAACTTCGTTGACAAAAAAGTAAGAGGGGCAATCAGGTTCATATTGACCCCAATCACCCCTCTTCTAAAATTAAAAACGCAAACTAATGCGCAATTACTACCTTACCTGTAGCAAGCACACGGTTAGCTCTATCTGTTAACCGGATTAAATAAATTCCATTTGCTGCAGTACGCAAATCAACGTCTAACAATTGGTAACGACTTGCAATTGTGTAAGACCTTCTGTATACATTTGACCCTTTGGCGTCATAGATGGAGATACTATACTGATCAGCAGAAGCACTATAATAGGAGACTCTAAATTGTCCCTGCGTAGGGCTTGGGAAAACAAATAATTGAGCGGTTACAGAATCTCCAATCACAAATGGTGCACTCGTACTTGCACAAGGCAATTTTGGAGGCAAATTTTGAACAGTGATTGTATAACTACCAGTAGGATGTTTTAATCCTATCGAATCCAGCTGTGCTGTTAATTCACCAGGTATGGTTTGGCTATTAAGTTGCCAGGTATAAGCATAGTTACCGGTGGGTGTCACATTTGCATTTAATGCTGTTCTTAATCCTGGATAGATTTTTGTGTAAGGAGAAGCAGTCAGTGTAACTATCGGATTAGGCTCTACGGCAACAGTAGTGGCTGAAGAGATGCTGCTACAACCAAAAGCATTTGTCACAGTAACTTGGTAAGAACCTGCAGCTCCCACTAAAATGGATTGAGTGGTAGCCCCATTGGTCCATGACCAGCCCGTACCCGTAGATGCAGCAAGTAAAACCCTATCCCCATCACAAACTGTGGTTGGAGTTAATGCAGTAATTATTGCAGCTGGCAATGGATTAACTGTTACCTGCACAGCGGGAGCAGTACTCACACAAATACCTGTTGTAACAGTAACAGTCAAGCTGGTACTATTGCTGATGGTAACGGATGAAGCGGTAGCACCATTACTCCATAAATAACTAGTTCCCCCATTGGCAGTTAAAACAACATTGCCGCCTTGACAAAAGGTTACAGGGCCATTGGCGGCTATGCTTGCAGCTGGAACAGCAACTAATTGCAACTGTACCGAAGTTCTGCTAGCGCTTTCGCAACCAGTTGCGATTTCTTTAGCGGCGGCATAGTAGGTAACTGATCCGATTGTATTCAAAAAGGGATCGGGCACTACCACACCTCCAGAAGACGCATTATACCATACCACCGTACTACCTGGAATAGTTGTAGCGGAGGCTGTTAAGCGTGGGATAGAGGCCCCTGGACAAACTTGCATTGTTTGATTTCCACCGCTAGTCGGTGCTACCAGATTGGCATTTCCAACAGCAACTGCAATACGTACAGAGGGAGTCTGACAAGATCCGTTGGTTGCGTAAACGGCAATGTCGCCACTCTGGTTTCCACTGGTAAATAACACACTAATTGAACTTGTACTTTGCCCACTAAGAATAGCTGCCCCAGCTGGAACAGTCCAAACATAGCTACTGGCCCCATTTACAGACGCAATCGAGTATGTATACTGAATAGCTGTATTACAGACTGTGTTGGCTCCACTAATTGCACCAGGCGACCCCATACTTCCACCCCCATTTGAAACTGTTACGTTAATTGCGTTGGCACGGCGGCTGATTGATCCAATACTACTTCTGGCCCTCAACGAAAACCAGACACTTGCACCAGGTGTTAAACCCGTTACGGTGTAGCCTGCAACATTTCCAACTGCAGCTTCTAAAACAAATTGACCCGTTAATGGATCAAGTCGCAATATGTCGTAAGCAGTAGCATCTGCTACTGGGTTCCAAGAGAGATTAACTTCACCTGCCGCGCAACTATTACCATCCCCAGTGAGACCAGTTACTGGGCCCATTATGTGGAATACAGCATCACTTTGATCAATATAAGTGCCGCTTGAAATTCTTACAAGAGCCAGCCTGCTTTGAACTCCAGTTGGTACTGTCCAATTATAACGGGTAGCTGTGGGAGATAACGAACTCACAATTGGATTCCAGGTTACTCCATTATTTAATGAATACTCAATCGTATAGGCACCTGTCATACCTAGATTGTTCCATGTAATCAATTCACTTGTGCCTGGAGCTAAATTTTCACCTCCATTGGGATAGGTTATTTCAAGTCGAGGTTGATCGATTGTCCACGTAAGCGTGTACTCCTGGTTAGTAGCAGTTGTTACAGCACTGCCTGTCACACGAACAGTATATACACCCGCAGCTGGGGTATTAATTGTTACTTGCTCTACATTGCTCACCACATCTACACCAGCAGTTGCAGGATTAGCAGGATTATTCTTGTCCAAAACCCAGGGCAAATTGGTGGTACTACCATTAACAACGGTCAGGTCAAGATTATTAACTAGCGGAGTTGCGGCATTAGCTGTGCCAGCAGGATCATTCCACACCAACATAACATTCAACCGGGTAGCCCCAGCAGGTACCGTAATTGTGATTTCCTGCGTAGCTCCATTTCCAATATTGTTAACAGCATATCGGTTTTGTTCTAAGACCCGAGCCGCCTCCAGCACATCAATTCTTCCATACCCAAACTTGTAATCAGGACCCACATTCCCAAGATCCTGTGCTGAATTCAGGACTGCATTCTTAATTAATGCAGATGGAGGGTTTGCATTGGAATTTAATTGGCGAAATCGCTGAACTAATAAGCTTACAGAGCCAGCAACTCCCGGTGTAGCCATGGAAGTGCCAGACATAAATGTGTAACTGTTATCAGGTGTGGTTGTAGAAAAAACATTATTCCCCATAGAGGAAATATCAGGCTTAACTCTCCCGTCCTGGACCGGTCCAAAACTGCTGAATGAGGTCATACCATCCGTGGAAGTCAGGGCAGCAACCAAAATGTTATTTTTCGCAGACTTCCCGCTACCCGTGATTGTATACCAACCACCAGGACAAGAACTTTGAGAATTCCCAGCAGAGTGAACATGAATATGATTAGGAAAACTATTTAGATTAAGGTCAGTTGCACGACTCGTTCCTGAGTAAGCAATACTGACCCCATTCACGCCACAGGTTGCACTTCCTCCATAGGAATGACTACTTACAGACAAGCTGTAGGTGGGGATGGCAGCTGCGATTTCATTAGGAACATTTCCATTAAAATCATAAGAAAATAGCTGCGCATTAGGTGCCATCCCACGAGCAAAAGGGTCAATTAATCCTCTGCCCAGAATTGTACCTGCACAATGCGTGGAATGAGCACTCGAACCTACGTTTTCAACTTGTGTTACTCTACCTATTGGAAAAAAATCGAGGTGAGAACCGATAGCGCCGCCATCCCAGATTCCAACATTTACACCATCTCCTTGTAAGTTCCTTGGTCCATCTGATAATACATTTACACGATGCTGTGTACGCCCGGGAAGATTCTCTTCTTTATTGGGCTCGTCAATAAAGTCAGCCCAAAGAATAAAAGGTAGCTCAATAAAATTACGTACCTGAGAAACAGGAACGCGTACGATAAAAGATTTAAAGGCAGGGAGTTCTTCTAAAATGGTAACCCCCTGGTTTGATAGTGTAGAGAAAATAGCACTGGCTTGCATACGATCAAATGTGATAATACTGAGATCAATGTACCCAGCTTGTTGTTGTGCGTGAGCAGGTACTTTATCTTGGTAAAGCAGATTGCTTACTTTCTGCTTAGCAGAAAGCGAGAAAACACTTCTGATCTTTATATTACTCAGCATTAACCAATTTACAGTTGCTGGAATCGTGGCTGTGTAAGCATTGGAGGGGATATAATCTACTAATTCAACACCCTGACTTTTAAGTACTGCACGGACATCCTGATCAGGAATTCTTTCGAATTGTATTACTACGTAATATTTACTCTGGTGTAAAGCAGAAGCAAGTATAGAAGAATTAGCCGCTACATCCTTATAATTTCTAACAGGCAAAAAGTCCCCGCTTTGGAAATGAACAATAGAATCCGTTGGCGACTGTGCAAATACGATTTGGCTGGAGAACCCAAGCCACAATAACAAGACAATGCGGGAAAATATAGGGGACATATTGATTATTTATGGGCTTGAAATTATGGCAAAATGAGACAAGGCAGATTATTCGTTCACTTTTTTTGAAATTGTTGATAAGTATCCCGAAAGTACCGCACAATGCCGTCTTGTTGAGGATGGGCTAACGTGTAAAATGCCAGTACAGGTATGGGTGCCTTGAGGGGTAGATAAACGGGTTGTTGCTCTTTCATGCAAGATTGCAGATAAAGAGTGTCCAACTGCCTACCAAGCAAATAGTTTCCTAGTAACAGTGGCTCCTCTAAACGAATACAGCCATGACTAAAAAATCGTTTTCCCAACAAAAAGGAAGCCTTATTATTGGTATCATGCAGGTAAACGCCCAAGGGTGTTTTGACATCTACCTTTAAAACACCCAAGGCATTATCGCAACCCGTTGACTGCCGAATCGTAAAAGGGAAATAGTCGGCATTGAATTG
>Ga0255081_1000061_pt1 | contig 24457 bp, 23 predicted proteins | sample Colum_Colum_RepA_FD_188456 | JGI IMG/M metagenome (GOLD analysis project Ga0255081, IMG submission 188456) | Freshwater microbial communities from Columbia River, Oregon, United States - Colum_Colum_RepA_8h | ecosystem: Environmental > Aquatic > Freshwater > River | place: USA: Oregon... | reverse complement strand
ACCCACTCCCCCTGACCGCGCATCGCTGACGAATAGTTCACCGGGAGGTCTCGCCGGATTCGTCTAGATGAATTATCATCTCGCCATGTCGCGACCGCCCGCCTCACTCCGAGCCCTGGCCGTTGCCCGCGGTGACGAACCGGCCGACCTCCTGATCACCGGTGGTCGGGTGCTCTCCCCCATCACCCGCGAATGGATCGCCACCGATCTCGCCATCGCCGATGGTGTGGTGGCCGGCTGGGGCCGACGTGACGCGAAGGAGACGATCGACGTCGGAGGCGCTGCGCTGGTCGCCGGCTTCGTCGATGCGCACATGCATCTCGAGTCGACCAAGTTGTGGGTCGACGAATTCGTGAAGGGCGCGCTGCCGTGTGGCACGACCGCGGTGGCCTGCGATCCGCACGAGATCGCCAACGTCGCCGGACTCGAAGGCGTCGCCGCGGTGGCCGCCGCCGCCGAACGTATGCCGTTCACTTTCGGTCTCGCCGCGTCGAGTTGTGTTCCGGCGTCGAGTTTCGAGAGCCCGGGGGCCGCTTTCTCACCGGCCGACGTACGGCACCTCATCGAGGAGTTCGATGCGATCGGCGTGGGCGAAGTCATGAACTACCCGGCGGTCATCAACGGCGACCCCACGTTTCGCGAGATCATCGCGGCCGCCGGTTGGCGCAGCGTCGATGGCCACGCCCCCGGACTGCGCGGCCCGCAACTCGACGCGTATCTGGCCGCCGGCGTCGAATCGGATCACGAGGCCTTCCAACTCGACGAAGCTCACGAGAAGCGCCAGAAGGGCATGTGGGTGTTCCTGCGCTACGGCTCGGCCTGCAAGGACCTCGTCGACCTTCTGCCTACGGTCCTGCGCAACGGTTGCACCCGCACCGCGATGTGCACCGACGATCGCGAACCGCACCAGATCCGCACGATCGGTCACATCAACCATTGCGTTCGTCTCGCCGTGGAAGCCGGCCTCTCCGAGATCGACGCCCTCGTGATGGCTTCGTACCTGCCCGCCGAGTTCCACAACTTCTTCCATCTCGGTCAACTCGGACCCGGCTACCAGGCCGACGTCATCGTGTTCGATCAGTTGGCCGACTTCCGACCGAGCGCGGTGTACCAAGCCGGCCGACTCGTTGCGCGCGACGGATTGATCCTCCCCGACGCGGTGCCGAGCACGCCTGCTCCCTCGACGCTGCGTGATCGCATTCGCCTGCATCACCGACCGACCGCAGCCGAACTCACCATCGCACCGCCACCGCGCGGTTGGGCCAAGGTCATCGGAGTCACCGAGGGCACCGTTCGCACCCGTGACCTCGAACTCGACGTCACCGACCCCAAGAACGACATCGCGCGCATCGCGGTTCTCGAACGCCACAAAGCGACCGGTCGCATCGGTCTCGCCTACGTGGCCGATTTCGGACTCACGCGTGGTGCGATTGCGTCGAGCGTCTGCCACGACGCGCACAACATCATGGTGGTCGGCGCGCTCGACGAATCCGGTCCGGCCGACATGGCGGCCGCCGTGGCCCGTCTCGACGAAATCGGCGGCGGACAAGTGCTCGTACACGAAGGGCGTGTTCTCGCCGAAGTGCCGCTGCCCATCGCCGGACTCATGAGTGACAAAGCACTCGCCGATGTCGCCGACGAGATCGAACACATGGAAGAAACTGCCCGTCGCTTCGGCATCGGTATCGCCGCGCCGTTCATGTTGTTGTCGTTCCTCGGATTGTCGGTGATTCCCGATCTACGCGTGACCGATCTCGGACTCATCGACGTCAATCAGTGGAAACCCATCCCGGTCGCACTCTGATCAGCAAGTAGCCTCGACCGCATGCCGGTCAATCGCCTGATTCGTGTTCTGCAGGCATCAACTTTCTTCATCTCGGCGACGTACGGCGTCATGTTCACGATGCTCGACGACTACCGCGACGAATACGGAATCTCCGAATCACTTCTCGGCCTCGTGGTGGCCATCGGATTCTTCGCATCGTTCGCCTCGCAACTCTCACTCGCCCCGCTCGCCGACCGCGGTCACTCGCGCCGGCTCCTCGTAGTGGGCTTCACCACGGTGATCGCCGGTTGTTTGTTGATGGCCCTCGGAACTTCAGCTCCCGCGTTGATCGTCGGTCGACTGGTGATGGGTCTCGGCACCGGCATGTCGTTGCCCGCACTGCGCCGCATCATCATCGTGGCCGACCCCGAACATCTGGGTGCCAACATGGGACGGCTCGTGAGCGTCGACGTCGCCGGTTTCGCGATGGGCCCGGTGATCTCGGTGGCCACCGTCGGCCCGCTCGGCATTCCGGCACCGTTCCTCATCCTCGCCGGCGTCCTCGGCTTGGCCGCTTTCATGCTCGGTCGACTGAACGTGCCCGAGACCGCGGCCGACGAGCGCCCGACCGAGCGACTGGCCTTCGATCTACTGCGCTACCGCGCCGTGACCGCTGCGGTTCTCATCGGACTCGCGCTCTTCCTCATGATCGGCACCTTCGATTCGCTGTGGGCCCTCATGATGGAAGACCTCGATGCACCCGAATGGATGGCCAACGTGGGCATCACGTTGTTCGCTCTGCCGATGATCTTCCTCGGCCCGTACGGCGGACGTCTCTCGCAGCGCGTCGGGCCCTATCGCGCCGGTGCGGCCGGCATGCTCCTCGGCGGACTCTTCATGTGCATGTACGGACTCCTGCCGAGCCCGTACATGATGATGGGCGTCTTCCTGCTGCACACGATCAACGACGGACTCACCGTCACCAGCGCCGGCATCGCGGTCGGTATCGCCGCCCCACCTTCGCGCCAGGCCGGCGCACAAGGACTGCTCGGCGGACTTCAGACTCTCATCGGTGGCGTGAGCGCCACCGCGGCCGGCTGGTCCTACGACTCCGCCGGTCGGGGCGTGACCTTCGTGGGTTGCGCGGCACTCATGTCGGTCCTCGTGGTGATCGGGCTCGTCCTCGCCGGCGATCTCCGATCGACTCGGCCGAGCGCGGAACCCGAAACTCTCGAACCCGCGGTGTGAGTTCGCCGGTCGACGGGCCGCATGACAACATCGACACATGGGATTCCGCGACGGTGACGGCTGGGTGTTCTGTCAGCGTTGTCAGTCACGACACTGGGGCCTGCACGGCGCGGCCGGACTCCTCATGGTCCGTCTCGATCTGGAGACGCCACGCGTTCTCCTTCAACTGCGCGCCGCCTGGACTCACGGCGGCGGGACCTGGGCCATTCCGGGTGGTGCACTCGATTCACACGAAGATCCCATCACCGCCGCGGTGCGCGAGGCCTGGGAAGAAGTCGGCATCGACGTGGAAGCGATCACCGTCAAGGACGTCTACCGCGACGATCACATCAACTGGAACTACTTCACGGTCATCGCGCACGTGTCCGGCGACGTCATCGTGTCGGAAGGAAACTACGAATCGGAGGAGATCGAGTGGGTCGCCCTCGATGCCGTCGATTCGTATCCGTTGCACCCGGGCATGCGCGGCACGTGGCCGCACTTACGCGAACTGGTGTCGGCTACTCTCCCCACATCATGAAGACCACCGCAGCAGTTCTGAGGGCTGGTAACGGCCCCTTCACCGTCGAAACCCTCGAAGTCGGCGAGCCCGGACCGCACGAAGTCCTCGTGCGGGTGGTCGCCGCCGGCATGTGCCACACCGACCTCTTGTCGCGTGAACTTCCGCCCGAATTCTTCGGTGGCCCGCAGGTGTACGGACACGAAGGTGCCGGTGTGGTGGAAGCCGTCGGCGCGAACGTCGCCTCGGTCGCCGTGGGTGACCACGTGGTGCTGTCGTTCAACTCGTGCGGCAATTGTCCGGCCTGCGCGAAGCGTCGCCTCCCCTACTGCTTCAACTTCTCGCTCCACAACATGTCGGGTGGTCGACCCGACGGCACCTCGGCGTTCACCGATGCTTCCGGCGCGCGGGTCGGCTCCCACTATTTCGGACAATCGTCGTTCGCTCATCACACCGTGGTCGCCGAATCGTCGGTGGTCAAGGTCGATCGTTCGGCTCCGTTGACCAAGATGGGTCCCCTCGGTTGCGGTATCCAGACGGGTGCCGGGGCGATTCTCAACACGCTCCAGGTGGAGCCCGGTTCGAGTGTGGTGATCACCGGCGCCGGAGCCCTCGGACTCAGTGCCGTCATGGCTGCCAAGGTGGCCGGCGCCGGAACCATCATCGCCGTCGACCGTCACGAGAGCCGGCTCGAACTCGCGTCGCACTTCGGGGCCACCCACACGGTGAGTGGCTCACCCGAATCGATCACCGCCTCGATCATGCAGACCACCGGACACGGAGCCGATTACGCGTTCGACACCACCGGCAACGCGGCCATCGTGCGGGCGAGTCATGCAGCGCTCAACGTGATCGGCACCATCGCCCTCGCTGGCGTGGGCTTCGGCGACCTCACGGTCGACTTCCTCTCGATGATCAGTGGTCGCACGATCACCGGTGTGATGGAAGGTGACTCGTATCCGAACGAGTTCATTCCGTATCTCGCGTCGCTCAATGCGCAGGGCAAGTTCCCGTACGACGAACTCATCACCGAGTTCCCACTCGAAGCGATCAACGATGCCGAGGCGGCCAGCGCGAGTGGACGGGTGATCAAACCCGTCCTCGTGATGCCCGCCTAGGCGAGTCCGAATCGGGACGCCGCGGCACGCAGATTTTCCAGGGCCGCTGAACCGTGGCCCAGAACGATCCGGTCGGGCCGCACCACCACCACATCCGAATTCGCGTGGTCGAGAATTCGGGCCGTGACCGTTCCGGGTTCGGCCACGAGTACGAAGCCGCCCAGCGATTCGATCAAGGTCCGAACGCCGGCATCGATCGCGGAGTCGTCGCGGATCACGATGCACCAGCGACCGTCCTGAATGCCGTCGAAGTGCTGTGCACCCGCGCGGCCGTCGCTCACCAAGTACCCGCCGTTCTCGGCGATGAGCGGAGATTCACTGAGACGCGGCATGGGAGCACCACCCATGTCGGTCGGGTTCTCGGCCCGCGCGGCGAGCATCATCGCGTCGCGACCCGCGGCCTCGTCAGCGTCGAGCGTGCAGATCACCCGACCGAACCCGACCGCCGATTCCACGATCGCCTGCACGTGAGGTGAACGCTCGGTCCGATAGGTGTCGAGCAACGACTGATCGGCACCTCGGATCACCAACGAGAGCTTCCAAGCGAGGTTGAGCGCGTCGCGCACTCCACTGCACATGCCCTGTCCGAGGAACGGCGGCATCTGATGGGCGGCGTCACCGGCGAGTAGCACGCGACCACGCCGCCACTCGTTGGCGATGAGTCCGTGGAAGGTGTACACCGCCGAACGCTCGACCGTGGCTCGACCACTCTCCAAGTAGGGCGCCATCAATTCGGTGATCACCTCGGGTCGATCGATCGCCTCCGGATCCTCACCCGGCAGCAGCATGAACTCGAAACGGCGACGCGGCCAGGGCATGGGCACGATCGTGTGCGGACGCGCCGGGTCGCACACCTGACGGGTTCGCCGAAGATCATCGGGAACGGACTCGTCGAGGATCACGTCGACGACGAGCCACGGTTCGTCGAAGTCGAGATCGTTCTGACCGGTGCCGAGGAATCGGCGGGTGAACGATCGTGCGCCGCAGCAACCCACGACCCAGGCGGCCTCGACGGTGAACTTCTTGCCCTCGGCGGCGTGCGCCTCGACCACGACCGCATCGGAACGCTCCGAAATCGACACCACCTCGTGGCCGAGAAGAATGCGTGCACCGAGGGCCTGCGCGCGCTCACGCAATAGGCGATCGAGTGAGGGCTGGTGGAAGAGGTTCGAAGGTGCAACGGTGTGCTCGGAGTCGGGAAGCGCCGTCATGCGGATGAGCAGTTGGCCATCGGCGGTGAGGAAGTCCATCCCTTCGTTGGCGATCGACCAGCCCGGATCCTGAGACCACGCACCGATCTGCCGGAGAGTACGTACGGTTTCGCCATCGACGTGCGCGGCACGTGGCAACGGATACACGTCGGTGTCGCGCTCGAGAACGCATACCGAGACTCCGGCCTGGGCCAGCAACGCCGCCAATGTGGTTCCTACCGGTCCGGCTCCGACGATGGCGACATCGACCGCGAGATCGGCCCCGACTCCGGTTGTGGTCATGACAAAGCGGCCCAGCCGGACTTCATCGCCTCGAGATCGGGCGGGATGATGAACTCGAGCGGCATGTTCGGCCCCCACGAGTTACCGATGTGTTCGGGACCCACGGGTGTGCGCCCCTTGGTCTCCCATTCCATGTCGTCGGTGATGATGTCCATGTCGGAGTAGAACTCGATGAACGAGCCCGACGGTTCGAGTAGGTACCAGAAGAAGTTCGAACCCACGAAGTGGCGGCCGAAACCCCAGCCCTGACGCGAAGCGTCGGTACGCACGAGCGCGGTGGCGTTGTGTCCGACGTGGTCGATGTCGTCGCACTCCCACGAGTAGTGCTGGAGTTGGGGAACTTCCGAGTTCACCACGGCGACGTTGTGATGATCGGTGCTGCAACGTAGGAACGCGATGATGCCTGGGAAGTGGTCGCTGACCTTGAAACCCAGACCTTCCACGAGAAAGCGGATCGTGGAGTCGATGTCGGGCGACCCGATCACGATGTGACCGAGTCGGCGCGGCGCCCGCACATGCGGGCTGACCCCACCGGCGCGCGAGTTGATTCGTTCGTTGCGCCCAGGTCCGTTGTAGACGGTCGCCGGAAGAGTCGTGAACTTCGGTGCCACGCCCGGACGTACCGAGAACTCGACCTTCGTCGCCGGATCGATGGCCCGCAGAACGTCGTCGTCGACCCGGGGTTCGATGCCGAGGCCGGTGAGGCGGGACGTGATGATCGAGATGTCGGTCGTGTCGGCGGCGAGCAGATTCACGTTCAGCAGCCGGCGGAATCCACCTTCTTCGAGTTGGACCTGCTGCCCGCCTTCGGAGCCACCGAAGGTCGCGCCCGAACCACCCACGACGAAGCCGGCCTCTTCGTAGAACGCGCGCTGACGCGCGGCGTCGGGTACGGCGACGCGGATCGAGTCGAGTCGATGAAGCGCCATGACCCGTTACTTCCCGGCTACACAGACGTTGCGCAGGGCACCGATGACCTCGGCGCCGCTGTCGATCACGTCACCGGCCTTGAGGAGTCGCCCACGAGCCATGCCCACGCCGTCCGGTGTACCGGTGAAGATCAGGTCGCCCGATTCGAGCGTGCAGATGCCCGACAGGTACTCGACGAGGTACGGAATGTCGAAGATGAGACTCGTCGTGCGAGCCTCCTGCATCCGCTCCCCCGACACGTCGCACCAGAGTCCGATGTCGTCGGGATTCGGGAACGAATCGACCGACACCACGGCCGGTCCGATGGGCCCGTAACCATCGAAGCTCTTGCCGAGCGAGAACTGCGGCGGCTTACCGGTCGTCTGGACCTTGCGATCCGAGATGTCCTGGCCGAGCGTGAGTCCGGCGACGTGCGACCATGCGTCCGATTTCCGGATCCGACGGCCACCCTTGCCGATCACCACGACGATCTCGACCTCCCAGTCGACCGTGTCACCCGAAAGTTCGATGTCCGCCGTGGGTCCGGCCAGACACGACGGAAACTTCGTGAAGGTGAGCGGCGCCGGCGGGAGCTCCATGTTCGACTCGGCGGCGTGCGACTTGTAGTTGAGACCGATGCCGAAGACCTTCGACGGTTTCGGCACGCAGACACCGGGAGTTCCTTGAACACGCGGCTGCGAGGCGGCCCGGTCGGCCAAGGCGTGCAGCTCGGTGAATCGTGCGATGGCGGTCATGGGCGAGCTGAGCGATTCGTCGCCGGCAACGCGAGCGACGTCGACGAAACCGTCGTCGAACTGGAAGGCCGAACGGCCGTCGATAGTGGCGAGGCGGAACATGTTTCTCCTTGGGTGGTCAGTCGTTGATGGTCGATGTCGTGACCACGGGCGAGCCCTGGTCGATGAGTTGTTGCACGGCGCGCAGCGTGGCCGCGAGATGCTGGGTGTGCACCTCGATCGTGCGCTCAACGTCGCCGGCGACGGCCGAACGCATGAGGTCGAGATGGTCGTTGCGATGCGGGACTCTCTGCCCATCGGGCTTGCCGATGAATTGGTACAGACGTGCGCGGTCCATGAGCGCGGCGATCTGCGCGAGCAACGTCCGGTTCGGACAACGCGACATGAGCGCCAGGTGGAACTCGCGGTGCGCGGTCTGTTGCTCGACCGGATCTTCGGCTTCCACCAGCGCCGAGAACGCGGCCTTCACGAGAGCGATGAAGGACTCGTCGCCACGCGCGAGGGTGATCGAGTCGCGAAGTGCGACCGGCTCGAGAAGAAGGCGAACCGAGTAGAGCTCGGCGGCCAGAGTGGGGTCGATCACGGCCACCCGAGCGCCACGTTGCGGCGCGAGATCGACCAGACCCTCACCGGCGAGTCGGCGCAGCGATTCACGAATCGGGGTGGCGGACACCCCCCAGTCGTCGGCGAGACGCTCGACCGGGATGCGGTCGCCGGGGCGCAGGCGACCCGACCAGATTTCGGCCCGGAGTCGGCGATCGGTCCAGTCGGCCCGGGTGGGCGGTGCGGCGTGCGGATCGACCATGCCCGGCAAAGTAGACCCCCTCCACCGTCACCGTCAATAATCTATAAATTCTCCCCACCGGTGTTCTGGTGATGATTTTTCACCGCATAGGTCGAAAACCCGCACCAGAAAACCGCTTCGCCCCCAGAACTACCGTGACCCCATGAGCAACATCCCGCGATTCCACAACCAGTCGGACCCCGCCGATGTAGCGGCCGCTGTCACCACCGTTGGTTGCGCGGTGATCGAACGTCTCGTTCCCGAGTCGACCATCGATCTCTTGCTCGACGAGATGGCTCCCCACATCGAGGCCACGCCGAACGGTTCCGACGATTTCTCGGGGCGACTCACCAAGCGCACCGGGGCGCTGCTTGCCCGTTCGGTCACGAGCCAGCAACTCATCGCCCATCCACTCGTTCTCGGCACGGTCGATCAGGTTCTCGGACCCAACGCCACCAACTATCAACTGCACCTCACCCAGATCATCAGCATCGGTCCCGGTTCGTCGGCGCAGCCATTGCACCGCGACCAATGGTGTTTCGATTTCTTCCCCTTCCCACCCGAACTCGACGTCGAGGTGTCGACGATCTGGGCGCTCGACGATTTCACCTTGGAGAACGGCGCGACACGGATCATTCCCCACTCGTTGCTCGACGGTCGTGAGGCCTGCGCCGACGAACACCGAGTGGAACAAGCAGTCATGCCCAAGGGCTCGGTAGTGCTCTACACCGGTCGCACGATCCACGGCGGCGGTGCGAATCGATCCGCGAATGTTCGGCGTGCGCTGAACGTCGACTACGTGTTGGGTTGGCTGCGCCAGGAAGAGAACCAATACTTGTCGTGCCCTCCCGACATCGCCCGTGGCCTGCCCGAGTCGATTCAACGACTCGCCGGTTATTCGATGGGCGCCTACGCGCTCGGTTACATGGACGACGTCCGCGATCCGATGACCATGCTCCGTGGCGATTCCGGCGCATCGTCGTTCGGCGGCGACGGATCGATCGTTCCGAACGTCACGAGATAGGTGATCATGTCCGACTCCCCCTACCTGGAAGTCGTTCTCACCGGAACGGGTATCCCCCACCCATCACCCGGTCGCGCCGGTGCCGGAACCCTCGTCCGCTACCGAAACGGAAAGAAGACGATCGCACTCCAGTTCGACGCCGGACGCGGCACGGTGGTCCGACTCGCCGAGGCCGGCACCACTCCACCGTCCCTCTCGGCCCTCTTCCTGACGCACTTGCACAGCGATCATCTGGTCGACCTCGCCGACGTAGCCATGACACGTTGGATCCAACAACAACTCCACCGGACCGGGCCACTCACGATCGTCGCTCCGGAAGGAGGCGCGGCGCGTTTCGCCCGCCGGATGTTCGATCCTTTCGACGAGGACATCGCAGTGCGGCGCGAACACACCGGCGCGCCGGCACCGGAAATCGATTTGCGGGTCTTCGACGCTGGATACGAACGCCGAGTCGTGTGGGCGGATGATTCGGAATCGGTCACGGTCACGGCGATCGCTGTTCACCATGAGCCAGTTCCCGATGCGGTGGCCTACAGAGTGGACACACCTGCGGGAGCAGTTGTGATTTCGGGCGACACGCGGGTGTGCGCCGAGGTCGAGGAACTCTCACGCGGTGCCGGAATCCTGGTGCACGAGGCATGTCGTCTCACCGCCATGACCGAAACCATCGCCGGCACGGTCTTCGAGAACATCTTCAGTTATCACGCCGACACCGTTCCACTGGGAGCCATGGCCGAGCGGTGCGCGATTCCCCATCTGGTTCTCACCCATCTGATCCCGGCTCCCAACACTGACGCCGAAGAGGCTTCGTTCGAATCCGACGTTCGCCAAGGTGGTTACACGGGGCGAGTGACCGTTGGTCGCGACCTCATGTCGTTCCGTCTCCCTGACTGACGAAGCGATTCACCGCTTCGTTCGGGCCGAATCTGGTGCGAGATCTTCACCTATACGGTGAAAAATCATCACCAAAACACCAAGTCAGATGAAGTTGAAGGGGTCGGAGGGTTGGAGACGGCCCGGCTTCACCACACGGGCATACACACCCACGTTCTGATCGAGGTCGCGCACGATGTGCCGCAACACCGCCCGATCTTCGGGCAGATCATCGGCCACCGCACGCGTGACCATCACGCAGCGCGGGCACGGCCCGATGAACTCGATCTCGGCCTCACCGACTTTCGCTCGTCGTCCGGCCCACGAGAACTCCGGATGACCGGGTTCGTCTCCGGTGTCGATCACGAAGTTCGGCCGGAAGCGCCGCACGTCGACCTTGGAGTCGGGAAGTGACGACGCGAGTGAGCGCAGAGCCGACGTGGTCATCACCATGAGCGGCCAACAGTCGTAATACGTGCCGGGCGGCGACTCGAACTCCATCACCACCGGCGGGAACTGCGAAAGGTCGGGCAACGGCTCGGATTCCTCGCGGCCGAACACTCCGCGTAGCTCGGCCATGAAGTCGGCGGAGTCGGGCGCACCTCGTCGATAGTGATCGAGATCCTCGGCCGGGCGCAGATGTTCGAGCGTCACCGGAGTACCGAGCTCGGCGCTCAACACATCGTTCACCGCCGGATCATCGGACCGAACCTCGCGGCCACCGGGCAACGTGATCCGAACTACGTCGTTGCTTCCGCGCAACGAGTCGTCGACCCGACGCGCCGACAACCGCATGAGTCCACCGATCTTCTTGGCGCCGCGAATTCCGCCCTTGGTGATGTCGCGCACCGCCCAGATCCGGTCACCCACCATGCCGAGTTCGTCGAGGTCGCACCACTCGACGGTGGCACCCTCCATCGACTTGACCGGATGGAGCCAGATCTGGTGGATCTTCATGAACGCTGCGTGCCGACCTTGAGATCCTTGAAGGGAAGGTCCTTGTCGACCATGGGCTCGCGCGGCAGACCGAGTACGCGGTCGCCGATGATGTTGCGCTGGATCTCGTCGGTTCCACCAGCGATGCTCGACTGGAAGCTGTTCAGCATGCGACGGGCCCACGCCTCACCGCGGCTGGTGGTTCCTTCCCACGCATCGGATTCGGCGCCGAGCAGATGGTTGATCACGGTGCGGCTGTGCTTGGCGATGCGCGCACCGTGCAACTTGCCGAGCGAGCCTCCCGGCCCCGGCACACGACCGGCCTTCATCTCGGCCCGCGTGCGCATGGCCACGAGGGACTTGGCGGTTTCCTCGCTGTAGATCTTCATCAGTTCCTGGCGCATCACCGGATCGCTGATCTTGCCGTTCTTCTTGGCGACCTCGATGAGACCGTCGGCCAGCGAGTGGGTCACACCACTCGTGGAGCCCGTACCGATGGCCACGCGCTCGAACATGAGCATCGCGGTCGCCTGGTTCCAGCCGTTGTTCAGTTCGCCGAGCAACCACGACTTCGGAATTCGCACGTCGGTGAGGAAGATCTCGTTGAAGTGACGTCCGCCGTCGATCTGGTGGATCGGTCGGATCTCCACGCCCTTGGCGCGCATGTCCATGATGAACATCGAGATTCCTGCGTGCTTGGGCGCGTCCGGGTTGGTGCGGGCGATGATCACGCCGTAGTCGCACACGTGAGCCAGCGTCGTCCAGACCTTCTGCCCGTTCAGCACCCACTCATCACCGTCGAGTTCGGCCTTGGTCTGCAGACTCGCCACGTCCGAACCGGCGCCGGGCTCGGAGAACATCTGGCACCACATCGTGCGGGCCGCGATGTTGTCGGGCATGAACTCGCGCTTTTGCTCCTCGGTTCCGAATTGATTGAGAACTGGGAGGCACATGCCGTGACTGATCACCAATTCGTACGTCATGTCCGGGAACTTGCCGTACTCCTCGCGGTAGATCCGCTCGTGGGCCTTGGTGAGTCCGGCTCCGCCGTACTCCTTCGGATAGGTGAGTCCGGCCAACCCGGCTTCGGCCAACTTCTGCTGGAAGGCCCGACCGACTCCGACCGAACCTTCACCGCGCTCGATCCCCTTCGCGTGCTTCGACAGGAAGTCGCGCACTTGGGTGCGGAAAGCCTCGGCTTCGGCGGGGGAAAGGGTGTCTTCGACGGCGCTGCTCATGCGGCGATTCTGCCACCGGCGCCCAGATCACTCGCTATCCGGAGCCGATCTCCCCGGCTCCCGTCGGCCACCGCTACCTTTCGGGAATGGATCAGCCCACCCAGCCCGTCGTGCGCCATCTGGACGACTGCCGAACCGAATCATGGAGCAGCCCCGAGCGGGGCTCGGTCACGTGGTGGGAACTCTTCGGTGGCGACCTGACTCCGACCAACGAGATGACCCTCGGTATCGCCGAGATTCCGGTGGGCGCGGTGCCACCACCCCGTGGTCATCGCCACGACGCGGCCGAGATCTACCTCATCATCGGTGGCGAGGGATCCGTGATGATCGACGGTCGGTCACACCCGGTGCAGACCGGTTCGGCCGTGTGGATTCCGGCCGATGCCGAGCACTACGCGCACAACACCGGTCGCACTCCCCTGCGACTCGTCTACGCGTTCGCGCGCGACAAGTTCAGCGACGTGCACTATGAATTCCCCGGCGAAACGAATTTGCCAGCGGGTGAGTCAGTGCGCGACTGAAGCGGCGGGAACCATCTCGCTCACGTATCGCGGTCGGAAGACCGTTGTGAAGAGCAGCCCGCCGGCGATGATGCACGACCCGGCGACGAGGAGCGGTGTGGCCGAGCCGATGCTCCCGGTGATGTAGCCGACGAGCACCGAAGCCGGCACCTGGGCGAGGCTCGACACACTGCTGTAGATGCCCATGGCTTCACCCTGCCGACCCATTTCGGCCGATCGACTCACGAGGCTCGTGGTGTTCGAGATCGACAGACCCTGGAAGAGCGCGAGCACCGGAATCACCGCGTAGAGCCAGAACGTCGTGCTCGTGGGACTGGCGAAGAACACGAGGATCATCGCACCGGTACCGAACAGGCTGAACCGCAGCACCTTCCAGTCCGCCAGCCGAAGGGCGATCCGCCCGACGAGTACGGCTTGGGAGAAGGCGATGAAGAGACCCACGATGGCGAAGTAGTCGCCTGTCTTGCCCTCATCGAATCCGAAGTTGTTGCGCAGGAACACGCCGAAGAACGTGGTGAAGAACGTGAAGCCGGCCGCGTAGAGGAACGCGGTGGCGAGCACGGTGCGCAGACGCGGTGAACGGAAGCCGGCGACGATGTTGCTGAACGACTGCGCGACCTGAAGGCGACGGGTGGGGTCCTTGGTGGTGAGGGTCTCCGGAAGAGCCAACATGATCTGCGCGCAGTTGATGAGCGAGATCACGGCCGCGAAGAGGAACGGCGTGGTGGCCCCGAACCAGCTCGGCGTGGTGAACAAGCCGTAGAAATCCTTGCCGGGCCCGCTGAGCCGACCGCCGAGGTAGGGCCCGATGATGAAACCGAGTCCGAAGGCCGCGCCGATCACGCCGAAATTCTTGGCCCGATTCTCGGGAGTACTCACGTCGGCGATGGCCGCCTGAGCAACAGCTTGATTGCCACCGGTGATGCCGTCGAGTGCGCGCGAAGCGAAGAGCAGTGGAAGATTGGCGGTGTGGATTCCGAGGGCGAAGAGTGCATAGCCAACGGCAGTACCGAAGATCGAGATCGCGAGCACCGGTCGACGGCCCCAGCGATCTGACATCTGACCGAGAATCGGTGCGGCGAGGAAGATGCACAGCGGGAAGATGCCCTGCAACCAGCCGAGCATGATGAGACCTTCGGTGAACGTCCAGCCATCGGGAGTCACCTTGTAAGGGGATCCGGGGCTGATGAGCAACGGGTAGACGGGAATGAGGATTCCGAAGCCGAGCATGTCGATGAAGACCGTGGTGAACACGGCCATGATCGGGCTTCGACCGCGCTGGACTGATTCGTTCATGGAGTTCCGTTCGCCGGGGCTGATCAGTATCGCACGGGCATGGCGTGCACACCGGCGATGAAGCTCGAGTGCATGCGCTCGACCGGCCCACCGGGCTCCATGTGCGGCAGACGCGTGAGCAGTTCGCGGAACATCACCGCGAGCTCCACTCGAGCGACGTGCATGCCCAGACACAGATGCGGGCCACCAGCGCCGAAGGCCACGTGCGGATTCGGATCGCGACGAATGTCGAATTCGTCGGGGCGCTCGAAGATCTCTTCGTCGCGATTGGCCGAACCGTAGAACATCACCACTCGATCGCCAGCTGCGATCTTCTGACCGCGGATCACGGTGTCTTCCATGACGGTGCGCTTGAAGTGCGCGACCGGGCTCGAGAACCGGAGCATCTCCTCGATCGCCGGTCCGAGTCGGCCGTCGATGTCGGCGAGCAGCAACTCACGTTGCTCGGGATGGTCGAACAACAACTGCATACCGGCCGCCAAGAGGTTGCGGGTCGTGTCGCCACCGGCGTTCACGAGCAACAAGAAGAACCACTGGAACTCGGCGTCGGTGAGCCGGTCACCGTCGACCTCGGCGTTCACGAGCACCGTGGCGAGATCGTCGGCCGGGTTCTGGCGTTTGTGGTCGGCCACCGACTGCGCGTAGCCGAGCATCTCGCCGATGGCCGCCATCTTGACCTCGGGCGGCGCGATGGCGTCGTCGTTCGTGTGCATGATCTCGGTGAGGTCGTACAACCGCTCGCCATCGGACCGCGGCATGCCCATGAGTTCGGCGATGAGTCCGGACGGCAGGCGACCGGCGATCTCGCTCACGAAGTCGCAGTGTCCCTTGGCGACGACGGAATCGACGATCTCGCGCGCGAGCTCCTCGATCCGGGGCCTCAACAAAGGAGCATTCTTCGGGGTGAAGCCCCGGCTCACCAGCAACTTGAAACGATCGTGTTGTGGTGGATCCATGTTCAGCATCATCTGCCGCTGGGCGAAGAGATTGCCCTCGTCCGGATCGGGGATCATCACGCCCTTCTCGAACGAACTGAACAACTTCGGCGTCCGGCTCACGGCGCGGATGTCGTCGTATTTGGTGAGAGCCCAGAATCCGGGGCCGCTCTCGACCGGCTCGTGATGCCAGTACACCGGTGCGTTTTCGCGCAACCACGCGTACTGCTCCCACGGATGACCGTGAGCGGCGAAATACTCCGGTGAGATCAGGTCGATCTCCATGGTTCCCCCTAGCGATGTCGGTACGACGGCACGACTATTTGTGGCCCGACGGGCCAACACTACGTGGCACCCGATCGAAGGCGAAAGGGTTGTCCACCGATGACTCACCGTCCACGAGATCGGCGACACGACGTGCGAGTTCGGGCAGGAACTTGAACCCGTGGCCACCGAGTCCGGTGCCGAACACCACGTTGCCGACCCGATCGATCACGAAGTCCTCATCGGGGTAACCCGCGTAGAGACACGTGGTTCCGCTCACCGGTTCGGGATCGACCCCGGGCACGTTCTCGCGCATCCAATCCGACACCGCCCGCTGCGCGGCGACATCGGGTTCGGGGCGACGATCCGGATCGATCGGTGCTCCCGTGTAATGACCACCGGCCTTCAGGAGCCCGCCCGGTGTCGGTAATCCGTAGAACTCGGGAAGCCGACGACGAATGAACGTCGGCCAGGCCACATCCATCACCGGACGGAAGAAGAGGACTCTCTCCATCGTCACCGTGAGTTCGGGCAGACGCATCATCCGGTCGTACCCATCGGAGAAACTGGCGAGCAGGCCCTCGAGAAGTCGATCAGCCCACGCTCCACCCGTGAAGACCACCTGTTCGGCCCGGAACTCGCCGCGCGGCGTGTGCACGATCGCCCGACTTCCGTCGTTGACGACGGCATCGACCGGGGTGTCGAAGTGCAACTCGGCCCCTCGACGACGTGCGACCTCGTGAAAGGTCGCCACGGCACGATCGGCGTGAACGGTTCCGCTCACCGGTTGGAAGAGAACCGGATCGACGAATCGGAATCCGGGGAAACGGCGATCGGCTTCGGCGGGTTCGAGCCACTCGGTCGGCATGCCGGCCGCCGCGCAGCTCGTCTCGATGTCGCGCAACTCGTCGGGGAATCCCGTGTCGATCCCGCCACACATGGTGAGCAATTGCTGCGACGTATCGCGTTCGATCCGTTCCCACGCCCGAATAGATTCGGCGGCCAGCCGCGCATACATCGGATCGGTGTACGCCGTGCGGACGATCCGTTCGCTGCCGTGAGAACTACCTCGATCGTGCAGCGCCGCGAATCGTTCGAGGGCGATGACACTCCGACCGCGGGCCGCGAGTTCGGCGGCGGCCGCCGAGCCGAGTCCTCCGCAACCGATGACGACGACGTCGGCTTCGGTCAGCAACGGTTCACGGTCCGACGACGTCCTTGAACTGAACGCGTAGGTCCTTCTTGAGCGCCTTGCCCGAGGGATTGCGAGGGATCACGTCGATGAAGCGCGCCGCAACCGGCTGCTTGAAACGCGCGAGTTTGCCCTCGCAATGAGAAAGCACATCGGCCTCGGTCAGATTCGGATCCTTCTTGACCACGATCGCGAGCGGCGACTCGCCCCACTTGGCCGACGGAATTCCGATCACCGCCACTTCGCCGATCCCGGGGTGACCCATGATCACATTCTCGATCTCGGCCGGGTAAACGTTCTCGCCACCGGAGATGATCATGTCCTTGATGCGATCCTGGATATAGACGTAACCCTCTTCGTCCATGATCGCCCCATCGCCGGTGTAGAGCCAGCCGTCCTTGAGTGAACTCGCGGTGGCATCGGGGCGATTCCAGTAACCGAGCATGATGTGACCACCCCGCACCAGAACTTCACCGGGTTCATGGGGATCGCAATCGGTACCGTCGGCGCGCACCACGCGGACGTCCGAGAAGAAGAACGCCTTGCCCGTGGAGCCAGCCTTCGACACCGCGTCTTCGGGTGAGGTCAGACAGGCCGGACCACACGTCTCGGTGAGGCCGTACACCTGGTTGATCTCGATGCCGATCTCGGCATACGCCATGATCAGCGGAACGGGCACCGGAGCCGCACCGGCCATGAACCAACGCACCGTCGAGTGCTTGTGCTTGGCCGGGTCGTACACCTGACGCATGAAGTTGAGCATCGCCGGCACCATGAGACCGTTCGTGATGCGTTCGGAATCGATGAGCTCCCAGGTCTTCACCGGATCGAAAGCGCGCATGAGAACGTGCGTGCAACCGACGAACACGGTCGACAGCGCCGGAGTGAGCGCACCGACGTGGAACATCGGCATCGGGTTGATGTAGCGGTCCTTCTTGGTGAAGTCGCTCGTGGTGCACACGGTCGACAACGCCCAGTACTGCGTGTTGTGCGAGTGCATCACGCCCTTGGGCAGCCCGGTGGTGCCCGAGGTGTACATGATGTAGAGGAGATCGTCGTCGGCCGCCGTCACCGCCGGCTCGACGGGCTTTTGCGCTGCCGACTCCACCACGTAGTCGTGTGCGAAGCCAGGCTTGGCGTCGGCCGCCCCGACGTACAGCCACTCACGCACATCGGTCTTGTCGCCCCGCGACTGGAGATCGGTCACCGTGGCCGCGAATTCGGCCCCGAACACGAGAGCCTTCGTTCCCGAATCCTTCAGGATGAACTCGAGTTCGTCGGCCACGAGACGCCAGTTGAGCGGCACCACGACGGCCCCCAATTTCGCAGTGGCGAAGAAAGCGGTCATGAACTCGGCCGAGTTCATGAGCAGGAGACCCACTCGATCGCCCTTACCGACCCCGAGGCTCGACAGGAGTGAAGCCGCCTTGTTGGTCTCGGCATTGAGTTCGGCGTACGTGTAACGACGACCGGCGGCCACGTCGTACAAGGCCTCGACGGTGCCGTTGATGTGGGCCCGGCGGGCCAGAAGGTTGCCGATGTTGATCGGAGTGCTCATGGCCGACATGGTGTCACATCAGCGGCGCCGAATCCCACGCGTGCTCAGCCGAACTACTCTGCCCCCATGGCTACCGCTCATATCAATGGCACCGACATCTACTACGAGGACTCCGGGGGCACCGGCCCGGCCGTGATCCTCAGCCACGGCTTCCTGATGGACCACTCGATGTTCGATCCGCAGGTGGCGGCCCTGAAGGCGACCCACCGCGTGATCACGTGGGACGAGCGCGGCTTCGGCGGCACCCGGGCCACCGGCGAGTTCTCGTACTGGGACTCGGCTCGCGACGCCCTCGGACTCCTCGATCATCTCGGCATCGATCGCGCCGTCGTCGGCGGCATGTCACAAGGTGGCTTCCTGTCGTTGCGCGTGGCGCTGACCGCACCCGAACGCGTTCGCGGTCTCATCCTCATCGACACCCAGGCCGGAACGGAGGACGCCGACAAGGTGGAGGGCTACGGGCAACTGCACCAAGCATGGGTCGCGCATGGTTCGGCAGCGGTACAAGACGTCATCGCCGGACTCATCCTCGGAGCCGGCGAATGGAGTTCGTGGTTCACGAAGTGGGCGGCCATGGAAGCGCAGCAGTTCACGTACGCATTCAATTGTCTGATGAGTCGCGACGACGTGACCTCGCGACTCGGCGAGATATCGGCCCCGGCCCTGATTCTCCACGGCGATCAGGACGCGGCCATCCCGGTGGCCAAAGCCGAAGTGCTTCGCGATCGCCTGGCCAGCCGCACCGAACTGGTGGTGATCCCCGGCGGGACCCACGCCGCCAATCTCACCCACCCGGCCGAGTCGAACGCGGCCATCACTCGATTCCTGAACTCGCTCTGATCGTGGCCGAACAGTCACCATCGAATCCGGCCGTCGTGGCGGTGACGAATCACGTGCGGCACTGGAACGCGATGGACCGCGAATCGTGGGTGGCTCTCTTCTCCCCCGATGTGGTGTTCGAGGATCCGGTGGGCTCCACACCCAAAGTCGGTCAGACCGCGGTGCACAACAGCTGGGACCGGTCATTCGTGCCCGGACGACGCTGGACTCTTCATCCGACTCAGATCGTGGGTGGCGGATCGGAAGCTGCGGTCGTGATGCGCAACGAGGGTGATCTCAGCGGACGGAAAGTTTGGGTGGACTCGATCGAGGTCTTCCGCGTCGACGGCACCGGGCGCATCGTCCACGTGCGGGCGTTCTTCGAGCAGCCGACCGAATTCGCACTCTCCGACTACTTCACGCCCGACCGTCGCGACTGACCTTCAGGACGCGAGGGTGTTGCCGTATATCTGCCACGCGAGTGCGGACTTCGCCGTCAGGCTCAGAATCAGATACACCCGCTCGCCGTACAAGTAGTCGGCCCACCGACCGATCCGCTTGTACTGCAGCCACTGATTCACCGCGAACAAGTTGAAGAACACGAACAGACTCGCGAAGACGCCGTACACGAAGCCCGGCATTCCCTTTCCGGGGCCGATGAGATAGATCGTCAGTGCCAACCAGGGGATCACTCCGGCGATGCAACCGAACCAGAACGGCGTCCACCACACGTCTTCACCGGGCTCGTTGACCACCTCCATGATCCAGCCGAAGAAGATCATCGATGCGTTCACTCCCACCAGCCCGAGAAGACCGGCAGCATCACCGATTCCGAACACCATGGCGATCATCAGGATCATCAACCCAGAAGACCCGGTGTATTCGATCCAGCGGAAACGGTTCTGACCGTTGCGTAGATCACTGAAGTAGCGCGCCCTCCCCCACGGTGAGGCCACGAAGGCGTGGAACACGCACGAGAGCAACAAGTAAGCGACGATCAGATACGAGAGTCGGATGTCGAACAGGCGCTCGAGTCGGGAAGTATCGAGCGAGTCGTTGGGTACGTCGTTCCAGAAGAAACCGGTGATCGGTAACGCAAAGTCGTTGGCGATGAGGAGAATCACCACGGCCTGCGCACCGTGCAGCAGCGCGGCCGCGATGTTCAGACGCTGCAATCCGGAACTCGTGTCACCCGAGAAGTGGACCTCGTTCATTCGTCCTCCGTGTTCTCCGGTGCACCGGTGCCGATGCACCGACACTACGCCTCTACCGGAGCTTCCCGAACCGGCCCCTGAGCAGGTCTGTTACCGTCGCTCCCGTGACCGGAACCCTCGAACCCAAAGACGCATCCGCCGCCACTCGCGCGCATAACCGCGCGGTGTCTTTCGACCTCGAGCCCGCCGACTTCGACCGGGCCCGTCGGGGTTGGCTCGCCTCCATTCCCGGTGGCCTCGTTGTCGACGACCAGGGCCGGCGAGTGTCCGACATCTCGCGCTACGAGTTCCTGCAGGACGACGCGCCCGACTCGGTGCATCCGAGCCTCTGGCGTCATGCGCAATTGAATTCGCACCACGGACTCTTCGAGGTCGCCGAAGGCGTCTGGCAGGTACGCGGTTACGACATTTCCAACATCACCTTCGTCGAAGGCCGTACCGGTTGGATCGTGATCGATCCGCTGACCGTCGAGTTCACGGCCCGGGCCGCCTACCGACTCGTCACCGAGCACCTCGGACCGCGACCGGTGGTGGCCGTGATCTACACGCACTCCCACGCCGACCACTTCGGTGGCGTGTACGGCGTGACCTCCGACGACGACGTGGCTGCCGGGCGGTGTCGGGTCATCGCCCCGGTCGGGTTCCTGCACGAAACCGTGGGTGAGAACGTGATCGCCGGTGTCGCCATGGGTCGTCGGAGCATCTACCAGTTCGGTCCGATGCTCCCGCCGGGTCCGAAGGGGCACGTCGACTGCGGCCTCGGTAACAGCATTCCGATCGGTCCACCGGGTCTGATCGCCCCGACCGAAGAGGTGATGGTCACGGGCGAGGAGAAGGTCGTCGACGGTGTGCGCATCGTGTTCCAGCTCACTCCGGAGTCCGAGGCCCCGGCCGAGATGAACTTCTACTTCCCCGAGCGCAAGTGGTTGTGCATGGCCGAGAACTGCTCGCACACCATGCACAACCTCGTACCCATCCGAGGTGCACTCGTGCGCAACTCGCTGAAGTGGTCGAAGTACATCAACGAAGCCATCGAGATGTTCGACGACGTCGACATCGTGTTCACGTCGCACAACTGGCCCCGTTGGGGCCACGACGACTGCGTCGAGTTCCTCGAACTGCAGCGAGATCTGTATCGGTGGATGCACGACCAGACCATGCGTCATGCGAATCTCGGCCTCACCGCGGTGGAGATCGCCAACCACCTCGAACTACCCGACGACTTCCTCGCCCAGGATCACACGCGCGGCTACTACGGCGATCTGGTGCACAACTCCAAAGCCGTGTATCAGCGTTACCTAAGTTGGTACGACGGCAACCCCGTCAACCTCGACCGCTACCCGCCTTCCGACCTCGGACGTCGCTACGTCGAATTCGTCGGCGTCGACGCGATCCTCGCCGAAGCGCAACGGGCATTCGAGAGCGGTGATTACCGCTGGGTCACCGAGATCGTCAACCACATCGTGTTCTCGGATCCGGCCAACACCGACGCCCGGGCACTCCTCGCCGATGCCCTCGAACAGCTCGGCTACCAGTCCGAGTCGTCCACGTTCCGCAACGCGTACCTGACCGGAGCCCAAGAGCTCCGCCAGGGCCCGCCACAGCTCGGTTCGTCGCAGGTCCGCGGCCGCGGACTCCTGAACGCCATGACCGTCGAGCAGGTGTTCGACACGCTCGCCGTGCGCCTGAAGAGTGAGGCCGTGGCCGGTGTGAAGTTCCGAATCAATTGGACCTTCCCCGATCTCGCCGGCTCACCTGATGAAAAGTGGATCCTCGGGCTCAACCACCGCGCGCTGCACAGCGTGCGCGGCCGCCACGATCCGACCGCCGAATGCTCGATACGTCTCGACCGGTCGCTCCTCATGCGGATCATCGCGCAGGAGACGTCGTTCGTCGACGAGATCGGTCAGGGAACCATCGCCCTCGACGGTGATTCCACGCTGCTCTTGACGATCTTCGGCAATCTCGATGTGTTCATGGCCGGCTTCGCTATCGTCGAACCCTGATGGTCACGACGATCCTTTCCATCATCCTCGCCACGATCTGCCTCGCTTCGGCCGTCGCCGATTTCAAGCTCGTGCCCCGCATCGTGGAAGCAGTGGACCGACTCGGTGTGCCCACCCGACTCGTGCCGATCCTCGGCGTGGCCAAGGCTGCCGGAGCCGCCGGCCTTCTCATCGGTCTGGCCAACGACGATCTGCAGATCTTCGCCTCGTTCTGCCTGACCGGCTACTTCTTCCTCGCGACTTTCCTGCACCTTCGGGCCAAGGACTCGGCCGCCGACACCGCTCCGGCCGGCGTTCTGTTCGTGATCGCATTGATCACGTTCGTCACCGCCCTCGGCTGAGATCTATTTCGGTATCTCGGCGGTTCCGCCACTCATGATGTAGGCGATCCACCACTGCGGAGCGTTGTCGAGCAGGTTGCCCAGGTGTGAGTAATCGTGCCAGCGACGGATGAGCCCGTCGCGAACTTCCATGACCGAGGTGAAGGGATGCGCGATCACCTCACCGGTGTGGAAATGCCATTCCTCGACGTGTTCGGTGATCACCACATCGCCGTCGGCGAGCACCAGCCCGGGCCGGTGCACCATGCGCGCTGTAGGACCGAGACCGAGTTCGAGGCGAGCCGCGATGGCGGCGCCACCGTGCACCGGCGGAACGGCTCCGACGTCCATGTATTCGGCATCGTCGGCGAAGCGTGCGGCCACCGCCGGCCAGTCCTTGGCGTACATGGAGTCCCAGTGGCCGGCGACGATGCGCCGGTTCTCGATCTCACGGTCGGTCGATGCCATCAGTGGTTCCCTTCGTGACGCAGCCGCGCTGCATGTATCTCGGACTCGGCGGCCACGCGCCCTTCCCAACCGCGAACCGTGGTGTCCTTGTTGGGTTCGAGCAGTTTGTAGACCTCGAAGAAGTTGCCCACTTCGTCGAGCAAATGCTCGGGTAGATCACCGATGTCGTCGTAATTCGCGAACCGTGGGTCGCGGGCCGGCACACAGAGCACCTTGGCGTCGCCACCCTTTTCGTCCTCCATCCAGAACACCGCAACCGGTCGCACCCACACGTGACAACCCGGGAACGTCGGCTGGCTCAGCCACACGAGAGCGTCGAGCGGGTCGCCGTCGTCGCCCAGAGTGTCGGGAAAGAATCCATAGTCGAGCGGATACTGCGTCGCGGTGAAGAGCGTGCGGTCGAGCCAGATCGCTCCGGTCTCGTGATCCATTTCGTACTTGTTGCGCGATCCCTGCGGGATCTCGACGATCATCTCCACGTCCATCAGCGAGACATTAGGTGCTGACCGGCTCCGGTGTACTTCGGAAGTGCCAGAGTTCGCGCAACGCCGGGCCGGCAGCCAGACACGAGCCGCTGCAGGCCAGACCACCGATCACGAACGAAGCCGGCAGTGACGTCGCGCGAGCCACGGCCGTGGACCGGAGATCACCCACACTCGGTCCGATCGCGTAACTGATGAGTTCGAGGCCGGCCATGCGACCGCGAACGTCGTCCGGAATGGTGAGGTTCCAGATGAGCATGCGGAACAACCCACTCACCATGTCGGCCGCGCCGGCCAGGACCATGCACACGACGATCCACACCGGACTCCGGACCAGACCAGCCGCGGCCACGGCTCCACCCCACAAGGTTGCGGCGTAGACGATCGCCCTTCCGTGATGCCGGACGCGTTTGGTCCAGTTCGAGGACACCGAGGCCAGTGCGCTGCCCACCGCCGGTGCCGCGTACAAGAAACCGAGCGACCACGCGGCATCGAATTCGGTGGCCACGAACGGAAACAGCGCGTACGGAAAGGCGAGGATCATGGCGATCATGTCGATCACATACGTACCGACGATGTCCCGCCGGGATCGCAGATAGCCGATCGCTTCGCGGATCTCGTGCCACGACGGATCGGTCGACGAACGTGAAGGGGCGATCGGCTTCATTCGAGCCACCAGAGCCGCGCTCACGAGAAAGGTCACGAGATCGAGGGCGTACACCCACCCCACGCCTCCGATC
>Ga0255081_1000056_pt1 | contig 25565 bp, 20 predicted proteins | sample Colum_Colum_RepA_FD_188456 | JGI IMG/M metagenome (GOLD analysis project Ga0255081, IMG submission 188456) | Freshwater microbial communities from Columbia River, Oregon, United States - Colum_Colum_RepA_8h | ecosystem: Environmental > Aquatic > Freshwater > River | place: USA: Oregon... | reverse complement strand
CCTCGCGCGAATCCGCAACTTCTCGATCATCGCCCACATCGACCACGGCAAGTCGACGTTGTCGGACCGGATTCTCGAGCTCACCGGGGCCGTGGACGCCCGCGAGATGCGCGAGCAGTACCTCGACTCCATGGACCTCGAGCGCGAGCGTGGCATCACGATCAAGGCCCAGAACGTGCGGGTCGACTGGAAGGGTCACACCCTCCACCTCATCGACACCCCCGGCCACGTGGACTTCGGTTACGAGGTGAGCCGTTCGCTCGCCGCCTGCGAGGGCGTGGTGCTCGTGGTCGACGCCGCCCAGGGCATCGAGGCCCAGACCCTCGCCAACTGTTATCTCGCGCTCGAACACGACCTCGAGATCGTCGCCGCGCTGAACAAGATCGACCTTCCGGCCGCCGACCCCGAGCGATACGCGATGGAGATCGAAACCGTCCTCGGCATCAAGGCCGAGGACATCCTGCGTATCTCGGCCAAGACGGGCGAGGGTGTGCCCGATCTGCTGGACGCCATCTGCGAACGCATCCCGGCGCCGAAAGGTGACGCCGAGGCACCGCTGCAAGCGCTCATTTTCGACAGTCAGTACGACCAGTACCGCGGCGTGGTGTCGTCGGTGCGCGTGATGAACGGTCGGCTGTCGAGCGGCTCGCGCCTCACTTTCATGCAGGCCAAGGCTCAGCACGAGGCTGTGGAGATCGGTGTGCGCCGTCCGGTGCCCACTCCGATCGCCGAACTCGGGCCGGGTGAAGTGGGCTATCTCATCGCCGGCATCAAGGACGTCGCCGAGGCCCGTTCGGGCGAGACCGTCACCCTGACGAGTCGTCCGGCCACCGAACCGCTTCCTGGTTACCGCGATCCGAAGCCCATGGTGTTCTGCGGTCTGTATCCGATCGACGGCGACGAGTTCGAGAACCTCCGCGAGAGTCTCGAGAAGTTGAAGTTGAACGACGCGTCGATCACCTACGAACCCGAGACGTCGGGCGCGCTCGGTTTCGGTTTCCGGTGCGGCTTCCTGGGTCTGCTCCACATGGAAATCGTGAAAGAGCGGCTCGAGCGCGAGTTCAACCTCGCCCTCATCGCCACCGCGCCGAGCGTCGAGTACCGCGTGCGCAAGACCAACGGCGAGTCGGTGATCGTCGACAACCCGGCCGACCTCCCGCCGGCGCAGAACATCGACTACATCGAAGAGCCGTACTTCCGCGTGAGCATCATCACGCCCAAGGAGTACACCGGCACACTCATGGACCTGTGCCAGACGCGGCGCGGCGATCTCGGCAAACTCGAGTACCTCTCACCCGAACGAGTGGAGTTGCACTACAAGATCCCGCTGGCCGAAGTCGTCGTGGACTTCTTCGATCAGATGAAGAGTCGCACCCAGGGCTACGCGAGTCTCGACTACGAACTCGACGGCTATCAGCAGAGCGAACTCGTGAAAGTCGACCTGCTGCTGAACGGCATCGCGGCCGATGCCTTCTCGACCATCGTGCACCGCGACAAGTCGTTCGACTACGGCCGTCGCATGTGCGAGAAGCTGAAGGAACTCATCCCACGCCAGATGTTCGACGTACCGATCCAGGCCGCCATCGGCGGCAAGGTGATCGCCCGCGAGACCGTGAAGGCCAAGCGCAAGGACGTGCTCGCGAAGTGCTACGGCGGTGACATCACCCGTAAGCGCAAACTGCTCGAGAAGCAGAAAGAGGGCAAGAAGAAGATGAAGGCGATCGGTCGGGTCGAGGTCCCGGGCGACGTGTTCATCTCGGCCCTGAAACTCGACGACTGACCGCCGTGGCCTCGGCGGGAACCTTCCGATCCCTGAAGAGTCGCAACGCGCGGCTCTTCTTCGGTGGACTCCTCGTCTCCAACGTCGGCACGTGGTTGCAATCGACCGCGATGTCGATCCTCGTCTACCGCCTCACGGGTCGGGCTACGAGCCTCGGAGTCGCGGTGGCCCTGCAGTTCCTGCCCATGTTGTTCCTCGGCGCGTGGGCCGGTGCCGTGGCCGATCGTTACGACAAGCGGCGTATGTGCCTCATCACGCAGAGCGCGCTCACGGGTCAGGCCATCTTGCTCGCCGTTCTCGACTTCGCCGGCCTGGCGTCGGTCGGTGTGATCTACGGACTCTCGCTCGTCCTCGGCTTCGCCAACGCCTTCGACAATCCGGCCCGCCGCGGCCTGGTGACCGAGTTGGTCGAGCCGACCGACATCAGCAACGCCATGGGACTCAACACCGCGGTGATGACGGGTTCGCGCATCTTCGGTCCGGCAATGGCGGCGGCTCTGGTGTCACCGCTCGGAACCGCATGGTGCTTCATGTTGAACGGGATCTCGTTCGTGGCCGTGCTCGGTTCGCTGGCCCTGATCGACCGTTCACAACTCCACTCGTCGCCCCGGGCGTCGAAGGGTGGAACGCCGGTGCGCGACGCGTTGCGTTTCGTCGGCCGCGACCGCGAACTCCTGGGACTGCACGTGGTATTGGTGCTCGTGAGCACCTTCGCCTTCAACTATTCGGTCTCGCTACCCAAACTCGCCGCGGTGCGCTGGGGTGACGAACGCTGGTTCGGATGGCTGTTGTCGGTCGTGAGCGTGGGGAGTGTGATCGGGTCGTTGTCGGTCGCGTCGCGACGTGAGTCGTCGGTGCGGATCTTCGTGTCGAGTGTGATGTTGCTCGGGGTTTCCGGTCTCGCGGTGGCGTGGGCGCCCTCGGTGGGCGTGGCCTTCGTGGCCGCCATTCCGCTCGGCATCGGCGGCGCCGGATTCCTGTCGTCGTTCAACGGACTCGTGCAGCAGAAGAGCCCGCCCGACATGCGCGGTCGTCTGTTGGCCTTGTCGGCGGTCGCGTTCCTCGGATCCACGCCGATCGGCGGACCGATCACCGGCGTCATCGCCGACCGCGGCGGAGCCGAATGGTCGTTGGCCTACGGAAGCCTCATCGCGCTGGCGACGACCATCGTGGTGGTGGGTGGCGGACTCTTGTCGCCGTTCGGGCGGCAAAACGCCCCGGTGACGCCGGTATGACACGGGTACCCTGACCCCGATGGCAACCAACGTGATGCGACACCTTCGCTGGACGGCGATGTCGTCGGCCGAACGTCGTGCGCTCGTCGACCGCGACATCAATCGCGCGATCCCGGCCGGTCTGCGCGAGCAGATTTCGAAGTTGGTCGAAGACGTTCGCGATCGCGGCGATGCCGCGGTGTGCGACGCCTTGGCGCGTTTCGACGGTGTGACGGTGACACCGGAGCAACTGCTCGTGGGTCCCGATGAACGGGAGCGCGCCCGCTCGGCGGTCGACCAAGGGCTGCGGGCGGCGATCAAGGACATGGTCGCCCACATCCGTCGCTTCAACGAGGCACTCATGGAGCGTCTCGTCGATTGGGAGTTCGAGTCCGATCCGGGGCTCGTGGTCGGCGAGCGCGTGTCGGCGATCGCCTCGGCCGGTCTCTTCTGCCCGAGTGGCAAGGCGAGCTACCCGAGCGTGCTCGCCCAACTCGGTGGCCCGGCGGTCGTCGCGGGCGTCGAGACCGTTCGCGTAGTGGTACCGCCCAAGCCGGGGGCGAATGGCGCCGTCGATCCGGTTGTGTTGTGCGTAGCCGACGAACTCGGGATCACCGAGGTCTTCCGGGTGAACGGTCCGGCCGGAGTGGCCGCGTTGGCCTTCGGCACCGAGCACATCGGACGCGTGGTCAAGGTCATGGGTCCCGGCTCACTTCCGGTGACCGTGGCTCAGTTGGAGATCCAGCGTTGGGGAACGGCCACCCAGATGGTGCTCGGTCCGACCGAGAGTCTGGTGATCGCCGATGCGAGTGCCGATCCGCGTCGATTGGCCGCCGATCTGCTCATCGAGGCCGAACACGGAACCGACAGTTGCACGGTGCTCGTGACCGACAGCAGTGCACTCATCGGTGCCGTCGAAGCCGAGTTGGCGGTTCAACTCGCCGCTCTGCCCGCTGCCCGCGCCGAGGCGGCGTCGGCATCACTCGGCGTGAACGGCGGCTGCGTGCTGGTGGACGATCTCGACGAAGCGGTCGAGGTGGCCAACGAGTTCGCGGCCGAGCATCTGCAGATCGCGGTGTCGACCGCCAACGAACCGCGCGTTCTCGACGGTCTCCACCACGCCGGTGAAATCCTGATTGGGCAGGACACGCCGTTCTCGGCGGCCAACTTCCTCATCGGTTGCCCGGCGTCCCTGCCCACCAACGGCTTCGCCCGCGTGTCGGGTGGTGTCACGGTCGACGCGTTCGTGAAGCGCACGGCGGTCGCGCGGGCCGATGCCGCGGCATTGCGCCGACTCGCGCCGAGCATCGTGGCCCTGGCCGATGTGGAGGGTTTCCCGGCGCACGCCAACTCTCTTCGCGTGCGTTTCCCCGATCTCGACTGACCGCCGGCGCCCACGAATGGCGCACGGGTCGGGGCGCTGACACACTCGTCGCATGTCGCGCGCCGTGATCTGGTTCCGTCGGGATCTTCGTTTGGCCGATCATCCGGCGCTCAGTGCCGCCGTGGCCGAGTTCGATGAAGTGGTACCGCTCTTCGTGGTGGATCCGAAGCTCGTGGAGGCATCGGGCGCGCCACGTCTCGCCTACATGATCGACGCTTTGAAGAATCTCGACGACTCGCTCGGACGCGCGCTCGTGTACCGACACGGTGATCCGCTGCGCATCGTCCCCGAGTTCGCCGCCGAAGTCGGGGCGACGGCCGTGTTCGTGTCGGAGGATTTCGGTCCCTATGGTCGCCGGCGGGATGACGCGGTCACCGAAGCCTTGCGCGCCGAGGGTCGCACTCTGAATCTCGTGGGTTCGCCGTACGCGGTGCGACCCGGAACCGTGGTCAAGGACGACGGCACCCCCTACTCGGTGTTCACTCCGTTCTCGAAGCGTTGGCTCCAGTGCGGTTGGGAGAGTCCACTCGACGTTCCCGATCTGGCACGGGTGGTGGGTGCGCCGCAGATCCGCTGCGACGGTCCGCTCGCCCGACCCGACATCGATCTCGGTTTGCCGCCGGTGTCCGAGGCGGCCGTGTGGGAGCAATGGAGCGAGTTCCGCGACCGCGGATCCGACGGGCTCGATGGATACAAGGAACGACGCAACGATCCGTCGGTGAACGGATCGAGTCGGCTCTCGGCCGCGCTGCGGTGGGGGCTCGTGCACCCGCGTCAGTTGTTGGCCGATCTGCGGGGCGGATCCGATCACGATCACTACCGAAGCGAACTCTGTTGGCGCGAGTTCTACGCCGACGTTCTCTTCCGGAACCCGGACACCGGTTGGCGGAATCTCAACCGCCGCATGGACGCCATGGTGCACGACGAAGGTGAGGTGGCCCGCGAGCGGTTCGCCGCGTGGTGTCGGGGCGAGACGGGCTATCCGATCGTCGATGCGGGTATGCGCGAACTCAACACGACCGGCTGGATGCACAACCGCGTGCGCATGATCGTGGCGAGCTTCCTCGTGAAGGATCTCCACCTTCCGTGGCAATGGGGCGCGCGCTACTTCATGCAACATCTGGTCGACGGCGACCTGGCGAGTAACGCCCATGGTTGGCAGTGGACCGCGGGAACGGGAACCGATGCCGCGCCGTACTTCCGCGTGTTCAACCCGGTGCTGCAGGGTGAGCGTTACGACCCCGCCGGCGACTACGTGCGACGGTTCGTCCCCGAACTCGCCGACCTGCCCGCTCCGCAGATCCATTCGCCGTGGGCCAAGGGTCGTGGTGTGCCGCTCGGGTATCTGGCGCCGATCGTCGACCACTCGCACGAGCGTGACGAGGCGCTGGCCCGCTACAAGGCGGTCACCGGCGGCTGAGGGCTAGAATTGCGTCGTCATGCTGGATGAACGCAAGACCGCCATCCTGCGAGCAGTCGTGCAGGAGTACATCGCCTCCGGTCAGCCCGTTGGCTCCACCCACATCGCCAGCGTGCAGGGCGTGAACGTCTCGTCGGCCACGGTTCGCAACGAGATGTCGGTGCTCGAACAAGAGGGCTATCTCGCCCAGCCGCACACGTCGGCCGGACGCGTTCCGACCGACAAGGGATACCGGTTCTTCGTCGATCACCTCACCCAGCCCGGCCGTCTCGAGGACGTGAAGGCCAATCAGGTGCGCCAGTTCTTCGACGGCGCGCACGTCCGCCTCGAGGAACTCCTGTCGCGCACGTCGCACTTGGTGGCCGGGCTCACCAATTACGCCTCGGTGGTGCTCGGACCCACGGTCGAACGGGCCGATGTGCGGTCGGTGCAAGTGGTCGCGCTGTCGGCGCGTTCGGGCCTGGTGGTGGCCGTGATGTCGAACGGCGCGGTCGAGAGTCAGAGCGTGGAGTTCGACGACGACATCTCCGATGCCCAAGTGGCCGCGGTGACCGCGCAATTGCAGAAGTCGCTCGTGGGCAAACCGCTCGGCGATGCCGCGTTTTTGGCGAGTGGCGATCGTGGGCTCGACGCCCTTGGTCAGCGCGCCGTCGACGCATTGCAGCACAAGAAGGCCGAGGATCCGGTGTTCCTCGGCGGTGTGTCGTCGATGGCGGCGGCCTTCGACGCGGTCGACGTGGTGCGTCAGGTGATCCAGACCCTCGAACAGCAGTACCTCGTCGTGACTCTCGTGCGCGATGTGTTGAACCGCGGTCTGAGTGTGGCAATCGGTGCCGAACACGGTGTGGAACCACTGGCCAACTGTTCGGTCGTGGTCGCGCCGGTGGTGGTGGACGGTCAGCAGATGGGCACGGTGGGTGTGCTCGGTCCGACGCGCATGGATTACCCGCGCGCGCTGGCGACCGTCGAAGTGGTGTCGGACCGTCTGGGTCGTCGACTCGGCGAGGGCTGATCCGTGGCCGACTATTACGAACTCCTCGGCGTGAGTCGATCGGCTTCGCCCGACGAGATCAAGAAGGCGTATCGCGTCAAGGCGCGTCAACTTCACCCCGATGCCAATCCCGACGACCCGACTGCCGAGGAGAAGTTCAAGGAAGTCGCCCGCGCCTACGAAGTGTTGTCGGACTCCGAAGCCCGGGCGCGTTACGACCGCTTCGGTGATGCCGGTGTGGGCGGCGCTGCCGGCTCGGGTGACTTCTTCAGTGGTGGCGGACTCGGCGACATCTTCGACGCGTTCTTCGGCGGGGGCGGGGGATTCGGCGGTTCGCGCGGACCGGCCGGCCCGCCGCGTGGTCAGGATCTCGAAGTCGTGGCCGACATCGCGTTCGAGCAAGCGGTCTTCGGAGCCACGCTCCCGGTGTCGGTGCGCACGGCCTCGCGCTGCGACGACTGCGACGGCACGGGCGCCGGATCGGGCACGCAACCGGTCTCGTGTTCCGACTGCAACGGAACCGGCCAGGTTCAGCGAGTGCGGCAGAGCCTTCTCGGTCAGATGATCTCGAGTCAGACGTGTCAGCGCTGCGGTGGATTCGGCCAAGTGGTCGTCACGCCGTGCGGGGCCTGCGGTGGCCAAGGTCGCATCGTGGGCGAGAAGACGTATCAGGTCGATGTTCCGGCCGGCGTGGACACCGGCTCGACGCTGCGACTCACCGGCCGCGGGGCCGTGGGGCCACGCGGTGGCGGCGCCGGTGATCTCTACGTGCATCTGCGGGTGGCGCCGCACGATCGATTCGAACGCGACGGCTTCGATCTCGTGAGCCGACTCGCGGTGTCGATGGCTCAGGCGAGCCTCGGTACGTCGGTCGACTTCGAAACCCTCGATGGTTCGGAAACCCTCGTGATTCCGCCGGGTACGCAACCCGGTCGGGTGTTCACGTTGGCGCGGCGCGGTGTTCCCCGTCTGCAGGGCCGTGGACGCGGCGATCTGCGGGTCGTGATCGACGTGTTGGTGCCGACCAAATTGAGCGACGAAGAGGCAGCCTTGCTGCGTCAGTTGGCCGAACTCCGCGGGGAAACGGTGGCCCCGGCCGAACAGGGCTTCTTCTCGCGGATCAAGTCGGCGTTCTCGTGAACGAACGTCGACACGCGTCGGCCCACGTGGTCGTCGAGTCGCTCGACGCGCCGGCCCTCGAACCCGACGACGCGCATCATCTGAGCAAGGTGCTCCGACTGCGCGACGGTGAGACGGTGACCGTGACCGACGGAGTTGGTCGCTGGCGCGCGACGAAGTACGTCGATGGCGCGCTCGTGCCGACTTCGCCCGTCGTCGAGGAAGCACGAAGTGGTCCGTCGCTCACCGTTCTGTTCGCGCTCACCAAAGGTGACAAGCCAGAGGTGGTCGTGCAGAAGCTGACCGAGTTGGGCGTGGACGTGGTGATTCCGTTCCGGGCCGAGCGTTCGGTGGTGCGCTGGGACGACGACAAAGCCGAGCGCCAGTCGGAACGCTGGCGACGCGTGACGCGGGAAGCGCTCATGCAGAGCCGGTCGGTCCGTCTCACGCGAGTGGCCGATGTGCAACCGAATCTCGAGGCCGCGATCGCCGGCGTGGCCGCGGCCGGGCTCGCGTTGGCCGATCCCGAAGGCGGTGTGCTCGACGAATCGGTGCAGACCGTCGTGGTGGGGCCCGAAGGTGGATTCAGCGAGTGGGAGTGCGGTCTCATCGCCCGGACGGTGTCGTTGCCCGGCGCGATCCTGCGGGCCGAGACGGCGGCCATCGTGGCCGGAGCGTTGCTCGTCGATCGCCACCGATGATCACGGAGAGTGGTGAGACCCGGCGTAGAGTCCGGGCGATGCCCGCCCAGCCCACTCACGGTGACGAGCCGTCGGATCGCGAGGACCCGGCTTACAGCCGGCGGGTCGGCGAGCGCCTGAGGGCCATTCGCCGCCAGAAGCGGTTGTCGCTGCAAGAGGTGGAAGCGCTGTCGGAAGGTGAGTTCAAGGCTTCGGTGGTGGGGGCCTACGAGCGTGGTGAGCGGACCATTTCGTTGCCACGACTTCAGCGGCTGGCCACCCTGTACGCGGTGCCGGCGGGGCAGTTGTTGCCGCTGGATGAATCCACACCCGGGCAGGACCCGGATCACGTGGCGAGCAAGCCGCGCAAGATCGTGATCGATCTCGTACGACTGTCGCAACTGAACGGTCCGGCGCAGAAGATGCTGACGCGTTTCCTGACCATGATCCAGGTGCAGCGCGGCGACTTCAACGGCAAGGTGCTGACCGTGCGGGCCCACGACATCCGGGCGATCGCCGCCATGCTCGACGTGCCCCTTGAAGACGTGACGCAACGGCTGGCTGATCTCGGTCTGCTCTACCACACGAGCAAGTGATGGCTTTCGGCGCCTACGTCCACATTCCGTTCTGTCGGCATCGGTGCGACTACTGCGCGTTCGCGACGTTCACCGATCGTGATCACCTGATGGTCCGCTACGTGGAGGCCGTGCGTGCCGAGATCCGACGGGCCAAGGAGCGAGGACTGCCGCACGTTTCGTCGGTGTTCGTGGGCGGCGGTACGCCCACGCGCCTCGATCCGGAACTGCTGGCCTCGATCATCGCGGAGATTCCTCGTACTTCCGATTGCGAGACGACGATCGAATGCAATCCCGACGACGCCTCCGACGAGATGCTGCGGATCTACCGGGCCGCGGGGGTGAACCGGCTCAGTTTCGGAGTTCAGTCGATGAAGGATCATGTGCTCGCCAACCTCGGTCGGACGCATGATCCACGCAATGTGGAGCGGGCGGTGGAGTCGGCGCGCAAGGTGGGATTCACGAACTTCAACCTCGACATCATCTACGGCGTTCATGGCGAGTCGATCGACGACTGGACCGACACCGTGCGCAAGATCTGCGAACTCGATCCGCCCCACGTGTCGGCCTACGGACTCACGGTGGAGGCCGGAACACCACTCGCCGACGATCCAGCCCGTCATCCCGACGACGACGTGCAGGCCGAGATGTACGAAGCCGCCGACGAGATCTTGTCGGCCCTCGGGTTGGCGAACTACGAGGTGTCGAATTGGGCGCGTCCGGGTCATGAGTGCGAACACAACCGGCTCTACTGGCAGCAAGGGGAGTACCTCGGCTTCGGCAGCGCCGCCCACTCGCACGTGAACGGGCGACGTTGGTGGAACGTTCGCACGCCCGATCGGTTCTGTGACCTCGTGGAGAGCGGGCAGTCGGCCGAGTCGGCCGCCGAAGAACTGGATGCCGATGAGCGTCGAATCGAAGGTCTGCAACTGGCCATCCGGATGCGGGAAGGGGTTCCCCTCGGATCGTTCTCAGCCGACGACCTCGCGCTCCTCGAGGGCCTGGTCGTGCAAGAGGATCAGCGGATCCGGCTGACCCGCAAGGGCCGCCTCATGGCCAACGAGGTCTCCCTGCGGCTTCGTTGAGCCCGCCGGTCCGACCGGTAGGCTCAGGTCTGCTTTCGGGCGTGTAGCTCAGTTGGTTAGAGCGCCACCATGACACGGTGGAGGTCCCGGGTTCGAGTCCCGTCACGCCCACCAATTCCTCTCAGGATCACTGATCACTGTTCGGCGCACAGGCAACCTTGCAACACCCCGTGATTACGTTCGGGCGCATGTCGAAGTCGGCGCGGATCGATCTGCATGAGGAGATCGACGCCCGGGTGGCCACGATCGATTCCGCCACCGAGGCGCACGACGCGCTGGCCGAGTTGGAGCACCTCAAACGACACCTCGAGGCCGCTACGGCCCGCTTGGTCGATCAGGTGTGGAAGCAGGGTTGGTATCAGGAGGACGGGTGCCTGTCGGTCGCGGCTTGGTTGCGGGCGCACGTCAACTGGCCGCAGGCGGAAGCCAAGCGCATGGTCCGAGTGACCGACCTCCTGCGCAACTATCCCGAAGTGGGGGAGTCGATGTCGCGGGGCGAGTTGGCCTCGGCGCCGGTCACCCGGCTCGCCGGCCTGCACGCCAACAAGCGAGTGTCCGATCAGTTGCCCGCGTTCATGGAAACTCTCTCCAGCTACGCGCGAACTCTTCCGTGCGATGACTTCGATCGATTGGCTTCCCGTTGGGAGCAATTGGCCGATGCCGACGGCGCGCACCGGTCGCACGAGATCGCCCACGAGCAGCGCGACGCCACCGTGAACACGATCGGGGCCACCACATATGTCGACGCGCGGGTTGGCAACAGCCAAGGTGCGCTGATCGGCGAAGTGTTCGAGAAGTACGTGCAGGCCGAACTCGCGCGCGATCTCGCCGAGCGCGATGCTCTCGGTCTTTCGCCTACTTCGCTGGCTCGCACGTCTAAGCAACGGCGAGCCGACGCGCTCTGTGCCGTCTTCGCGTCGGCCGCGAATCAGTTCGGGCCGTCGCCTGAACCCTTGGTCAACATCGTGATCGACCAGACCACCTACGAACGCACGTTGTCCGCCATGGAAACCGGTTCGAAACTCGGCTCTTTGATCCAGCCCGGCGAGGACGTACTCGACACCCGCTGCGAAACGATGTGGTCGCTACGTCGCTCGTGGCGCAGGTACGTCGGGTGGTCGTGAATTCAGCGGGTGTGCCCGTCGGGTTGGGCCGACGTTCCCGGGTGTTCACTGGGGGCGCTCGCGCCGCGGCGCTGATCCGCCGCCGGCGGTGCATCTGGCCCGGTTGCGACATTCTCACCTGCGATGTGGATCACCGAATCCCGTGGGTCGAGGGCGGTGAAACCGACGTCGGCAACAGCGATCCACTCTGCCGCCGACACAACCGACTGAAAGTGCACGGTTACCGCACGCGCTTCGACGAAGACTCTCGGACCACGCGTGTAGTCACGCCCGATGGTCGGCGGTTGGTGCCGACCTAGGACGGGTCAGCGCGGGCGCTTCTTGGGCGCGGCCATCCCTGATTGTGTGGCCACCGACTGAATGAGCGCGTGTCGATCCTTCATCGGACCGACCATGTTCTCGAGTGGTCCGTCGATGAGAAGAGTGGCCAGCCCATGCGCGAGTGCCCACATGGCGGTGGTTCGCGCGCGAATATCGTCGATCGATGCCTGAGGGCCGAGAATCTCGCGCACCAGATCGACCAAAATGCCGAAGGATCGATCGTGCAATTGCGCCAGTTCGGGATCGTCGTCGACCGAACACAGATCGGGGCGGAACATCACGCGGAAGTGTCCGCGGTGATCGAGCGCGAAGTCCACGTAAGCCTTGAGCAGCGCGGTCGAGGGATCGTCTGGATCGTTGGCGAGAGCGCCGGTCATGGCGGCATTGAAGACTTCGTAACCCTCCACCGAGATCGCCTGAAAGATTCCCTTGCGATCGGTGAAGTGGTGATAGGGCGCCTGGTGACTCACCCCGGCGGCTTGGGCGACCTGCCGGAACGACAAACCGTCGGGCCCGTGATCGGCGATGTAGTCGACCGCCGCCCGCAGAACCGTTTCGCGCAATGTCTGGGGGGCCACGGCGAGAGCCTAAGTCTGCCTCTTGACAGTGTCAACCACTGGCAGTAGACACCGTCACGTGAGCACGCTGTCCGACGCACCCATCCAGAACCGTTATCTCGCCGGCAATTACGCGCCGGTCACCGAAGAGGTCACGGCCACCGATCTGACCGTGATCGGCGAACTGCCCGAGGAACTGAACGGTCGGTATCTCCGTAACGGACCCAACCCGATCGGTGCCGTGGATCCCTCGAAGCATCACTGGTTCGTCGGCGACGGCATGGTGCACGGCATTCGTCTGCGGGAAGGTCGGGCCGAGTGGTACCGCAACCGTTACGTGGGCTCGCGCGACGTGAGCAGCGCGCGCGGCCTTCCCGACATTCCGGGCCACAACTGGAACAACTCGGGCGGCGGTCCCAACACCAACGTGGGCTCGTTCGCCGGCACCACGTGGGCCATGGTCGAGGCCGGCGGTTGCCCGGTCGAGCTCACCTACGAACTCGAGACAGTGGGTCGCAACGACTTCTACGGAACTCTGCCCGGCGCGTTCACTGCGCACCCGAAAGTCGACCCGACCACCGGTGAGATGCACGCGATCGTCTACGCGTGGGCCGAGTGGATGGATCACGTTCAGTACGTGCGAGTGGGCAAGGACGGCCGGGTGAACCGCACGGTCGACATTCCGCTGCCCGGCATGTCGATGGTCCACGACATGTCGCTCACCGATCGCTACGTAGTGGTGTACGACCAGCCGGTGCTGGTGGATCTCGATCTGGCTTTCGCCGCGCGGTTCCCGTTCCGCTGGAACGACGATTACGGCAACCGCGTGGGGCTCATGCCGCGCGAAGGAACGGCCGCCGACATCGTGTGGATCGACGTGCCCGTGGGTTACGTCTTCCACCCGCTCAATGCCTACGACACACCCGACGGCAAGGTCGTACTCGACGTGTGCTTCTACGACGTGATGATGCGCGACGACTTGCTCGGCCCATTCGGTGATTCGTTGGCCCGGCTCGTGCGTTGGGAGATCGATCCGGTGAGTAAGCGCGTGCACGCCACCACAATCGACGAGAGCGCGAACGAGTTCCCGCGTCACCGCGGCGCGCTCACCGGCAAGCCGTATCGCTACGGGTATTGCGCGCAGCCCGATCCGTCATCGATGCATTGGCCCACGCTCAAGCATGACCTTGCTACTGGTCAGCGCGAGATGTTCGACCACGGCCCGGGTCGCGCCGCCGGTGAGCCGGTGTTCGTGGCCCGACCCGGCGGCACCGACGAGGACGACGGATGGTTGGTGACGTTCGTGCACGACGGCAACACCGATTCGGCCGAGTTCGCGGTACTCGACGCCCGCGACTTCGGTCGTGGCTATGTGGCCCAGGTGAAACTGCCGCAGCGCATTCCGTTCGGATTCCACGGCAACTGGTGCCCCGACCCGAAGTAGATCGGGTTCAGCGGGCGTTGTCGCCGAAACGGTATTCGTAGGTGAGGGTGTCGAGTCGTTGCTTGATGCCCTCGTCGAGCGGTGAAGCAACGGCTGCGATGGCATCGGCCAGTTGTTCCGGACGACTCGCGCCGATGATCGGTGACGTGATGACCGGATTGGCCAGTACCCACTGCACGGCGAGCGTTGCCATCGACACTCCGGCTTCGGTGGCGATTTCAGCAATCGGCGCGAGCGACTCGAACATCCGGTCGTGCCAGTACCGCTCCTGGTAACGGCCGGCCGCGTAGCCGAGCGTGAACCTCGTGCCCTCGGTCGGTGCGCCGGGTCGGTGCTTGCCGGTCAGGAATCCACCGGCAAGTGGGTTGTACGGAATCACCGCGGTGCGCTCGTCGGCGCACAACGGGAAGAGCTCACGTTCGTTCTCGCGGAAGAGGAGGTTGTAACGGGGCTGGATGCATTCGAACCGGCTCACGCCAAGCACCTCGGATCGTCCGATCGATCGCGCGAGTTGATAGGCGAGGAAGTTCGAGCACCCGAGATAGCGCACCTTGCCCGACGTGACCAGATCGTGGAGCGCGAGCATGGTCTCGTCGATCGGGGTGTCAGCATCCCACGAGTGCACCTGATACACGTCGATGTAGTCGGTCTGCAGTCGGCGCAACGATGCCTCGACGGCGCGCACGATGTTCTTGCGTGAATTTCCGCTGTCCCAGGGCTTGCGACCGGTCGGGAAGAAACACTTGGTGGCCACGATGTAGTCGTCACGGCGACCTTTCATCCAACGGCCCACGATCTCCTCGGTGCGTCCGAAGAGATCCGGTGGCGCGCCGAGCGGATACACATCGGCGGTGTCGATGAAATCGATGCCCGCGGCATCGGCGGTGTCGAGGATGGCCTTCGACGTCTCTTCGTCGCACTGGTAGCCAAAGGTCATGGTGCCGAGGCAGAGCCGCGACACCTTGAGGCCGGTGCGGCCGAAGGGAACGTGATGCATGGTGCGACCCTAGGTCGCTAGCGACGCGGGTGGGTCAGCGTGCGCCGAGCCAGCCGGCGATCTGCGAGTCGACCACGTCGAGGATCGACAACGCCGCGACCTCCCAGTCGACGGCGTGGAGGCCCCATTCAGCCGAGAGATCACCACGAATGTCATCGGCCCGGGCGTCGGCCGGGTCGCCGTTCACCGTGACCTCCAGGTAGTGGAAGCTGTCGCGTCGAACGCACTCGCCGGTGAGAAGTCCGGGGAAGCCCACGAACGGCGTGGTGATCTGCGTGAGACCCGAGCCGTCGGTATAGGCCCACTCGGCCGTGCGGAAGGCCGAGATGAGTTCGCCTTGGCCTCCGCCGAGGGCGGCCGGGTTGGTGCACGCGGCCTCCTGGCCGGGCACCTCGGGTTCACCCATGCGGGCGGCCCGTCCGAAGTACGAGTTGGCCGGCGGCGGTGCGGTGCTGCGGAAGGTCGCGTACGTCATCACACAACCGAACTCGGCGGCGTCGGTGCACACCGGAATGTTCGTCAGGTCTCCACCCATGGCTTCTTCCTGCGGTACGGCCACCGATCCGCCGAGGAGGATCGCCGACACGATCAGATCACTTTGGGCCGGATCGGGATCGATCACGTTCTGCAACAAGCGACCGAGTTGTCCGGTGCCCTGCGAATGGCCGAGCAGGATCACGCCGCGCCCGTTGTTGTAATTGGCGAGATAGTGCTTCCACGCATCGACCACGTCGTCGTACGGCATTTGCCAGCCGGTCGCGCGATCGCCGGGCACGAGACCGAAGAGCGCAGCCAGCGTGACGCTGCGGTAGGTCGGCGCGAACATCCGGCAAACCGACGACAGGCGCGCGGCCTGTTCGAAGGCGACTTCGCGCTCGCGTCCGGCGATGAGGTCGGAGTTGAAGGTCTGATCCTCGCTCGACGTGGGATACAGATAGAAGCAGTCGACCGGTGCATCGGGCACCGGTGCGAACGGGAGCACTTCGGTGGTTCCGTCGGCGTTCACGAGCGTGACGCTCGTGTCGTCGTCGCACGTGTCGTCGGTGTCGGGGTGGCACGTCCAGTGGGCGAGATCGCTGTACGTCTCGCTGGCGTATTCACCGATGACCGAGATCGGTTCGGCCGCGGCCGGCTCGGTGGTCGGTGCGTCGGTGGACGGCGCGGCCGACGGCAAGACGGTCGACTCGGCGCTCGAGGAGTCAGCGTTGGAGGAATCGTCGCCTCCGCACGATGCAAGGACGAATCCGACGGTCACGAGAACTGATGCCAGGCGCTTCATGTCGCCAAGGTAACCAAGCCCCGCTTCCTATGCGGAGTCCTGCTAGTGATGAAGGGATGGAGATTCTCCTCGCCGCCGCGGCCGCCTGTGTGTACGGGCTCGGCGACTTCTGCGGTGGGCGCGCCACGCGTCGATTCGACAGTTTCGCGGTGACCCTCGTGGGTCAGGTCTTCAGTCTCGTTCTGCTCGGTGGAGCGTTGTTGGTTCTCGGCGATCCCGTTCCCGGTGGTCGGGACTGGATGTGGGGAGCGATCGGCGGCGCGGGCGGATTCGTCGGCCTCGGTCTTCTGTATTTCGCGTTGGCGCGTGGTTCGATGACCGTGGTGGCGCCTCTGACCGCGGTGGTGAGCGCGATCGTCCCCCTTGCCTCGGGAATCGGATTCGGTGAGCGTCCGTCGGCTCTTGCCTACGGGGGCGTGGTGGCCGCGCTCGTGGGCATCACTCTCGTCACGGGAGCGGTCGGAACTCCGCACACCAAGACGCAACCGTTCATCGTGGTGGTCTCCATCGTGTCGGGGGCCGGATTCGGATGGATGTTCACGTGCCTCGATCGCACCACGGAGGCTTCGGGGATGTGGCCGTTACTCGCCGCACGTCTGGCCTCGATCACGTTGGCCGTCATCGTCCTGATGTGGCGACGGCCGTCCGGGTTGTCGGTGTCGTCGATTCCGGCCCTGGCCTTCTGGGCCGGGTTGTTCGACATGGGGGCGAACCTCTTGTTCGTGGCCGCCAATCGCGAGGGCATGTTGTCGTTGGTCGCGGTGATCACCGCGCTGTATCCGGTGAGCACGATCGTGCTCGCCATGCGTCTCGATCACGAACGGGTCACGAAGTCGCAGGCCTGGGGGATGGCCTGCGCCGGCCTGGCCCTGGCCTTGGTTTCACTCGGCCGCTGACGTCGGGTAGGATACAAGTCCAAGACAAGTGGCCCCGCTCCGCTGGGAGGGCGGGCCGACGAGGAGTTGCGCAACATGGCCAAGATCAAGGTGGACAATCCGGTCGTCGAACTCGACGGCGACGAGATGACTCGCATCATCTGGCAGTTCATCAAGGACCGCCTGATCCTCCCGTACCTCGACGTCAACCTCGAGTACTACGACCTCGGTATGGAGTACCGCGATCAGACCGACGACCAGGTCACGATCGACGCGGCTAACGCGATCCTGAAGCACGGCGTGGGCGTGAAGTGCGCGACCATCACCCCCGACGAAGCCCGCGTCGAAGAGTTCAAGTTGAAGAAGATGTGGAAGTCGCCCAACGGCACGATCCGCAACATCCTCGGCGGCGTGGTGTTCCGCGAGCCGATCATCTGCAACAACATCCCGCGTCTCGTGCCGGGCTGGACCAAGCCCATCGTGATCGGCCGTCACGCGCACGGCGATCAGTACAAGGCGACCGACTTCAAGGTTCCGGGTGCCGGAACCGTCACTCTCACCTACACGCCCGCCGACGGCGGCGCACCCATGGAGTTCGAAGTCGCCAAGTTCGGCAAGGACGGCGGCGTCACCATGGGTATGTACAACTTCAACGACAGCATCCGCGATTTCGCCCGCGCGTCGTTCCGTTACGGACTCGCCCGCAACTACCCGGTGTACATGAGCACCAAGAACACGATCCTCAAGGCCTACGACGGCCAGTTCAAGGATCTGTTCCAGGAAGTCTTCGAGGCCGAGTTCAAGTCCGACTTCGACAAGGCCGGCCTCACCTACGAGCACCGCCTCATCGACGACATGGTCGCCTGTGCCATGAAGTGGGAGGGCGGCTACGTCTGGGCCTGCAAGAACTACGACGGCGACGTGCAGAGTGACACGGTGGCCCAGGGCTACGGCTCACTCGGCCTCATGACCTCGGTTCTCATGACCCCCGACGGACGCACGGTGGAAGCCGAGGCCGCGCACGGCACGGTCACGCGCCACTACCGCGAGCACCAGAGGGGCAACAAGACCTCCACCAACCCCATCGCATCGGTGTACGCGTGGACCGGTGGTCTCAAGCACCGCGGCAAGCTCGACAACAACCCCAAGCTCATCGACTTCGCCGAGAACCTCGAGAAGGTGTGCGTGGAGAGCGTCGAGGCCGGTGAGATGACCAAGGACCTCGCGATCCTGATCTCCAAGGATCAGCCGTGGCTGACCACCGAGGATTACCTCGCCGCCCTCGATCGTCGCTTGCAGCAGAAGATGGGCTGACGTCCCTCGACGTTCTGCCACACTGGCTCCATGCGTGCCGTCGTTCTGAGAAGTCATGGCGGACCCGAGGTCCTGGGCTTCGAGAACGTTCCCGATCCGGTTCCCGGCCCCGATGAGGTGTTGGTTCGAATCGTTGCCACCGCACTGAACCGCGCCGACATCCTGCAACGCATGGGCGGTTACCCCGACCCCCGACCCGGTGTGGAGCACGAGATCCCCGGACTCGAGTTCTCCGGTGTGGTGGCCGGAGTTGGTTCACGCGTGGCGCAGTGGAAAGTCGGCGACCACGTGATGGCCATCGAGTCCGGTGGCGCGTACGCCGAACTCATCTGCACGCACGAACGCCAACTCATGCCGGTACCGGTCGGCACCCGCGTATCCGATGCCGCGGCCATTCCCGAGGTGTTCCTCACCGCGTGGGATGCACTCGTGGTTCAAGGCGGACTCACGTCGGGTCGTTGGGCGCTCGTGCACGCCGGGGCTTCCGGAGTCGGGACGGCGGCCATTCAGATCGCCAAAGCCATCGGTGCGCGTATCGCCGTCACGTGCTCGGCGGCCAAGGTCGAGGCGTGTCGGGCGCTCGGCGCCGATGTGGTGGTGGAGCGTTCACCGCACGACTGGTTGACCGAAGTTCAAGGCGCGGTGCCGTCGGGATTCGACGTCGTTCTCGACGTGGTGGGTGGCGACGAAGTCGATCGCAACCTGCGCGCCGTGGCGCCCAAGGGCACCATCGTGCAAGTGGGTCTGATGGGTGGCGGGTCCACCAACGTGAACGTGGGTCTGCTCCTCGCCAAGCGTCTGCGTTGGATCGGTACGACCCTGCGGGCCCGGCCGATCGAGGAGAAGGTTGCCGTCACTCAGCGATTCATCCGTGAGGTTCTGCCGTTGTTCGCCGCCGGGTCATTGCGACCGGTGATCGATCGTCGTTATCCGTTCGCCGAGATCGCGGCCGCCCAAGAGGCCATGGCCCAGAACGCGAACACGGGCAAGATCCTGATCGACATCTCACCCGAGCATGGCTGATCCGTCGGCCACGACCAGTCGTGGCATGGCGCACCATCCCGGTCTCGACGGCGTACGCGCTTCGGCGCTCATCATGATCATGTTGTTCCACGCGAATCCGAAGTGGATTCCCGGTGGATTCATCAGCGTGTCCTTGTTCTTCACGTTGTCGGGTTATCTCATCACGTCGCTTCTGGTCTTCGAAGGTGAGGCCAACGGGCGCATCTCGTTGCGCGACTTCTGGTCGCGGCGGTTGCGTCGTCTGGCCCCAGCGGCCCTGGTGGCCCTGCTCGTGGTGGTCGGTCTGTCCACCTGGTTGAGCACTGGTGTTGAGCAAGGGCGCGTTCGCGGCGATGCGGTGGCGGCCGCGACGTACGTGGCCAACTGGCGCTCGATCTCGTCAGGGCACTCGTACGCCGAGATCTTCGCCGATGCCAGCCCACTGCAACATCTGTGGTCGTTGTCGATCGAGGAGCAGCTCTACATCCTCGTGCCGCTCATGGTCGCGATCGGTTTCACCATCGGTCTGCGGCGACGGGGGATCGGTTTCGTGTTCGTGGGCGCGTCGGCGCTGTCGGTTCTGGCGTCGGTTCTGGCCAATGGTCACGACCGCATCTACTACGGCACCGACACCCGCGCGGTCGAGTTGTTCGCCGGAGCGGCGCTCGCGTGCTTCCTCGGTCCGCGACTCGAGCAGTGGGCCAAGGGCTCGTTCCGGTGGCCGCTCGCGTTGCTCGTGCTCCCACTCGTCCTGTTCGTGTGGTTCTCGCGCATCGTCGACTTCCAGTCGGCCTGGCTCTACACCGGACTGCTGGGCTCGTTCGCGCTCCTGAACATCGTGTTCTGTATCGGGGCCGTGGTGCCCGGGCCCATGCGTTGGATCATGTCGCTTCCGCCGCTCACGCTCATGGGTCGCATGAGTTACGGCATCTACCTCGCGCACTGGCCGGTGTACGTGTGGGTGAACGAAGACCTCGTGGGCATCGCCGGCTGGCCGCTACTCGGGGTGCGTGTACTCGTCACCTTCGCCATCGCCGGCGCGATGTATCGCTTGGTTGAGCAACCCATCCGGAGTCGACGGATACTCCACTCGAACCGACGAGCACTCGGCGCGCTGCTGGTGGTCTTCGCGTCGGTCATCGCCCTACCTCTCGTGGTTCTGGCCCATCCCGGCACGCGCGTGGTCACCGACGCCCGTGTGCTGACGACCGTGCCCGCATCCACGCCCGGTTCGGCTCCGAGCGCGGGTGGTGAGTCGTCGAACGTTCTGGTGATCGGCGATTCGAGTGCCGAGAACGTGGCCCTCGCCCTCGCCAACGCGTCCGATGGTTCGCTCGGTGTGATCTCGGGTGGTGTTCTTGGCTGCCCGTTGCCACGGGTCGGTCTGGTGTACCGGCGGATCGACGAGAACCAGACCACCGCCTATTGCCCCGACAACGTCGATCTCGTCGCGCGACACGCCGATGAGATCGACTTCCTCCTCATCGTCGCGAGTGTGGCCAACCAGTGGGACTACCAGCCCTTTGATTCCTCCGAGCGTGTGGTGGTGGGCTCGAGTCGGTACACCGCCGAACTCGATCGCTTCGTGGGTTCGTTGCACGAAGTGCTCGACCAGCGAGGGGTGCCGATTCTGGTGTTGGAGTCGCCGCGGGTGGGCGACGAACCGATGATGAACGGTGACACCGCCGAGCCGCGCGCGGCGTGGAATCGCGTGATGAACGCTTGGGATGCCGCGTCGGCGTCGGTGGCCGTGGTGCCTTACGACGATCTGCTGGCCGATCCCGACTCCGACGAAGGACGTGCCCAGCGGCCCGACGGGACGCATCTCGAGGAGAAGTTCGGCGAGGAACTCGCTCGTGAGTCATTGATTCCACGACTGCGCGAGGTGTACGCGAGCACGATCGACGCAATGATCGCGTCCGGTTGTCTCGACGCGAACGGTCAGCCGTTCGACGCCGCGTCGTGCCGAATCAGTCGGTGACCGTGAACTTCCGACTGTGCCATCCGGTGGCGCCGTCGGGGGCCGGTGCCCGTTGTTCGGAAGTCTGCACGTAGCCGCTGCGGTCGGTGGCCCGCACCGTGACCCGGTGTTCGCCCGGTTTCGCGTCCCAGTCGAGCACCCATTGGCGCCACGTGTCGTCACTCACGTCGCGACTGAGTTCGGCTTCTTGCCATTCGCCTTCGTCGATCCGAACCTCGACGCGTTCGATTCCGGTGTGCGTGGCCCAGGCGACTCCGGCGAGCCGGAAGCGTCCGGCGGGCACACGCTCACCGATGCGGGGAACGTCGATGCGCGATTGCGTCTTGATCGGCGCGAGTCGTGACCAACCGAGTGGAACCCAGTAGCCCACGTCGTCGGCCCACGTGGTGAGCTCGATCGATGACAGCCACTTGGTGGCCGAGACGTAGCCGTACAGACCGGGCACGATCAGACGTGCCGGGAATCCGTGCTCGAAGGGCAACGAGTCGCCGTTCATGCCGATGGCGATCATCGCGTCGCGTCCGTCGCGGGCCACTTCGATCGGGAAGCCACTCGTCCAGCCATCGAGACTGCGACTGAAGAGTTGTTCGGCTTCGGGCCGAACCCCGACTTCGTCGAGGAGATCGGCGAGCAGAACTCCTTGCCAGACCGCGTTGCCCACGTAGCGACCACCGACTTCGTTCGACACGCAGCAGATGGTGATCATGCGCTCCACTTGCGGTCGGGCCACGAGGTCGTCGTACGTGAGTACGAGTGGTTCATCCACCAACCCGCCGATCGAGAGACTCCATTTGTCGACCGTCGTGTACGGAATGGAGAGCGCGGTGTCGATGCGGTAGAAATCGCCCGCCGGGGTCACGAATGGTTCGGTGGGATGGAACCCTTCGTCGATGAGCGGTGTGCTCGGATCGTCGACCGCCGGCAGCGCGTTCGGTACGGCATCCACGTAATCGCCGCGTCGTTGCTGCGACACGACCCGCCCCACGATTCCGGTGGCGGCTGCGGCGGCGCCGATCGTGGCCGTGGTCCGGAAGAAGCGTCGTCGATCCCAGCCGAGCGGTGCGCGCGATTCGTGCGGTGTGCGTCGATCCCACCACTGAGCCGACCAGTGGTCGGTCGCCACCGCGTAGGCCACGGCACCGCTCACGATGCCCAGCCACGGGGCGATGTGCGAGGTGATTCCATGTCCCGGGCGTTCGGCGATGGCCACCGAACCCAGAATCCCGAACACGACCGCTCCCGACACGTAGCGCCGCAGCCGATCGACGCCGGTCGCGCCGAGGAGGGCCGAGGCCACGGCGAGGACGGTGAAGATTCCACCGCGCAGAACGGCCTTGTCGGCGGTGCCGAAGGTCTGGATGGCCCATTCCTTCAACCACGCCGGAGTGCGGTCGATGAAAGAACTCCCGACGGCATCGATCGGCGACGGAGTGTCGAGCACGGCTGCGGCGGCGATGCCGATGGCGACCGCGAATCCTCCGCTCACCAAACCGGCGATGGCGCCGAGTCGACGCGGAAGATGTTGGTTCAAGGGTTCAGCGCGAGTGCATGGGCACGTAGTCGCGTGACTCGACGCCCGTGTACCACTGGCGAGGACGGGAGATCTTCTGTTCCTTGTCGCCGAGGAGCTCCTGCCAGTGCGCCAGCCAACCGGCGGTGCGCGGAATGGCGAAGAGCACCGTGAACATCGAGACCGGGAAGCCCATCGCCTGATAGATGAGGCCCGAGTAGAAGTCGACGTTGGGGTAGAGCTTGCGCTGGATGAAGTAGTCGTCGCTGAGCGCGGCTTCCTCGAGCTTCAGAGCGATGTCGAGGAGCGGGTTCTTGCCGGTGACCTCGAATACCTCGTAGGCGGTCTGCTTGATGATCTTGGCCCGCGGGTCGTAGTTCTTGTACACGCGGTGACCGAATCCCATGAGTCGGCCCTTGCCGGCCTTGACGTCGGCGATGAAGGCCGGAACATTCTCGATGGAACCGATCTCTTCGAGCATGCGAACCACGGCTTCGTTGGCGCCGCCGTGCAACGGGCCGTAGAGGGCCGAAGCCGCGGCCGCACACGCCGAGTACGGGTCGGCCTGGCTCGATCCGACCACGCGCATCGCGGTGGTTCCACAGTTCTGTTCGTGGTCGGCGTGCAGGATGAAGAGCACGTCCATGGCCCGCTCGAGCGCCGGGTGGATCGGGTATTCGCCGACCTTCCACATCATGTTGAGGAAGTTGGCCGGGAACGAGAGATCGTTGTTCGGGTACACGAAGGGCAGACCCACCGAGAACCGATGGCACATCGCGGCCAGCGTGGGCATCTTGGCGATGAGGCGCAGGATCTGCTTGTCGCGGCTCTCCTTGCTCTCGATGTCCTTGGCGTCGTTGTAGAAAGTGCCGAGCGCGGCCACGGCCGACACGAACATGCCCATCGGATGGGCGTCGTAATGGAAGCCGTCCACGAAACGCTTGCGCATGTTCTCGTGGATGAAGGTGTGGTGCACGACGTCGTGCGTCCACTGGGCGAGCTGCGCCTTGTCGGGGAGTTCTCCGTTGAGGAGGAGATAGGCGACTTCGAGATAGGTCGACTTCTCGGCGAGCTGTTCGATCGGGTAGCCGCGATAGCGCAGCACGCCGTTGTCGCCGTCGAGATAAGTGATGGCCGAGCGGCAGGCGGCGGTGCTCAGATACGCCGGGTCGTACATCCGGAGATCGGGATCGAGTTCACGCAGTGCCGACGAGGGGAAGACCCCGTCGGAGATCGGTACGGTGACCTTCTTGCCGGTGCGGTCGTCGGTGATCGTGATGGTCTCGGGCACCTTGCTCGTCCCCTTGTGTCTAGGGATCCGTTGTTCGGATCACTCGTTGTGTGTGGAGGCTTTCTCCCCCGAGGACGAGGATAACCGTGCCGACCCGAAGGGCGACCATCCGGAACGTGGTCGGCGGGGTGGTGGTCAGAGGGGCGAGTTGTCGTGCTTGCGCCCTGGCAGGTGCTCGCGCTTGTCGATCAAGGCATCGAGGGCCGAGCAGATGACCGACCGCGTGTCAGCCGGGTCGATCACGGCGTCGACGTAACCGCGCTCGGCCGCGATGTAGGGGTTCAGGAGGCGCTCGGTGTAGTCGGCTTCGAAGGCGGCTTTCTCCTCGGGGGTGGCCCGCCGCTGGAGGATCGCCGCGGCCTGTCCGGCGCCCATCACCGCGAGTTCGGCCCACGGCCAAGCGAGGCAGAGGTCGTTGCCCATGCGTTTGGAGTCCATCACGATGTACGCGCCGCCGTAGCTCTTGCGCAGGATCACGCAGATGCGAGGGACGGTCGCGCGTCCGTAGGCGAACACCAACTGGGCGCCGTGGCGGATCATGCCGCGCCATTCGAGATCCTTGCCGGGGTAGAAGCCCGGGGTGTCGACGAGCGTGATCACCGGGAGGTTGAAGGCGTCGCAGAACGCGACGAACCGCGCGCCCTTCTGGGACGCCGGAATGTCGAGGGTGCCGGCCAGCACCATCGGCTGGTTGGCGAGGATGCCGACCGGTCGCCCGCCGAACGTGGCGAAACCGGTCACGAGATTGGCCGCCCAGCGACTCCGTACCTCGAGGAACTCGCCGTCGTCGGCGAGCGCGCGGATCACGGTGCGGACGTCGTAACTGCCCGTCGAAACGACCGGGATCGCGTCACCCGCTTCGGGAGTGGATCGTTCGGCGAGGTCGTCGGTCGCGAACGCGGGAGGCTCCACGTCGGCGTGATCGGGGAAGTACGCGAGCAATTGGCTCACCGCACCGATCCCGGCCGCGAGATCGGGAACGACGATCGACGCCGAACCGGTGTGGCGCGCGTGGGCGGCCGAACCTCCGAGTTCCTCGTTGTCGACCACGATGCCGGTGAAGTCGGCGACCATGGTGGGTCCGCTCACGAACGCGTACGACGCTTCGGTCATCACCACGTGATCGACGATGCCGAGCAGCAGAGCCGGGCCCGATACCGCCGGGCCATCGACGATGATGAACGTCGGAACCTTGCCCGAGCAATCGGTGAGGGCGCGCGCGGCCAGCCCCCAACCGTGCAGGGCCGCGAAGCCGTCGCGAATCTCCGCGCCCGACGACGCCATGACGATCACGAGCGGAAGGCATTCGGCCACTGCGGTGCGAGCCGCGGTCTCGATCACCGATGACGCTTCGAAACTCAGTGCGCCTTTATGAGTGTCGCCGTTGACCTCGACCCACACCACCCGACGTTCGTCGAGATCGCGTACGTCGGCGCGCGCCGCACCGGGCATGCGAGCACGAAGGCCGAGGGGTTGCACGAGCCAACAGTACGCCTCGGGGCCCGGGCCGGGCTCAGGACGTCTTGAGCGGGAAGGCGTCGGCGCCCACGTACACGCCCGGCTGACGGGCCCCGCGTCGGGCCACGAGTTCACGGACCACGTCGAGGGCGGCTCGGGAGGGC
>Ga0255081_1000055_pt1 | contig 25596 bp, 22 predicted proteins | sample Colum_Colum_RepA_FD_188456 | JGI IMG/M metagenome (GOLD analysis project Ga0255081, IMG submission 188456) | Freshwater microbial communities from Columbia River, Oregon, United States - Colum_Colum_RepA_8h | ecosystem: Environmental > Aquatic > Freshwater > River | place: USA: Oregon... | reverse complement strand
GATGGGGAGTTGCACTTTCAGCGCTACCAGTTGGAATTTATCAATTTGCCTGGACAGCGATTGGATTATTTCTAGGTGCGATATTAACTAGTTATCAAGTGGCGGCAATGACAGCAGTTGGGGGAATTTTGCTCGTAGGAATCTCACTCAGATTACTTCGAATTAAACAAATAGCGGTTGGAAATCTACTGCCAGCCCTTGCTTTGGCACCGTTATTTGCTTTAGCCGCACACCAATTTGTTTAAAACGTTTTAGCGTCAATAACAAATCGATATTTAACATCACTGGCTACGGTTCGATCGTATGCGGTGTTGATATAGTCAGATTTAATCACTTCAACATCACTGACAATGTTATGTTCACCGCAGAAGTTGAGCATCTGTTGTAATTCTGCAATTCCGCCAATCATTGAGCCGGCTAATGATCTTCTTTGGCCAAGTAGAGTTCCTGCATTTACTGCATAAGGTTTTCCAGGTAGTCCGATCACAACTAAGGTGCCATCTAGTTTGAGCATTTGTAGATATGGCTCAAGATCTAGATCAGCAGAAACAGTATTGAGTATCAGATCAAAACTTTGTTTTAACTTATCGAGCTCCTTCACATCTTTAGTAACTACGAAGTGATCAGCTCCCATTGCTTTTGCATCTGATTCTTTTTCAGGGGAGTGGGAGAAAACTGTGGTTTCTGCTCCCAACGCATGGGCAAACTTAACTCCCATATGTCCTAAGCCACCAAGTCCCATAACTCCAACTTTTTTACCAGGTCCTGCTTTCCAATTCTTAAGGGGAGAGTAGAGAGTAATTCCAGCACACATAAGTGGGGCTACTCCAGATAATTCTAAGTTAGAGGGAACATGAACAGCGTAATCCTCATCAATTACAAACTTATTTGAATATCCACCAAATGCGATTGTTTTTCCATCTCGCTCTAAAGTGTTGTATGTGCCAGTCATTCCTTCAACGCAATATTGTTCAAGTCCTGCACCGCAACTTGCACAATTTTTGCAAGAATCGATGAAGACGCCAACCCCGATTAGTTCTCCAACTTTAAATTTACTTACCTGCGAACCAATTTCAATTACTTTGCCTACGATTTCATGGCCTGGCACCATTGGAAATATTGCTGGGCCCCATTCTTCACGGGCTTGATGAATATCTGAATGACAGATTCCTGAATAGTAAATATCTAATGCAACATCTCTTGGACGAAGTGCTCGGCGTTCAAATTCAAAGTTTCCCAAAGGGGCTTTAGCTGTAGTTACTGCGTATCCTCGAGTCTTCATGATCTCCTAATTGTTAAATGGAAGCGATTGTTCGCTGGCTGGATTAGAGACCTTTGAAGTCACATTTCTCATATGATGTCTTCTACATAGTACTTCATAGGCAACAGTTGAAGCGGTACTAACATCACCAACTACCACCTGCTCACCTTCGGTAACCATCTTACCGTTTACGGTTCTTGCGTTATGTGTAGCACGCTCACCACACCAACATAGTGCTTCAACCTGCAGCGTTTGTACTCGATCAGCTAACTCGACTAAACGAGCACTTCCCGGAAACAACTTAGTTCTAAAATCCGAGAGAATTCCAAATGCGTATACGTCTATTCCAAGACCATCGACAATTTTTGCTAACTGCTCTATTTGCTCTGGCGAATAAAACTGAGCTTCATCGCAAATAATAAAAGTAATCTTTCCACCAATTGATAATCTTTCAACAATTAATTTATGTAAATTTAGATCTGAATCAACTTCAAGTGCATCTATTTGCAAACCTAGCCTTGAAGAAATTAAACCTTTACCTGCACGATCTTTACTAGTGAAAATCACACCTTCACGACCACGTGAGCGATGATTATGGGCAGTTTGTAGCGCGAGGGTGGATTTACCACTATCCATAGTTCCGCAGTAATAGATTAGCTCGGCCATGGGCTCATTCTGCCAAGATAGTGTGAATTTGTAGACCAGGACGTGCTGCTTGAATTCGTGATCTTCCACCTAAAGCACTTATCTCCAGCAGAAACACGAGGGAGCTGGGGATCAGAGAGGCTTTTTCAATTAACTCAACTGTAGCAAGAGCTGTTCCACCCGTCGCAAGCACATCATCCACAATTAAAACATTTTTACCCGCCGGCACTAGATCTGAATGAATCTCTAAAGTTGCTTGGCCATATTCAAGTTCATAACTTTGTGAAATAAGTTGACCTGGCAGTTTTCCACTTTTCCTTATCGGAATGAAGCCCTTCCCACTAAGGAGTGCAACTGCTGAAGCTAAAATAAAGCCACGGGCTTCAACACCTGCGATGTAATCAACATCTTTTGCAAATTCAGCAATTTTTTCGCAACAATCCTTGAAGGCTTTAGCATCTGCAAGTAATGGGGTTATATCTTTAAAAATAATTCCTGGTTTTGGAAAATCAGCAATTATTCGAATTAGATCCTTATTCATCTCATCCACCCGCGCATCATATTGAGGAAAACAAGATTTTGGTGTCCGGGAGGGGAGTTGAACCCCTAAGCCCTTACGGGCACTAACACCTCAAGCTAGCGCGTCTGCCAATTCCGCCACCCGGACCTATTTGTATTTTAACGCAATCTGAATTGAAGGGAAATTGAAGTTTTGTAGCACAATATCCCTATGAAATTAACAGCGCAGCAAATCGTGGAGCTAGAGAATGAGACGATTATGTTTTGCCAAGAAATGATTCAGATTCCTAGCGTAAATCATGGTGAGGGTCGAGGAGATGAGAAAGCAATAGCTGAATACGTTGCGGGAAAGCTTGCTGAGGTTGGTATTGAATATGAATTAATAGAAACCGCACCGAATCGAATAAATGTAGTTGCCAAAATATTTGGAAGTGATACCTCGCGTCCTGGATTAGTTTTGCATGGTCATCTTGATGTAGTGCCTGCAAACGCGGCAGATTGGTCAGTTGACCCATTTAGCGGTGTCATCAAAGATGGTTTCATTTGGGGCCGTGGCGCAGTGGATATGAAAGATATGGACGCCATGATTTTAGCTACGGTAAGAATGTGGAAGCGCATTGGTTATAAACCTCCTAGAAATATTTTGTTGGCTTTCTTTGCCGATGAAGAGGCATCGGGAACTTATGGATCTAGATGGTTAGTAAAGAACCGCCCAGAATTATTTGCTGGTTTTAGTGAAGCAGTCTCTGAAGTTGGTGGTTTCTCAGTAACAATCTCAGGTGGACACAGACTTTATTTGGTTGAAGCTGCTCAAAAGGGTATTGCTTGGATTAAGTTAAGTGCCAAGGGAACCGCAGGGCATGGTTCTTTCATCAATACCAATAACGCAGTAACAAAGCTCTCTGATGCAGTCTCTAGAATTGGCAATTACCAATGGCCACAAGTTCTAACTAAAACAACTGGCCAGTTTTTTAAGAAGGTTGCTGATTTAACTGGCGATAAATTTGATCCGAAGAATGTTCAGCCACTTCTTAAACATTTAGGAAATGCAGTGAAAATGCTTGGCGCGACAATATCTAATACTGCAAATCCAACAATGCTAGAGGCTGGTTATAAGGCTAATGTGATTCCGCAAAATGCAAGTGCGGTAATTGATGGCAGATTTCTCCCTGGTTATGAAAATGAACTTCATGAAACTATAAAAAAGCTTGCTGGTGATGAGATTGAGTTCGAGATTCTTACCCGTGATATCGCACTTGAATCTGAGTTTGCCGGACCATTGGTGGAGGCAATGTGTAAAGCGATTAATGTTGAAGATTCAACAGGAATCCCAGTTCCTTATTTGATGAGTGGTGGAACTGATAACAAAGCTTTACATGACCTAGGAATAGTTGGATATGGTTTTTCACCTTTAAGACTTCCAGAAGATCTTGATTTTTTTGCCCTTTTTCATGGAGTTGATGAGCGGGTACCTATTGATGGTCTTAAATTTGGCGTTCGAGTTCTATATGAGTTTTTAGAAAATGTTTAACTAGCTGATATTTCATTTAATGCTTGGCGAACCTGATCTGGCAGAGTTATTTGTTCCACAGTTAAAATCCCACGAAGTTGAGCGCCGGTTCTGGCACCGATTAAAGCGCTAGTAACACCGGGCGCATCTCGAACCCAAGACAATGCAACTTCAAGGGGTGAATAACCAAGACCATCGGCTGCAATGCAAACCGCTTCTACTATTTGCTTTGCACGTGGTGATAAATATGGCTCAACGAAATTAGCAAAATGCGGTGAGGCACCTCTGGAGTCAGAGGGCACACCATCACGATACTTACCTGTCAGTACGCCACGTCCCAGCGGAGACCATGCAATGAAACCTAAATTAAGCGCAGAGGTTGCAGGTATCACTTCCTCCTCGGATTTTCGATTTAATAGCGAATATTCATTTTGAGCACAAGTAATAGCAGCTTTACCAAAAATTGGATTCTGTAGTGTGGCAGATCTAGCTAACTGCCAACCATTAAAATTACAAACACTTACATATCTGGCTTTTCCAGATGAGGTTGCATAATCGAGTGCTGAGAGAGTTTCTTCAAGTGGAGTGTTTTTATCCCAGGTATGCACTTGCCATAAATCAACATAATCAACATTTAATCTACTTAAAGATCGATCCAAATCTGAAATCATTTCATTTCTAGAGTTGTTAATTTGCCTAACTCCATCTTTAAAAGATATCCCAGCTTTTGTAGCAAGAAAAAGATCATCACGTTTTACGAGGGTTCCAATAAATCCACCAAGCACTCTTTCCGCATCACCATCACCGTAAACGGCCGCGGTATCAACTAAATTTCCACCAGCTTCAACAAACTCTTGCAACTGTTGCGCTGCTTCATTTTCATCGGTATCTCGACCCCAAGTCATTGTGCCCAGGCCAAGTCGGGAGATCGATACTCCGCCTAATTTACGCCGTTCCATGGTTGGTCAGGCTAGCAACAAGAGGTTGAAAATATCGGTAACCTTGCCAAATGCCGATTATTTATCTGTTGCGTCATGCCCAATCTGTGGCAAATACCAAGGGAATTTTGGCTGGACAGGATAATTCAGTTGAATTATCTAAGGATGGCCATAAACAAGCACAACTACTCGCGCCATATTTATCAACAATCAAAATGAATCGAGTTTACTCAAGTCCCCTTACCCGCTGCATCCAAACGATTTCGCCGTTTATGCAACTTAATCCTAATCTTGATTTTGAAATTGATGAAAGCTTTATTGAGATGGATTACGGGGTTTGGTCTGGAAAGCGACTTTCTTCTTTGGCACGGGATAAACGTTGGAAAAGCGTTCAAAATAAACCATCGACTTTCACATTCCCACAGGGTGAAAGTTTTAGAAGCATGCGCAAACGAGTTGATTTGGCTTTAATCAGATTAAGCAAAGAAAAGGGTAATGTTTTGATTGTTACTCATGGAGACATAATAAAGATGTCTTTGGCTAGCGCCCTGGGACTGCCAATTGACCGGTTTCAAAGATTTGTGGCTGAACCAGCCTCACTGACCGTCATTAATTATGAAAAGACTGGTTCTACTGTATTGCAAACAAATTTTAAAGTATCAGCGGAGGTGGCGCGCAAATTCAAACAAAATCAATTAGGTGGAGGCAATTCACTTTCAAGCTCTACAAGATGGTGGCGCAGGTAGATGCCAAGAATTATTTATCGTCACCAACCGGCTACTCGTTTTATTGTTAGTGCAATTGGAGATCCAGGAGAGCGGCAGTTTTTCATTCAAGTAAAATCAAGTGATGGAATAAATTCAGTGACACTAGAAAAAAGCCAGGTGATTGCTCTTACCCAGCGGTTTGAGGATTTAATAAGAGAATTACGTCGTGGGAAATTAGCCTCTACAGCAGATATATCAGCAACAGCGGTCTTAGATGATTTGCCAATGGAACTACCAATTGATGAGGATTTTCAAGTTGGTGTAATAAGTATTACCTGGGAAAATGATCTGGTTGTTGTCAATATTCAAGCGATATCTCAAGACGATGACTTGATATTAGATGACTTAGATTCAGGACCAGATCTTCTAATAGCTACACTAAAAATTAATCAGGTTAAAGGTTTTTGCGAACGAGCGAAAACACTTGTTAGCGCCGGCCGGCCAGCATGTCCTTTTTGCGGATTACCAATTGATCCAATGGGACATTTATGCCCGAGAGCAAATGGATACCGCAGATGATTGATAGAAATAATTTGATTTCAAATGGAGAAATTACTGTTGTAGGTAGATTAGTTGACGCATCAAATGCAACATTGTTTGCTCACATTAAAGATTGTGATCCAAATCTGGAGATCATCTATAAGCCGATTGCAGGGGAGCGTCCACTGTGGGATTTTCCTGATGGCAATTTAGCGAGTCGTGAGTATTCAGCATTCTTGCTTAGTGAAATGGCGGGTTTTAACTTAGTTCCGTTTACTGTTCTTCGTGATGGTCCTTTTGGGCATGGCATGGTTCAAGAATGGATTGATATCGATGAATCTGTCGATGTGGTTGATTATGGGCAAAGTGATGATGACCAGCTTCGAAAACTTGCTTTATTTGACGCAGTTATAAATAACGCTGATCGAAAGTTTGGACATTTATTACTGGATGATCAAGGGGTATTAAAAGGGTGTGACCACGGTATTTCATTCCACGCTGAAGATAAATTAAGAACTGTGATCTGGCAGTTCTCTTCAATGCCATTTAATGCAAGTGAACGAAAACTTCTTAATCAGGTTATCGAGCTTAATCTTGATCAAATGTTTAGTGATTACCTAATTCCTGATGAGATTAATGCCCTCCGCCAACGAGTAGATGAGTTGCTTTCAATCGGAGTATTCCCTGAACCAAGTCAGGTTAGGCCTGCTGTCCCATGGCCACCGGTTTAAGGGATAATTAACCATGCATAGTTGGCCTATGGTTTTCCTACCCCCGCTAGATGATTATCAATTTCCACATTTGAATCTTGTTGATAGTAATAAGGGGCTAATTAAAATCCCTGATTCTGAAAACTTTTCTATATATGTTTGCGGTATTACCCCATATGACTCAACACATCTTGGGCACGCAGCCACCTATTTAGCGTTTGATTTAATAAACAGATATCAGTTTTTATCTAAACACCAAGTCAAATTCATCGAAAATGTTACCGATATTGATGATCCGCTTCTTGAGCGGGCAAAAAGAGATAATTTGGAATGGCAGACTCTTGCACAAGATCAGATTGATCTCTTTAAATCCGACATGTCGGCACTGCGAATTCTGCCACCTGAGAAATTAGTAAAAGTAACTGACTCTTTTGACCTAATAGAAAAATTTATTACTCAGCTCTCAGAGCGTGGATTCTTATATAAAGTAGAGGAGGATTACTACTTTTCGGTTTCAGATTTTCTAGATGATTTACCAATATCTGTTGATCAAGCAAAGACGATTTTTAAGGAACGTGGTGGTGATCCTGATCGGATAGGAAAAAAACACCCACTTGACCCAGTGGTATGGCTAGCAAATCGTGACGGTGAACCTGGATGGCCCAGCAAATTTGGTTTTGGTCGCCCTGGTTGGCATGTTGAGTGCACAGCTATCGCTTGTAATTATTTAGATAATTTTAATTCCGATCCGATTATTGATCTTCAAGGCGGTGGATCTGATTTACTGTTTCCACATCATTACATGAGTGCAAAAATTGTTAAAGCCGCATTTGGAAGAGAATTCGCCTCACTTTATGTTCATGCAGGAATGATTGGTTTAGATGGTGAAAAAATGAGCAAATCTAAAGGGAATTTAGTTTTTGTCTCTAGATTATTAGAAAATCAAGTTGATCCCATGGTGATTCGTTGGGCGCTTCTTACTGGCCATTATCAAAGTGATCGTCAATGGAGTGATGAGCTACTTAGAAAAGCTGAGTCAGAGATAGAGCTCGTCAGAACCGCTTTATCCAGAAATGAAGTCGCAGATACTGATCAATTAATAAAGGATCTAATCTCTGATCTTGCAAATAATCTGGATACTCCAACAGCATTAAATCGATTAGTTTTGTGGGCAATCACTTCACAGAAGGATGCATCATTTAACAAGTCTGGTGAAGTATCTCGTGCTATTGATTCTCTGTTGGGTTTAGCACTGTAGTTTCAGAGTTTTTATACAGTTTATTAAGGTAAAGTAGGACCAATGAACTCACTTCGCTCCGCCTTACTCGAGCGGGTAGTTATCGCCGATGGAGCGATGGGCACGATGTTGCAAGCACAAAATCCTTCACTTGAAGATTTTCAAAACCATGAAGGCTGTAATGAAATTTTAAATATCACTCGACCAGATATCGTAAAAGCGGTACACGAGGAGTATCTAAAGGTTGGCGTTGATGCAATTGAAACAAATACTTTCGGAGCTAATTTTGCCAATCTAGCTGAGTATGGAATTGAAGATCGAATATATGAACTGGCATTCGCTGGAGCCACATTAGCTAGGCAGGTGGCAGATCAATACTCAACAACGGCTAAACCAAGATGGGTACTTGGTTCTTTAGGGCCTGGAACAAAATTACCAACCCTTGGTCATACAAGTTATGAAAAATTAAAACTTGCCTATGAGGAAGCTTCAAAAGGATTAATTGATGGTGGAAGTGATGCTTTGTTAATTGAGACTACGCAGGATTTATTACAGGCTAAAGCCGCAGTCAATGGAGCACGCGATGCTATTAATAAATCTGGTAAAGACATTGTTTTAATCGCCCAAGTAACGGTTGAAACTACAGGCACCATGTTGATGGGTTCAGAAATAGGCGCGGCTTTAAACGCTCTGGAGCCATTAGGCATTGATCTGATTGGCTTAAATTGTGCAACTGGTCCTGCTGAAATGAGTGAGCATCTACGTGTATTAAGTAAGGGAGCAAGTGTTGGAATATCTGTAATGCCAAATGCAGGTTTGCCGGTACTTGGTGAAAACGGAGCACATTATCCACTAGATGGCATAGAGCTTGCTAAGTCACTTAAGCAGTTTGTGATTGATTACAAAGTTAATTTGGTGGGAGGCTGTTGTGGTACTACTCCGGCTCATATGTTAGAAGTAGTTAAGCAGCTTGGATCTATCTCGGTTGCAACTCGAGAAGTTGTTAGAGAGATCGGAGCATCATCTCTTTATCAGTTTGCGCCATTTAGACAGCAAAATACTTATCTATCGATAGGTGAGAGAACAAATGCAAACGGCTCTAGAGCCTTTAGAGATGCACTTCTTGCAGAAGATTGGCAGAGCTGCGTTGAAATTGCCCGTGATCAAATTCGTGATGGCGCGCATATGCTGGATTTATCAGTGGATTATGTGGGAAGAGATGGCGTTGCAGATATGAAAGAATTGGCGTTTAGATTTGCAACAACTTCAACACTACCAATTGTTTTAGACTCAACAGAGCCAGCGGTTCTAGAGGCAGGACTAAAACAATTAGGCGGCCGTTCGGTTATTAATTCAGTTAATTACGAGGACGGTGACGGACCCAAATCAAGATTTGCTCGAATTATGCCGCTGGTTAAAGAACACGGTGCAGCTGTTATCGCATTAACCATTGATGAAGATGGTCAAGCAAGAGATGCTCAATGGAAACTTAAAGTATCTAGGAGATTAATTAATGACCTAACAGCAAATTGGGGGATGCGTGTTGATGATATTTTAATCGACTGTCTTACTTTTCCAATTGCTACCGGTCAAGAAGAGACAAGGCGTGATGGAATTGAAACACTAAATGCAATCAAGGCTTTAAAAGAAGAATTTCCCAATGTTCAAACCACGCTAGGTGTTAGCAACGTTTCCTTCGGGTTAAATCCTGCCGCTCGAATAGTTTTAAACTCGGTATTTTTAGCTGAGGCCGTGAAGAATGGCCTTGATTCAGCAATAGTTCATCCCTCAAAAATTACTCCGATTAATCGAATTCCTGCCGAACAACTTAAGGTTGCTTTGGATTTAGTGTATGACCGGCGCGAAATTGATGCTAATGGAGATGTAATTTATGATCCTTTAACAAAATTTCTACAACTATTTGAAAACGTCGAGGTGACTTCAACAAAAGAGAGCAGAGCGGCTGAATTAGCAGCATTGCCTTTAAATGAGAGACTGCAGCGAAGAATTATTGATGGCGAGAAGGTTGGCCTATCTGAGGATTTGCAATCAGCACTTGATTTGAAAATTCCGGCTTTAGAAATTATCAATGATTATCTCTTGTCAGGTATGAAAACAGTCGGAGAGTTATTTGGAAAAGGTGAAATGCAATTACCCTTTGTTTTACAGTCCGCTGAAGTAATGAAAACTGCCGTAGCTTATTTAGAACCGTTTATTGAGAAGACCGACGATCAGGGACGTGGAAAAATCTTACTTGCCACGGTTAAAGGTGATGTTCATGATATTGGCAAAAATTTAGTTGACATAATTCTTTCTAATAATGGGTATGAAACAGTTAATATCGGAATTAAGCAAACAGTTAATCAAATCATCGATGCAGCTACTGAAAATAATGTAGATGTAATTGGTATGTCAGGTTTACTTGTTAAATCCACAGTAATAATGAAAGAAAATCTACAAGAGTTAGATTCACGCGGTCTTGGTAAAAAATGGCCTGTAGTACTGGGTGGAGCAGCGCTCACAAGATCCTTCGTTGAACAAGACTTAAGCGAACAATTTTCTGGAACAGTGCGATATGCAAAAGATGCCTTCGAGGGTTTAAAGCTTATGGATACTTTAATGGGTATCAAGCGCGGGGTTGTTGGTGCTGAATTACCAGCACTTAAACCACGACGAACAGCAAAAAGAAGTGGTGATGATATTAAAGTGATAGACACCAACAGGAGTGATGTTGCATCAAATAACCTAATTCCAAAAGCACCTTTCTTTGGCTCCCGTGTTGTTAAAGGAATTGCTCTGGCTGATTATGTCCACATGCTCGATGAGCGTGCGTTGTTTCTTGGTCAGTGGGGATTGAAAGGTAAAGATTTTGAAGAAATGGCGACAATGCAAGGCCGACCTCAACTGAGATCTCTATTAAATGATGTTCAATCAAATGGTTGGCTTAATGCCGCTGTTGTATATGGATACTTCCCTTGCTACAGCGAAGGCAATGATTTAATTGTTCTTCATCATGAGGGCGATATGAAAGGCAAAGAAAGAGTTCGATTTAATTTTCCACGGCAAAGCAGAGATAGACGTTTATGTCTTGCAGATTTCTTTAGAGCTAAGAGCAGTGGCGAGCAAGATGTAGTTAGTTTTCAATTTGTTACGATGGGTCAATCAATTAGTGATGCAATTAGCAAGTTATTTAATGCAAACCTTTATCGAGAATATCTCGAGCTACATGGCCTATCAGTGCAATTAACTGAGTCACTGACTGAACACTGGCATGCTCGAACTAGAGAGGAATTAGGGATAAATTCTCAAGATTCAAAGGATCTCAAAGAAATATTCGATCAGGGGTATCAGGGTTCTCGCTATTCATTTGGTTATCCAGCATGTCCGGATCTTGAGCAGCAACAGCAGATTTGCGAGTTACTTGATCCTGTCAGGATAGGCGTTTCATTATCGGAGGAATTTCAATTACATCCCGAACAATCCACCTCCTCAATTGTTTTACACCACCCTGAAGCGAAATATTTCAACGCCTCATGAGTGCAATTTTATTTGATATGGATGGAACTTTAATTGATTCAGAACCTTTATGGTTGAAGGCAGAAATCGAAGTAATGGCTGAGGTTGGATGCCATTGGGATGAACAAGATCAAATTAATTGTTTAGGCGGTCCAGCAGAACGAACAGAGCGCTATATGCAAGAAAGAAGTCAAAATATCAAGCCGTATGGATATTTCATTAATCGATTACATGAAGTTATGAGAGCGAGAATCACCAATGAGTTAGATCTGATTCCTAACGCACTTTCATTATTGAAGGAGTGTAAGGATGCGGGGATAAAGACCGCTTTGGTTACTGCAAGTAGTAGAGATTTAATGACTATAGTTCTAAAAAGGTTTCCACCAGGAACATTTGATGTTGTTGTTTCTGGAGATGACGTGGAGAAATCAAAACCAGATCCGGCTCCATATCTTCTAGCCGCAAAACAGCTATCTGTTGATATTTTAAAATGCTTAGTACTTGAAGATTCTCTTACAGGTGTCCAGTCTGGCTTGTCATCTGGTGCGAAGGTAATTGGCATCCCACATCTTGTTCAAATGAGTGAGCATCCAAATCTAAGAGTTATCTCATCTCTAGATGAAATTACTTTAAGCGACATTCTCGGTTGGTATCCATATTTAGCAAATAAGGTAGAATCAAATGATTGATCGTAATTTTGTTTATGGTGATCGAGTGCAACTGACCGATAACAAAGGAAAGCTTTACTCTATTACTTTAACCGCTGGGGCTGAATGGCATACTCATAAGGGCATGCTCAAGCATGATGAATTAGTCGGTTTACCTGAAGGTTCAATCGTTCAAACAAATGGTGAATTAAAATTTCAGATTTTTAGGCCTCTCTTAGCAGATTACGTTCTATCAATGCCTAGAGGTGCAACAATTATTTATCCAAAAGATGCAGCTATGATTTTAGGCGTTGCCGATGTTAAGCCTGGAATTAGAGTTCTTGAGGCTGGCGTTGGATCTGGAGCATTAAGTATTTCAATACTTAGAGCGATTGGTGATAGTGGATTCCTTCATTCCGTTGAAATCCGTGAGGATTTCGCAGAGATTTCTCAAAGTAACGTTATGAATTATTTTAAACAAATGCCTGAAAATTGGAAATTAACCACTGGAGCATTACAGGATCAGCAATTTGACGCAGATTATGATCGCGTCATTTTAGACATGCTCTCTCCGTGGGATTGTATTGAAACCGCATCAAAAGCTCTGGTACCTGGGGGAGTTCTTCTTAGTTACGTAGCGACAACTACTCAATTATCTAAAGTTGCTGAAGCTATTAAAGAATCAGGGAATTTTACAGAACCTGAATCATCAGAAACAATTGTTAGGGGATGGCACCACGAGGGTTTAGCAGTTAGGCCGCAACATAGAATGATTGGCCATACTGGATTTCTTATTTTCGCTAGGCGCATGGCACCTGGTGTTGCAGTACTTCCTAGAAGACGTAGACCTTCTAAGGGTTCTTATGGAGTTGTTGAGTAATTAGATTACAGATACAAGATCCACAACAAAAACTAAAGTTTCGTTCGGACCAATTGCACCGCCAGAACCTTGAGCCCCGTAACCAAGATCAGGTGGAATAACTAATAATCTTCGACCGCCTTCTTTCATCCCTGGAATTCCTTGTTGCCAACCGGCAATGACCCCACTTAGTGGAAAGGTTGCAGTCTGTCCGCGATCCCATGATGACTCAACTACTTGACCGGTACTCCAAGCCATTAATGTGTAATGAACTTCTAAAGTTGAAGTTGCAACAGCTTCTTTTCCGCTTCCAACAAAAATATCGTTAGACAGTAAAGTTGCTGGTGCTTGACCAGCTGGAGCAGTAATGCTTGGTTTGCTCCCTTTAGATCCACCTACTTCTGGAAGAGCTGTTGAGGTTTCTCCTTGATTGGTCATTGAATTCACGCCTCCGTCAGTTGAACAGGCAGTAATAAAAAAAATGGGTAGTGCCAGAAGAGCTAATTTATGGGTTTTTCGCACACATAATCTTAGCAAAGATTTTACTTATGGCTAACCTAAGACCATGAGTTCCCAGAAAACAGAGCGGTTGATTAATTTAACCTTGGCTTTACTGGCAACCAAGCGACATTTAACCAAATCTGAAATTTTTAAAGCTGTTGCTGGATATGGTGGTTCACCTGAAACTATGGAACGCATGTTTGAGCGAGACAAGGATGAACTCAGGAATCTAGGAATTCAGATTGAAGTTAAAGGAATAGATGCTCTCTTTGAAGATGAGCAGGGCTATTTGATTAGAAGCGAAACATTTCAACTCAGGGACAATGAATTTAGCAAAGAAGAGTTGCTGTATCTAACCATGGCAGCAAACTTATGGCATGACTCAGCCCTCGGCAGTGATTCCAAAGCTGCTTTGCTTAAAATCCAGTCGTTAAGTGGTCCAGTCGAAAATGATGCATTAAATACTCCTGTAGTAAGAGATAGTGATAGCGCCGCAATGCTTTCTGCAGCCTTTGAAGCTGTTGAAGCTGAGCAGATCATTAAATTTGGATATAAAGGCAAAGAGCGAACTGCTCAACCATTCGGACTTTATACTAGAGATGGATTCTGGTATCTAGTTGCGCGTGAAGATGATGAAGTTAAATCATTTAAGTTACTGCGCTTTGAGGGAAAAATACTTAAAGTAGGTAAGCCAAACTCATTCAAGAAACCACCCGAATTTGATTTGATGAAATTCATATCTAACTCAAGAGCTGAGCAAGAAAAACAGGCCGAGGTTTTAGTAAGAAAAGAGCAAGCCCACGTTCTTAGAAGTAAGTATTCGATTCGGGAGATAGATGACGAGTGGGATTTGATGTTGATTCCATATATTTTTGAGCAAGAGATTATTGAAACTCTTTTATGGTTTGGTTCAAATGTAATTGTGAATACGCCAACTAATCTTCGAAGTGAAGTAATTTCCAGACTAGAGGGGATCGTAAATGGTTGATAATGCCGCAAGCCGCGCTTTACGGACTATGGATCTAATCCCGTACATTTTAGAGAATCCTGGAATATCTATAGGAAAACTCGCAAAGCAATTCTCTGTTTCTGAAAAACAGGTTGAAAGTGATTTACAGCTAATCTTTATGTGTGGACTTCCTGGTTACACACCTTACGAATTAATTGACTTAATCTTTGAGGATGGTGTGGTTTCTATAATTGATCCGCAAGTGTTAGATAAGCCACGCCGTTTTACCAAAAGTGAGTTGGTCGTGATTGTTCTTGGCTTGCAATTACTAAGTGAACTAAGCGCCTCTGATGCAATCCGGTCACGCAAATTACAACTGCTTTCAAACAAAATAATGAAACTCGGGGGAAGTAACTCGGTTGTTATCGCCCCCAGTAGCAGTAAATCTCCATATGTAGAGGTCATAACTAGGGCAATAACTGATAAAAAGAGTTTAACTATGCAATATCAATCATTAGTTAAAGATGAGATTAGTGTGAGAGCTATTATTCCGCATAGTCTTTACTTAATGAATGGAAATCTATATCTCTCAGCACTCGATCTAAAAGCTAAGTCAGATAGGATCTTTAAAGTTGAGTTGATTAAGAATTGTGAAATCGGCAATGAGATTAGTAGTGAAGCAGTTGCTCAAGATAGTTCGACTCTAGAAGTTGTTCTGGATGTACAAAGAGCTTATCGGAATTTCATCGAGAGAAATTCTTCAATTATTACTGCCGTAGAAGAGCAGAAAAACAGTTTTAGGGTTCAACTAAAGTTGAACAACTTAGAGTGGCTTAAACGAAGCATTCTCAGTAATTCCCCTGGCATAAAGGTGATTTCGCCACCCTCGTTAGCCCAAGAGGTGGCCGAGTTGGCTGCATCTTTATTAGCCTCATACCAGGTAGTGAAAGTAATTTAGGGTAGTATTTCGGTATGAACGCACTTAAACCATGGCATTTAGTTGTTTTAGCAGTTGTTTTCTTAGTTCTCTTTGGGGCAAAACGGTTACCAGATTCTGCTAGGTCATTAGGTAGATCTCTGCGGATATTTAAGAGTGAAGTCCAGGAGTTAAATAAGGATGCTTCTGACGGAGACAAAAAAACAAACCCAAACTCTGATAGATAAGTTTCATGAGTAATCGCCGTGGCGGCAAAATGCCACTGCTTGATCATATTCGTGAATTTCGTTCTCGTTTAATAAAGTCATCATTTGCTGTTGTATTAGGTGCAACTATCGGGTGGGTTTTATATCAACCAATAATAAGAGTCTTAACTTTGCCATTTTGCGACTTGGGTAATTCTTCTTTGCCAAATTCTGGACAATGTGGAGAACTTTATGTAAACGGAATACTTGGACCATTTAATCTTCAGGTAAAAATCTCACTTTTATCCGGGATTATATTTGCTGCCCCGATCTGGATATATCAGCTTTGGGCTTTCGTAACACCTGCCTTGCACAAAAAAGAGCGAAGAGTGACGCTAGCTTTTGCAACAGTTGCTACTCCACTTTTCGCAACTGGTTCTTTTTTAGCATACATAATTTTGCCACATGCAGTAGATGTTCTTCTTGGCTTTACGCCGAATAATCTTGGAAATTTAGTGCGCTTTGATGAGTATCTTGATTTTGTTTTGCGCTTGATTTTAATATTTGGAATCGCCTTTATTCTTCCTTTGTTTTTAGTTGCCTTAAATTTACTTGGGGTCCTATCAGGTCAAGCCATACTTAAACCATGGCGGGTTGCTGTATTCCTCTGTTTTCTTTTTACGGCAGTGTTTACTCCAACTCCCGACCCTATAACAATGACTTTACTAGCGATTCCTTTGTGCTTGCTCTATTTCGCTAGTGGTTTATTCGCACTACTTATCGATCGGCGCCGTAATAGTAAAACTGACTTAAGCACAAATGCGTCACCCATCGATACGCCTGAAGAAATTTAAAATGTGGTTGCTTGTTCTAAACGAGTCCGCAGGTAAGGGAAAGGCTCTGCATTTAGCTAATCAATTTTCTCAACTATTGAGCAATTCCAAACAAGAATTCACATTGATACATGAAACAAGTTACGAAAAAACGATTGAGAAGTTAAAAGCAAGTTTATCCACTAATTCATACAAAAAAGTGATCGCCATTGGTGGAGACGGTTTGGTCAATCTCTGCCTGCAATACCTTGCTCAATCAGGAATAGTTTTAGGGGTAATTCCAGCCGGAACCGGTAATGACTTTGCTAGAGCCGTTGGCGTAAATAAAATGAGTGTGACCGAAATATTCAATCTTTATACTAAATCTGACCCTGCAGAAATTGATTTAGGCCTTGTTAAATCGGAGTCGAGTCAAAAATGGTTTGTTCAAGTCCTGAGCACCGGTTTTGATGCTGAGGTTAATTCTCGTGCAAACAAAATAAAATGGCCCAGAGGTAAATCTAAATACACGATTGCTACAGTAAAAACTCTTGCAAGATTTAAACCAATCAAATACGAAATAGAGATTGATACCCATAAATTTGATCAATCTGCAATGTTGTTCACTATTGCAAATGGTGAAACATATGGCGGGGGAATGAGAATCTGTCCTGGGGCATCAAACTCAGATGGATATTTTGAGATACTGTTGGTTAGGCCAGTTTCAAGATTGGTGTTACTAACTATTTTTCCAAAGGTGTTCAAAGGAAATCATATTCCGCACAAGAAAATTGATACATATCGCGCCAAAGTTGTGAAAATCTCTGCCCCTACATCCTCTTATGCAGACGGTGAATATGTAGCCAATTTACCCATTACCGTAACAAATGTTGGCAAGGCCCTATCTACTTGGCTTGCACCATGACTTTAACTCCGGCGCAAAATTATGCGCGGACTAAATCTTTAGGAAAATTTCCTAAAACACGAAAGTTTGCAGAGTCTTTTCCATTTGAGCTTGATCCGTTCCAGGTTGAAGCTTGTCATGCATTAGAGAGTGGAAAGGGTGTGTTGGTGGCTGCACCAACTGGTGCAGGCAAAACAATCGTGGGCGAATTTGCCGTTGATTTAGTGATTGGTTCCGGTGGTAAATGCTTTTATACAACTCCCATAAAAGCTTTGTCTAATCAGAAATTTGCTGAATTAACCGAGAAGTACGGTGAAGCAAAAGTTGGCTTACTAACTGGTGATACTTCGATAAATTCAGAGGCACAAATTGTGATCATGACTACTGAAGTTCTGAGGAATATGATTTACGCAAATTCTTCAACCATAAATGATCTTAAGTATGTCGTAATGGATGAGGTTCATTATTTGGCAGATAAGTTTCGCGGGGCGGTGTGGGAGGAGATACTAATTCACCTGTCCGATGCAGTTCAGGTGATTTCACTTTCGGCCACGGTTTCAAATGCTGAAGAGTTTGGAGAATGGTTACAAACAGTACGTGGAGACACTGAAGTAATAGTAAGTGAAATTAGGCCAGTTCCGTTATATCAGCATGTTTTGTTTGGTAATCGATTACTGGATTTATTCGGCGAAAACAACAAACTAAATCCAGAATTAACTAGATTAGAACGAGATTCTTACCGTCAAGTTAGAGGAAATTGGCGGGATAGGCCAAAGGGTCCTAAACCTTTAACGCGCTCTGAAATTGTTGAAAAACTAGATAGAGAAGGATTGTTACCTGCAATCACCTTCATTTTCTCTAGAAATAATTGTGATGCCGCAGTTAGGCAATGTCTTGCAGCGGGCCTTAGATTGACTAACTCACAGGAAAGAGCTGAAATTAGATCTGTCATTGCACGCAACATGAAGAATCTTGCAGAGGAAGATTTAGTTGTGCTCGGATATTACGAGTGGGCAGATGCACTTGAACGCGGAATTGCTGCACATCATGCAGGATTACTCCCAGCATTTAAGGTAACAGTTGAAGAATTATTTCAGCGGGGACTGGTTAAAGCAGTATTTGCAACGGAAACATTAGCTCTTGGAATTAACATGCCAGCAAGAACAGTTGTTTTAGAGAAATTAAGCAAATGGAATGGTGAAGGACATGTTGCTGTATCTCCGGGGGAGTACACACAGTTAACCGGTCGGGCAGGCCGTCGTGGTATTGATATTGAAGGTAATGCAGTAATTCTCTGGAGCAATGATTTAGATTCAACCTCTGTTGGTGGCCTTGCATCGACTCGTACCTACCCGCTAAAAAGTTCTTTTAAGCCTACATACAATATGAGTATAAATCTGATATCTCAATTTGGATCAGAGCGTGCAAGAACTTCCCTGGAATCTTCACTTGCCCAGTTTCAAGCTGACAAAGCGGTGGTTGGATTAGCTAAGCAAATACGAAAAAATGAAAGCGTTAGAGATGGATTGTATTCAGAAGCAAAGTGCCATTTAGGAAATTTCCTAGAGTATGCACAGATGCGTGGGGATATTAAGAAGTTAGAAACTGATAGCAAGCGGAGTAAACGCAAACGAGCTGAAATTGAAGAGGAGATTGGCGCAATCCGCAAACGAATGAAAAATCACCTTTGTCATACCTGTCCTGATCGCGAAAACCACTCTCGAATAACCGAGCGTGCACAAAGACTGCAGCGTGAAATAGATGGTCTAACTGAGCGCATTAACACTCGAACAAATGTGATTGCTAAGAGATTTGACCGCATCAAAGTAATTCTAGATAAATTCGGTTACATCAATAATGACGCTATAGCCCAGTCAGGCAAGATGCTTGCAAAGATTTACGGTGAAACAGATCTACTCATTGCTGAAGCAATTCAATCAGGAGTTTTTAGCAATCTTTCTCCTGCAGATTTAGTTTCAGTTATTTCTTCCTGTATATATGAATCTCGAAACGAAGAAGCTGCAAAAGTACCCAGGGGTGATATTCAAATTGCTTTGGCTTCGATTTCAAGGATATATTCAAAGATTCATGATGCCGAAAGTGACTTGAATTTAGAGCCGATGAGAGCCCCAGATTTTGGATTTTGCTGGGCTTCTCATAAATGGGCAAGTGGACAATCTTTAACTGCTATCTTGAAAGGAACTGATTTAACTGTTGGTGACTTTGTTAGATCTATGAAGCAAATAATTGATTTGTTAAGGCAGCTTCGGGCGGCTGCACCTGATCTTCAAATAATTATTGATCAGGCTCTTTCTAAAATTGATCGCGGTGTAATCGCTTATGCTGGAGCAGCAGTATGACGCTAATGCTTCTAGATAGTGCTTCTCTTTGGTACCGGGCCTATTTTGGAATGCCAGACACTCTTGTTTCTCCAACTGGGCAACCAGTCAATGCAATCCGTGGGTATTTAGATATGACATCTCGCTTACTTGTTAAATATCAACCTAATCGGATTGTTGCATGTTTGGAGGGCGATTGGCGTCCATCTTGGAGAGTTGAATTATTTCCTGATTACAAACTCAACCGATTAGATGAAGAAGGGGGTGAAGAAGAGCCAGATACTTTGGGTCCACAAATTCCAATACTTTTAGATGTACTAGACGCCCTTGGTATTCCATTGCTAGGTGTTGATGATTACGAAGCAGATGATTTAATGGCAACGTTTAGTGTAAAACAACCAGGCCCAATAAGGATCGTTACCGGTGATCGAGATCTTTTTCAATTAGCTGATGATAAACGTGATGTAAAAATAGTTTATCTTGCAAAGGGAATTTCTAACCATGATTTAGTGGATTTAAAGTGGATACAGGACAAATACCAGATTCCTGGCGATCGGTATGCATTATTTGCCATGATTCGAGGTGACTCATCTGATGGTCTACCTGGTATCAGAGGAATTGGCGAGAAGGGAGCAATGTTGATTGCCAATCTTTTTAAAACATTACCTGAAGTAATGGAGGCCGCTGCTAACTCAGACGAGAGATTAAGTGCGAATATAAGGAAGAAATTACTCGAAAGTAGCCAGTACGCTGCCATTGCTCCGAAACTTGTGGGTTGTGCCTTAGATGTTGCTATTCCTGAAATGGAAATTGCAATGCCAAAAAAACCAAAATCTCTTGAGAAAATAGAGAAACTAAAAGAGGATTTTGGTCTTGGGGCCAGCATAGATCGCATAATGAGCGCACTTAACTGGATGTAGAATGAATTACTTATATGCAGGAGTTGCAGGAGTTATAGCATCTACCGCTTTTGCTCCTTTATCTTTTTGGCCTTCAGCTTTTATTGGACTTACTATTTGGTACTTCCTATTAATCAGAATGCGGTTAAGAAGCCGAGTATACGTTTCATACATTTTTGGTTTGGGTGTTTTATTGCCAGTTCAACTTTGGACAGGCATATATGTCGGCAATCTTCCTTGGCTATTACTTTCTTTTACTCAGGCCCTGATTTTCACTCTTCCCGCTCTTTTCGTCGGCAAAAAAATAAATTATAACCAAATTGCATTTGCTTGCTCATTTGTCTGCGTCGAGTTACTTCTACGAACAGTCCCATTCACCGGATTTGGGTGGTCACGTCTTAGTTTTACTCAAGTAGATGGTCCGCTGCAGTTTTTATACCCAAGTGGTGGCGTGGTACTAGTTGCTTTTTTGATTGCACTAATTAGTTCTGCAAGGTCAGTTTTTAATTTAGCCCTTATTTGCCTTGTTATTGCTGGGCTTTCCTTTCTTCCGCGAATTGAAGCTACAGATAAGAAAAGTTCGATTGCATTAGTTCAAGGGGGAGTGGTGAAACTTGGACTAGAATTTAATTCGAAACCCAAGGAAGTATTTCTCAGACATTTGCAACAAACAAGTAAGTCGGTCACATTCAACCAAGTTGATTTAATTATCTGGCCAGAAAATGCTGTCGATATTGATATCAATACCAATGATGAGGTCAAAAAACTAATAAATCAAAAGTCGGTATTCTTAGATACACCATTACTAGTTGGCGGTGTAACAAAATCTGGTGATAATCTATTAAATCAATCATTTCTTTTCGATCCGCAGATTAAGCAGTCGTATTCAAAGCGTTATTTAACGCCATTTGGAGAGTATTTGCCTTTAAGAGGTATAGCTACCAAAGTATCTAGATACGCAGACCAAATCACAGATTTTAAGGCTGGACAGAAAGATACTAAATTTCTTATCGATGACGCCACATTTCAAAGTTTGATTTGCTATGAGCTCCTTGATGACTCTTTTCGTGATCAGATTGATACCAATTTTTTAGTTGTTCAGACAAATAATGCGACTTTTGGGGATACCGCTCAATTAGATCAACAGTTAAATATCGCCCGTGTGCGAGCGATTGAAACAGGCAGATACATCGCCTATGTTTCGACTACGGGTACCACTTCATTTATTGATAATCGGGGAAAAATAATAGAGAAATTGCCGAAATTTGAATCTTCAACGTTATTTGGGGAAGTGAATCATGTTATTGGAATTACCACGACTCAGATCATTGGCAAGTATCTCGAGTATTTAGCAGTAGGTGCTCTTGTAATAATCTCTTTGTATAGAAGATGGGGTAGAAGATGGTAAAAGTCTTAGCTATTATTCCCACTTACAATGAGTCGGAGAATGTGGCCGAGCTTCTTTTCCGACTAGATAAAGTCAGAGATCGATTGAACGATAGATGTAGTATTGATATTCTGATTGTTGATGATAGTTCACCAGATAAAACTGCTGAACTGATAAATTCTTTAAGAATTCAGAATTTATCAGTTCTGACAAGAAGCAAAAAATCTGGTCTAGGACCCGCATATTTGGCAGGATTTAACCTCGGCTTAAAAGGTGATTACCATTACTTCGTTCAGATGGATGCTGATTTAAGCCATATGCCTGAGCAACTAGAGATCTTACTTTCGCAGGCATCAACTCAGTGTTTAGTAATTGGAACTCGTTGGATGCAAGGTGGTTCTGTTGTAAATTGGCCATTTCATCGCCGATTCATATCTAAACTTGGCACAAAATATGCCGCGGTTGCTCTTAATCTAGATTGTAAGGATTTAACTTCAGGCTATCGCGTTCTACCAATTGAGCTTCTTAAAACACTTGATTTAACTGACATAAAAACTAATGGGTATGGTTTTCAGATTGAGATGGCATGGCGTGCTCATAATGCTGGTTTTGAAATTACGCAGGTACCAATTACCTTCACTGAGCGGGAGAATGGCAGATCAAAAATGGGGACCAGAATTGTTTGGGAAGCCTGGTTGAATGTAAGTATTTGGGGTTTTAGGCGTATAACATCTCGCCGATAATCTACATTATGTAAAGTAAAGCAGGCTCAGTTAGAAGCTAACTCCTCTATCGGCAGACAGCTGCAAACCAAGTTTCGATCCCCATAGACGCCATCAATTCTTCCAACGGTTGGCAAGTATTTTCCAGCACGCCCAATTCCAAACTCTTGCCCATTAGGAAATGCTGCATTCTCTCTTGAGTACTTTCGATCCCACTCTTGAGTCACTAAATCTCCAATAGTGTGAGGTGCATGGCGCAGCGGTGAATCTTCGATGGAGATTTTTCCAGATTCAATCTCTGCAATTTCACTTCTGATGCTTTCCATAGCAGCTAAAAAGCGGTCTAGCTCTCGAATATCTTCAGATTCTGTTGGTTCGATCATCATTGTTCCAGCCACTGGGAAACTCACAGTTGGTGCATGGAAACCATGATCCATTAACCTTTTCGCAATATCGTCAACAGTTACGCCGGTGCTCTTGGTTAGTGGCCTAATATCAATAATACATTCATGAGCGATATGACCATTTTGGCCACGATAAAGAATCGGAAATAATGGATCAATCTTCTTAGCAAGATAATTAGCAGATAAAATAGCAACCTCAGTTGCTTTAGTTAAACCCGCTCCGCCCATCATTCTTATATACATCCAAGAAATTGGCAGAATTGATGCTGAGCCAAAAGGTGCACCCGAAACTGGACCAGGGCCAGTGCTAGGTCCGGCCAAGAGATTATCTGGATGGTTAGGTAAAAATGGAGCTAGGTGAGCTCTTGCGATAACTGGACCAACTCCTGGTCCCCCGCCACCGTGTGGGATGCAAAATGTTTTATGAAGGTTTAAATGTGAGACATCTGCCCCAAATTTACCGGGCTTTGCCACACCAACTAAAGCATTTAAATTTGCACCGTCCACGTAAACCTGACCACCAGCATCATGTACTAGCTCGCAAATTTGAGAAATTGCACTCTCAAATACTCCATGAGTTGATGGGTAGGTCACCATTAAAGCCGCGAGATTATCTCGATACTGATCGATCTTCTCTTTAAGATCAGTCAAACTAACATTTCCATCTTCATCGCATGCGATCACAATGACTTTCATCCCCGCCATTACAGCACTTGCTGCATTCGTACCGTGAGCACTTGAAGGAATTAAACATATATCTCTATTTTCTTCACCCTTACTGTCAAGATAGTTTCGAATTGCAAGGAGACCTGCAAACTCCCCCTGCGAACCCGCATTTGGCTGTAATGAAACTGCGTCATATCCTGTAACAGCAACCAACCATTTACTTAAAGAATCTATCAACTGCGCATAGCCTTCTGATTGATTAGCTGGAGCGAAAGGATGAATCAAGTTAAATTCTGGCCAAGTAATTGGAATCATCTCTGAAGTTGCATTTAATTTCATCGTGCATGAACCCAGAGGAATCATTGTTCGATCTAAAGCTAAGTCTCGATCCGATAATGATCGTATATACCTAAGCATAGATGTCTCAGAATGATATGTATTAAACAGCGGATGGGAAAGAAAAATTGACCCACGCTGAATATCAGATTTAATGTTCTTTTCGCCAGAATCTACTGCTTCAAAAGTTTTTAACAGCTTTAATAAATCTAATTCTGTTGTGGTTTCATCAAAGGATACAGAAAGCTCATCTTTTGAAATCATTCTGATGTTAAAACCAGCTGCTAGAGATGCTTTAGTCAACTGATCAGCTTTTGCACTGCGAATGTATACAGTGTCAAATATTTCATAATCATCTACATCAAAACCACTTTTCTTAAGGCTTTCTCGAAATCGGTACGCAAATTTTTGAACTCGTTTTGCAATTTCAGTTAAACCATCTGGTCCGTGCCACATTGCATAGAATGCCGAAATTACTGCAAGTAAAACTTGAGCTGTACAAATATTTGAAGTTGCCTTGTCACGGCGAATATGTTGCTCCCTGGTTTGTAATGCCAATCGAAAAGCTGGATTACCATGAGTATCAACTGACTGACCAACTAATCGACCAGGCAATGATCTCTCTAGACCGTTCTTAACAGCCATAAATCCTGCGTGTGGTCCCCCGAAACCAACAGGTACACCAAATCTCTGTGCTGAGCCAACTGCAATATCAGCGCCATACTCCCCTGGAGATCTAAAAAGAGTCAGTGCGAGTAGATCACAACTGACTATTGCTAAAGCATTTTGTTTTTGGATCTGCTTAACGATATTAGTTAAATCCTTAACGCGCCCGTTGCTATCAGGGTATGCAATTATTGCAGCAAAAACATCGTTTGGTACTGAATCTTTACCGAGATCTATTTCAAGTACTTTAATTTTTAAAGGTTTAGCTCTTGTTTGAATCACGGCTTTAACATGAGAGTGTAAATTTGTATCAATAACAAAAGCAGAATCATCACTACCTTGCCAAACCCTACGAGCAAGAGTCATTGCCTCTGCAGCTGCCGTTGCTTCATCGAGCATTGAAGCATTTGCAATCGCCAGTCCAGTTAAATCAGTAATTGCAGTTTGGAATGCAAATACCGCTTCTAATCTTCCTTGGCTAATTTCTGGTTGATACGGTGTGTACGCGGTATACCATCCTGGATTTTCTAGTACGTTTCTTAAAACAACTGGAGGCGTGATAGTCCCGTAATATCCATTTCCAATAAAAGATTTCACAACAGTATTCTTTTTAGCAATTTGCGCTATCTCTTCAATTGCTGCTACCTCAGAAATCCCTACTGGCAATACTTTTTCTATCTCACCCTTAATATGAATATTCTCTGGCACAACCGCTTTAATAAATGAGTCTAAATCTTTGTAGCCAAGTTCAAGTAGCATGGTTTGAATTTGATATTGATTCGGACCAATGTGGCGGGAGG
>Ga0255081_1000054_pt1 | contig 25627 bp, 24 predicted proteins | sample Colum_Colum_RepA_FD_188456 | JGI IMG/M metagenome (GOLD analysis project Ga0255081, IMG submission 188456) | Freshwater microbial communities from Columbia River, Oregon, United States - Colum_Colum_RepA_8h | ecosystem: Environmental > Aquatic > Freshwater > River | place: USA: Oregon... | reverse complement strand
GTAGTGATCCAGTGAGCTGGATCACTACCCAGGAGGGTTCCCCATGCCCAAGGCAGTCGGTATCGACCTCGGCACCACCAACTCCGTCGTCTCGGTCCTCGAGGCCGGCGACCCGGTGGTCATCCCCAACTCCGAAGGTGCCCGCACCACCCCGTCGGTCGTCGCGTTCTCCAAGGCCGGCGAAGTCCTCGTGGGCGAAGTGGCCAAGCGTCAGGCCATCACCAACCCCGACCGAACCTTCCGCTCGATCAAGCGCTTCGTCGGCACCAACTGGAAGAGCGAAGACATCGACGGCAAGAAGTACACGCCGCAGGAGATCAGCGCACGCACGCTCATGAAGTTGAAGCGCGACGCCGAGGCCTACCTGGGCGACACCGTCACGCAAGCCGTGATCACCGTGCCCGCGTACTTCGACGACGCGCAGCGCACCGCGACCAAGGAAGCCGGCCAGATCGCCGGACTCGAAGTTCTGCGCATCATCAACGAACCCACGGCCGCCGCCCTTGCCTACGGACTCGACAAGGGAAGTGAGGACGAAACCGTTCTGGTGTTCGACCTCGGTGGTGGAACCTTCGACGTGTCGGTGTTGGAGATCGGCGAAGGCGTGTTCGAGGTCAAGAGCACGCACGGCGACACCAACCTCGGTGGTGACGACTGGGATCAGCGCATCATCGACTGGCTCGTCGCGCAGTTCAAGGCCGCGCACGGTGTGGACCTCAGTGCCGACCGCATGGCCGCGCAGCGTCTCAAGGAATCGGCCGAGAAGGCCAAGATCGAACTCAGCCAGGTCCAGCAGACCCAGATCAACCTGCCCTTCATCACGGCCACGCCGGAAGGTCCGTTGCATCTCGACGAGACCCTCACGCGTTCGAAGTTCCAGGAGATGACCGCCGATCTGATCGAGCGTTGTCGCGTGGCCTTCGAACAGGCGATCAAGGACGCCGGTATCACCAAGGGTCAGTTGAACCACGTGATCCTCGTGGGTGGCTCCACTCGTATGCCGGCCGTACAAGACCTCGTCGTCGCGCTCACCGGCAAGGAGCCCAACAAGACGGTCAACCCCGACGAAGTCGTGGCCGTCGGCGCGGCGATCCAGGCCGGCGTGCTCAAGGGTGACGTGAAGGACGTTCTGCTCCTCGACGTCACGCCGTTGTCGCTCGGTATCGAGACCAAGGGTGGCGTGATGACCAAGCTCATCGAGCGCAACACCACCATCCCGACCAAGCGCACCGAGGTCTTCACCACAGCCGAGGACATGCAGCCGTCGGTCGAGATCCACGTGCTCCAGGGCGAGCGCGAGATGGCGATGTACAACAAGACGCTCGGCAAGTTCCAGCTGGTCGATCTACCGCCCGCACCGCGCGGCGTTCCGCAGATCGAGGTCACCTTCGACATCGACGCCAACGGCATCGTGCACGTGAGCGCCAAGGACCGCGCGACCTCCAAGGAGCAGTCGATGACCATCAGCGGTCAGTCGACTCTTTCCAAGGACGACATCGACAAGATGGTGAAGGACGCCGAAGCCCACGCCGAGGAGGACCGCAAGCGTCGCGAGGAAGCCGAGATCCGCAACAACGCCGACTCGCTCGTGTACCAGACCGAGAAGGTGTTGCGCGATCAAGGCGACAAGGTCTCGGCCGACGAGAAGGCGGCCGTGGAGACTCCGCTGGCCGACCTGAAGAAGGCGCTCGAGGGCAACGACAGCGCGAGCATCAAGGCCGCGACCGAAGCACTCATGTCGGCGAGTCAGGCGTTCAGCCAGAAGCTGTACGAAGCGGCGGCGCGTGACGCGAATGCGACCGGCACATCGGCATCGGGTCAGACCGGAGCTCCGGGCGACGACGAAATCGTCGATGCCGAAATCGTCGACGCCGACAAGTGAGCCCGAGCGATGGATGCTGACATGGTCGACGGCGACGCCGTCGATGCCGCCGCCGTGGAAGCCGAAGAGGCCGCTGAGGTCGTCGAACACGACATCGAGAGCCTCTTGGCCGAACGCGATTCGTTTCGCGACATCGCCCAGCGACTCCAAGCCGACTTCGAGAACTACCGCAAGCGCGTGAGCGCGCAGACCGCGGACGACGTCGATCGCGCCACGGGTCGACTCGCCGAGGCGTTGTTGCCGGTTCTCGATGCGTGTGAGGCGGCTTTCGTCGCCCATCCGGCCGAAGTGGAGCCGCTCTTCAACCTGTTGCTCAGCGAATTGCGCAAGCAGGGCTTGGAAGCCATGAACCTCGACGGTCAGGCCTTCGATCCCAATCTCGCCGAGGCGGTCATGCGCGAAGACGGTGAAGGCGATGGTGCCGGCAACGCGGTGGTCGTCGACGTGATGCGATCGGGTTACACGTGGAAGGGCCGGGTGCTACGCGCCGCCTTGGTGAAGGTCAGAGGCTGACGCGACGTCGACGTGAAGTGCGGGGAGGGGTGACATGACGGCACAACGAGAGTGGTTCGAGAAGGATTACTACGCGGTGCTCGGTGTCGCCTCGGATGCGACGGCCAAGGACATCACCAAGGCGTACCGACGACTCGCGCGCGAGAACCATCCCGACGCCAAGCCCGGTGACGCCGCAGCCGAAGAACGTTTCAAGGAGATCTCGGCCGCCTACGAGGTTCTCTCCGACGAGGACAAGCGTCGTGAGTACGACGAAGTCCGCCGCATGGGTCCGATGGCCGGCGGCATGGGCAACATGCGGTTCACCGTCGGTGGTGACGCCGGATCGTTCGAGGATCTCTTCCGGATGTTCTCGGGTGGTCGCACTCGTGGTGGCGGTGGCAGTGGTGTGAGTCCGCGTCGCGGCACCGATCTCGAGACCCAATTGATGATCGACTTCGAAGAGGCCGCCCTCGGGGTCACGACCACGGTGCATCTCACGAGTGACGATCGTTGTCAGACCTGCAGCGGATCGGGCGCGCGTCCGGGTTCGAGCACCAAGGTGTGTCCGCAGTGCAACGGTCGCGGCCAGGTGGACGACAATCAGGGCTTCTTCTCCTTCGCGTCACCGTGTCCGCGTTGCGCGGCGCGCGGAACCATCATCGAGGACCCGTGCGGTGTGTGCCGTGGCACCGGAATCGAGAAGCGCAACCGTGAAGTGAAGGTTCGTATCCCGGCCGGTGTGGCCAATGGTCAGCGCATTCGCCTCGCCGGCAAGGGAACACCCGGGCGCAACGGTGGTCCGGCCGGCGATCTCTTCATCGTGTGTCATGTCGCGGCGCACGAGTTCTTCGGTCGCGACAACGACAACCTCACCGTTCGCGTCCCGGTCACCTTCGCCGAAGCCGCGCTGGGTGCCGACGTCGACGTGCCGACCATCTCCGGCGAGAGTGTCACGCTTCGCATCAAGCCCGGTACCCAGAGCGGCGCGCGCTATCGGGTGAAGGGACGCGGCATCGCGACCCAACGTCAGCAGGGCGACCTGATCGTCACGGTCGACGTGCTCGTGCCCACATCGGTGACCGATGAAGAGCGTTCGTTGATCGAACGTCTCGGTGAACTGTCGGCCGCCGAACCGCGTCAGAAGTGGAAGCGTCCGGCGGGAGGTGGCTCGTGAGCGGTCGCGAACAAGCCGTGTACGTGATCTCCGTGGCCGCCGAACTCGCCGGCATGCATCCGCAGACGCTCCGTATCTACGAGCGTCGTGGTCTCCTGCAACCGGCGCGCACCCGGGGCGGCGATCGTCGTTACAGCGAGGCCGACATCGCGCGTCTGCGTCGCATCGCCGACCTCACCGCGGCCGGCATGAACGTCGAGGGCATCCGGCGCATCATGGAACTCGAAGCCGAAGTCGTCCGCCTGCGCGACGAAGTCGATCGTCTGCGACTACTTGCCGCCCAGGCGATCTCGGCGATCGACGCTGGTTCGTCGAGTGGTGGTTCGGGTGGACTCGTTCCGCTTCGGCAGTCGGTGACCGTGTTCGGTCAGGTGTCGCCGGTGTTGCGTCGCCGAGGGGAGCGCAATGACTGACGTTCGTCGTATGACTCCCGACTATCAGCCGTACGTCGCCGGCACGTTCCGGTGGCGTCTGGCGCTTCGCCCGCTCGATCTCGACGATTGGATCCAGATCGGTCACGACTACGACCACGAGATGGATCGCAAGTCGTGGGTGCTGGCCAATCACCACGACACCGCGGTGGCTGTGATCCCGGGCATCGAACCCGAGGCCGCCGAAGTTCTGCATTCGATCGTCGATCACTTGGTGTCGTTGTGGCCCGAGTGGTTCGAGGTCCGCGAAGGTCGGGTGTTCAACCACCATCGCGGCGAGTCGTTCGCCATCACCCCCGAAGCCGACGGATCGTGGTCCGAGCATCCCTTGTCGATCGCCGGTCGACTCGTGCAGGAGGACCTCGCGCTGCTCGTCGAACGCGACGGTCGCATGGTGTTCGGCGGCGGCAGTGTGTGCTTCCCGAATCGTTGGGACCTCAACTCGAAGTTGGGGCTCAGCATGGCCGAGGTGCACGCGCCGGTTTCACGGCTCAACGAACAACTCGAAGGTCCGATCGACGACTTCTTCGCCCGTCTCTCCGACGAGCGACCGTTCTGGCGGCTCGGTTGGGGAGTTCTCGACACCGACGATCTGTATCAACCACTCGACGGAACGGCATCGGTGCCGCCGCCGATTCCGGAAGTGGGCGATCCGTCCACTCCCGATCGGTTGTTCCTGCGGGTCGAGCGCGAAACGTTGCGGCGGTTCTCGCGGACGAACTGCATCCTCTTCACCATTCGTACGTACATCCGTCCACTCAGTCACCTGGCCGATCGTCCCGAGGATGCGTCGCGTCTCGCCGATGCACTGGCGAATCTGCCTGACGACGTGGCGGACTACAAGAAGATCGCCGAACTCTCGTCGACCGCGCAGCACTGGCTGAATGCGGTTGCGAGTGGTCGGAACATCGGGGGGCCCGATACATCCATCACCGAGCGGACGACGTAGGAGGGATCCGCCATGGCCATCAACCCACAGCAATGGACACTCAAGACTCAAGAGGCCGTGTCGGCCGCGGTCGACCAGGCCAAGAGTCTGTCGAACCCCGAACTCACTCCCGACCACGTGATGGCGGCGATCCTCCGTCAGGACGACACCATCGTCCCGGCCGTGCTCGTGAAGTTGGGGCTCACGCAACTCAACTTGCGTAACCAGGCCGACGAGGCGGTCGCCAAACTTCCGAAGGCCTACGGCGGCGAAGAACCGCGCATGAGCCGCGAGCTCAACAACGTCTTCGAGAACGCCGATCGCTACCGCAAGGACTTCAGGGACGACTTCTTGTCGGTCGAGCATCTTCTGCTCGCCATGAACCAGCGACTCAAGGTCGGCAGTGAAGAACTGATGAGTGCGCTGCGTGACGTGCGCGGAAGTCATCGCGTCACGAGCCAGAACCCCGAAGATCAGTTCCAGGCCCTCGAGAAGTACGGACAGGACCTGACCAAACGAGCGCGCGACGGCAAGATCGATCCGGTCATCGGCCGTGACGACGAAATCCGACGGGTCATTCAGGTCCTGAGCCGGCGCACCAAGAACAATCCGGTGCTCATCGGCGAACCTGGAGTGGGCAAGACCGCCATCGTCGAAGGTCTCGCGCGGCGTATTGCCGACGGCGACGTTCCCGAAGGTCTGAAGAACAAGCGGCTCATCTCCCTCGATCTCGCGAGCATGCTCGCCGGCGCGAAGTACCGCGGCGAGTTCGAGGAACGCCTGAAGGCCGTGCTGAAGGAGATCATCGATTCGGCCGGTGAAGTGATCACCTTCGTCGACGAGTTGCACACCATCGTGGGAGCCGGCGGCGCCGAAGGTGCGATGGACGCCGGCAACATGATCAAGCCGATGCTGGCACGCGGTGAACTCCGCATGATCGGTGCCACGACCCTCGACGAGTACCGCAAGCACGTGGAGAAGGATCCGGCCCTCGAACGGCGTTTCCAGCAGGTGTACGTGGGGGAGCCGACGGTCGAGGACACCATCGCGATCTTGCGCGGACTCAAGGAGCGCTACGAGGTCCACCACGGTGTACGAATTCAGGACTCGGCTCTGGTGAGTGCGGCGGTTCTCTCGAACCGCTATCTGACCAATCGGTTTCTGCCCGACAAGGCGATCGACCTCGTGGACGAAGCGGCGAGCAAGTTGCGGATCGAGATCGATTCGTTGCCGACCGAGATCGACGTGATCGAGCGGCGCATCATGCAACTCGAGATCGAGAAGGTCGCGCTCGAGAAGGAGAGCGACACCGCATCGAAGGAGCGCCTGGGTGCTCTCAGCGACGAACTCGTGCTCCTGCAGGGGAGTTCGGCCGAGATGCGCAAGCACTGGCAGGCCGAGAAGGACTCCATCACGGCGATCCGCAGCCTCAAGGAAGAACTCGAGCAGTTGCGGGCCACCGCCGACAACGCCGAGAAGTCGGGCGACTACCAGAAGGCATCCGAACTCAAGTACGGGAGCATTCCCGAACTCGAGCGTCGCATCGTCGACGTCACCGGCCACCTCGACGAACTGCAGGGTTCGAAGCGGATGCTGAAGGAAGAAGTCGACGCCGAAGACATCGCCGAGGTCGTGAGCAAGTGGACGGGTGTGCCCGTCACGCGGCTCATGGAAGGTGAGATGTCCAAGCTCGTTCACCTCGAAGAACTCCTGCACCAGCGTGTGGTCGGTCAGCACGAGGCGGTCGTCGCCGTTTCCAACGCGATTCGTCGGAGCCGGGCCGGTTTGTCGGATCCCAACCGACCCATCGGTTCGTTCCTGTTCCTCGGCCCCACGGGAGTGGGCAAGACCGAGTTGGCCCGCGCCGTCGCCGAGTTCCTGTTCGACGACGAACGAGCCATGGTGCGGATCGACATGGGTGAATACATGGAGAAGCACTCGGTGTCGCGCCTCGTGGGTGCGCCTCCGGGCTACGTCGGTTACGACGAAGGCGGACAACTCACCGAGGCCGTGCGCCGCCGTCCGTACAGCGTGGTGTTGCTCGACGAGATCGAGAAGGCGCATCCCGACGTCTTCAATATCTTGTTGCAGGTGCTCGACGATGGTCGGCTCACCGACGGTCAGGGTCGCACGGTCGACTTCACCAATGTCGTGGTGGTCATGACCTCGAATCTGCCCGGTGAACCCATCGAGTACTTCAAGCCCGAGTTCGTCAACCGCATCGACGAGATCATCCGTTTCACGGCGCTGACCGAGGCCGATCTCGCGCGTATCGTCGAGATCCAGGTGGCCAAGTTGCGGGAGCGACTCGCGGCGCGTCGGATCACCCTGAACGTGACCCCCGAGGCGTTCGCGCACCTCGCGCACGAGGGTTACGACCCGATCTTCGGTGCCCGACCGCTCAAGCGGGTGATTCAGAAGGTCATCGGCGACAACGCGTCGCTTCTGATCCTCGAAGGCAAGGTCGCCGAGGACGGAATGATCAATGTCGAGGTGCAGGACGGCCGCATCGTCCTGCACTCCTGAGCGGCAAATCGACCGATAACAGCGTTCGGAAGCGATCGCCGTCGGATCGGCGAGTAGTGTTTCGGCACGTTCCCCGTCGTTAGGAGCGAGTCCATGCCCGTCACCGTCGTCATCGGAGCCCAATGGGGTGACGAGGGCAAGGCCAAGGTCATCGACCTCCTCGCCAAGGACCACTCGGTCGTCGCCCGTTATCAAGGCGGTCACAACGCTGGTCACACGGTGGTGGTCGGTACCGAGAAGTACGCGTTGCAACTGATTCCGTCGGGCGTGTTCTACGAACACGTCACCCCGGTGATCGGCAATGGCGTGGTGGTCGATCTCCCGACGCTCTTCGCCGAGATCGATCGGCTCGAGAGTCGCGGCATCTCGTGCACCAAGTTGCGCGTGTCGAGTCAGGCCCACTTGATTTTTCCGTGGCACCAATCGCACGACGCGATCTCCGAGGCCATCCGGGGCGACGACAAGATCGGCACGACCTTGAAGGGCATCGGCCCGGCCTACGCCGACAAGGCACGACGTACTGGCATCCGCGCCGGCGAAGTGCTCGATCCGGTTCGCTTCGCCGATGTCGTGCGCCGGGTGGGCAAGGAACAGAACGCGCTCATCGCGCACCTGGGCGGCGAGCAACTCGATCTCGACGACGTGGTCACCCGGTTCGTGGATTACGCGAAGCGGCTCGCTCCGTACGTGGAGAACACGGTCGACCTCTTGCACGATGCCGTCGAGTCCGGGCAGTCGGTGTTGCTCGAAGGTGCGCAGGCGACCTTCCTCGACCTCGACCACGGAACGTACCCGTACGTCACGTCGTCGAATCCCACCGCGGGCGGCGCGGTGTCGGGTTCGGGTCTCGGTCCGCGTCTGATCGACCGCATCGTCGGGATCACCAAGGCCTACACCACGCGGGTGGGCTCGGGTCCGTTCCCCACCGAACTCACCGATGCCACCGGCGAACGACTCGTCGACATCGGTCGTGAGTTCGGGACCGTGACCGGTCGACGCCGACGAACCGGTTGGGTCGACTGCGTCATGTTGCGACACGCGGCTCGGGTCAACAGCCTGACCGAACTCGCGCTGACCAAACTCGACGTGCTGGACGACTTCGACGAGATCAAGGTGTGCATCGGCTACGAACTCGACGGCCGTCCGCTGCGTGGGTACCCCGACCGCAGCGAGGTCCTCGCCCGGGTGACGCCCGTGTACGAAACGATCCCGGGCTGGAAGACCGTGTTGGGCGGATGTCGATCGGCCGCCGACTTGCCGGCGTCGGCCCGCCGTTTCATCTCGGTGGTCGAGCAGCAGGCCGGTGTTCCGGTGCGAATTGTCGGCGTCGGACCCGAACGCGACGACGTGTTGATGTGGGATGGTGGTGGCCGATGATTCCGCGTTACTCGCTCCCCGAGATGGAGAGCATCTTCTCCGACGAGTCGAAGTTCCGCCGTTGGCTCGAGATCGAGTTGCTGGCGACCGAAGCTCATGCCGCGCTCGGCGTCGTCGCCGCCGCCGATGCCGCGACGTGTCGGGCCCAGGCGCCCACTGTCGACTCGGCGTTCATCGACGCGGTGCTCGAACGTGAGCGCACGACCGATCACGACGTCGCTGCTTTCGTCGACGTGGTTCAGGAGCGCATCGGCCGGCCGGCTGGCTCGTGGATTCATTACGGACTCACGTCGAGCGACATCGTCGACACCGCGTGGTGCTGGATGCTCCGCGACGCCTGCGATCTCCTCATCGACGGAACGTCGGCTCTCTTGCGCACGGTCGTGTCGATCACCAAGCACCATCGCGACACGGTGATGATCGGTCGAACGCACGGCATTCACGCCGAGCCGACGACCTTCGGGGCCAAGGTCGCACTGTGGGCGATGCAGATCGATCGAGATCGTCAACGTCTCGTGGCCGCGCGTCGCACGATCGGAGTCTGCAAACTCTCGGGCGCGGTGGGCACTTACTCGAACATCGATCCCGAGATCGAACAGCGGGTCGGAGCCAAACTCGATCTTGTTCCGGTGCCGGCTACGCAGGTGATCGCGCGCGATCGACACGCCGAATACATCTGGGCGTGTGCATCGCTGGGCGCAACGTGCGAGATGATCGCCGTCGAGCTGCGCCATCTGCAGCGGACCGAAGTGCACGAAGTCGAAGAGGGTTTCAAGGCCGGACAGAAGGGTTCGTCGGCCATGCCGCACAAGCGCAACCCGATCTCGGCCGAGACCATCAGCGGATTGTCCCGAGTGTTGCGCGGCAATCTGCAGGCGGCACTCCAGGACGTCGCGCTGTGGCACGAGCGCGACATCTCGCATTCATCGGTCGAGCGCATCATCCTTCCGGACTCGTCGATGCTCGCTCACTACATGATCCATCGACTTCGTCGGTTGCTCGAAGGACTCCAAGTATTCCCGGAGCGCATGCGCGAGAACCTGCAATCCACCCGCGGTCTGGTGTTCAGTCAGCCGGTCCTGCTCGCTCTCGTACAGGCCGGTCTCACTCGCGACAACGCGTATCGCATCGTGCAGTCGGCGGCCAGCCAGGCGGCGAGCGGTGGCAAGGATTTTCGCGCGACACTCGCGGCCGATCCGCAGATCGCCGGCTTGCCGGGTTCGGTCCTCGACGACGCCTTCGACCTTCGTCGTTCACTCGTGCACGTTTCGCGGATCTTCGATCAGTTGCCCGAGGTGGGCTGATGGCCGAACTCCCCGCCCTCGATCCGGCCCGCTCGGCGCTTCGCGCGCACGTGCTCGAACACGCGCTGAAGGTGGGTAACTTCACGTTGAAGTCCGGCGCCAAGAGTTCGTGGTTCCTCGACACCAAGCAGACCGCTTGTCGCCCCGATGGCATCGTGCTCGTGGCCGACGTCGCGTTGTCGTTGATCCCGCCGACGGCCACGGCCATCGGCGGACTCACGATGGGGGCCGATCCGGTCGCCTTTGGTATCGCCGCGGTGGGGGCCACGCGTGGCCGAACACTGCGCAGCTTCAGCGTGCGCAAGGAAGCCAAGGATCACGGAGTGACCGGCCGCATCGCCGGTGCGTTGCAACCGGGTGACAAGGTCGTGATCACCGAAGACACGGTGACGCGCGGAACGTCGATCATGGAAGCCGTCGATGCCGTGATCACCTTCGGTGCCGAGCCAGTGCTGATCACGGTGATCGTCGATCGCGGTGGCACCTGCGCGGCGATGGCCGCCGAGCGCGGCATTCCGTTCGCGCCCATGCTCACCGCGCCCGATCTCGGGTTCGGCTACGGCACCTGAGGTTCACGACCAGTCTGAGAATCGGAATCGTTACGGGCCCAAGGACCCGTCGATTCACCACCAAGTCCCCTGGGGGACGAAGGTCATTCGGACCCATCATCGGGACATGACCGACGATCCGAATCTCCACATCGATCCGAGCCCGGGCGACAAGCGACCGATCCTTGCCGGCTTCGACGGTTCGGCCAATGCCGAAGCCGCCGTGTGGTGGGCCGCCGACATGGCGCGCGCAACCGGTCGATCATTGCGCGTGATCACGAGTTACTCGTTGCCGGCGATGGTCGGCATCGGGATGAGCGCGGGTTACGTGATGCCAGCGCTCACGTCGAGTGAAGTGCACGAGATCGATCTGAAGCACCACACGATGATGAACGAACTGGCCGATCGGGTACGCCATGGATGTCCGGGTCTGACCATCGAGACGTTTATCGATCAGGGTGCGCCGGCCACCGCGATCTTGAAGGCGAGTGAAGACGCCGCGGCCATCGTTCTCGGCACCCGCGGTGTGGGATCGGCGCAGGGTCTTCTGATGGGTTCGGTGAGCTACGCCGTCTCGCACCGTGCGAAATGTCCGGTCGTGCTCGTGCCGGAGACGAGCAATCGTTCGGTTCCCGGTCGGGTGGTGGTGGGCATCGACGGTTCCACGCGTTCGCTGCAGGCCGCGCACTGGGCGCTGTCACTTGCCAAGTGTCTGCACCGCGAACTCGAAGTGGTGACCGCTTGGCATTATCCGTACCAAGCGATGATCCCCGAGGCCGGAATGATGATGGGGCCGGGAGTCGAGGAGTTACGACTCGCGTTGTTGCGCGACGCGAAGGATGTCGCCGAGCGTGGTCGCAAGCAACTCGAAGGTCCGCACGGAACCAAGATCATGTCGAAAGCCGTGGAAGGTTCGGCCGCCGACGTACTGACGGAAGAAGCCGGTCCCCAGGACGTCATCGTGGTGTCGTCGAAGAGCCACAGCCTTCTCGCGTCGGTGTTGCTCGGGAGCACCGCGGTGGCGGTGGCCCATCGCAGTCGCGGACCAGTGGTCGTCGTTCACTCCACGTGACCCGTCGGACACCGAGGTCGTGTACGTAACCTGACGTCGTGACGCTCTCCCAACTGTTCGACCTCGAGAACCACGGCCCCGACACGTTCGTGGGCGCCGGTCGTCAGTATCCGTGGGGCGGTCTCTACGGCGGTCACATCGTTGCGCAGGCATTGCGCGCGTCGGCCGCGACGGTCGATGCGCCCATGGAGCCGCACTCGATGCGCGCCTACTTCATCCGTCGCGGCGATGCCTCCGAACCCGTCCGCTACGAAGTCGATCGCATTCGCAACGGCAAGACGTTCTGCACCCGACGCGTCGTCGCGCGGCAAACCGTCGGCGCCATCTTGAACCTCGAGGCCTCGTTCCAGGTTCCTGAGGTCAGCCCCGACGTGCAGACGATCCGTTATCCGCAGGGAGTTCCCGGACCGGATTCGGTGCAGAACTCGTCGTGGTCGGAGGTCTTCGACCGACGTTCGATCGAGCCGGCCGACATGCCCGACGACGGACGCGAGGGTCTGGGTCGGAGCATGAGTTGGTTCCGTATCTCCGAATCGATCGGCGATCCGCTGGATCCGGCGTTGCAGTTGTTGCACCGTTGTGCGTTCACGTATCTGAGTGACGATCTGCCGTCGGAATCGGTGGATCGCACTCATCCGGTTCGCTCGGTCGACCCCGATCCGCACGGCAACTACTACGGCGCGAGTCTCGATCACACGATCTGGTTCCATCGGCCGATGCGGGCCGATCGTTGGCATCTGCACGACTTCACGTGTCACTCGTTGACCAACAGCCGCGGGCTCGCCATCGGACACATCTTCAGCGACGACGGAGTCCACGTGGCCACGGCCGCGCAGGAGTTCTTGTTGCGCGAAGCGCGTCAACGTCGGGTCTGAAATGCGAAGAGGCGCCCGAAGGCGCCTCTCGGTGGTCGAGACCGGCGTCGATCCGGTGACCTTCCGCTTTTCAGGCGGACGCTCTGCCGACTGAGCTACTCGACCGTGTGCGTTCGGAAACCCGAATGCACTGGCGGTCCCGACGGGACTCGAACCCGCGACCTCCGGCTTGACAGGCCGGCGTGAACTCCAACTTCACCACGAGACCAACGACTGACTTGGCACCCCCAACGGGATTCGAACCCGTGCCGCCACCTTGAAAGGGTGGTGTCCTAGGCCACTAGACGATGGGGGCTAGGTACTTGTCCTGCTGAGAGCCTCGCCAGCCTAGCGGGGTCGGACCGGCCGTCCCACCCCGCCCTCGGCGACGAATCTCTGCTGTTCGGGGTCGTAAGCGGGTCGGGACTGGGGGTTCACGCCCTCATGAGGGCCGTGATGGCGCAGTCGACGAGCCACGACAGGAATTGATAGAGCGCCATTTCGGGCGACTCGGCGTCGTCATCGTCCTCACCAACGTTCAGAAGTGTGCCGAGGATCAGCCGGACCGCGTTGAGATTCTGGGCGAAGGCGTCGACTTCGATGCCACTGAGTGTGCGCGACTCGTCGTCCTGGAGGATCGTGTCGACGATCTCGATCGACGAGAGCCGACTGGCCACGAGTTCCTCGCGCATGAGTCGCTGATAGTCGGCTTCACCTTCGGCATCGTCGGTGTACGCCGGCGGGAAGAGCCGTTGCATCTTCGCATCGCCCACGGGAGCCGTGGTCACGAGATCGCGGATCTCACCTAGCAGTCGACGAAGCAGGTGGCGTTCGTCGGCGTCGAGTTGCAGAACGAATCCGTTTCGCGTGCGTTGAATCGGTTGACGCGGACGGCGAATCACGAGTCACCGCCGTCGGATCCGTCTTTCTGCATCGTCGCCCACAGACCGTGTTCGTGCAGTCGGAAGACGTCCATCTCGGCCTTCTCGCGCGAACCTGCACTCACCACCGCGCGACCTTTGTGATGAACGTCGAGCATCAACTCGGTCGCCTTCTCGAGGCTGTACCCGAAGAGCTTCTGCAACACGTAGGTCACGTAACTCATGAGATTGATCGGGTCGTTCCACACCAGCACGACCCAGGGGTTGTCGGGTCGGACGTCCACCTCGGTGTCGGACTCGGGTTTGACGATCGTCGAGGCCGACCCAGCGACGGGAGTCACGCATTCGACTTCCACGTGTTCATTGTCGCGGTTGGTCGGGTGTTTGACACCCCCGTACGATCAGGTGTGATGTCCGTCGGCGCCCGCCCCCTCGTCCCTTCGCGGCTCGCGCCCGGCGGGGTCTCGGCCCACGGTCCGCGGCGGGCCCCCACGACCGTGATCGGTGGGTACATCGCCCTCACCAAGCCGCGGATCATCGAACTTCTCCTGATCACCACCATCCCGACCATGGTCCTGGCCGAGCAGGGCTGGCCGAGTTGGGGTCTGGTGCTCATCACCTTGCTCGGTGGGACCCTGGCCGCCGGTGGCGCAAACGCCATCAACATGGTCGTCGACCGCGACATCGACCAACTGATGGAGCGGACCAAGGGACGTCCGCTCGTGACCGGTCTGATCGCCCCGCGGTCGGCCCTGATTTTTGCCCTCACCCTGGAAGCGGCCGCTTTTGGGGTCCTCTGGGCCGGGGCCAACCTCTTGTCGGCCGTGTTGGCCCTGTCGGCGACCCTCTTCTACGTCTTCGTGTACACCTTGTGGCTCAAGCGGACGAGCCGTCAGAACATCGTGATCGGGGGCGCGGCTGGGGCCGTGCCGGTCCTGGTGGGCTGGGCGGCGGTCCAGAATTCACTCGGTTGGGCGCCATTTGTCCTGTTCACAGCCATTTTTCTGTGGACGCCACCCCACTTCTGGGCCCTGGCCATCAAGCACGCCGACGACTACCGGGCGGCTCAGGTCCCGATGCTTCCGACGGTCGTGCCGATGGCCCAGACCGTCCGCCACATGCTCGGGTATGCCGTGGCCCTGACCGCTTGCACGCTTGTGCTCGGTCCGGTCGCCGACCTCGGCCCGCTCTACATGATCGTGGCCGGAGTTCTGGGTGTGCTCTTCGTCCTCGGCACGATCGATCTCGGTCGCCATCCCACCCCGGCTCGATCGATGAGGTTGTTCGGGTTCTCGATCTCGTACGTGACTCTTCTGTTCGGCGCATTGGCCGTCGATGTGCTCATCCGACACGGCGTGTGACACCCGTTTCCGCGTCCTCGTGGAAGGGTCGGGATTTCGGTCTGAGCAGGGAGAAATGGGTAATGTCGGTGGCTGGATTCCCTCCTGCCAACCTCAACCGCGGGCCGTCTCGGCAGCCCGCCGTGCGCGTGAAGCGAGCCACTTCGAATGACATCAATTGACACCCACCACGCGGTCGACGGAGCGGCTTCACAGCCCGCCGTTGCCACGTGGCTGACATCGGCGGACCACAAGCATGTCGGTCGCCTCTTCATCGGATCGGGCCTCGTCGGTCTCCTCGGTGGACTCGTGCTCGCGGTTCTCGTCGCCGTGGAACGAATCGATGCCGAGGGCTTCCAACTTCTCGACGAAAGCACGGCGTCCCAGGTGCTGGCCGCCGCTCGTCTCCTCCTCACGTTCGGCGCAGTCGTTCCGCTCGTGCTCGGCATGGTCGTCGCCATCGTCCCGCTCCAACTCGGGGCGCGCTCGATCTCCTTCCCGCGACTCGCCGCCACTGGTTTTTGGTTCTGGCTCACCGGTCTCGGACTCGCCGTGGCCTCGATCATCGGTAACGGTGGACCCGGTGGTGGAGAAGCCGAGATGGTCGACCTCTATCTCGCTGCGCTGGTGGTTCTCGCTCTTGGTGGCCTGATGGTGGCTGGTTCCGTGGCGACCACGGCCCTCACTTCGCGGGCACCCGGTATGGGCCTGCTGCGTGCACCGCTCTTCGCGTGGTCGTCGTTCGTCGGCTCGGTCGCCCTCTTGCTGAGCCTGCCGGTCTTCATCGGCACCAACGTCTATCTCTACGTCGACCACCGTTATGCCCGCGCCGGCTTCGGCGGCAACATGGGCGTGAACCACTGGATCGGTTGGTCGCTCTCGCAACCGTTCACCTACGTGCTCGCCATCCCGCTGCTCGGATTCGTTCTCGACGCGATTCCGGTGATGAATCGCTCGCGTCTTCCCCAGCGCGCCGCCGCCAACGTGGCGGTCGGTCTACTGGCCGCCACCACGCAGTCGGCGGTCACGCTTCCTTGGGAAGGCGACGGCTTCTTCTCGGGTCTCGGCACGAAGATCGCCGATCTGCTTCCGTTCGCGCTGCTGAACCTCGTGCCGCTGCTCGGTCTACTCGGCGTGCTCGGTGGAGTGGCCCTCACGTTGAAGAGCGCCAAGCCGCGCGTCGCCTCGCCACTCGTGTTCGCCGTGCTCGGTCTGCTGACGATCCTTCTTGGTGCCGCGTCGAACGTCGTCTACGCGGTCCAGGACGCCGGACTCGCCGGAACCATCTTCGAAGCCGGCTCGTACGTCGCCGTCACCTTCGGAACGGTCACGTTGGCCTTCGGCGCCATTGCGTACTGGGGCCCGAAGGTCTGGGGCCGTCGAGTGCCCGACAAAGCGGCTCTTCCGCTCGCGTTGCTCGCCTTCGTGGCCACGGCCCTCGGCTCGCTGCCGTACATGGTGGCCGGTTTCGCCGATCAGCCCGCTGGTGTGCTCGACGGTTTTTCGTACGGCGGCCCGCAAGAACTCTGGAACGCGCTCACTGCGATCGGATTCGTGCTGATGCTCCTCGTGAGCCTCGCGTTCATCGGTCTGATCGCCAAGTCATTCACCGGTGGTGAGGTCGCCGGTGACGACCCGTGGGACGGCACCACGCTCGAATGGGCCACGTCGTCCCCGCCCCCGGCCGACAACTTCTCCGAGGTGATCGTGGTCGGCTCGGAGTATCCGCTCGCAGACATGAAGAACTCGTCAGGGAAGGTCGGCTGATGCTCGCATTGCCCCCCGCTCCGCAGCAGGCGCCCAAGCGTCAGCTCTTCGTCGGCACCGCGCTCGCGTCGGCCGCCGGCACCATGCTCCTCGGCGGAATGCTCGCCGTCTGGCTGCAGTTCCGCGCCGACGCTCCGTATCGCGAGTCGGCGCGTCGCGGTCTGATCAAGGACTGGATGCCCGAGAAGATCGTGGTTCCCGAAGTCGCCGCCAACATGATGCTGATCGCCTTCTTCGTGGTCTGCATCATGGCCCAGTGGGCGGTGTGGTCGGCCAAGCGTGGCGACCGTACGCACACCGCGATGGCTCTCGGCATGTCGGCCCTGATCGGACTCGCGGCTCTCAACTCGCAGGTCTTCATCTGGACCCAAATGGGAGTGGTCGCCCGCGACGGTGCATTCCACTCGATGTTCTACGCCGTGACCGGAGCCTTCATGGTCCTCTTGGTGGCCGGACTCGTCTACACCGCGGTGGCGGCGTTCCGATACCTCGGACGCGGCACTTCCGATGTGCAGATCGTCTCGGCACATGCCCTTTATTGGTACTTCCTCACCGCAGCGTTCTCGGCTCTGTGGTTCGTGGTCTACGTGCAGAAGTGACGAGGCGAATCCGATGATCACCACCAGCTCGAAACTCTTCTACGGACTCGGCGCCGGCGCACTCGTTGCATCGATCGTCTGGTTCATCGCCAACGACGGCGGATCGATCGGATCGGTCGCTCTGCTGTTCGCAGCGTTGTCGCTTGTCTTCCTGGGCGCCATCGCCTCGTTCACCCGCGACGGTCACGTGCTCTCCACCGACACCGCTTCGCATGCTTCGTCGGGCGCCGCCCAACGTGGAGTGAGCAACAGCATCTGGCCGCTCGGCACCGCGATCGCCATGGGTTTCGTGGTGGTCGGACTCATCAGTTCGCCCGGCATCTTCAAGGTCGGTATCGGACTCCTCATCGCCATGCTCGGCGAGTGGATGATCCAGAACTGGAGTGAGCGCGGATCGAGTGATGCCGCGTACAACGCCAAGATCCGCAACTACGTCGTGCACCCGCTCGAACTGCCGGTGGGTGGCGCGCTGTTGCTCGCCGTCATCGTGTTGTCGTTCTCGCGCATCATGCTGTCGCTCTCGCATCAGGCCGGACCGTTGGTGTTCGCCGTCGCCGGTGCCGTGATCCTCGCCTTCGGAACCCTCGTCGGCTTCCGTCGCTCGGCCAGCCCGCGCGTGATCGGCGCGATCTGTGGCGTGGCCCTCACCGCCCTCGCCGGCGTCGGAGTCGCCACTGCACTCGATGGCGAGCGTGCCGAACTCACCAAGGCCGCCGAAGAAGATCACTTCGCGCACCGTCCGTGCGGCGAAGAAGAGGAAGAAGCCGACGAAGATGCGTCACGTTCGGTGTCGGCCAAGAGCAGTGTGCAGGCCACGGTCATCCTCGAGGACGGCGTTCTCTATGCCGAAGTCGACGGCTTCGAAGGTGCTCAGCAGTCGATCACGTTGCAGCGCTCCAACCCGAGCACGATCCTCTTCATCAACCGTGATGCCGAACCTCACCGCATGGTCGTGAAGTACGGCAAGGTCGTGGAAGATCTGGGTGGTGGAGTCGAGCGGGAGACCGAACTCGAAGCGTGCACATCCAAGGTCGAAGAGGACGGACAGCAAGCCGTCACTCTCACCGTGCCGAAGCCTTCGTACGCCAGTGAAGAACCCTTCGAGATCACGGTTCCCGGTGTGGAAGGAACCAAGATCGACCTGGTGGTGCCGTGAGTCACCGCCACTCCTCTGGAGCCGATCGAGCCGAGATGCCTACTTTTCATTCAGACGACGAACGAGACGGAGTACCGATGAACAAGTCGCCGCGCCGCCGCATCATGGCTGCAGTTGGCCTCCTGGCCGGGTTGGCGTTCCTTGCCGGTTGCGCGAAAGACGCTCCGCAGGACACCTGGCAGCCCGCCGGTCCCAACGCCGAGCAGATCGACAATCTGCAGCAGCCGGTGTTCCTCGTGGCCGGCATCGTCGGTGTGATCGTGTTCGTCGCGGTGGCCTTCGCGGTGATCCGCTTCCGCGATCGTGGCCAGGCGATCCCCGAGCAGACCCACGGCAAGCCGGCCCTCGAAGTCACGCTCACCATCATCCCGGTGCTCATCCTCATCGGCGTGGCCATTCCGACCGCCGGCACGATCTTCGATCTCGCCAAGACCGATGACACCGAGATGGTCATCAACGTCACGGGTCAGCAGTGGTGGTGGGAGTACGACTACCCGTCCACCGGCTCCAACGCCGAGGCGTACGGGGTGGCCGAGCCGATCGTGACTTCCGGTCAATTGGTGATTCCCGAGAACACGAAGGTCCTGCTTCGCGTCACCAGCCGTGACGTCATCCACTCGTACTGGATCCCCAAGTTGAACGGCAAGAAGGACGGCGTTCCGGGTCGCGTGCATCTGCTCCGACTCGAAGGTTCCAAGCCCGGCATCTACGCCGGTCAGTGCACCGAGTTCTGCGGTCTGTCGCATGCCTACATGCGCATGGAGACCGTCGTGCTCACCCGAGCCGATTTCGATGCCTGGGTGGCGAACCAGTTGAAGTCGTACGAATCGCCGGCCGAGGGCACCTTGGCGGCCGAAGGCGAATCGCTGTTCATTCAGCAGTGCAGCCGTTGCCACCAGGTGAACGGTCTGACCAATGCCGATGGGGCACCGATCATTGCCGCCCCCGAGCAGTACGTGGTTTCCGGCGCGGCACCCAACCTCACGCACCTCATGACCCGCAACACCTTCGCCGGCGCAGCATGGGATCTTCTGACCGAGGAATGCCGTGACGACGTGTGGAACGCGACCGCCGAAGACTTCGGTGGCAAGTATCTCGCCGGCGTGTCGGCGGAGTGCCTCAATCAGAAGGACCTGCGCGAGTGGTTGCGCAATGCTCCCGAGAAGAAGCCCATGTACGCCGACCCCACGAAGTTGCAGGAGACCAACGGCAAGTACCGCGGTATGCCCGCACTCGGACTCACCGAAGACCAGATCGACGCACTGGTCGCCTACCTACTCGAGCGTAAGTAAGAGGAGATCACCCAGATGGCCATCATCGAACGTCCCTCGACCGAAATCGCCGTTGCCGGCGGCGCACCCTCCGGTGTGAAGCCCAGCGAGGCCCTCGGCGTGTTCAAGCGCCCCGCTGCTTCCACGTCATGGAAGGACTGGTTGGTCACGGTCGACCACAAGAAGCTCGGCATCATGTACGGAGTCGCGGCCTTCTTCTTCTTCATCGTCGGTGGAGTCGAAGCGCTTCTCATCCGTCTCCAATTGGCCGGACCCGAGGGCAAGATCCTCAGCGCCGATCAGTACAACCAGATGTTCACCATGCACGCCACCACCATGGTGTTCCTCTTCGTGATGCCGATGGTGTCGGCTTTCGCCAACTACTTCGTTCCGCTCCAGATCGGTGCCCGCGACGTCGCCTTCCCGCGAATCAACGCCTTCGGATTCTGGTGCTGGCTGTTCGGCGGTTTGTTCCTGAACTCGGCGTGGTTCCTCGGCGGCGCCGCCGACGGTGGCTGGTTCATGTACGCCCCGAACTCGTCGACGTTGTTCTCGCCTTCGCACGGCATCGATTTCTGGGTGTTGGGTCTGCAGATCACCGGTATCGCATCGCTGACCGGTGCCATCAACCTGATCGTGACCGTGCTCAACATGCGTGCCCCCGGCATGAAGCTCATGCGCATGCCGATCTTCACCTGGATGACGCTGGTGGTGCAGTTCCTGCTCCTGTTCGCCATGCCGGTCATCACCGTGGCGCTCTTCTTGCTCTCGTTCCAGCGTTCGTTCGACGCGACGTTCTTCGATGTGGCCGCCGGAGCCGACCCGCTGCTCTGGCAGCACTTGTTCTGGATCTTCGGCCACCCCGAGGTGTACATCTTGATCCTGCCGTCGTTCGGCATCGTCTCGGAGATCATCCCGGTGTTCTCCAAGAAGCCTTTGTTCGGTTACCCGATCGTGGCCATGTCGGGTGCGGCGATCGGATTCGTCGGCTGGGGAGTGTGGGCGCACCACATGTTCGCCTCCGGTCTCGGACCGGTGTCGGTGGCGGTCTTCTCGATGGCCACCATGGCCATCGCGGTCCCCACCGGCGTCAAGATCGTCAACTGGATCATGACCATGTGGGGCGGCAAGCTCAGCTTCACGGTTCCGATGCTCTTCGCCATCGGTCTCGTGGTTCAGTTCACCATCGGTGGTCTCTCGGGTGTGACGCACTCGGTCGCACCGAGCGACACTCAGCAGACCGACACCTACTACATCGTGGCTCACTTCCACTACGTGTTGTTCGGCGGGGCGATCTTCGGACTCTTCGCCGGCTTCTACTACTGGTGGCCCAAGATCTTCCGTAAGCAGTTGAGCGAGAGCATCGGCAAGTGGAACTTCTGGCTGATGGTCATCGGTATGAACATGACCTTCGGTCCGATGCACATCCTCGGTTTGCAGGGCCAGCCCCGTCGTATGCAGGTCTGGACCGAAGCCCGCGCCGGTGAGGGATTCTTCAACATCGGCTTCTGGAACCGCATCGCGTCGCTCGGCTCGTTCATCCTGGCCGTCGGTGTCCTGCTGTTCATCATCAACGTCGTGTACACGCACAAGTCGAAGAAGGTGGCCATCGCCCCGCTCGACCCGTGGGACGCGCGTTCACTCGAGTGGATGACCGCCAACCCGCCGGTCGAGCACAACTTCGACTCCATCCCGACCGTCAATAACCTCGACGAGTTCTTCCACCGGAAGTACGCCGAGGATCCGAACACCCACGAGGTGCGTCAGGTGGCGACGGCCGAAGAAGTGCTGGCCGAACTCAACGCCCACCCCGACGAGCACATCCACATGCCGTCGCGGTCGTACTGGCCGATCCTCGTGTCGCTGTCGTTGCCGATCATTTGCTACGGACTCATCTACAACCGTCTGTTGATGGGTGTGGGCGCGGCCTTCCTGCTGCTCACGATGTTCGGCTGGGCGATGGAGCCCTCCACGGCTCCCGATGACGATTTCGATCCGCCGGCACCCGGTGAAGGTGGCGGTCACACGAAGGAGCTGGCTCCCCTTGGCTGACACCGCTCTCGCCCACGGCGCCGATCACGGCGCACACCACACCACGACGGGCTTGTCGAACAACAAGCTCGGCATGTGGATCTTCCTCGGATCCGAGTGCCTTCTGTTCGGTGGTCTCATCTCCACGTACATGCTCTACAAGGGACGCGTTTCGACCGGGCCCCAGCCCGATCAGATCTACGACATCCCGTTCACGTCGGTGAGCTCGTTCGTGCTGCTCATGAGTTCGCTCACCATGGTGCTCGCCGTGTCGTCGGCCCATCGTCGCGACGATCGCAACACCAACCTGTGGCTCACGGTGACGGCGCTCCTCGGCGCGACCTTCGTGGGTGGTCAGGTGTACGAGTTCACGGCCTTCTACCGCGAGGGATTGGGCTTCACGACGAGCCTGTTCGGCTCGAGCTTCTACACCCTCACCGGCTTCCACGGAGTCCACGTGACCGTCGGAATCATCATGTTGATGGCTCTCGTCGGCATGGTGCGTCGCAATCGCATCCCCGGCAGCAAGGCCGAGACGGTCGAACTGATCGGCTTGTACTGGCACTTCGTCGACATCGTGTGGATCGTGATCTTCACCCTCGTCTACCTGATCCCCTCCTGAGGCCTAAGGACCGAACATGAGCACCGCTACCGAGCACGCGAGCCATACCGATCACGCGCATGAGGAGTCGCACGGCGCCTCCGACAAGCAGTACGTCGTCATCGCCCTCATCCTCGCGGCCCTGACCGCGATCGAGGTCTCCACGTATTACGTCGATTTCGGCCCGCTCTTCATGCCCACGCTGTTCGTGCTCATGGCCGTGAAGTTCGTGATCGTCGTCTCGTACTTCATGCACCTGAAGTTCGACAACAAGCTCTTCAGTTACCTCTTCTATACCGGCCTGATCCTCGCCATCGCCGTGTATTGCGGCGCCTTGGCGACGTTCAAGTTCTTCCTGCAGAAGGGCTGATCATGTTGGCGGCCGATCTGGCCGAACCGTGGCGCTTCCAGGTCCACATCGAGGTCTGGCTGCTCGTGGCCTTCCTCGTGGCGTCGTACGTCTACATGGTGCGCGTGCTGGGTCCGCGAGCGGTGGGTCCCGGAGGAGTCGTGGTGACCTGGCGTCAGAAGCTGGCCTTCGTGGCCGGAATCGCCGTGTTGTGGTTTGCATCGGATTGGCCGGTGCACGACATCGCCGAGGAGTACCTCTATTCGGTGCACATGTTCCAGCACATGGCGCTCACGTACTTCATGCCGCCGCTCGTCGTGCTGGCCACACCCGAGTGGTTCGCCCGCACGTTGGTGGGTGACGGTGGTTTCTACCGGTTCATGAAGTTCATGGCTCATCCGGTGCGGGCCGCCTTCTTGTTCAACGTCGCGGTGATGGTGAGTCACGTGCCGGGTGTGGTGAATGCTTCGGTCTCCAATGGCCCGCTCCACTACGGCATCCACGTGTTCCTGGTGTCGAGCGCGATCCTGATGTGGCTGCCGGTGTGCGGACCGTTCAAGGAGTTCCACATCGGATACATGGGTCAGATGATCTATCTGTTCATGAACAGCGTGGTGGCCACCGTTCCGGCGGGCTGGCTCACCTTCGCCGAGGGCGTGGTGTACAAGCACTACAACATCCCGTGGCGAGTGTGGGGCATCTCGGTCACCGACGACCAGCAGATCGCCGGCGCGATCATGAAGATCGGTGGCGCCGCGTTCCTGTGGGCGATCATCATCGTCCTGTTCGTCAACAAGTTCGTGAAGACGTTCCGGACCGAGAACGAAGGCGCCTATGTGCGCAAGCCCCTCACCATGGCCGATGTCGAGAAGGCCTTCGAGGAGAGCGAACCCATTCGCGAGTCCGAGCGTCGGTAAGAACGTGCGGACACTGTCGCTGGCCGCCGGGGTGATGACCGACATCGGTCCGGCGAAGATGGTCGAAGTGTGTACGCGGGCGGGCTGGCCGGCCTGCGGCATCTGGTACGACCACTCCACCTGGGACGCCGCGACCACTCGTGAAGTCCGGCGGCGGTTGGACGACTCGGGCTTGTCGGTACTCGACGTGGAGCCGATTCTCCCGCGCGACGGTCACGACGATCACGGTGAGGCGTTGATCGACGTCGCCGCCGAACTCGGTGCGAAGTTCGTGCTCTTCGCGTCCCGATTGTCGGAACTCGATCATTCGGTCGAGCGCTATCGCCAACTGTGCGCGCATGCGCATTCGTCCGGCGTCACCATCGCCTGTGAATTCCTTCCGCTCTTCCCGGTGAAGAACTTGTCGCTCGCGACGCAGATCGTCGAACGATCGGGAGCGGAGAACTCGGGTGTCCTCATCGACAACCTGCATCTCGCCCGCTCCGGATCCACGGTGGCCGAGGTGCGTGCCCTCGATCCGGCACTCTTTCCGTACGTGCAGATCGCCGATGCCCCGGCGAGCGCTCCGGCCACGATGGCCGATCTCGGTTGGGAGGCGATGAACGGTCGCACGTGCCCGGGGGAGGGCGAGTTGCCGATCGCCGAACTGTTGTCGGCCGTACCCGACGTACCGATCTCGTTCGAGATTCGTTCGGCGAAGTTGATCGAGGACTTCCCCGATCCGTTCGAACGCGCCGCTCACGTGTGGGCGCGTTGTCGCTCGCTGGCCTGAGTCACTCCCAGCGGAAAGTCGCTGCGGCCACGAGCGGCATGGCCACGGCCCAGGCGGCCAGAACGATCCACGACGTGCTCGGTTGGGTGGCCGCACCCGAACCGATCAGCGCGTCGCGCAGCACGTCGGCCAACGCACCCGACGGCAGATACTTGGCCACCGATTCCATGGGTCCGGGCAGGTTCTCGAACGGAATCACCATGCCACCGAGCAACAGGAGTGCGATGTAGAGGCCGTTCTGGGCGGCGAGGTTGATCTCGGCGCGCAGACGACCGGCGATGAACAGGCCAAGTCCACCGAACGCCGCCGTGCCGAGACCCACGGCACCAAGAGCCAGCAACCAACGCGTGTCGTCGGCTCGCCAGTCGAGGAGAAGCGCGATCGGAACGAGCAGCGCGACTTGGACGATCTCCACGACGAGGACGGTGATGATCTTGGCGGCCAACCATCGGGGACGACCGAGTGGCGTGACGCCGAGGCGCTTCAGGACCTTGTAACTGCGTTCGAAGCCGGTGGCGATTCCGAGGCTGACCATGGCCGAACTCATGATGGCGAGGGCGATCACCCCTGGTGTGAGGAAGTCCATGTGATCGTCGAGACTGCTCGGCAACACATCGGTGAGTCCGAAGAACACGAGGATCATCACCGGGATCACGATGGTGAGCAGGAGTTGCTCGCCATTGCGCGCGAGGATGCGCACTTCGGCCCCGAGCTGGGAACGGAAGGGACCGCTCATCTTTGATCTCCGGTGAGTTTCTTGAACACGTCCTCGAGGCTGGCCAGACCGGCACGCAGTTCGATCACGTCGATCCCGTGTTCGCTCAGCCATACCGCGAGCGCGGCGACGAGACCTTGGGGCGCGTCCTCGATCGTGTAGTGACCGGGTTCGACCTCCACGAGCCAGTCGGCGATGTTGGCCGGTAGGTCCTCGAGGCGGAGAGGCTTCGCGGTGCGCAACCGAACAGCCTGGCGGGCCTTGCGCACGTCGTCGAGCGATCCCTCCACGAGCACACGACCGCGATCGAAGATCACGACGCGGTCGGAGACCTTCTCGGCTTCGTCGAGTTCGTGCGTGGCGAGCACCACGCCGCAACCGCGATCGGTGAGCGAGCGGATGATGGCGCGGATCGTGTCGCGCCCATTCACATCGACGCCGCTCGTCGGTTCGTCGAGGAACACCACGTCGGGTCGGCCGACGAGCGCCAGGGCCAACGAGAGTCGTTGCTTCTCACCACCCGAGAGCCGCCGCCACGGTGTGCGCTGACGATCGGTGAGACCGACCATCTCGATGAGTTCCCGGGGATCGGATGACTGGGCTTCGGCCCGGTGGTACAGACCGCAGAACTGGCGAA
>Ga0255081_1000047_pt1 | contig 26812 bp, 25 predicted proteins | sample Colum_Colum_RepA_FD_188456 | JGI IMG/M metagenome (GOLD analysis project Ga0255081, IMG submission 188456) | Freshwater microbial communities from Columbia River, Oregon, United States - Colum_Colum_RepA_8h | ecosystem: Environmental > Aquatic > Freshwater > River | place: USA: Oregon... | reverse complement strand
ACACCGGCATGACGCAGTGCGATGCGCCACGCAAGCGACGTCTCGGTGGACGTTTCGAGGGTGGTGTGGGAGTCGGTCATACGGCGGCCACGGCGCACTGCGACGCTAACACGGTGCGTCCGCGGTCACGGGGGAGGGGCAGACTTGGGTCATGACCGATGATCCGATCGTCCTCGAATGGCCGCGCCCCGGCGTGGCGCTCCTACGGCTGAATCGCCCCGACCGTTTGAACGCCATGACCTCCGAACTCGTGAGTTCGCTCCACCGTCATCTCGACGAGTTGTCGGTCGACGAACGTTGTCGGGTCGTGATCCTCACGGGAGCCGGGCGCGGTTTCTGTGCTGGTCTCGATCTGGGCGGCTACGGACTCGCGCCGCATTCGGAGAACATCGGGGCCACGCAGCGCGGCTTCGCGACGCAGAAGCACATCGCGAGTCTCATCGGCCACATGCGATCGATTCCGCAGCCCATCATCGCCGCGGTCAACGGGGCCGCGGCCGGCGGCGGACTCGCGCTCGTACTCGCCAGCGATGTGCGATTGGGAGCGGTCTCGTCGAAGTTCAACGTCGCCTTCGTCCGGATCGGTTTCTCGGCCTGTGACATCGGTACGTCGTGGTTGTTGCCGCGCATCGTCGGTGTGGCGCGAGCCCAAGAACTCATGCTCACCGGAAGAGTGTTCGACTCCGCCGAGGCGTACCGCATCGGACTTCTCGTCGATGTGGTGGAGGACGCCGATCTTCTGACGGTGGCCTACGCCAAAGCCGAAGAGATCATGCGCAACACACCGTTCGGTATCGCACTCACCAAGGAGGCCATGTGGTCGGCCCTGGAGATCCCGGGCATGCAGGCGGCCATCGATCTCGAGAATCGGCAGCAGATCATGTCGAGCCACACCGAAGACGCGCGTGAATCGATGCGCGCGTTCTTGGAGAAGCGTTCGCCGGTCTACCGCAACCAGTGATCAGACCCGCACGCTGACGGGGGCCTCGCCACCGTGCAACGGGTGATGGCAGGCGACGAAGTGCCCGGGTTCGACCTCACGCATCGTGGGTTCCTCGGAGCGGCAGCGATCGCTGGCACTCGGGCAACGCGGATTGAACCGACAACCCGTCGGTGGATTGACCGGTGAAGGGGGTTCACCTTCCACGTCGATCTTGGCGACCTCGACGTGGGGATCCGGCACCGGAATGGAGTCGAGGAGGACCTTGGTGTACGGGTGAGCGGGCCGGGCGTAGAGGTCGTCGCTCGGGCCGATCTCGCAGAACTTGCCCAGGTACATCACGGCTACCCGGTCGCTGATGTTCTTCACGACGGCGAGGTCGTGGGCGATGAAGATCAGGGTCAGTCCGCGCGCCTTCTTCAGGTCCTCCAACAGATTGATGACCTGGGCCTGCACGCTCACGTCGAGAGCCGAGACCGGTTCGTCACAGATGATCATCCGCGGATCGAGAACGAGTGAGCGGGCGATGCTGATGCGCTGACACTGGCCCCCGGAGAACTGGTGGGGGAGGCTCTCGGCCGCCCGACGGGGATCGATGCCGACTTCTTCGAGAACCTTGTCGACGATCGCCCCGCGTTCTTCCTTGGTGCCCCGCTTCCAGATCGTGAGCGGTTCCATGACGATGTCGCGAACCTTGCGACGCGGGTTCAACGAGGAGATCGGATCCTGGAAGATCATCTGCACGTCGGTGCGGACTTCACGCATGTCCTCTTTTTCGAGGGTGGTGAGTTCGCGCGAATCGAATGTGACGCTTCCCGAAGTGGGCTGCGGAAGCTGCATGATCGCCCGGCCAGTGGTGCTCTTGCCACACCCGGATTCGCCCACGATGCCGAGAGTTTCCCCGGGTAGTACGTCGAAGGAGATGCCCGACACGGCGTTGACCTTGAGGCCCGTTCGGCCGATTCGGAACTCGACCACGAGATCCTCGACACGAAGGAGAGCTTGATCCGCCGGACGGAGATGGGCTTTGCCGGTGCCGGCCATCAGTTGCCTCCTCCGGTAGTTGCGCCACGTCGCTCGATTTCGACCTTGCGTTCGAGGTATTCGGGCGATCCGACCGGAAAGTGACACGCGAAGGTGTGATCGGGCGTCTCGGCGGTCGTGAGCGGTGGTTCTTCGCTCCGGCAGAGGTCGCGGGCATACGCGCAACGCGGCGCGAAGCGGCAACCAGTGGGGGGATTCACGAGGTCGGGCGGCCGTCCCGGGATCATGGCCAGACGCGAGTGGCTCGGTTGCGTCAGGCGCGGGATGCTCTGCAAGAGAGCCTCGGTGTACGGCATCTTCACGTTGTCGAACAACACCTTGGTGGGGGCCCGCTCGACGACCTTGCCGCCGTACATCACGGCGATCTCGTCGGTGTATCCGGCCACGACTCCGAGGTTGTGGGTCACGAGGAGCATCGACATGTTGCGATCGTGGATCTGCTCGCTCAGCAACTCGAGGATCTGGGCCTGCACCGTCACGTCGAGGGCGGTGGTCGGCTCGTCGGCGAACAGCATGTTGGGGCCGCACGCCATGGCGATGGCGATCATGACTCGTTGGCGCATGCCGCCCGAGAGTTCATGCGGATACTGGTTGAGTCGGCGACTCGGTTCGGGGATACGAACGTCACGGAAGATCTTCTCGGCGACTTCGGTGGCTTCGGCGGCGTTCATCCCGAGGTGGAGGCGCAGGGACTCGGTGACCTGCTTGCCCACCTTCATGACCGGATTCAGCGAGGTCATCGGATCCTGGAAGACCATGGCCATCTCCCGGCCCCAGACGCTGCGCATCTCCTTGGGGGTTCGGTTTCCGATCTCTTCGCCGCGATAACGGACGGAACCTTCGCGGATCACACCGTTCCGGGGAAGGAGGCCCATGATCGATCGCGACAAGACGGTCTTTCCGGAACCCGACTCGCCCACGACTCCGAGTGATTGCCCACGACGGATCTGGATCGTCACGCCATCGACGGCTCGGGCGATTCCGCGCGGAGTGCGGAAGTGGGTCTTGAGGCCGACGGTTTCGATGAAGGGTTCGGATTCCGATGCCACGGCGGACGTGGTGTTCACAGCGTCATCTCCTTCACGTCGAAGAAGGTGCGCAGACGATCACCGGCGAAGTTGAGGGACAACACCGTCAGGAACAGCATCAGGATCGGGAAGAACGAGATCCAAGGTGCCTTCTCGAGAGTCTTGGACGCATCGGAGCCGAGCTGGATGAGCCCGCCCCACGTGATGCCCTTCTCGACTGACAGTCCGAGGAAGGCGAGACCGCCTTCGGCCACGACGGCCACGGCCATGCCGAGCAGAGCCAGCGACGACATGGGGATGGCGACGTTGGGGAGGATCTCTTTCACGATGATGTGTCGATCCTTGGCGCCGATCTGTCGGGCGGCGAGCACGAACTCGCGCTCGGAGTACTGCAGTGTGGCCGCCCGGGCGAGGCGTCCGACCGGAGCGATGCTCAGGAGACCGAGCACCAGCGACACCGTGAGCAGACTGCGTTCGATCAACGACGTCAGAAGGATGGCGAGAACGAGCGACGGGAACGACAACAGAACCACGAAGACGAAAGAACTGACGCGATCGATCCAGCCGCGGAAGTAGCCCGACATGACGCCGATGGTTCCGCCGACGAGGAAGCCGGCGGTGATGGCCGAGAAGCCGACGGTCAGCGAGATACGCGCGCCGTACAGAGTTCGGGCGAAGACATCACGGGCGTCCTTGTCCGTGCCGAACCAATGCTTCCATGACGGCGAATACGGCGGCCGACCCTGGGAGGAGTCGAGGAAGTTGGCAGTCGGGCTCTTCAGTGGAAGCAGCGGCGTGAAGAGGGCGATGAAGACCATCGCGGCGAGCCAGCCGATGCACAGCCAGAAGCCGAAGCCCAGCTTCTTGCGTGCGACCGCGGTCTCGGCACCGGCGCTGGAGTTCACGGCGCTCATCGTCGCACCCGCGGATCGATCAGGGTATAGGCGAAGTCGACGAGCAAGTTGATGATGACGAACGATGACGCAACGATCATCACGATGGCGAGTACGACCGGGAAGTCGTTACGCAACACCGACTCCACCAGCGTCGAGCCGATTCCCGGGATGCGGAACACGGTCTCGGAAACGATCGATCCACCGATGAGGGCGCCAGTGTTGAGGCCGACGACCGTGATGAAGGAGAACAGCGACGGCCGGAGCGCGTGGACGAGGAGGATTCGGGTCCGGGACAGACCCTTGGTCCGGGCCAGGAGGATGAAATCCTGTTGCAGCGTGGTGATGATGTCGGTGCGTAGGAGTCGTTGATACACGGCGGCGACGGGAAGACCGATCGTCAGCGCTGGGAGGATCATCTGGAAGAGGCGGCTCGAGAGCGGATCGTCGGCCACGAAGGTCAAGGGCATCCAGCCCAACTTGATGCTGAAGAAGAACTTCAAGATCACGGCCAGCGCGAAGTTCGGCATCGCGACCAGGAAGAAGGCGTTGAGGGTCGAGATTCGGTCGGAGATCTTGCCCGCTCGTGACGCGGTGATGAGGGCCCAGGGGATCGACACGAGGATGGCGAAGAGTTGGGCCATGGCCACGAGGGTCACCGTTCGCGGCAGACGCTCACTGATGACCCCCGACACCGGCGGTTGGCCGGTCGAACTGAACGTGACACCGAAATCACCGCGCACGAAGTCGGACAGCCAGATGGCGTAACGAACCGGAAGCGGACGATCGAGGCTGAACTCACTCTTGGCCAACTCGATCATCTTGATGCTGTCGGGGTTGTTCACATCGCCCGCAACCGGACCGAGGATGTTGAACAAAGGGTCGCCCAGGACATTCAACGCCCCGAAGGTGAGCATGCTCACGGCAAGGAGGAGAAGAATGGCCAAGGCGACCCTTTGGACGTAGTACCTCATCTAGGTGTTTTCGGATTCCGTTTTCCGAGGCTCGCGGTTCAGCTCAGCCAGGTGGAGTGGAAGTACATCCGACCGTTGGTCGAGCACACGAGGGGGCTGCCTTCGGGGGCAATTCGGTCGCACTGACCGTGGACCTTGTCGGTGTGCACCACGGCCCACGAGGAGTGGGTCATGAAGATGTAGGCGTACGAGTCATGGATGTTCTGCACCAACTGCTGCAGGAGGCCGGTGCGCTCGTCGGGGTTCGCCGGATTGGCGATCTCCTTGATGAGGGCGTCGCGCTCTTCCGAGCAGTAACGCGGCCAGTTGAGGGAAATGCCACCGATGTTGCGGCACTCCAACCACACACGGTCGTCACCGGGGTTCTCGGCGCCGAACTGGCGCCAACCCACGACGTTGTAGAGACCGAGAGCGGCTTCCTGGATGTGGTCAGCCTGTGACTTCTCGTCGAAGGTGACGTTGAAGAGGCTGCTCCAGTTCTCGTTGTAGAAGTCGGCGATACGGGTGGCGAGAACCGACGGACCGGACCACTGGTACTCCATGTTGACCTTGCCGTCGGTGCACAGGGCCGAGCCGTCTTCGGCCACGGGGTTCTCACCGCAGTACTCGGCGACCAGAGCCGCGGCGCCCTCGGGGTCGTTGCCTTCCTGCGTGACGTCCGGGTTGTAGTACGGGCTGTCGGGGGTGAACATCTGGTTCGCCAACTGACCCTCGCCGCCATTGAACAGGTCGTAGTAACCCTGACGATCCGTGGCCAGGGCGAGAGCCTGACGAACGCGCACGTCGTCGAACGGTGCCTTGGCGGTGTTGATCATCAAGAAGTACTCCTCGCCGTCCTCGGAGATGTCGAGGGTCAAGGAGGTGTCTTCGCGGTAGGTCTCGAACTGGTTCGTGTCGGTCGTGTGGATGATGTCGAGGTCACCGTTCAGAAGCAGTTCGGTGCGGGTGTCGGCATCCGGCACGGGGTAGAACTCGATGGCGTCGAGGTACACGGGTCCGACGAGATCGGTGCCCCACCAGGCCTCGTTACGAACGAACTTGGTGACCGAGTCCTCGGTGCGACTGTCGAACTGGAAAGGTCCGGTACCGACCGGCTGCTGTTCGAGCGTCGGATCGGCCGCCAACGCGTCGAGCCAGGTCGGCGACGCGATGTAGCCCAACTGAGCGGTCAGGGCCGAGGGGAAGTACTGGCTCGGCTCGAGGGGCTTGAAGACCATGGTCAGATCGTCGATCTTGGCCACGGCATCGGTCTCGGGGTAGTACGGCCGGACGGCCAAGCCCACCAACGGGTCGTTGCGAGTGATCTCGAACTGCTTGATGACGGCATCGACCGTGAACGGAGTGCCGTCGTGGAAAGCGACACCCGCCCGGAGCTTCAACGTCCACTCGGTGAAATCAGTCGACGGGGTCATGGATTCGGCCAAGTAGGGAACCACGGTGCCATCGGTAGCGAAGGTGAACAACGGGTCGAAGACCGCTTGGGCCATGGTCAAACCGGACACGGCGAGAGCCGACGCCGTCGGGTTGAGGCCGTCGACATCTGCTTCGAGGCCGACGCGCAGAGTGCCGCCGACGACCGGTTCGCCCTCCTCCGAAGGAGCGGCCGAACCGCCAGTGGTGTCGGTCCCGTCGGATGTTGCGGGTTCGGTCGAACCATCGTCATCTCCGCCGCCTCCACAGGCGACGGTGAAGACCATGAGGCCGGCGAGCGTTGCGCTCAGGAGTCGTCCTGAACGGCGTCTACTTGATTTCACGTTTTCCCCCTTGTCGAACGGATCCGATGGATCCGTTGTGTCTTCCCCACGTAGCAGTCGGAATCAGGTGCCCCCGAGCCCCACCGACGTTCACACCGCAACTTAGTCGGTGTATCCGCCGGGTCAAGGAAGAGGGCGGATTTCGATCCGCCACTCAGGTGGATGGTGGACGACAATGTCCCATGGCCGAACCTCACCGAATTCGCGTGAAAGGGATCGAACGGCCATTGTCCGATCGGCTGTCGCCGGAGGGTGCATCCTTCGCCGAGGTCATGCGGCGGCACGGCGAGGCGGTCGTCGCCGGCCGGGCTCTCTATCGCGACCCCACCACCGGACTTTCGGTGTTCACCGCAGCCTTCCTCGCCGACCGGGGCTACTGCTGCGGTAGCGGGTGCCGTCATTGCCCCTACGAACCGACTGCAGGATGAGGTCGCGTCGGTCCTTGTCCACCGAGGACGTTCTCGGAGTCGGTCAACTAGGTTGAGGTCGTGGTCGAAACCCTGAAGAGAAAACTCGTGGTGTCGTCGACGCGACCGCCCGACCTCGACACGCGACCCACCAACGACACTCTCGGCTGGGACAAGGACTCGGCCAAGGGGGAGTTGGCCAAGGTCATCGGGGAGATGGCCTTCATCCAGCACCGCTTGCTGGCCGAGGCCAAGCAGAGTCTCTTGATCGTCCTGCAGGGTCGTGATGCATCCGGCAAGGACGGGCTGGTTCGCCACGTGATGACCGGCATGAACCCCGCCGGTGTCCGCGTGGTCAATTTCAAGGTCCCCGCCGGTGCCGAGCGGATGCACGACTATCTCTGGCGGGTGCACGCGGCGTGTCCGGCGCGCGGTGAGGTCGGCGTCTGGAATCGCAGTCACTACGAGGACATCCTCGTGCCGCGGGTGAAGAACCTGGTTCCCGAGGCGGTGTGGACCCGTCGGTATCGCCACGTGCGCGATTTCGAGCAGATGTTGGTCGACGAGGGAACGACGATCCTGAAGTTCTATTTGCACGTCTCCCACGAGGTTCAGCGACAGCGTCTGCAGAAGCGGGTCGACAATCCCGAGAGCGCGTGGAAGCACGATCCGAGCGATCTGACCGATCGGGAACTCTGGCCCAAGTATTCCGAGGCGTACACCGACGTCCTGACCCAGACTTCCCGTCCGTCGGCGCCGTGGTTCGTGGTGCCGGCCGACTTCAAGTGGGTGCGCGACCTCGCCGTGGCCAAGATCGTCCTCGAGACTCTGCGGGCCATGGACCCTCAGTTGCCCAAGCCCGACAAATCGATGAAGGGCATCGTCGTCGTCTGACATTTCGTTCAATTGCCACAACGTGACCGAGCGCATTCGGACGGGGCGGTGTCCGCCGTCTAAGTTCACGGACAGCGGCACAGAAGGAGAGCGGTCAGGTGACGGAGCAGCGGGAGATCATGACGTGGGAGATCTTCGGGGAAGCGTCGCGGGCGTTGGCCCAGATGGTCGCCGACGACGGGTACGAGCCCGACATGATCCTGTCGATCGCGCGCGGAGGACTGCTGATCGGTGGTGCACTCGGCTATTCGCTGGCCGTCAAGAACGTCTACACGATGAACGTCGAGTTCTACACGGGAGTCGACGAGCGACTCGAAGTACCGCGCATCCTGCCCCCGGCACCCGATTTCGTCGATCTTGCCGACGCTCGCATCCTCATCGCCGACGACGTGGCCGACACCGGTCACACTTTGCGCAGCGTCCAGAAGTTCTGCGAGGGCAAGGTCGGCGAGGTTCGTACCGCGGTGCTGTACGAGAAGCCCCACTCGGTGGTTCGTTCCGATTACACGTGGAAGCACACCACGTTGTGGATCAACTTCCCGTGGAGTGACAAGGACCCGGTCGTGTCGCGCGCCGGCGCGGTTCGCGACTTCTGATCGACCGGTTTCCTTACAGCCCGATGCTCGGGTCGATGAACTCATTGGTGTAGATGTCGGCGGCCGTCAGGCCCTCCGGTACGTCGAGTCCGGCGTCACGGAGTTGCTGGAGGACTTGGTTCACTCGTTCGAGATCGAAATTGTCGATCGTGTCGTCGTCGCCGTTGCCGACCAGCCCGAGTTCCCGCTGTACGCCGGTCGAGAAGTCGGCCACGCCTTGTTCGTACACCCAGAAGGTGTCGTATTTCTCGACGGCCTCGACGATGATCCGATTGGTGCGCGAGCCATCCTTCAGATACTCGATGGACGCTCGCTGCACGATCGGTACGAGCTTGGCCAGGCACGGCGCAAGTACTTCCTTGTCGGCGGCGCGGATGGCGAGTGGCTGAGCGTAGATCTGGAACCCGGCGTCGTGGAGGAGTTGATAACTCACCGGACGACCCCACTCGGTGAACGTCTTCTCGTAGAGATAAGGCTCGGCGGAAGCGAAACCCTGTTGGGCGATACGTCCGCCTTCGGCAATGAAGCGAGCCGGTGAGCCGTCGTACGAAGGGTCGAGCTGACTCTTCTGCAAAACGCCGGTCGCCACGAAGACGTCGAGGAACGATCCGGCCGAGAAGACGTTGATCGTGATGCCCTGGCGACCGAGATCGGCGATCGACTTCACATCGGGATACGTCTCGGGATCCCACATGAGCATCTGCGGGTTCTTCTCGAGCGTGCCCACCACGGCGAGGGTCGCGATGGTGTCGTGATTGAAGGCGGCCGAATCGGTGTTGACGAAGCCCAGTGTGATGTCGGAGTCGGTGGCCATGGCCTCGACCACGCGGGTTCCACCGATGGCCGGGCCGCCCGCCCGGATCTGCACGTCGACACCGGTGTCGGAGCCGTCGGAATCGATCAGGCTGCCGGTGACCCGCTTGGTGTCGACGTCGATCCGGTAGTCGTCACCCAAGAGTTGGTAGACGGTTCCGTGTTCGGCCTCGGGGAACCAGTCGGTCTGGATCACGACTTGGTCCGGGCAGATGCCAGTGAGGCTTCCGGTCGCGTTCGTGCCCGACGAGGGATCGGAATCGTCGCCGCCACAAGCAACGAGCGACACCAGGCCGAGCGCCAGCGTGGCGACAGTGGACGTGAAGCGATTCGAACGCAGCATCGTTCCATCATGCTCCCTTCTGGGAGATGAAACCAATCAGTTGGGCCGAGTGGATCGGTAACCTTTCGTCCGATCGAGAGATCGAAGAAGGAGTCACATGTCCGATCTCTCGTTGCGTGACGTTTCGCTGACCTTCCCGGACGGAACCGAGGCGATTTCGAGCGCGTCTCTCGCTGTCTCGCGGGGTGAGTTCGTGTCGATCGTGGGTCCGTCAGGTTGTGGTAAGTCGACCCTTCTGCGGATCGCTTCGGGTCTACTGACCCCGTCGAGTGGCTCGGTGACCGTCGATCATTCATCGGTGGGGTACGTCTTCCAGGATCCGACTCTTCTCCCGTGGCGGACGACTCGTCGCAACGTGGAGCTCTTGGCCGAGTTGCGGGGTGTCGACCCGACGATCAGGCATGAACGTGCGGATCGGATTCTCTCGACGGTCGGACTCCTGGAGTTCGCTGATCACCGACCGCGTACTTTGTCGGGTGGCATGAAGATGCGGGCTTCTCTGGCCCGAACCCTCATGCTCGAACCGGCGGTCTGCCTCTTCGACGAGCCCTTCGGAGCGCTCGACGAAATGACGCGCGAACGCTTGAACGGGGAATTGATCGAGATCTTCCTGGCGCAGAGGTTCGCCGGGGTCTTCGTGACCCACTCGATCAGTGAGGCCGTCTTCATGTCGTCCCGTGTGCACGTCATGTCGAGTCGGCCGGGTGTGTTGCTCGAACCGGTCGAAGTGCCCTTTTCCTATCCCAGGTCACCTGAACTTCGGTTCTCGCCCGAGTTCGCCGAAGTTTGTGGTCGGGTCGCCCGAACCCTGCGGGAGGCGACGTCATGACGACGAAGCCCCAGCAGTCTTGGTGGCTCCGGTTCGCGCGGGTCGTTCTGCCGCCGATGGTCGTCGGTGCCGCCATCATCGGGATCTGGTACTTGTTCTCGTACGTCGTTCTGGATTCCGATCGACGGTTCTTGCTGCGGGCGCCGCACGAAGTCGTGCGGAAGGGATTCCTCGATGGCGACAACTTCGGCGAGATCATGTCGGGCCTCGCTTCGAGTTGCCGAGTCGCTCTCGTGGGCCTCGTGATCGCCACGGCGATCGGACTCGCCCTCGGGGTGTTGATGAGCCTCTCCAAGGTGCTCGAACGGGCGATCTTCCCTTACGCGGTGGTCGTGCAGGCCATGCCGGTGCTGGCCATCGTTCCCTTGGTCGGATTCTGGTTCGGCTACGGCTTCTCGTCGCGGGTGTTCGTGTGTGTGCTGGTGGCGATATTCCCGATCGTCGTCAACACGCTGTTCGGCCTCTTGTCGGCCGATTTGGGTCTGCACGATCTCTTCACGCTGCACGAGGCGTCCCGCACCACACGCCTGCGGAAACTGATGTTCCCAGCGGCGTTGCCGGCCATATTCACCGGGCTTCGGATCTCGGCTGGTTTGTCGGTGATCGGCGCCATCGTCGGAGACTTCTTCTTCGGCCAGGGTGAGGCCGGGATCGGTCAACTGTTGAAGAAGTTCGCATCGCGTCTGCAGGGTGAGCAGTTGTTCGCGGCGGTGATCGTGTCGAGCGCACTCGGCGTCACGGTGTTCCTCGTGTTCGGGTGGCTCGCCCGAGCGGTAGTCGGTGAGTGGTCCGAGGAATCTCGCGGACGTTAGGGGTCAGTCCCGGTCCCAGATCCCGTTGATCTTGGCCACTCGGTGCAGTGCGAGAACGTCGTCGGTCATGATGCCGTCGACGCCGAGGTCGATGAGACGTTGCATCTCCACCGGATCGTCGATCGTCCAGACGTGCACTGACCGCCCGGATCGCTGGGCGCGAGCGACCGAGCGTTCGGTGACGACGGGAATCGCCGCCTGGCGAACGGGCACCTGGAAACAGCGAGGTTCGGTGGGCACGGAACCACCCAGCCAGCGCGTCACCTCGATCGGACTCGCGCTCGTGCACACCGCATCACCGAGACCAGCGCGGACTCGTGACAGACGTTTGTGGCTGAAGGAGCCGATGCAGACCCGGTCGAGGGCGTCGGTTCGCTTGAGCGTGGCCATGAGGGGTTCGACGCTCGCGTCGCTCTTGGCGTCGATGTTGAGCCGGGCGTCGGGGAACTCCTCGAGCAGGTCGACGAGCAACGGGATCGGCTCGACGCCTCCCACGCGTGCGGTGGCGACATCGGACCACTTCATGGAGTCGATGCGACCGGGGCGGCCGCAGGTGCGGTCCAGGTCCTCGTCATGGAACGCCACGAGTACGCCGTCGGTCGTGGCGTGTACGTCGGTTTCGAGGTACCGAAACCCGACTTCGTATGCGTGGCGAAAGGCGGCCAAGGTGTTCTCGGGCGCATGACCGGTGCCGCCACGATGGGCGAAAGCGATGAATCCACCCCGGTGATTCGGTTCGAGGTACGGGTGGGGGCGACGACCACTTTTCACGGGATCAGTATCGTCGGTTCCATGACATCTCCCGCGACTCCCGTCATGCCGATTCCACTCGCCGGTGAATCCTGGTCCGGATCGGGGGACGCGTTCGAGGTCCGGAACCCGTTCGACGGTTCGTTGATCGGTCTCGTGCCCCGCTGCACCGAGGCCGACGTCGATCGGGCCGTGGCCGCGGCCCGGCGAGCACTCGCCGATCCGCTGCCGCTCTGGAAACGCGCGGCGATCCTCGACGCGGCTGCGGTGGCCCTGGCCACGCGACGCGAGGAGTTCGCCCGAACGATCGCGAGTGAGGCCGCCAAGCCGATCCGCACGGCGCGCGTGGAAGTGGATCGGGCGGTGGGAACGTTCCAGTTCGCGGCCGCCGAAGCTCGCAAGTTGAGTGGTGAGGTGATTCCCCTCGATGCTCTCGCGGCCGGTGAGGGAAAGATCGGATTCACGATGCGGGTCCCGATCGGAGTCGTGGGCGCCATCGCGCCTTTCAACTTCCCGCTCAATCTGGTGGTGCACAAGGTGGGTCCAGCCATCGCGGCCGGATGTCCGGTGGTACTGAAGCCGGCCAGTCAGACGCCCTTCTCGTCGATCCTTCTGGCCAACGTGCTGATCGACGAATGCGGATTGCCCGCCGAGTGGTTGCACGTCGTCACGGGTGGCGGTTCGAGCGTGGGCAATGCCCTGGTCGATCATCCCGACATCGCGCTCATCACGTTCACCGGTTCGCCGGAAGTCGGTTGGGGCATCCGGGCCCGCGCCCCCAAGAAGCGGGTCGGGCTCGAACTCGGCAACAACGCGCCGGTGATCATCGAGCCCTCGGGTGACTGGCGGGGGGCGGCGGCCAAGATCCGTATCGCCGGGTTCAGTCATGCCGGTCAGTCGTGTATCTCGACCCAGCGGATCTTCGTGCACCGATCGATTGCCGAGGAATTCACCCGCGAATTGACCGAACAGGTGTCGACCCTCGTGGTGGGCGATCCACTCGACGATGCCACGGAAGTGTCGACCCTCATCTCGACGGCCGAGCGTGATCGGGTGCACGCGTGGATCGGTGAAGCCACCGCTGGTGGTGCCAAGGTTCTCGTCGGTGGTGGATTGGATTCCGACGGCGTGCTCCGGCCGACCGTGCTGGCCGATGCCACCCCCGACATGAAGGTGTGTGCGAAGGAAGTGTTCGGCCCGGTCGTGACGCTCACCGTGTACGACGACGTGGACGACGCCTTGCGCATGGCCAACGACAGTGACTTCGGTTTGCAGGCGGCGATCTTCACCGCCGACATCGCCACCGCCCTTCGTGCGGTACGGACGCTCGACTACGGGGGAGTGTTGGTGAACGAAGTACCTACGTGGCGCGCCGATCAGCAGCCCTACGGAGGTCTGCGCGACAGTGGCAACACGCGCGAGGGCCCGGCCTACTCGGTGCGGGAGATGACCGAGATCAGGATGGTCGTGCTCGGCGCCTAGATGGTGCGGCCGGCACCCTTCCAGTACTCGTCCTTCAGCAGGCGCTTGTAGAGCTTGCCGGTCGGGTGACGGGGCAATTCGGGACGGAAGTCGACCGACCGCGGGCACTTCACATCGGCGAGGTGCGAGCGACAGAAAGCGATGAGATCCTTCTCGAGCGCCTTGGCGGCGGCTTCGTCGGCCGGCATGGCCTTGGGTTGGACCACGGCCTTCACCTCTTCACCGAAGTCCTCATTCGGCACTCCGAACACCGCGACGTCGACGACCTCCGGATGGGTCACGAGGATGTTCTCGGCCTCCTGCGGATAGATGTTCACGCCACCGGAGATGATCATGTAGGCCTTGCGATCGGTGAGGTAGAGGAACCCGTCGTCGTCGAGATAACCGACGTCGCCGAGCGTGCTCCATCCTTTCGGGTGCCGCGAGCTCTTCGTCTTCTCTGGATCGTTGTGGTATTCGAACGTCGCGCCACCTTCGAAGAAGATCGTGCCGCTCTCGTAACGCGGGAGTTCCTGACCGTCGTCGCCGCAGATGTGAATCGTGCAGCTGATGGGCACGCCGACCGTTCCTTCGTGGGCCAGCCACATCTCGCTGTTGCAGTAGACGAACCCGTTGCCTTCGGTGCCGGCGTAGTACTCGTGGATGATCGGTCCGAACCACTCGATCATCTGCTTCTTGACCGGGATCGGGCAGGGTGCCGCGGCATGGATCACGGTCTGAAGTGATGACACGTCGTACTTGGTTCGCACCTCCGGATCGAGTTTGAGCATCCGGACGAACATCGTCGGCACCACCTGGCTGTGAGTGACGCGGTTCTTCTCGACGGCAGCCAAGTAGTCCTCGGCATCGAAGTGCTCCATCACGACGGCCGTGCAACCGACGCTCTGAGAAGCCATGGTGAAGCGCAGTGGTGCTGCGTGATACATCGGCGCCGGCGAGAGATACACGCTTTCGGGGGTGACACCGAACAGGAGTCCGAGGGTGGGCGCGACCGACGTGGCGGTGGTTTCGAGCGGTTGGGACACGAACTCGCGCGTCACACCCTTGGGTAGTCCGGTCGTGCCCGACGAGTAGAGCATGTCGGTGCCGGCGACGCGACCCGAGAGAGGTGCCGACGACTGTGCGGCTACTGCCGATTCGTAGGGCTCGTAGCCCGGGATGGTGCCGTCGAGCATCAGACGCAACTGCACCTTGGGGGTGTCGGCGACGATCTCGGCGGCTTGATCGGCCTTGTACTTCGAGGTGATGAACACCTTGGCGTTGCAGTCGTTGAGGATGTACGACAACTCGGCGCTGGTCAGACGCGACGACGCCGCGGTGTAGACGACACCTGCGTATTGACAACCCCAGAGGATCTCGAGGTAACGATCGTGGTTCTCCATGCAGATCGCGACGTGATCGCCGGGCTGGAGTCCGGCCGCTCGCAGAAGTTGCGACAACCGATTGGCATCGGCATCGAGTTCGGCGAAGGTTCGGGTGTAGCCCGAGCCGGTCATGATGAGGGCGGGCTTGTCGGGGGTCGTGGCTACGTGGGCTCCCAGGTACATGGGTGCTGACAGTAGCGGCGGTACTGTCAGCCGCGTGAGGTCGTCGGGCGTATCGCCAGCGGATTGGGCGCGTTCGCAGTTCGCCGATCTGATCCGCGACCCCGAGTTCTCACTCGCCGAAGGGGCTCTGTTGATGTCGGCGGTCATCGGTCGCCGGACGGAATCGGACTTCGATCCCGTCGGCCAATCGGCGCGCCTCGATGAACTGGCGGCACGGGTCGGGTCGCCGACCGCGTCGGGGGTTTTCGGTTCGCTCTTCATGTCCGGACGTTTCTCCGGTGATCGAACCGACTACTACTCGCTCGAGAATTCGTTGCTCGACCGGGTCGTCGAACGCGGGCTCGGGATCCCCATCTCGTTGTCGGTGATCATGATCGACGTCGCCCGAAGACTCGGCACGCCCTTGGTGGGGGTCGGTCTGCCCGGTCACTTCGTGGTCGGAGTTCCGGGTTCCGACGGAATCGAGGAGTTCTACGACCCGTTCACGCCGAGCGGCCCCTTGACGCGTGGAGGTTGTGAGGTCCTCGTTTCGCGACTCGCCGGCCGGCCGATTCGACTGAACCCCGCGGTGTTCGTCGCCCAAAGTCCGGTTGCGGTGATGGAGCGCATGCTGAACAACATGAAGTCGTTTCTGGTCCGATCACAACCGACGGCCGAAGGGGCGGCGGCCTTGAACGGCGTGATGTGGTTGCGGTCGGTTCTGCCTTCCATCGGCGGGTCGGAGACCGACGAGTGGTCACGGTTGATGGCGCCGCTCAACTGATCGCCACATCGTCGTGCGATGAGGGTCCGATGTGCATCGATCGACGAGCCGGCACCAAGATGACGGTGTGATCGATCCGGTTCTCAAACGTGGTCTCGGTCAGATGATGCATGGCGTGCAGGTCGTGGCGGCGCGTCATGAAGATCTCACCCGGGCCTACACGAGTCACTGGGTCACGCAGGTGAGCTTCGCCGAGCCGATCGTGATGGCGTCGGTCTCGCCGCGACACGACACCTTTCCACTCATCGAGGCTTCTGGTCGGTTCACGGTCTCGGTTCTGGCCGGTGATCAAGTGGCCGAAGGCCAGTACTTCTCGTACCCAGGAAGGAAGTTCCGGTACGTCGCCGACGAGTTCCTCGTCGATTGGGCTCACGACGACCGAGTGGATCCCGTGGTCGACCGGGCGATCGCCTGGTTGGCCTGCGACGTGATCGAGACCAAGGATCTGGTGGATCACCGTTTGTTCTTCGCCCGAGTGGCCGCGGTTCAAGGCAATCGGTTGCGGGAGTCACCCCTGACCTATTCGAGTCGCTTGGGTTGGCGGATCGCGTCGGAGAAGGCCCGTGAACCCGGGCGGTCGATCCGCGATGAACTGCTGGAACGCCTGCGGGCGAGCGGAGTCGAGGTCGACGATTCCGATGAACCCGGCGACGATTTGTGACTCCTGTCGGGTGAGGGTTTCGATGGCGAACCGATGGTCGGGGGTCGGTATGTTTCGGTTTGTCGTCCTATGAAGGGGAGATCATGAGCACTGCAGTCCTGACCGCCGACGAACAAAAGGTGAGCGAACTCGTCGATCGCCTTCTCGCCGAGTTCCCCCCCAAGGCGACCGACCCGCAGACCTTCCTCGGCGCGCAGTTCGATGCCGGACTCGCCTGGGTTCACTTCGACGAGGGTCACGGTGGTCTCGGTCTGAATCCCAAGTTGCAGCGAATGATCAACGAGCGCCTCTTTGCGGCCGGGGCTCCCAATCCGGTCGCCCGTAACCCCATCGGCCACGGCATGTGCGGACCGACCGTCGCGGTGTGGGGTAGCGCCGAACAGAAGAAGCGTTACTTGCGTCCGCTCTTCACCGGGGCCGAGGTGTGGTGTCAGTTGTTCTCCGAACCGGGATCGGGCTCCGACTTCGCCGGACTCTCGGCCAAGGGCATCAAGGACGGCGAAGAATGGGTTGTCAATGGCCAGAAGGTGTGGACCACCCTCGCCCATCTTTCGCGCTGGGGTCTCCTGATCGTCCGCACCGACCCGGAAGCGGTCAAGCACGCCGGTCTCACGGCGTTCGTCGTCGACATGCAGGCTCCCGGTGTGGAGGTTCGTCCGCTGTATCAGATCACCGGCGAGGCCGAGTTCAACGAGGTCTACTTCACCGACGTTCGGGTGCCGAACCACGAGATGCTCGGCAGCATCGGCGATGGTTGGCGAGTGTCGCTCACGACCCTCATGAACGAGCGCGTGTCGATCGGCGGCGCGATCCCGGCCAAGGGTTCGGGCCCCATTCGCGATGCGGTCAAGGTCTGGAACGCGTTGCCGGCCGACGCCAAGCACCTGGCGACCCGGGACGAGTTGATGTCGCTCTGGATTCGGGCCGAACTGCTCCGTCTCACCAACATCCGCGCGTCGCAGATGCGCAAGATGGGTGATCCCGGTCCCGAGGGCTCGATCGCCAAGCTCGCCATGGCCGAACTCAACAAGGACGTGTACTCGTTCGCCGTTTCGATGCTCGGCGCCGACGGGATGTTGTTCCCGAGCGGCTACCAGATGATCCGCCCCGAGGCCGCCATGGGTCTCGAGAATCCGCAGAAGGCTTTCCTGCGTAGTCGGGCGAACTCCATCGAAGGCGGCACGAGCGAAGTGATGCGCAACATCCTCGGTGAACGAGTTCTGGGTCTGCCCGGTGACGTGCGCGTCGATCGCGATGTCTCGTGGAGCAAGGTTCCCCGCAACTAGGCGCCGGTAGCCGACAGCAGCCCGACGAACATCGCCGCGAGTGCGGCCAGAAGTCCGATCGCGCCACCGAGGGCGAGGGCGAGTTTCGATCGGCCGAGTGAGTGGATGGCCGCCGCCATGCCGCTGGTCGCGACGAGCACCACGTGGACGAAGATCGTCACTTGGTACGACGGGGTCTGGTCGGACATCGACATGTCGAGGATGCTCCAGATGCCGGTCACCACGGCGAGTGCGAAAGCGGGCCAGGCCACACGACCGAAGGCCTGCGCGGCCACTTTGGTGCTCTCGGGGAACGACCGGCGCAGACGCGGCACCAGGCCGCCGAGGACGATCTGACCTCCGACCCAGACGCTGGCCGCGAGGACGTGAAGGAAGAGACGGACGGTGTCGGCGGTCGGGGAGAGCATGGACGAACTCTGTCAGACCGTCAACGCGGACAGCACATCGCTCGCCGCGAGGGCGCGATCGTCCACCGGCGCACGATCGGCGAGCGATCCGCCGGCCAGAACCGTGACCGCGGTTTCGATACTCGTCTGAAGATCGCGGAGGTTGCGCGGTGGCGGAAAGTACTCGTCTTCGTCGGTGATGCGAACCTCTTCGACGCCACGACGCGGCGCGAGGCGTCCGATCACGGCGTCCACGAGCTCCTCGGGCGCCGAAGCACCAGCGGTCACACCGACGACTCCGGCCAGATCCTCGGGAAGTTCGTCGGCGGCGTTCACGCGATAGACCCGGCTGCATCCGGCTTCCTTGGCGAGGCGCTCGAGCGCCCGGGTGTTCGACGAGTTCGCCGAACCGATCACGACGATCGCGTCGCAACGCGGGGCCATCGACATCAGTGCCGACTGGCGATTGGTGGTGGCGAAGCACAGATCGCTGCGTCCGGGTGTCCACACATCCGGGAAACGTTCGCGAACGCGCACCGCGACGCCCTCCCAGTCGCGGTGCGACAGAGTGGTCTGAGCGAGCAGGGCGACCGGGTCGCCGAACTCGGGGAGTGCATCGACTTCTTCGATCGACTCGACGCGCGAGATCGAATCGGGGGCGACGGCCATCGTGCCGACTGCTTCTTCGTGTCCCTCGTGGCCCACGTACACGATGCGGAATCCCTTGCCGGCACGAACTTTGACTTCGTGGTGAACCTTGGTGACGAGCGGGCAGACCGAGTCGACCACGATCGATCCACGGCGTCGTGCCGCTTCGACGACGTCGGGCGCCGACCCATGCGCCGACAACATGATCGGACATCCCTCGGGAACTTCGGCGATGTCGTCGACGAACACCACGCCCAAACGCTGGAATCGTTCGACGACGAGCTTGTTGTGCACGATCTCGTGGTAGCAGTACACCGGGCTCGGGAAGCTGCGAACCATCCACGCGAGAGCCTTGATCGCCATCTCCACGCCGGCGCAGAATCCGCGCGGTGCGGCGAGTAGAACTCGATCGACGGCCACGACCGTGAGGCTAACGAACCTTCGAACGTCGACTGTTCACCGAAGGCCGACTGAGCACCTCGGTAGCCTGACCGCATGCCGGTGCGTCGATCAATGCCCGTTGTGGTGGCGGTCACACCGGATTCACCAGCCCATGTCGCCGGATTGCGAGCGGGCGACGAAATCGTGGCGATCGACGGCACCGTGCCGCGCGACATCATCGAGTGGCGTCTCCTCACCGACGCATCCGATGTGGAGATCGACTTTCGTCGTGGCGGTATCGACCACGCGGTGAGCATCGTGAAGAACGAAGGTGAGCCCCTCGGAACCGAGATCTCGAGTGCCTTGTTCGACCGCGTCCGAACCTGCGACAACCATTGCCCGTTCTGTTTCATCTACCAGTTGCCGCCGGGCCTCCGGTCAAGCCTGTACCTGAAGGACGACGACTACCGCCTCAGCTTTCTGTACGGCAATTTCACGACTCTGACCCGCTTCACCGAAGCCGATCTCGAACGAATCGTGACCGAGGGTCTTTCGCCGCTGAACGTGAGCATCCACGCGACCGACCCCGCGGTTCGGATCCGACTTCTTCGCAACAAACGGGGCGGCATGAGTCTCCGCTGGTTGCGCGCACTCCTCGACAACGGAATTCGTGTGAACGGACAGATCGTGGTGTGCCCGGGGATCAACGACGGAGACGTCTTCGAGGACACCATGGTCGGGATCCTCGACCGCTATCCGGAACTCGCGCAGGTGGCCGTGGTTCCACTCGGCGTGAGCCGCTACAACTCCGAGCCGGACATGCGCGAACACACCCAGGAAGAAGCGCGGGCCATCGTCGATTCCGTCGCGGCCTGGCAGGAACGTTTCCAGTCATTGCTCGGTCGACGCCTCGTGTACGCGTCGGACGAGTACTACTTGATGGCCGATCGCCCCTTCCCGGTCGGTGAGACCTACGACGGTTTCCCGATGCACGAGGACGGCGTCGGTATGGCCCGCACGTTCGAATGGGAGTTCACCGGACGACTCGAAGCGCCGACCGGGCCGCAGAGCGGCTTCTTCGCGTGGGTCGACGGTGCCCCGGCATCGGGTTACCGCGCGCCGCGTAATCCAGCCGGTGACACCGGACTGCGCGGTGGATGCGAGTCGGATGCCGGTACTTCCGTGCGACTGACCCGACGGGCGGCCACCAATGCCCGTATCGGAATACTGACGGGGGAGTACGGTGCTCGGGTGCTCGCTCCGCTTCTCGATCAGATCGATTCCGGAAAGGCTCGGATCATCACGGTGCGCAACGAATTCTTCGGTGGCAACACCGCGGTGGCCGGCCTCATGGTGGGTGCCGATCTCGATCGCACCTTGGTCGACGAACCCGAAGGTGACCGCTACTTGCTGCCCGATGTGTGCCTTTCGGAGGGCCGGTTCCTCGACGGTCGCACCCCTGAAGATCTCTGTCGTCCGGTGGAGATCGTCCCGACCGATGGAATTGCTCTGCGTCGGATTCTCGAGGTCGGCTCATGACCGACGAAACGATCGACACGTCGGCCGAAGTCACGCTTCCGGTGGTGGTCATCGTGGGCCGTCCGAACGTGGGCAAGAGCACCTTGTTCAATCGGATCATCGGTGAACAGTCGGCGATCGTCGAGGATCGCCCGGGTGTGACCCGCGATCGCAAGGAACTGGAAGCCGAATGGCTCGGCCAGCGATTCATGCTGGTCGACACCGGAGGATGGTTGCCGCAGGGTTCCGAACTCGACGCCAAAGTGAGTCGCCAGGTGGAGGCCGCCGTTCGATCGGCCGACTTGGTGCTCTTCGTCGTCGACGGATCGGTGGGGGTGACCGACGACGACGAGTCGGTGGCCAACTGGATCCGCCGGGTGAAGCCGCCCGTTCTGCTGGTGGTCAACAAAGCCGACAACGATCGGCGCGAAACCGACCGTTGGGAGTTCCTGTCGTTGGGTGTTGGGGAGCCGTATCCGGTGAGCGCGTTGCACGGACGTCGAGCTGGCGACCTGTTGGACGAGGTGTGTTCGCGTCTGCCTTTCGTCGAAGTCGAGGAGCCTGATTACGGCGATGAGCCGGTACGGGTGGGCGAGCAGAGCACGCCTCGCGTGGCGCTCGTGGGTCGCCCGAACGTGGGCAAAAGCACGCTTTTCAACCGCCTGGTCGGTGAGGACCGATCGGTGGTTCACGACATGCCCGGCACGACTCGTGACTCGATCGACACCATGATCGAGACCGATGAGGGACCGGTCATTTTCGTCGACACGGCCGGTATGCGCCGGCGATCACGTATCGACGACTCGGCCGAGTACTACTCGTTGGTTCGCGCGTTGCGATCGGTGGACGGCGCCGACATCGCCCTGTTGGTGATCGACGCGACGCAGGGGATCACCTCCCAGGATCAGCGCCTCGCCGAGCGCATCGACGCCGCCGGATGTCCGATCGTGATCGTTCTCAACAAGTGGGAACTCGTGGAGGCCGGCGAGGCCCGTACCGACGTGGAGTCGGAGGTGAAGCGCAAGTTGGCCTTCGTCGGCGATGCGCCAGTCATCAAGATCTCGGCTCTGTCGGGCAAGGGCGTGCACAAGATTCAGCCCCTCCTGACGGAGGCGATCACGCAGTACCACCGGCGCGTTCCGACCAAGGACGTCAACAAGGTTCTATCGGAGGCGCAGCAGCGGCAGCCGGCCGGTGGTGGGGCCAAGGTCATGTACGCCGTACAGGGGGCGACCGACCCGCCCACTTTCACGCTGTTCGTGAATCGCGATCTTTCCCCTCCTTATCTCCGGTACCTCGAACGTTCGATTCGTGAAGCGTTCGGCTTCGGTTCGACTCCGATCAAGTTGCGAGTTCGCCGTCGGAGCGAGTGATGCCCTACTGCGAGGAGTGCGCGAAGTACTGGACGCCCAGTGCGATGAAGACCGACGGCAGTTGTCCGAACTGCGGTCGGTCGCTCGAATCACCTCGGGTCGCGAGCACGATCCCGGGATATCGCAAGGTCACCGCCGAGAACCTCGATCTGAAGCGACTCGCCGCCGGTGATTCCGAGGAAGTGCCGAGTGCTCCCTGGCACTTCAAACTGCTGGTCGTGGCGCTTTGCCTGTATCTGGGCTGGCGGATCGTCGACCTCTTCATGTAATTCGAGGGAGAACGGTAGAGTTCGGCTCCACATATTCGGGCTGTGGCGCAGCTTGGTAGCGCGCTTGACTGGGGGTCAAGAGGTCGCAGGTTCAAGTCCTGTCAGCCCGACCATCACGAGGTCGCCGCGGGTTCCGCGGCGGCCTCTTTGATTGTGGTGTCGTTGCGGGTTCGGGGCAACCTCTTTGATTGTGGTGTCGTCGCCGGTTCGGGGCGGCCTCTTCGTTCGTATCGGGGCTCGTCACGGGGGTCGCCGACTACCTTTGCGGTATGGCGTCCCCCCGCACTTTGTCCGAGTCCGCCTCCAAATCGCTGTTGGCCGACTTCGGGGTTCCGATGGCCGAGGAGCGTCTCGTTTCGACGGCCGCTGATGCGGGGCGGGCCGCCCGCGAACTCGGTTTTCCCGTGGTTGCCAAGCTCTGCGGTGACGCGATCGCCCACAAGACCGAGCGGGGTCTCGTTCGTCTTCGGCTCGCCGATGTGGCCGCCGTCGAATCTGCGGCGTCGGACCTGTTGTCGCTCGCCCGTCCCGAAGACGGTGCGGTAACGGTGCTCGTCGCGCCGATGGTGATCGGCAACCGTGAACTCATCGCCGGCGTCGTCCGCGATCAGCAGTTCGGCGCGAGTGTGATGTTGGGCGTCGGTGGGATCCTGGCCGAAGCGGTGGCCGACGTTGTGTTCAGGCCAGCACCTCTCGATCGAGTGACGGCCCACGAGATGATCGAAGATCTCGCGACGCAACGACTCCTCGGCGAGTTCCGCGGTGAGGCCGCGGTCGACCGCGAGGCGTTGGTCGACATTCTCGTGGGTCTCGGACGCGTGGCGGCCGAGCGGCCCGATGTGCGCAGCATCGACGTGAACCCGCTCATCATTCGCGCCGATGGTCGACCGGTTGCCGTCGACGCGCTCGTGGAAATCGGCGAGCCCGAGACCAAACGTCACGAACTCCGACCCCGACCGACCGACACCCAGTTCCGAGCCCTCTTCGAGCCGCGGGGAGTGGTGGTCACCGGTGCGTCGACCCATCCCGGGAAGTTCGGTTTCGTTTCGTTGCACAACATCCTCGCCGCCGGTTACAAAGGAGCGGTCCACGGGACCAATCGTCAAGGCGAGGTCGTGCTCGGTGTGCAGACCGTCGCCGACATCGATCGATCTCGTCTTCGTGTGCACGCCGGCGTCGGCCAACCCCGACTTGTTACGCGCCTGCGCTCGCAAAGGTGTCAAAGCTGCGTTCCTCACGTCGGCGGGCTACGGCGAAGCCGGCGAAGAAGGTCGACAGTCCGAACGAGAATTGGTGGCCTTGGCCGACGAACTCGGCATTCTGCTCGCCGGACCCAACGGACAGGGTGTGGTGAGCACCCCGGCGAAGTTGTGCGCCCAGATCGTGGCGCCGTACCCACCGGCGGGTCGGATCGGGGTCGCCAGTCAGAGTGGCAACTTCGTGTCGACGTTCATGAACTACGCGCGTTCCAGTGGAGTCGGTATCAGCCGCGCGGTGTCAGCTGGCAACGCCGCGGCCGTTTCGGTCGCTGATTACCTCGATTTCTACGCCGACGATCCGGCGACGTCGGTCGGTCTCGCCTACGTGGAGGGCATCACCGATGGCCGATCGCTCATGGAGCGACTCGCCTCGGTTGCGGCGCGCAAGCCGCTCGTCCTCGTGAAGGGTGGGGCCACCGAAGGTGGTGCGAAAGCTGCCGCGTCACACACCGGCGCACTCGCCGCCAACGACAAGGTGTTCGACGGTTTCTGTCGGGCCGCTGGCATCACGCGGGCGGCCAACGTGGAAGAAGCATTCGAGGCGGCGGCCACGTTCGCGACGCAACCTCTGCCCCAGGGTCCGAACGTCGTGGTTCTGACGACCGCCGGCGGATGGGGGGTCGTGACCTCCGATGCCATCACTCGCGACGGTCGGTTGAACCTGATGAGCCTGCCCGACGACTTGCGGGCGGCCATCGACGAGAAGTTGCCTCCTCGTTGGAGTCGCAGCAACCCGGTCGACTGTGCGGGTGGAGAGACGCGCGACACGATCCCCGAAGTGCTCGCCTTGATCGCCGAACATCCCGATGTGCACGCGGTCATCTACTTGGGGATCGGCATTCAGGCGAATCAGGCGCGACTGATGCGCGAGGGAGGTTTCTATCCCGATCACGGGATCGAACGCATCGTCGCCTATCACGAACGTCAGGATCAGCGCTTCGCCGAAGCCGCCGACGAGTTGTCGCGTCGCACCGGCAAGCCCATTCTCGTGGCTACCGAACTCGCAGTGGCCGACCCCGACAATCCGGGACCGGCCACGGTTCGGGCGACCGGTCGACTGTGCTATCCCTCGGGACATCGTGCGGTGACGGCGCTCGGACATCTGTATCGGGCATCCGAGTTCGCTCGTCGGCGGAGTCGCGGGTGAGCCAAGGCGGTGCGCGTCGACGGCCCCGTCCGGCGGCCGTGAATCCCATTGCGACTCTCTTGTTCATCGCCGCCTTTCCGACGGTGATCATGTTCGGGGTCTGGCGCTACGCGCAGTCACAGGACGGTGGCGTGTCGCTCGGACCGGACCGTGAAGCACAGTTCGATCCCTTGGTTCCGGCCACTCCGATTCTGTCGGCGCGACGTACTCCGGTGGTTTTGGCGCGTGAGACTTCGTCGGCCGCCTTCGAGGCGGCGTTGCGTCCCCTCGGCGGAGCAGTGCTGCCCGGATCGTGTGCGGGTGTGGCCGTGGACGGTGTGCTCGCGCTCTCCGACGGCATCGACACCCCGGTGACGCCGGCGAGCACGTTGAAAGTGATCGTGGCTGCCGTGGCCCTGGAAGTTCTCGGACCCGACTACGCGTTCACCACCGAGGTTCGCGCCGAAGTGAACGGTGGTGCCGTCGGTTCGTTGTATCTGATCGGCGGAGGCGACCCACTCCTGTCGTCGGACTGGTATCCGGACGACGCGAACTTCAATCGCTATCCGCAACGTCCTGCTACATCTCTCGATGCGCTCGCTGATGCCGTCGTGAAGGCCGGCGTGACCCAAGTTGGTGGCAACGTGGTGGGGGATCCGAATCGCTTCGATCTCGAGTACTACCCACCCACGTGGCCGGTGTCGTTCCGGGCCTCGGAGGGCGGTCCGATCGCCGGACTGCTCGTGAACGACGGCCGGGTCCGCAATCAGGGAGTCGTCGCGACCGATCCCGGACTCGGCGCCGCACGTGAGTTCGTCCGACTTCTGCAGGAGCGAGGAGTGACCGTCGTCGGGCAGCCGACGTCGGGTCAGGTCCCCGGCAACGTCGCGACCATTGCATCGACCACCTCGGCGCCGTTGTCGTCGATCGTGGCCGAGATGCTCCAGAACAGCGACAACAACACCGCCGAGATGCTCGTGAAGGAGATCGGTCTGATCGGGGCGCGTTCGGGGACGCGTGCCGCAGGTATCGGAGTCATCACGAATCGACTGTCCGAATGGGGGATTCCCATGACGGGAGTGTTGCTCGTGGACGGCTCGGGTCTCTCGAAGGAGAACCAGGTCACGTGTTCGGCCATGCTCGCGATTCTCGACCGCTTCTCCGAACGGGACGTTCTGTATCAGTCGCTCTCGATCGCCGGTCAGACCGGAACTCTCGCCGGTTACTTCGTCGGGGACCCACTCGAAGGTGTCATGCGTGGCAAGACGGGCTCACTCACCGATGTGAAAGGTCTGGTCGGTTACGTACCCACCGACGGTGACGGACTCATCACCTTCGCCGTGCTGTTGCAGGCTCCGGGAGTGGCCGATGACGCGGCTTTCCGTCCGATCTGGGAGGGGTATCTCTCGGACGCATTGAGTAGTTATCCGGCCGGACCCAAGGCCGATCAACTTCTGCCGAAGGTGGCCGTCGGCGCACCATGACACGTCCGTTCGTGTCACCGATCTTTCCACTCGGGACGCCGCTGCTTCCGGGTGGTTGGCTGCCACTCCAGATCTTTGAGCTCCGCTATCAGATGATGCTCGACGATTGCCTCGTCTCCTCACCGGCCGCGTTCGGTGTGGTGTTGATCGAACGTGGTAGCGAGGTCGGCGGTGGCGAGATCCGTTCCGACTACGGAACGTTGGCCGAGATCGTTCGAGTGGATGAGCTCCCCGATGGCCGGCGGGCCGTTCTCACGCGCGGAACCGAGCGCTTCCGCGTCAAAGAATGGCTCACCGACGATCCGTATCCACGCGCCGAGATCGAGCCGTGGCCGGACTCGGTCGACGTCGCCATCAGCGACGAGACGAGAGTCGCGTTGAACGACGTCGTCGAGAGGCTGATCGCGTTGGCGTCCGAGGCACCGGACCGAGCGCGAGACGAATTGGCACTGCGGCCCGATGAATCCGAGGGCGACCACCTGTTCCGACTGGCCAACGATCTGCCCCTCGGTCCGGTGCCTCGGACGCCAACGCGATCAGCCTCTCGACGAC
>Ga0255081_1000045_pt1 | contig 27581 bp, 20 predicted proteins | sample Colum_Colum_RepA_FD_188456 | JGI IMG/M metagenome (GOLD analysis project Ga0255081, IMG submission 188456) | Freshwater microbial communities from Columbia River, Oregon, United States - Colum_Colum_RepA_8h | ecosystem: Environmental > Aquatic > Freshwater > River | place: USA: Oregon... | reverse complement strand
CGGCGGCTCGTGCCGGCAGGAACTTCTCGGCGATCAGGATGGCGAGCCCGCCGACGACCAAGGCCACCGCGACGACTTCCACCGAGAAGAGATGGGCGGTGATCGCGTCCTTGAACAAGAAGCCGAGCAGGCCGGCGGGCAGGAAGGCGACCAACATGGCGAACGCCAATCGCAGCGAGGCTCGCTCTCCGCGAACAACGCCGAGTAGGAGACCCCGCAGCCGACCGAAGAAGGCCACGACGACCGCGAGGATCGCGCCGAGTTGGATAATCACCAGGTAGTCGTCGGCGACCCGATCCAGCGAGACGGCCCGTCCTTTGCGGTCGACGACCCCCTGGACGATCACGTTCGGGTCCTTGTTTACGTTGCAGATCAAACCGTCGCTGAGGATCATGTGGCCCGTGGAGCTGACCGGCAGGTACTCGGTCACGCCCTCCACGACGCCGGTCACGACCGCCCGACCATACGTGAAATCGGCCCGGACCTCCGCCGGGCTGCGTTCCTCGCCGGCGGCAAAGACGGGCAGGGCGGCGAGCAACGGGAGGACCAAGGCCGGGCGAAGCATGGACGAGCCTTAGGGTTCCCGCCGCACCGGGGCAAGGAAAGCCTCAAAAGCCCTTGTCGCTTGCCCTTGCGGAAGGTTCCCGCTTTATGCTCGGCTCAATACCATGTCGGCCTCCAGCCTCATCCCGACCAACGAACCGCGCTTCCAGGTGCCCGACTCCCGGGGCCGCTTCGGCCGTTTCGGCGGTCTCTACGTCCCGGAGACGCTGATGACGCCGCTGCTGGACCTGACCAAGGCCTACGACGAGGCCCGCCGCGACCCGGCGTTCCAGCAGGAGTACGCCGACATGCTGCGCGACTACGCCGGCCGTCCGACCGGGCTCTATTTCGCCGAATCCCTGACCAAGCATTGCGGCGGCGCCCGCATCTACCTCAAGCGCGAGGACATGCTCCACACCGGGGCGCACAAGATCAACAACGTCATCGGCCAGGCGCTCCTGGCGCGTCGCATGGGCAAGAAGCGCATCATCGCCGAGACCGGCGCCGGCCAGCACGGCACCGCCACCGCGGCGGTCTGCGCGCGCTTCGGGCTGAAGTGCGTCATCTACATGGGCGCGACCGACATGGAGCGCCAGGCCCTGAACGTCTACCGGATGCGTCTGATGGGCGCCGAGGTCCGCGGCGTCGAGGCCGGCCAGCGCACCCTCAAGGAGGCCGTCAACGAGGCCATGCGCGACTGGGTCACCAACGTCCGCGAAACCCATTACATCCTCGGCACCGCCTACGGCTCGCACCCGTACCCGATGATGGTCCGGGATTTCCACCGCATCATCTCCCTCGAATCCAAGCAGCAGATGCTCCGCGCCGAAGGCCGTCTCCCCGACGACGTGGTCGCCTGCGTCGGCGGCGGCTCCAACGCGATTGGCGCCTTCTTCGAGTATCTAGATGAACCCGGCGTACGCCTGACCGGCGTCGAGGCCGGGGGACGCGGCATCAAGCGCGGCGAACACGCCGCCCGTTTCGCCGGGGGCCGCCTGGGCGTCCTGCAGGGCTGCATGACCAACATCCTGATGGACGGCGAAGGCCAGATCGAGGGGACGCACTCCGTCTCGGCCGGTCTCGACTATGCGGCTGTCGGTCCCGAGCACGCCTACTACCGCGAGCGCGGTCGCATCGACTTCGCCTACGCGACCGACGAGGACTGCCTCGAGGCTTTCCAGCTGCTGTCACGCACCGAGGGTATCATCCCTGCCCTTGAGTCGAGCCACGCGGTGGCGCACGGCTGCAAGATGGCCGCCCAGGGCAAGCCCGACGAAATCGTCCTGATCAACCTGTCCGGCCGCGGCGACAAGGATGTCTGGAGCGCCGCCCGCGCCCTCGGCACCGAGATCAAGCTCTGAGCATGGCCGCGCATTCGATGACCGGGTTCGGCCGCGCGGAGATCGACCTCCCGGGAGCCCGCCTCGCCGTCGAGCTCGCCACCGTCAACCAGAAGAACCTGCAGGTCTCGGTCCATGGCCCCGACGCGTGGCCCACGCTCGAGTCCGCCGCCACCGGTTGGATCCGTTCGCGCCTGCAGCGCGGCAAGGTCACGGCCCGCGTGACGCAAGCCGCCGCCAGCGGACCCGGCACTATCTGGGACCTCGAGGCCACCCGGCTCCAACTGACGGAACTGGAACGGCTGGCCCAGGCCCTCGGCACCCCGTGGACGCCGCCTTCGCTTGAGCTCCTGCTCAAGCTCGCCGAATCCCGCCGCGGCCAGGCCGGCTCGCTACCGGAATTGGCGTCGGTCGAGCCCCTCGTGCAGGCCGCGTTCGCCCGCGCGCTCGACCAACTCGTCGCGATGCGGGGCCGAGAGGGCGCCGCCTTGGCCGCCGACCTGCACGCCCGCCTCGCCTTGCTCGCCGGGTTCGTCCAGACCATGGAATCCTCGGAGCGGGGCGCCGTCGCCCGTCACCGCGAGGCCTTGCTCCGCCGGCTGAAGGAGGCCGGCCTCGCCCTGGATGTGTCCGACGAACGAGTCCTCAAGGAACTGGCTTTCTTCGCCGAGCGCTGCGACATCACCGAGGAGGTCGTCCGGCTCCGGAGCCACTTGGCGCAGTTCGAGGCCGAATTGGGCCAGCCCAACGGCGGTCGAAAACTCGATTTCCTGGTCCAGGAGCTCCTCCGGGAGGTCAATACGATCGGGAGCAAAGCCGCGGAAATCCCCACGACCCGGGCGGTTTTGGAGGCCAAAACCGAGATCGAGCGCATCCGCGAGCAGGTCCAGAACCTGGAGTGAGGTTTTTTTCGGGTGCGGTATTGCCTCAGGGGCTTTCCCATGCCTTTGTCTATCAACACTTACGAAACGGCCATGTCCAATAACCTCACCAAGCGGGATATCGTCATCAAGATCTTCACGGAGAAGGGCTACCCGCAGAAGCACATCCGCGATAGCGTCCAGATGACGCTCGACGCGATCAGCGAGGCGTTGCTTTCCGGACGCGACGTGGAGCTCCGCAACTTCGGCGTCTTCCAGGTCCAGGTCCGCAAGAGCCGCGTCGGCCGCAACCCGAACCGCCCCGAGACGGATGTCATCATCCCCAAGCGCGCGGTCATCAAGTTCAAGGCCGGCAAGGAACTGAAGGCCAAGTTGAAGTCCTACGACGTCGAGAAGCCCTCGCAGGATAAGCCGCAGGCCTAATCGCGATGTCCGACATTCGAACGCTCCCCGGTTTCCGGGAGTTCTATCCCGAGGACCAGGCGCTGGTCGGTCATATCTTCGATATCTGGCGCCGGGCCTGCCGACGCTATGGTTTCCGCGAGTGGAACTCGCCCGTGCTCGAGCCGCTCGAGCTCTTCACCGAGAAATCCGGCGAGGAGATCGTCCGCCAGCTCTTCAACTTCGAGGACAAGGGCGGCCGCCAGGTCACGCTGCGCCCCGAGCTCACGCCCGCGCTGGCCCGCATGGTCGGGGCCAAGGCCAACGGCATGCCGAAGCCGATCCGCTGGTTCGCCATCGGCGAAAGCTACCGCTACGAAAAGCCCCAGAAGGGCCGCCTCCGCGCCTTCTACCAGCTGAACGCCGACCTCCTCGGCGAGGCCGGCCCCGCGGCGGACGCCGAGATCATCGCGCTGTGCGCCGACTGCCTCCTGGGCTTCGGGCTCACGCAGGCCGACTTCCGCATCCGCGTCTCCGACCGCACGCTCTGGTTCCGCTACCTCGCCAGCCTCGGCATCCCCGAGGCACAGGCGACCGCCGTGCTCGGCGTCGTCGACAAGCTGGAGCGCGGCGCGCCCAAGGACCTGCTCGACGCCATGACCGCCGCGCTGGCCGGCACCGCCGTCGACCCCGCGCAGGCCCTCGAGTCCGCGCGCGCCTTCGCCAACACCAAGTCCCTGGCCGACCTCGAACGCCTCGCGGCGGGCGACGCCGCGATGTCCGAGCGCCTCGGCGAATGGAAGCACCTGCTGGCCACGCTGACCGCCCTCGGCTTCGCCGAATGCGTCGCCATCGACCTGACCATCGTGCGCGGCCTGGCCTACTACACGGGCTTCGTCTTCGAGGCCTTCGAGACCGGCGGCGAGGCCCGCGCCCTCGCGGGCGGCGGCCGCTACGACGCCCTCGTGAAGAAGCTGGGCGGACCCGACCTGCCCGCCGTCGGCTTCGGCATGGGCGACGTGACCTTGCGCGACCTGCTCGAGCTGAAGCGGCTCCTGCCGGTCTATGCCGACGGCCCGGATTTCTTCGCGATGATCCTCGGCGACGACGCCCGCGCGGCCGCCCTCGAGGACGTCGCCACGCTCCGGCGCGCCGGCTTCCGCGTCGAGTACAACCTCCGCGACGGCAAGTTCGGCAAGCTCGCGCAGCAGGCCGAGACCGCGGGCGCGAAGTACGCCTTGGTCTACGGCGGCGGCGAGGTCGCCAAGGGCGTGGCGAAGGTGCGCAGCCTGACCGACCGCAGCGAGGCCGAAGTGCCGCGCACCGACCTGGTGCCCGCGCTCCGCGCCGTGCTGGAGGAAGGCATGCGCGCGATTCTGCCCTGAGCCGATGACCGAGCAGGCGCGCCAGTACCGGGACATGGCCAAGACCGCGTCCTGGACCATGGTCTCGCGCGTGCTCGGGCTGGTCCGCGACCAGCTGACCGCCGGGGTCTTCGGCGCCTCCGCGGTCGGCGCGGCTTTCCTCTTCGCCTTCCAAATCCCGAACCTGTTCCGTCGGCTCCTCGGCGAAGGCGCGCTGACCGCGGCCATCGTGCCGGTGCTGGCCGACAAGACGGCGCGCGATGGCCAGGCGGCGGCCTTCGGTTTCCTGAACTACGCGCTGCGGCGCATCCTCCCCGGGATGATTGGCCTGACCTTGCTGGGCATCGGGGTCGCCTTGCTGTGGGCTTTCCTGAGCCCGGCCGACGCCAACGTCGCCATCCTGACGGCCGCCTGCATGCCCTACATGCCGCTGATCTGCGTGGCCGCGCTGTTCACCTCCGCCGTCAACCTATCCGGCCGCTTCGGCCTGGCGGAGATCGCCTCCGGCTTGCTCAACCTCTGCATGATCGTCGGGCTCGGGCTCTTTGGCCTGCTGGCCGACACCGAGATGGGCAAGGCGGGGTGGCTCTGCGCGGGCGCCCTCGCCGGCGGGACCTTGCAGCTCCTGATCCCGCTCCAAGGCTTGCGGCAGGCCGGTTGGCGCCCCGGTCCGGTGCACGTGGACGTCGCGGCCTGGCGCACGCTCAGCATCGCCTTCCTGCCGGCCGCGCTCGGCGCCGGCATCCAGCAGGTCAATTTCCTCATATCGCGCGGCCTCGCCTATAAGGTGGGCGACGCCGGCCTGACCTACTACTACATCGCCAACCGCATCGTCGAACTGCCCATCGGCCTGTTCAGCGCGTCGATCGCCGTGGTGATGTTCCCGGCGCTGGCGATGGCCTTCGCCCAGGGCGACCGGGCGGCGCTCGGCCGGAACTACGCCCGCGGCCTGCGGCTCATCCTGGCCGTCAACGTGGCGGCGGCCTTCGGGCTCGCCGTCCTCGCCGGCCCGATCGTCCAGCTGCTGTTCGAGTTCGGCAAGTTCACCCCCGAACACTGCGCGGCCACCGGCCGCCTGCTCGTCCTGTTCGCCTTCGCCATGCCGTTCTACGCGATGATTTCGCTCGCCACGCGCGCCCTCAACGTCGCCGGCCAGACCCGCGTGACGCTCATCGCGGCCTTGCATGCGCTCGTCGTGAACTTCGTGGGCTCCCTCGCCGCGGTCGCCCTCGGGTACGGCGTCGAAGGACTCGCGGTCGCCAACGCCGTCTCGACCGTGTGGCAATACCTGGTGCTGCGCCATTACCTCAAGCGACTCGCCCCCGAGTTCCTCGCCGAACCGATGGTCAAGCCGGCCCTCCAGGTGCTCCTCGGTTCGTTCCTCCTCGGCATCATCGCCTACCAGGCCACCGCGTGGATCCGCCTGTGGGGCCACGATCACCTGCCGGAGAAGCTCAATCTCGGTCTCGCGATGTTCGTCGGTGGCGGCCTGGCCATGGTCGCCTACGCCGTCTACCTCGACGTCCTACGATACCCGGAGCGGGACCTCTTGCGCGGCTTCGCGAACAAGCTGCTCCGCCGGACCGGTTATCAGCTCAAGGTTTGACCTTGGCGTTCTTGGCCGGACGGGACGTCGCCGGGGCAGGGGAGGGAGCCGTCGCTCCGACCCGGTACCGCTTCACCAGCGCGCGCAGGATGGCGACGGTCTCCGCGTCCGCCACGCCATCGACTTTCTTGCCGCGGAAGTGCCTTTGGAAAGCTTCGATCGCCAACTTCAGTCCAGACTCGCCGGCTTCGACCGCGTAGCCATAGGTCAGGAGGAGCCGACGCACCTCGGTCGCCTCGACTTGGGCGGAGGATTTCAAGAAGGCGTCGACGTCCGCCTGGAGCGGCCAAGCGCCGATCCCGCGAGCGGCGAACTCCGCCCAAGGGAACAACAGGCCCGGGTCGATCTTCCGACCGATGGCGATGTCCGAATGGGCCAACACTTCGGTCGGTTTGATGGATGGGTGTCGGCGGAGGATGTCGGCGCAAAGTTTGGCGACCAATTCCTGCTGCGCGGCGGGATAACGGTGGATGTTGCCATCGAGGTTGATGATCTCGATGCCGATCGACGGCTGGTTGAGCCCGTCGAACTGACGCCAGCCGCTTTTGCCCGCGTGGTAGGCCACCTTGGTCTCCGGCACCATGGCGATGATGCGCGGAGGATTCTCGTCGGTGACCAAATAATGGATCCCGACCCGATGGCTGGACTTGCGCCCCTGGAGCACGTCGTAGGAGCCGGCCAGATTGCCGCCGGTGTGATGGAGGATCAGGGCCTGGACGGCGACCTTGCGGACCTCCGATCCTAGTGAGTCGGCCCCTTGCTCGATGCGCAAACCGGCCGGGGCATGTTCCGCGACCGGAAGCTTGGTGGGGACACCGGAAGGGGCCGAAGCGCAGCCGGTGAAAAACAACGGCAACAGCGCCAACAGCAGGGAATCATCCCAGGAGAGTCGTTTGGTCAGCGTCATGACGATGCAGGGCATCGTCTAATTCGCCCCTAAGGCGACCCCAAGTTAATACGATTAACACCTACATTATCCCCGTATTATCTGAACACTATCTAATTAGACATAATGTATATTGTGCGAAATACGGAAACGGCCTTTAGGGCTATACAATCGATTTACGCTCGCTTGACCGCTGACAGTCATTAAACCCGTACCTTTATGAAAGTCGCCCGCCACATCATCGAAGCCCGCCGCGAAGCCATCGCTAAACTCCTGAGCAAAGTCGGCTATGTCCCGGTGCTCGAGATCTGCAAACAGTTCAACGTCTCCGAGGCGACCGCCCGCCGCGACCTCACGGAACTCGAAAGCCAGCGTCGGATCACCCGAACCCACGGCGGCGCGCTCTCGGACTTCAACCGCAACTTCCCGCCGCTCGATGACCGCAAGGTCGAGGATTCCGAAGCCAAGCGCAAGATCGGCAACCTGGCCGCTTCCCGCGTGAAGCCCGGCATGACCGTTTACCTAGACTCCGGTTCGACCATCTTCTTCGCCGCCGAGGCCATCGCCTCCGCCGGCGTCGCCGACCTGCAGATCGTCACGACCTGCTTGCCCACCGCCCAGCTCATCTCCTGCCTGCCCGGCGTGGAGGTCTACATCCCGGGTGGCCTTTTCCTGACCCGTCATGCCATGGTCGCCGGCGACCGCACGCTCGAGGAAGTCGCCCGCTGGAATTTCGACGTGGCGCTTCTTGGCGCCGAAGGCATCGACGAGAACGGCCTCTGGAATTCGCAGCGGGACATCTCCCATCAGCAGCGCGAAGTCATCCGGCGCAGCGACGAGGTCCTGATCTGCATGAACAAGGTCAAGCTCGGTCGCGGTGGTCCCTGCGCCGTGACCCGCGACGTCAGCGCCTTGTTCCTCGTGACGGACGCCGCGGCCGCCGATGTCGCCAAGGCGAAGGTCAAGATGGCCGCCGACCACGTCCTGACGGCCTGAATCCCGGACCCCGGAGCGCTTCCGAGTCCATGCCCACAGACGCCGTCCAGTCGTTGCTCGACCTCTCCCACGCCCTGGGCGGAGAGCGCTTGCGCCTGGCGATCCTCGGCGAAGGCAACACCTCGCTGCGGCTCGACGCCGACACGTTCGTCGTCAAGGCCTCTGGCTCGAGCCTGGCCACGCTCCGCCCGACCGAGCTGACGACCTGTCGCTTCGATCGGCTCCTCCCGTTGCTCGAGGCCCGGGGCGCGACCGATGCGGATGTCGATACGACCTTGCTGACCGCCCGCGTCGACGAAGCCGACCGCAAGCCCTCGATCGAGGCCCTCTTCCACGCGTACCTGCTCACCCTGCCCGGCGTCGCCTGCGTCGGCCATGTCCACGCCATCGCGGTGAATCAGATCCTCTGCTCGCCCCGCGCCCGCGAGTTCGCCGAGCGACGCGCCTGCCCCGACGAGATCGTCATGTGCGGCGTGGAGTCCGTGTTCGTCCCTTACGCGGAACCGGGCCTCGAACTTTCCCAGGCCATCCGCCGGGAGGTCGTCGCCTTCGTCCGCCGGACCGGCCGGGACCCGAAGGTCATCCTCCTGCAGAACCACGGCATCATCGCCGTCGGCCCCTCCCCCAAGGCCGTGCTCGGTTCCCTGCTCATGGCCGAAAAAGCCGCGGAGATCTTCGTCGGCGCCGCCGCCCTCGGCGGGCCCGTTTTCCTCACGACCGCCCAGTGCGAGCGCATCGCCGGCCGCCCCGACGAGCATTACCGCCAGAAGGTGCTCGGCCTCTGAAGCATCGCCCCACCCTTTCCCGACCATGTCCAACTACCTCGCCATCGACCTCGGCGCCGAATCCGGCCGCGTCATCCTCGGCCAGCTCAAAGCCGGCAAGTTCACCATGAAGGAGGTGCACCGCTTCGCCAACGGGGCGATCACCGCCAACGGCACCTTGCGCTGGGACATCATCCGCATCTTCCGCGAGATCCGCATCGGCCTCGCCAAGGGCGCCAAGCTCGGCCCGATCAAGTCGGTGGCCTGCGATTCCTGGGGCGTCGACTACGTCCTCCTCAAGGGCGACGGCCCGTTGCTCTCCCTGCCGTTCACCTACCGCGACGAACGCAGCTTCAAGGCCTACGAACTGGCCATGCGTCGCTTCTCTCAGAAGGAGATCTTCGAAGGCACTGGCATCGCCTCCATCTCGATCAACACGCTCTACCAGCTTTTCGACGATGCCGAGAACCGGCCGGAGATGCTCAAGTTCGCCGACAAGTTCCTGCTCATCGGCGACTACATCACCTGGCTCCTCACCGGCAAGGCGCGCGCCGAGGAGACCCTCATCTCGGGCAGCCAATGCTGGGATACGCGCAAGCGCGATTGGGCTTGGCCGGTGCTGAAGAAGCTCGGTATCCCGAAGCACCTCTTCCCCAAGCCGGTCGCCCCGGGCGTGAAGCTAGGCAAGCTGTTGCCTTACCTGGCCAAGGAAACCGGCCTCGGCGGGGCCGAGGTCGTCACGACCTGCGCCCACGACACCGCCGCGGCCGTCGCGGCCGTCCCCGCCACCCCGGGCGACGACTGGGCCTACCTTTCCTCCGGCACGTGGTCCCTCCTCGGCGTCGAACTGCCCGAGCCGCTCGTCAACGAGACCGTCCGCAAGGCCAAGTACACGAACGAGGTCGGCTTCGGCGGCACCTCCCGCTTCCTCAAGAACCTCGTCGGCCTTTGGGTTCTCCAGGAATGCCGGCGCGAGTGGATGGAGAAAGGCGAGGTCTCCGATTACGGCGAGATCGTGAAGCTCGCGCTCAAGGCCCCCTCGCTCCGTTCCTTCATCCGCCCCGACGACGTGCGCTTCGCCAAGCGCGGCGACATGGTGGCCAAGGTCCAGGCCTTCTGCCGCGAGACCAAGCAGCCGGTCCCGAAGACCCACGGCGAGATCGCGCGCTGCGTCCTCGAGTCGCTCGCGTTGCTTTATCGCGTGGAGATGGACGGCATGGAGCAACTCACCGGCCGCAAACTGAAGCGCCTCCACATCGTCGGCGGCGGTTGCCGCAACGCGTTGCTCAACCAGGCGACGGCCGACGCCACCGGCCGGACGGTCATCGCAGGCCCGGTCGAGGCCACCGCCGCGGGCAACATCCTGGTTCAAGCCATCGCCATGAAGGAACTGAAAAACCTCGCCGCCTTGCGTACCGTCGTCCGAAACTCCTTTGAGGTAGTGACTTACAAACCCAACACCACCCCCGCTTGGGCGGCCGCCCAAGCCAAGTTTAATGGTTTAAAGAAGTCGTAAATCCCTCTAACCCTCCCCTCTCCCTTTCCAACGAAACGCACCATGTCCTCCTATAAGTACGTCTCCCACCTCTGGAACGATGCCGAAGCAGCGAAGCTCGATCCGGTCGCCCGTCTGGTCTACCGCTCGAACAAGCTCGGCGCCGACCAGCGCATCACCAACACCGGCGGCGGCAACACCTCCTCCAAGATCGTCGAGAAGGACCCCCTGACCGGCCAGGATACGCTCGTCCTCTGGGTCAAGGGCTCCGGTGGCGACCTCCGCACCAGCAACCGCGAGAACTTCTCCTCCCTCTACCAGGACAAGCTCATCGGTCTCCAGCAGTCTTACGCCGCCCGCGCCGACAAGGGTCTGAAGTCCCCGGCCGAGGACGACATGGTCGGCATGTACAACCACGCCACCTTCAACCTCAACCCGCGCGCCTCCTCGATCGACACCCCGCTGCACAGCTTCCTGCCGGGCAAGCACGTCGACCACATGCACCCGAACGCGATCATCTCGATCGCCGCCTCCAAGAACTGCCAGGCCCTGACCCAGTCGATCTTCGGCGGTAAGATGGCCTACGTGCCGTGGATGCGCCCCGGCTTCGAGCTCGGCCTCGCCATGCAGGAGATCTCCCGCCAGCAGCCCGCCATCAAGGCCATCATGATGGGCCAGCATGGCTTCATCTCCTGGGCCGACGACGACAAGGCCTGCTACGAGCTGACCCTCGCCATGATCGAGCAGGCCGGCGCGTACATCGAAGCCAAGTACCAGGCCAAGGGCGGCGATGCCGCGGCCTTCGGCGGCGCCCTCTACCAGACCCTCGACGCCGCGAAGCGCCACGCGACCTTCGCCGCCATCCTGCCCTGGCTCCGCGGCCAGGTCTCCAAGGAGAAGCGCTTCATCGGCACGATCCAGGACGACGAGAAGATCCTGCGCTTCGTGAACTCGAAGGACGCCCCGCGCCTCGCCGAACTCGGCACCTCCTGCCCGGACCACTTCCTCCGCACGAAGATCAAGCCGCTCTACGTGAACTGGAACCCGCAGTCCGAGGACGCCGCCGCCCTGAAGACCAAGCTGGCCGCCGCCCTCGAGCAGTACCGCAAGGACTACTCCGCCTACTACGCCGCCTGCAAGCGCCCGAACTCCCCGGCGATGCGCGACCCGAACCCGACCGTCGTCCTCATCCCCGGCCTCGGCATGATCGCCTGGGGCAAGGACAAGTCCGAATCCCGCGTCACCGCCGAGTTCTACAACTGCGCCGTCGAGGTCATGCGCGGCGCCGAGGCCATCGACCAGTACATCGCCCTCCCCCAGCAGGAAGCCTTCGACATCGAGTATTGGCTCCTCGAGGAGGCGAAGCTGAAGCGCATGCCGGCCGAGAAGGAACTCGCCCGCCAGGTCATCATCGTCGTCGGCGCCGGTTCCGGCATCGGCAAGGAGACCGCCCACCGCCTCGTCAAGGAAGGCGCCCACATCGTCTGCGTCGACAAGAACGTCGAGGCCGCCCAGGCCACCGCCAAGGAGATCACCGACAAGCTCGGCTCCGGCATCGGCGTCGCCGGCACCGGCCTCTCGAACTGCGGCCCGGCCATCGGCCTCGCCGGCGACATCATGGACCGCGCCTCGATCCGCCAGATGCTCGACCAGGTCGCGCTCGCCTACGGCGGCTTCGACTCCATCTGCGTGACCGCCGGCATCTTCGTCTCGCCCGACACCACCGGCCACATCCCGGACGACAAGTGGGCCCTCACCTTCGCCCTGAACGTGACCGGCAGCTACCTCGTCGCCGACGAAGCGTTCAAGACTTGGAAGGAACAGGGCCTGCGCGGCAACCTCGTCCTGACCACCAGCGCCAACGCCGCCGTGGCCAAGAAGGGCTCCGTCGCCTACGACACCTCGAAGGCCGCCGCCAACCACCTCGTCCGCGAGATGGCCATGGAGCTTTCCCCGCTGATCCGCGTCAACGGCGTGGCCCCGGCCACCGTCGTCCAGGGCTCGGCGATGTTCCCCCGCGACCGAGTGATCGCGTCGCTTGCGAAGTACAACATTCCCTACACCAATGATGAGGCGACCGATTCGCTGACCACGAAGCTCTCCCGCTTCTACGCCGATCGCACCCTGACCAAGAACCCCATCACCCCCGCCGACCAGGCCGAAGCCTACTTCCTCCTCGTGACCAATCGACTCAGCAAGACGACCGGCCAGGTCATCACCGTCGACGGCGGCCTCCACGAGGCGTTCCTGCGCTGATCCCGTGCGCGTCTCCCTCTTCGTCCCTTGTTTCGTCGACCAGCTGACCCCCCAGGTCGGCGTGGCCACGGTCAGGGTGCTGGAGCGGCTCGGCCACCAGGTCGAGTTCCGCGCGGAGCAGACGTGCTGCGGCCAGCCCTCCTTCAACTCCGGCCAGTGGGACGTCGCCCGCCGCGGCGCGATCCGCACCCTGGAGGTCTTCCGCGGCGCCGAGGTGGTCGTCGGCCCCTCCGGTTCGTGCGTGGCGATGATCAAGAAGTTCTACCCGGAACTCCTCAAGGACACGCCGCACGCGGCCGCGGCCGCCGACCTCGCCGGCCGGACCTTCGAGTTCGCCGAGTTCCTCGTGAACAAGCTGGGCGTCACCGACGTCGGCGCGACCTTCGCGAAGAAGGTCACCTTCCATGACGGCTGCCACGCCCTGCGCGAGCTGCGCCTCAAGGAGGAGCCCCGCCGCCTGCTGCGCGCCGTCAAGGGCCTCGAGCTGATCGAGACCGAGGAGGCGGAGTCGTGCTGCGGCTTCGGCGGCCTCTTCTCCGCCAAGTTCCCGATGATCTCCACCGCGATGGTCCAGGTGAAGGGCGGCGCGCTGGCCCGGACCGGCGCCGATTACGTCGTCTCGTCGGACCCTTCCTGCCTGCTGCAGATCGGCGGCTGGCTCTCCCGCGAAGGCAAACCCATCCTCCCGCTGCACCTCGCGGAGGTCCTCGCCCACGAGGCCTGAGCCCATGTCCGACGCGAAGTCCATCTTCCTCAAGGACGCCACGGTCAACGCGGCCGACGGCGACCAGCGCGCCTTCATCCGCAAGGCCCTCGGCGGTTACTACCTCAACCGCGACCTTCAGAAGGCCCGCTTCCGCGACTGGGAGCGCGCCCGCGACGCGGCCTCCCTCGCGAAGTGGACGGCGGTCAACGACCTGGCCAACCAGCTCGAGCGCTTCACGGCGAACTTCGAGCGCAACGGCGGGGTGGTCCACTGGGCCCGCGACGCCGCCGAGGCCCGCGCCATCATCCTGAAGATCGCCGCCGACGCCAACGCCAAGGCCATCGTGAAGTCGAAGTGCATGACTTCCGAGGAGATCCACCTGAACGACGCCCTCGAGAAGGCCGGCTACGGCGTGGTCGAGAGCGACCTCGGCGAATTCATCCAGCAGCTGCGCGGCGAAGCTCCCTACCACTTCGTGTTCCCGTGCATGCACGTGAAGCGCGAGGCCATCAGCGAGCTCTTCACGAAGCACCTCGGCACCGCCCCCACCGACAGCCCCGAGGAACTGACGATGATCGCGCGCCGTCACCTGCGCCAACTCTACGTGGACGCCGACATCGGCATCACCGGCGCGAACTTCCTCGTGGCCGAGACGGGGCAGATCTCGATCACCGAGAACGAGGGCAACGCCCGCCTCACGGCCGCCCTGCCCCGCATCCACATCGCCCTTTCCGGCATCGAGAAGGTCGTGAACAACCTCGACGACCTCGCCGTCTTGCTGCCGATGCTGGCGACCGCCGGCGCGGGCCAGCCGATGACGTGCTACAACACCCTGTATTCCGGCCCCCGGAAGAAGGGCGAGTGCGACGGCCCCGAGGAGTTCCACCTGGTGCTGCTCGACAACGCGCGCACGCAGCTGCTGGCCGACCCGGAGCAGCGCGACGCGTTGCATTGCATCCGTTGCGGCGCCTGCCTGAACGTCTGCCCGATCTTCAAGAATATCGGCGGTCTCGCCTACGGCACCACCTACCAGGGCCCGATCGGTTCGGTGATCACGCCGCACCTCCGGGGCCTCAAGCAGTGGAATCACTTGTCGGGCGCCTCTTCCCTCTGCGGAGCTTGCACCGACGCCTGCCCGGTCCGCATCGACCTCCATCACCACCTGCTGCACAACCGCCGGAACGCCGCCAAGGCCGCGCCGACCTGGTTCGACCGGATCTTCCACGGTGGTTTCGATTTCGTCATCCAGCGCCCGCGCCTCTTTGCCTTCGGCGGGAAAGTCTTCCGGGCCACTTTGCCGGTGCTGCAGAAACTCCCCCTCCCCTACCTCCGCGCCTGGATGAAGACCCGCGACCTCCCCAAGGCTCCCGCGAAGTCGTTCCGCGACCAATGGAAGGAGTCCCGCCATGGCTGACGCCCGCAGCGACATCTTCGCCCGCATCCGCGAGGCCCTGAAGGTCAAGGCGCCCAAGCCCCACTTCAAGGCCGAGGGTACCACCGGCCAACCCGTCAAGGTCGGCAAGCCCTGGCTGCCCGACGGCGGCGAAACGACCGACGCCAGCCTCGCGATCCTCTCCGAACAACTCGGCAAGCTGAAGGCGGTCCTCGTCCGGGTCCCCGATGAAGCCGCCGCCGCGCGCGCCGTCGCGGAGCTCGCCACGTCCAAGCAGTGGAAGAAGGTCGCCTACCACGGCGACCCCATGGTGCGGACCGTCGCCCAGGCCCTGCCTTGCGCCGCCTGGGAGGCCGACGCCTCCTTTGAGAAACAGCAGCTGGAAGGCTGCGACGCCGGCCTGACCTCCTGCGAAAGCATCGTCGCCCAGCTCGGTTCGATCTTGGTCTCCAGCGCTTCCTCCGGTGGCCGGGCCCTCTCGATCCTCCCGCACGTCCACGTCGTGGTCGCCCGTGTCGACCAGGTCGTCCCGGACCTCGCCGCCGCCTTGGAGCAGGTCCGGGAACGGCATGGCGACCGGATGCCGAGCATGCTGTCCTTCATCACCGGCCCGAGCCGGACGGGTGACATCGAACGCATCCTCGTGCTGGGCGCCCACGGCCCGAAGGAACTTTACCTGGTCTTGGTGGGCTGATCCTCCCGTCATGCGCCCGCTCTTCGCCCTGCTCAGCCTCGCGACGTTCCTCCCGGCGGCCGAGGTGAAGCCGGTGAAATGGTCCGGCGCGCTCAATGTGCCCGACCCGACCGCGGTGACGTTCGACGAGGCGGGCAACGCCTACGTCGCCTCCACGACCCGCCGCAAGGTGGGCGACCTCGATATCCGCGAGCACACGCTCTGGATCCCCGACGACGTCGGCCTGACCTCGCCGGCGGACAAGCTGGCCTTCTACCAGCGGGAACTCGCGCCCGGCAAGCTGAAGGGCGGTCGCGGCAGCCTCAAGGACCACAACAAGGACGGTTCGGTGGACTGGAAGGATCTCACCTTCCATCAGGAGCGGATCTACAAGCTGACCGATAGCGACAGGGATGGTGTCGCCGACCGGATCACGGTCTTCGCCGAGGGCTTCAACTCACCGGTCTCCGGCATCGCCGCCGGCGTGCTCTATTTCGACGGTTGGGTCTACGTAACGGCCATCCCCGACGTCTGGCGCCTCAAGGATGCCGATGGCGACGGGGTGGCGGAGCTCAAGGAACTCGTCGCGACGGGCTTCGGTGGTCATATCGCCTATGCCGGTCATGACATGCACGGCTTGCGCCTCGGCCCCGACGGCCGCATCTATTGGACGGTCGGCGACAAGGGCGGCAATGTCACGAGCCGGGAGGGCCGGCGTTTCTTCTTCCCCCACGAGGGCGCCGTGCTCCGCTGCGAGCCGGATGGCCGGGGCTTCGAGGTCTTCGCCCGCGGGATCCGCAATACGCAGGAGATCGCCTTCGATACGTTCGGCAACATCATCGGCGTGGACAACGACGGGGATCAGCCGAAGGAACGCGAACGGCTGATGTACCTCCTGGAAGGTTCGGACTCCGGCTGGCGCAACCAGCACCAGTACCAGAAGACCACGAGCCGCTGGATGCGCGAAAACCAGTGGATGCCGGCCGGCGCCGCCGATCAGCCGCTCTCGATCACGCCCCCCATCGCGAATTATTCCGACGGCCCGGCGGGCTTCCTCTTCGAACCGGGCCACGCCTTGGACGGCCCCCTCCGCGGGCACTTCATCCTGGACCAATTCCCGAACGGCAAGATGGACGCGTTCACCCTGGAGCCGGCGGCCGACGGGTTCCGGATGGCGGGCCTGCGCACGATCCACGCCGGCCTCATGGGCATCGGGATGTCCTGGGCTCCCGATGGCCGGGCTTATTTCGCCGACTGGATCGGGGGCTACCCCCTCGACGGCAAGGGCGCGATCTGGCGCATGGACGTGGCCGCCGAGACGGACCCTGTCTCGAAGGAAATCCTCTCCTTGCCGCTCTCCGCGGCCCTCCCGAAGGAGCACCTGCTCGGCCTGCTTGGGCACCCCGATCAACGCGTGCGGGTCAACGCCTCGCTCCGCCTCGATCGGCTCGGCGCGTGGTCGGAGATGTTCACCGTCGCCCGCGACCCGAAGCAACCGACCTTGGCCCGGATCCATGCGCTCTGGGGCTGGGGCATGGGCTTGCGTCACGGCAAACTCGCCGACCTGCGCGGGGTGGCCGACCTGCTGGGCGACGAGTCCGACGAGGTCCGCGTCCAGTTGCTGAAGGTCCTCGGCGAAGGACGGCTGCCCGCCCGCGACCGACTGACGAAGGAAGGCGAGATCGACGACCAGATCGCCGCCAAGGTCGTGGCGCAGCTGGCATCGAAGAACCCGCGCGTTCGCCTCCAGGCCGGCCTCAGCCTGGGACGTCTGCGCATCGGCGAGGATGGCCTGACATCGAGCCGTCCGCCCGCGGCGGCTTTCTTCCAGGATGCTTCCGCCGACCTGCGGATGCCCTGGTTGCGGCATGGCCTGGTGGTCGGTCTGGCCGGCACGCAGACCGAAGCCGAACTGCTTTCCATGGCCCAAGGCGCCGATGCCGCGAAGGCGACCTTCGCGACGCTCGCCTTGGCGCGCCGTCGCTCGCCGGCGCTCGCGCAGTTGCTCGACTCCCCGCACCGCGATGTGCTCAACGAAGCCGTCCGCGCGATCCACGACGACGAAGGCATCCCCGCCGCCCAGGAGGCCTTGGCGGCGATGGTCGCGAATCCCCCGGCCGCCCTGCCGAAGACGGCGCTGCGCCGGGCGCTGAACCAGAACCTTCGCCTCGGCACTCCCGCGGCGATGTCCCGCCTCCTGGATTGGATCCACGGCCAGCCGGAGAGCGCCGAATTGCTCCCGGAAGCCCTGCAACTCTTGTTGCTGTTCCCCAACCCGCCGCGGCTCGACCTCGTCGACGGCACCTCGCGTCGCTATGCGGATCGCCCCCTTGGCCCGCTGGGAGCGGCGATCGGCGCCAGCCAGCCCCGGCTGCTCGCCTTGCAGGATCCCGCGCTTAAGGCCGTGGGCGTCGAACTCTTGGTCAAGTACGGCCTGGACGTGCCCACGCCGGAGTTGCTCCGCCTCGCGGGCGCCAAGCAGGTTTCGACCGCCGTGAAGCTGCAGGTGCTGCGCCTGTTGGCGACCAAGACGGATGCCCCCGCCGAAGTCCGCGCCGCGCTGCTGGCCGCCACCGCCGACGGCATCGATGCGGAACTGCGGATCGCCGCCCTCAAGCTCCTCCCGACCATCGCGCCCGAGGTCGCCCTGACCACCGCGCAGCGCTTCCTCGAGGGCAAGGGGTTCAAGCCAGCCGAACGACAGGCCGCCATCGCCATCGTCGCGGCTTCTCCGCTGCCCGGCGCCGCCGAACTCCGCGCCGGCTTGGTCGAGAAACTCGCGCAAGGTCGGCTCGGTGATAGCCTCCGGCTCGATGTCCATGCCTTCGCCGTGAACTCCACCGAACCCGCGGTCCGGGAAGCCCTCCGTCGGTACCTGGCGGTCGCCCGGAAACCGGCGCAACTGGCTACGCCCGAACTGCCCTACGAGCTCCTCGTCGCCGGCGGCGACCCCAAGCGCGGCCGGGCCATCGCCAACGAGCATCTCGCCGCGAATTGCACGGCCTGCCACCGCTTCGAGTCGGACGAAGGCAGCGAGGTCGGTCCGACGCTCAAGTTGGTCGGGTCCCAGCGCTCCAACGCCGAACTCGCCGAGTCCCTCGTCAATCCCTCGGCGAAGATCGTGCCGGGCTTCGGCTTCGAGACCTTGACCCTCAAGAACGGCGAAACCCTCGCCGGCGCCGTGCTTTCGGAACCCGGGCTCTTGAGCAAGTCGTATACCGTCCGCCTGCCGGATGGAGCCAAACGCTCGATTCCCGCCGGCGACCTCACCGGTCGCACCCCGCCCGTTTCCGTCATGCCACCGATGCTCGGCATCCTGACCCCGGCCGAGATCCGCGATGTCGTCGCCTACCTCGAGACGTTGCGTCCCAAGGACCGGACGGCGAGGAAGTAGTCGGCCGGAAGTTTGGTTGAACTCGTTCGGCCCTTGGTTGTCCTAGGGCCATGCCCCTTCGCCTCGCCCTGCTTTGGCTACCGCTGCTGGCCCTCTCCGCCCCGCCCGAGCTCGCCGACTGGCAGAAGCAGTATGATTCGTGGTACTGGAAGGCTCCCGCCACGCGCCTCGAGAACCTGCGCTGGTCCGATAACGGCGAATACCTCGTCTTCTCGGAGCGTGGCTCGGCCACTTCCTGGAAACGCGTGGTATGCGCGACCGGCGAGACCGGTCCGGCTTTCGACCCGACGGCGGTCGCCAAGGCCTTCGCGGCGCTTTCGCCGGCCAAGCCCGCTTCGGGTAAGCCTTCCTACACCCGGGTGGTCCCGCTGGACGACGGTCGCCTCCGGCTGGAGAACGACGCGGCGGCGTGGATCCTGGAACCCGACGGCCGCTTGACGGGAACGAAGCCCGGCAAGGCACCCGAAGCCGCCGCCGCCAGCCGCCGCCAGTCCATCGGCCGCGAGAACCTCCTGTCCGCCACCCGCCTGGGTGAACGCTCACCGGACGGTCGTTGGCGCGTGACGCTGAAGGAAGGCAATGTGCTGCTCGCGGAGGAAGCCCGACCCGAGACGGCGCGGGCGCTGACCCAGGATGGCCAGCCCCTGGATGGCTGGGTCGGCCCCGTCTCCTGGGCTCCCGACGGCAAGCACTTTGCGCTCTGGCGCGAAAGCGTCGCTCCCGTCCGACAGTACACCGTGGTCGACTCCCTCAAGGGCACCAAGAAGGACATCCCCTACGACAAGCCGGGCGACGACAAGACCGAGCGACGTCCGTGGGTTTTCGCCGTCACCGGCGAGGCTCCCTCGACGCCCAACCGCGAGCTCCTCCCGTTGACGATGAACACGGACCGCCTCGACTGGACCGCCGATGGCCGACGGCTCCGGAGCCAGTTCGTCAAACGCGGCTTCACGGGACATGGCATCGTCGAGTTCTCGGTCGAGTCCCGTCGCTGGCGCCCGCTGCTCGTCGAGGAGGACCCCAAGTTCGTCTTCACCTACGCCAGCCGTTATCGGCACGACCTCGACGAGAACCGGACGCTCTGGACTTCGGAGCGGAGCGGCTTCAACCAGCTCTACTTGGTCGACCTGACCACCGGCCGGACGCTCAACCCGGTGACGAGCGGCCCCGGCATCATGAAACAGGTCGTCGAGGTCGACGCCAAGTCCGGCGAACTCCTCTACCTCGGGATCGGGCGCGCGGCCGACGAGAACCCCTACCAGCAACACCTATACCGCACCGACCTGAAGGGCCGCCCCCCGCTCGACCTGACGCCGGGCGACGCGCATCACACGGTGGAATTCTCCCCGGGGCGCAGGTACTTCATCGACACCGCCTCCCGGGTCGACCTCGCCCCCCGGATCACCTTGCGCCGTGCGACCGATGGACACCCCTTGGCGACCTTGCTGACCGGCAGCCTGGACAAGCTTAAGGCGGCCGGGTGGCAGGAACCCATCCGCTTCCGCACCAAGGACCGCGACGGCAAGTTCGACATCTGGGGCGTCGTGAACCGCCCCTACCCGTTCGACCCGAAGAAGAAGTACCCGGTGCTCGAGCACATCTACGCGGGGCCGCAGGATTCGTTCGTGCCGCGTTCCTTCAGCTTCTGGAACAACAACCACCGTGAGCCGACGTTCAATGGTTTCTACGTCGTGCAGATCGACGGACGCGGCACCTGGAACCGCGGCAAGGAGTTCCATCAGGAGGCCTGGCGCAACCTGCGCGACGCCGGCTTCCCGGACCGCATCCGCTGGCTGACCGAATTCGCGAAGCACGAACCCGCCATGGACCTGAGCCGCGTGGGCATCTTCGGCGGTTCCGCGGGCGGGCAGAACACCGTGCATGCCCTGTTGCGCCATGGCGATTTCTACCGGGCCGGCGCCGCCGACTGCGGGTGTTACGACAACCGCGTCGACAAGCTCTGGTGGAACGAGCAATGGATGGGCTATCCGATCGGCCCGTGGTACGCGGCCAATGCCTGCGCCTCGGAGGCGGACCGCCTGCGCGGCCGCCTGTTCCTTACCGTCGGCGAATCGGATTCCAACGTCGACGTGAAGTGCACCTACGACCTCCGCGACGCCTTGCTCGCCGCAGGCAAGAAGGACCTCTTCGAGCTGCAGGTCGTACCCGGGGCCGGTCATGGCGCCGGCGAACGGCCCGACCTGCGTGCCAAGCGCCTGCGTTTCTTCATCGACCAGTTGCGCCCACCCGTGGGAGGATAAGGCATGGAACCCGCCCCCGGCCTGATCGAGCTCCGGCTCAACCACGTCGGACAGCTCTTCAACACCATGGACCCGTCGCCTTTCCACGAACGCGACCTGGACCATGACGCCGAGGAATTCATCGTCAGCTGGGCGCGCGAGCTGCGCATCCAAGGCCGGCAGGAACTGCGGCTACGCGTCGTGCTTCATCAGGCGGAAGACCCGGCGGTCACCGACCTGGTCCGGCAATCCGTCCGCCACTACTTCGCCTACCGCGCGGAAGTCAGCCGACGCGAACTGCACGGGCTCCTCCGGGAAGGCCGGACGGCGCTCGGGATCGGGCTCACGTTCCTGGCGGTCACTCTCGCCCTGCGGGGTCTGATGCCCCTGGCCGGCTGGGGCGACTGGGTCCGGGAAGGGCTGACCATCTGTGGCTGGGTGGGCCTCTGGAAACCCATCGACATCCACCTCTATCGCTGGTGGCCCCTCCGCGCCCAGGCCAAGCTGCAAGCCCGCCTTTCGGCCTGCCCGGTCGAGGTCGACTTCCAACCCCAGTTCCCCCGTTCCTGAGCGCTTAACGCGGTCGACGGGGGGTATCTTACGATTTTTTTACGTGGGGGATTGACAGGGTGGTCACGCCCCCCAATCCCAAACCTTCCCGCATGCTGAATTTCGCGAGCCAGTGCCTGGACCAGACCAAGGCCCTCCTCAAACTCAACCTTGGTTCCCTGTCCTCGGACGGCTCCGTGACCCCCGTCCCCGGCGAGGTTTCCCGCGCCGACGAGCCCGGCCACGCCGCCCTCGCCTTCGGGGAGTATTACCGCGCCACCGGCGAACTGACGCTCGACCGCTCGAACATCGTCGAAATCGTCGCCCGCACCATCACGGCCCAGGTCAGGCTCAGCAAGGGATCCGATAACGGCATGGCCTTCGCCTGCCTCGGCCTGCTCGCCTTCGGCCCCACCCGCGAACGCAACCCCGTCTGGGAGAAGCTGGATGAGGCGACCCGCCAGCTCATCGACGAACGCCTCGCGGTGGAGCACGACCACCACGACCACGTCCAGGCCTTCGACATCGCCAAGGCCGTCTGCCGCTTCTCCTTCGGGCTCACGAAGAAGGACGAGACCGGTCCGCTCGTCGACCGCTTCGTCGACCGCATCACCGCCAGCTCCTCCGGCGGCTTCCACGACGAGGCGACGCGCGCCTCGAACCCCGACAACTTCGGAGGCGCCTTCGACCTGTACGGCGTCGTCGCCCTCATCTTCATCCGCCAGGCCCTGCAGCTCCACGCGAACATCCAGCTGCGCGACCAGAAGCTGCCGAAGCTCCGGACCCACGCCGAGAAGTACCTGCGCGTGATCCTCGATACGACCCGCGAGGACGGCCTCGGCTGGTGCTACGGCCGCGGGATCGGCGCCTACGGGCAGATGCACTGCATCACCCTGCTCCTGCAGGCCCTCCGCGACCGCTGGCTCCCCGTGGATAAGGAGGCGCTCGCCCGTGACCTCGTCCGCCGCCTCTACGCCAACTTCTTCACCACGTTCTTCGACGCCGAACACGGCCTCATCGTCGTCCGCGACGCCGAACGCGACACCATCCCGGGCCACACGACGCGGATGGCGAACTTCGACGCGGCCCGCTACCTTTCGCAGTGGTCCCGTCTCGCCAAGACCATCGGCGGCGCGATGGAAGTGGTGAAGCCGGCCGGCAAGGCCGCCGTCTGCCGCTTCTTCTCCTTCGACAAGTCCCCGCGCAAGGAACAGGGCCTGCTCTCCTACCAGGACCCGACCTCGGGCCTGCACGTCATCCTGCCGCTGGTCTCCGCCGGCGTCCACCGCGCGAGCGATTCCCTCGCCTTCCCGCACATGCCGGGCGTCTTCGACTGGCCCTCCAACCAGGCCGTCAGTCCGTTCATCCCGGAGTTCACGATCGGCGGCAAGTCCTTCACCCCGTCGTTCTACGGCAAGAACGCGCAGGTGGCGATGGGCACCAAGCCCGGCACCTACCACTTCCGCTTCGAGCAACCCGACCTCATCGACCGCGACGAGAAGCTCTCGGCCAACGTCGCCTCCCTGAAGGTCGATTGGGAATTCAGCGGTGGCCGGATCGTCGGCCGCTTCCTGCTGACGGCCAAGGCCGCGGTGACCCTCGACGAGTTCCGCCTCGTCCTCCCCATCGCCGCGACCCACTCGCGCATGACTCCGGGCAACGCCCTCGTCCTCGGCGCCGAGTCGCACCGCTGCGAAGTCCTGAAGGACGATTTCCACGCCGCCTGGGCCGAGACCCGCGTCGTCAGCGAGGACGCCCGCCACCGCACGTGCTGGGGCAAGGTCCACTATTACCAGACCTTGCTCCGCGACAAGCCCCTCGCCCTCCGCGCCGGCCAGACCTACGGCTTCGACATCGCCTACGAGCCGCACGTCGTCCGGGCCGCCGGCTGAGGAGCGCTTCTGGGGTTGTCCTCGCCCGCCCCCGTCGCTATGCCTCGGGGGTCACCCATGCCTAGTAAGTTCTACCTGACCACCGCGATCGACTACGCCAACGGCGCCCCGCACCTGGGCCACGCCTACGAGAAGGTCCTCGCCGACGTCATCGCCCGGCGCCAACGCCTGCTCGGCCATCCGACGCACTTCCTCACGGGCCTGGATGAGCATGGCCAGAAGGTCCAGCAGACCGCCCAGAAGCGCGGCATCGAACCCCAGGCGCTCGTCGACGAGGTCGCCGTGGGCTTCCGGTCGATGCTGTCCGAACTGAACATCTCGAACGACGACTACATCCGCACGACCGAGCCGCGGCATCAGCGCGTCGTGCAGGACTTCCTGCAGCGGCTCTTCGACCAGGGCCTGATCTTCAAGGCCACCAAGTCCGGCTGGTACTCCGTCCGCCAGGAACAGTTCCTCTCCGACAAGGACCGCGCGGAGGATGGCTCCTGGCCGGAGATCTACGGCGAGGTCACCCAGACGACCGAGGAGAACTACTACTTCAAGCTCTCGCAATACCAAGGCTGGCTCGTCGAGCACATCCAGGCGCACCCCGACTTCATCACGCCCCGCTTCCGCCGCAACCAGGTGCTGGAGTTCCTCAAGGAGCCGCTGAACGACCTCTGCATCTCCCGCCCCAAGACCCGCCTGACCTGGGGCATCGAGCTACCCTTCGACCGGTCGTTCGTGACCTACGTCTGGTTCGACGCGCTGACCAACTACTATTCCGCCGTCGTGGACCGGGGACTTTGGCCCGCCGACCTCCATGTGATCGGCAAGGACATCCTATCGCCGCCCCACGCGGTCTACTGGCCCTGCATGCTCAAGGCGCTCGGCCTCGAGCTGCCCCGGCAGTTGCTCGTCCACGGCTGGTGGACGGTCAACAACCAGAAGGCCTCGAAGAGCGCCGGCAACGCCACCAATACGCTCGGTTTTGCCCGCTCCCATGGTACCGACGCGTTCCGCTTCTACCTTTGCCGCGAGATGGTCGTCGGCCAGGATGCGGACTTCTCCCCCACCACCTTCGAGAACCGCTACAAGGCCGACCTCGGCAACAACTTGGGCAACCTCGTTAACCGGCTCCTCAACATGGTCGGCCGCAACTACGCCGGCAAGGTTCCCGCGCCGGGCGCCGACGAGGAACACGAACAGCATCTCCGGAAACTGTGGTCCGAGACGCGGGCGAAGTTCGACGAGGCCTGCGCCGAGTACCAGCTCTCCCACGCGCTCGAGGCCCTCTGGGTCTTCGTCAGCGCCCTCAACGCCTACATCGAGACCCGGGCCCCATGGAAACTCGCCAAGTCGGCCGACGCCGCCGACCGCGCCCGCCTGGATTCATGCCTGGCCTACGTGGCCGAGGGCCTGCGCCTCATCGGCAACCTGCTCCTGCCGGTCATGCCGGTCACGGCCGCCAAGCTGCTGACGACCATCGGACGGCCCGTCCCGACCTCCTACGAGGGCCAGTTGGCATGGTCCACGGTCGGGACCGGCTCCCAGGTGGAGGAAAAGTGCATCCTTTTCCCCCCGATCGACCCTCCGCCCGCGCCTTCGCCGGCCTGAGTTGGACAAACCGGCTTTCCCCCGCATCGTCGTAGCGTGGCCGATTTGTCCGCAGTCGACGAAGCGAACGCACTTGCCGAGGCCGAGCGTCTCCGCGCCGGCGCCGGACATGTCGCCTACACGTTTCCCGTCCCCGAACTCGATGCGCTCGCGGTGCTGGAGACCTTGGACGAGCCTGCCCCGCGCGGCTACTTCGAGAATCCTTCCCGCCAGCGCGCCCACGCCGCCGGCGCGCCGGTCGCGACCTGGACGGGCCGTGGCCCCGGACGCTTCCTCGCCGCCGACGGGTGGCTCCGCCGCCTGCACGCGTCGCTGACCTGCGTCGGTGGCATCCCCCGCGTCATCGCCACCTTCCCCTTCTACCCCGGGGACGCATCGCAAGGCCTCGAGGCGCGCCTCTTCCTCCCGGCTTGGCAGGTGGTCACCGAGCAAGGTCGCACGACCGTGACGCTCGCCGAGCCGGCCACCGTCGGCTGCGCCGAGCGACTCGCGCTTCGCGCCGAGCAGTTCCGCCGCTTCGCCTACCGTTCGACCCCGCCCCCGCCGCGCGCACCCGTCCCGACGGTCCTCAGCGAAGTCGGCGGGGATTGGTTCCCTTCCGCCGTCCGCCGGGCGACCGAGCTCATCAAGGAAGGCGCCTTCGAGAAGGTGGTGCTCAGCCGCGCCTTCGATTGGCGGCGGGCCGATGCCTTCAACCTCTACGCGACCTTGCATCGGTTGCGGAGGGCCAACTCACCCTGCCACACGTTCCTCGTGGATGAGCCCGAAGGGGCCCTGATCGGAGCGACGCCGGAGACCCTCCTGTCGCTTTTCGACGGCGCGGTCCGCACCGAATCCGTCGCCGGCACGACCCGGCGCGGGGACTCCGCCTCCGAGGACGCGAGCCTCGCGGAGGCCCTCCTCAGCAGCGAGAAGGACCTCCGCGAGCACAGCGCCGTCACGGCCTCCATCTTGCGCCGGCTCCGCATGGTCGGCGTCCTCGCGGCCAATTCCCGCCACCCGGAACTGCTGCGCCTGGGCAACGTCATGCACCTGCGCACCCCCATCGAAGGGACTATGCCCGCCGATCGCCGCTTCCTCGAGGTGGCCGGCGAACTCCACCCGACCCCGGCGGTCGGCGGGAAGCCCCGCGACTTGGCCCTGCCCTTCATCCCCGGCTTCGAGCCGCACTCCCGCGGGCTTTACACCGGGGCGGTCGGTTGGGTCGGGGCCGACGGCCTGACGGGCAAGCTTTTCGTGGCGCTGCGTTGCGCCCGTCTCGAGGGAACGACGGCGCGGGCCTTCGCCGGCGCGGGCATCGTCGCCGGCTCCGATCCGCAGGCCGAGTCGACCGAGACCGAGATGAAGCTCCGCACCATCCTCGAGGCGCTGGTCTGAGATGAAGGTCGTCCTGCAGCGCGTCCGCGCGGCCTCCGTCGCCGTCGAAGGCAAGGTAGTCGGGGAGATCGGCGCCGGCTACCTCCTGCTCGTGGGCCTCGCGCTCGGCGACGACGAGACGACCGTTCGCCGCCTCGCCGCCGACGTCGCCAAGGCCCGGCTGATGCCCGACGCCCAGGGCAAGATGGGCGTTAACCTGCGGGACGCCGGCGCGGACGCCCTCGCCGTCAGCCAGTTCACGCTCCTCGCCGACTTCACCAAGGGCAACCGCCCCTCGTTCAACGCCGCCGCCCGCCCCGAGGTCGCCCAACCGCTCTTCGACCTGTTCGTACGGGAGCTTTCCGCGCACCTCGGGCGGCCGGTCCCCACGGGCATCTTCGGCGCCGATATGGCGGTGAGCCTGGTCAACGACGGGCCGGTGACGGTGGTTCTGACGTAGTTTAGGCTTAACCTCCCCGCCCGCCCTGCCTACCCCAGACGTCCGCCATGCTCTCCGTCCGCATCATCCCTTGCCTCGATGTCCATGGCGGTCGCGTCGTGAAGGGAGTGAAGTTCGAGGAGTTGCGGGATGCGGGCGACCCGGTCGCCGTCGCGGCCGCCTACGAGAAACAGGGCGCCGACGAACTGGTCTTCCTGGACATCACCGCCTCGAGCGACGGCCGGAACACGATGGTCGACGTGGTCGAACGTACCGCCGACCAAGTCTTCATGCCCCTCACGGTCGGCGGCGGGCTCCGCTCGGTCGAGGACATCCGGACGATGCTCAACGCCGGCGCCGACAAGGTCTCCCTCAACACTTCCGCGGTCAAGGACCCCAACCTCGTCCGCGAGGCCGCCCGTAAGTTCGGCCGCCAGTGCATCGTCGTCGCGATCGACGCCAAGCAGGTCGCGCCCGGACGCTGGGAAGTCTTCACGCACGGCGGCCGCAACCCGACCGGCCTCGACGCCATCGCCTGGGCCCGGCAAGTCCACGACCTCGGCGCCGGCGAGATCCTGTTGACCAGCATGGATCGCGACGGCACCGCCTCGGGTTACGACGTCCCGCTGAATCGGGCCATCTCCTCCGCGGTGGAAGTCCCCGTCATCGCCTCGGGCGGCGCGGGTACGCTGCAGCACCTGGCCGACGTCCTCAAGGAAGGCGGCGCCAGCGCCGTGCTCGCGGCCAGCATTTTCCATTTCGGCACCTTCACCGTGCGCCAAGCGAAGGAGCACCTGCGCGCCGCCTTCCTTGAGGACGTCGGCCAGG
>Ga0255081_1000044_pt1 | contig 27932 bp, 26 predicted proteins | sample Colum_Colum_RepA_FD_188456 | JGI IMG/M metagenome (GOLD analysis project Ga0255081, IMG submission 188456) | Freshwater microbial communities from Columbia River, Oregon, United States - Colum_Colum_RepA_8h | ecosystem: Environmental > Aquatic > Freshwater > River | place: USA: Oregon... | reverse complement strand
GAAGGTCGCATGACCGTGTGCAACATGAGCATCGAGGCCGGCGCCAAAGCCGGGCTCATCGCTCCCGACGACGTGACCTTCGCCTACCTCGAAGGCCGCGAACACGCGCCCAAGGGGAAGGCGTGGGAACAAGCACTCGACGCGTGGCGTTCGCTGCGCACCGATGCCGGCGCGAAGTGGGACAAGGAAGTGTCGATCGATGCCGCCGGACTCACACCCTTCGTGAGTTGGGGAACCAACCCCGCCCAAGTGGCGAGTATCGACTCGTCGATCCCCTCCCCCGACGACTTCTCCGACGCAACCACGCGCGAAACGGTTGCGCGCGCCCTCGAATACATGGGCCTCACTCCGGGTCAGCGCATCCGCGACGTCGCCGTCGACACCGTGTTCATCGGTTCGTGCACCAACAGTCGCATCGAAGACCTCCGCGCCGCAGCCAAGGTTCTCGACGGGCGTCGGGTCACGGTGCCGCGCGTAATGGTCGTGCCGGGTAGCCACGCGGTGAAGAAGCAGGCCGAGGCCGAGGGTCTCGACCGCGTGTTCACCGCGGCCGGTGCCGATTGGCGCGAACCCGGATGCTCGATGTGTCTGGCCATGAACCCCGACAAGCTCGCCCCCGGCGAGCGCGCGGCGAGTACGAGCAACCGCAACTTCGAGGGTCGCCAGGGCCGTGGTGGCCGCACGCACCTCGTGTCACCCGCCGTCGCCGCCGCCACCGCGGTGGCCGGACACTTCGCCGCCCCGAGCGATCTGTCCTGAGCGTCGAGCAACGAAAGAGAGAGAACGATGAAGAGCGTCCGCATTCTGAACGGCAAGGGAATCCCGTTGCGTCGTAGCGACGTCGACACCGACCAGATCATTCCGGCCGACTGGCTGAAGCGCGTCGAGCGCACCGGCTTCGAAGCCGGTCTGTTCTCGACCTGGCGCGAAGACCGCGATTTCGTGCTCAACGATCAGCGCTACGCCGGAGCCAATGTGCTCGTGGCCGGACCCTCGTTCGGTGTCGGATCGAGTCGTGAGCACGCCGTGTGGGCCATCCAGCAATACGGATTCGACGCCGTGATCGCGCCGAGTTTCAGCGACATCTTCCGAAACAACTGCACCAAGAACGGCCTCGTGCCGGTGGCCCTCCCGATCGAGATCGTGGAGAAGATCTGGGCGGCCATCGAGTCCGATCCGTCGACCGCGATCCTGATCGACATGGAACGTTTGTCCGTGGAAGTCCCGGCGGCTGGTGTGAAGGCGACGTTCCCGATGGAGCCGCAGAATCAGCATCGTTTCCTGAACGGACTCGACGACATCGGCATCACACTCTCCCACGCCGACGACATCGCGACGTTCGAGACGCGTCGCCCCGCGTGGTTGAGCCGCTGATCGCGGCGATCGACGTCAGTCTTCGAGGAATTCGGCGAGGTTCGACAGCTTCGGGTTGTTGCTGAAGACCTCGATGGCCTTGGTGAGCGGCATGCGCATCGTGCGCTGAAGAATCGTCACCTGCGTGTGCTGGTTGTACTCCACCAGCGTGACCGCCCAACCGTCGCGACCGGCACGCGCTGTACGACCCGAACGGTGTAGGTAGTCCTTGTTGTCCTTGGCCGGTTCGTAGTGGATCACCACGGCGATGTCGTCGATGTCGATACCACGGGCCGCCACGTCGGTGGCCACCAGAACGGCAAGGTCACCTTCGGCGAAGCGACGCAGTGCCTTCTCACGCGCGGGCTGCGGCAGATCACCGTGAATGGCGGCGGCGTTGACGCCGATCGCCTTCAGGTTGTCGGACACCCGATCGCACACGCGCTTGGTCTGACAGAACACGACCGTCTTGCCCGCACCACGGGCGATGGCGGCCACCACCTTGTCCTTGTCCATGTGATGCGCGGCCAGCCAAAGATGGTGCATCGTGCCGACGGTGTCGGTGGCGGCGTCGATGGCGACCTCGATCGGATCGCGCAGATACGCGCGGATCAGGTGGCCGACGTCGCCGTCGAGCGTGGCCGAGAAGAGCATGGTCTGGTTGCGGCCCGTGCAACGCCGCAGAATCCACTCGACCTGCGGGGTGAATCCGTCGTCGGCCATGCGGTCGGCTTCGTCGAGCACCACCACTTCCACACCCGACACGTCGATCTCGTTCGACTTCAGGAGGTCGATGAGACGCAACGGAGTGGCGACCACGATCTCGATCCCGGCGGCGAGGAGTTCGACCTGCTGATGACGACTCGAACCGCCGTAGACCGGGAGCACGCGACGACCCGAATGATTGGCGACCGGTTCGAGAACCTCGGCCACCTGCACGGCGAGTTCACGCGTGGGCACGAGGACGAGACCGAGCGGACGCATCGGTTCGGCGCGTTCGGAGATACGCGAGAGCATCGGAACACCGAAGGCGAGCGTCTTGCCGCTTCCGGTCTTGGCCCGACCGCACACGTCGCGACCCTGCAGACCGACCGGGATGGCCTCTTTCTGAATGGCGAAGGGCTGGGCGAAACCGGCCGCGGCGAGTCCGGCGTCGACGAAGTCGGGGACGCCGAGGGCGGCGAAGCCGGTGGGCGTGGGCACCGGGGGCATGACCTTGATCGTGGTCAGCGGTTGGGTGGGACGGCCCGGCGACACATCGGCACCCGAACCGTCGGACGGGCCCTTTCGACGCCGACGTCCGCGGGGGGACCCCTGACGGGGTGCGGGCTCGGTCATGACCTCGTCAGGGTACCCGCCCATCGACCCGACGTGCGGTGACGGATCCGGTTCGCTGGGAATCCGAACGCACTTCACTGCCTACTCTCTCAACATGCACGTGCCCCTGACGATCAACGATCACATCCGCCGCGCCGAGTTGCTCTACCCCGATCGCATCGGACTCGTGGACGAACCCGACCAACCGGCCGAATCGTGGGGTGAACTCACCTACCGCCAGATCGGTGAACGGATGCGCGCGCAGGCGGCCGGACTCGACGCACTCGGCATCGACGTGGGTGAACGGGTGGCGATGGTGAGCCACAACTCGGCACGACTCCTCACGAGTTTCTTCGGCGTGTCGGGATCGGGTCGCATTCTCGTGCCGGTGAACTTCCGCCTCGTGGCCGAGGAGGTGAAGTACATCGTCGAACACTCGGGCGCCCGCGTCCTTCTGGTGGACCCCGAACTCGCCGATGCCTTGAGCACCGTCGAGTGCGAGCACAAGTTCGTCATCGGCGCCGACGCCGACGAGCGGCTCATGCGCTTCGGCGTCGAGCCCCGCGCCTGGGCCCCGGACGAAACCGCGACCGCGACCATCAACTACACGAGCGGCACCACGGCCCGACCCAAGGGCGTGCAACTCACGCATCGCAACCTCTGGCTCAATGCGGCGACCTTCGGTTGGCAGATGGGTGTGAACGATCGCGACGTGTACTTGCACACGTTGCCGCAGTTCCACTGCAACGGCTGGGGCATGGTGTACGCCGTGACCGGCATGGGTGGCCGGCACATCGTGCTTCGCAAGGTCGACGGCGCCGAGATCCTGCGCCGGGTGGAACGACACGGCGTGACGATGTTGTGCGGTGCGCCTGCGGTGGTGAACGCGATCCTCGACGCCGCCGCCACCTGGGACGGGCCCATACCCGGACGTGATCGTGTGCGCATGGTGGTGGCCGGCGCTCCCCCGCCCACCCGCACGATCGAACGCATGGAGACCGAGCTCGGTTGGGAGTTCGTGCAGTTGTACGGACTCACCGAAACCTCGCCGTTCCTCACCATGAACCGCGGTCGTTCCGAGTTCGACGCCCTCACCTCGGCCGAACGGGCTCAGCGTCTGTCGCGGGCCGGTGCGCCGGCCCTCGGCGTGGAACTACGCGTGTCGGAGCAGGGCGAGGTCCTCGCGCGCGGCAACGTCGTGATGGAGGGCTACTGGAATCAGCCCGAAGCCACGCGCGACGCGATCCACGCGGCCAGCGACGACCCGAACGGCGTCACGTGGTTCCACACCGGCGACGGCGGCATCATCGACGACGAGGGCTACGTCACGATCAGCGACCGCAAGAAGGACGTCATCATCTCGGGTGGTGAGAACGTCTCGTCGATCGAAGTCGAGGACGCGATCTTCAGTCATCCGGACGTCTCCGAGGTCGCGGTGATCGGAGTGCCCGACGAGAAGTGGGGCGAACTCGTGCTGGCGCTCGTGGTCACCGGCCCGGGCTCCACGCTCACCGAGGACGACGTGATCGCCTACGCGAAGACCAAACTCGCCGGTTACAAGTGCCCGAAGAAGGTCGAGTTCCGCGACGCTTTGGCCCGCACGGCCACCGGCAAGTTGCAGAAGTTCAAGTTGCGCGAGCCCTACTGGGCCGGCAAGACGCGTCAGGTCAACTGATTCCGCGCAGGCTCGCGTGGGCCGACTGCTGCTCGAGGAACCATTCGTAAGTCGAGCGGATCCCGGACTCGAGATCGTGTGCGGGTGACCAACCGAGGTTGCACAGACGACTGACGTCGAGAACCTTGCGCGGTGTGCCATCGGGCTTGGAGGTGTCGAAGCGGAGGTTCGCCCCGGGGTTCACGATCTGACGCACCATCTCGGCGAGTTCGCGAATGCTGAGGTCGACACCGGTTCCGACGTTGATGTGCGAATCGTCGCTGTAGTGCTCCATGAGGAACAGACACGCGTCGGCAAGATCGTCGACGTGCAGGAACTCGCGCATCGGACTTCCGGTTCCCCAGATCTCCACGTCGGTCGATCCATGTGCCTTGGCGTCGTGGAACTTGCGGATCAGGGCCGGCAGAACGTGGCTCGAGGCGAGGTCGAAGTTGTCGTTGGGCCCGTAGAGATTGGTGGGCATGGCCGAGATGAAATCGGAGCCGTACTGACGACGGTAGGCCTGACAGAGCTTGATGCCGGCGATCTTGGCGACCGCGTACCACTCGTTGGTGGGTTCGAGTGGACCGGTGAGGAGTTGTTCTTCGGTGATCGGCTGCGTCGCATGGCGCGGATAGATGCACGAACTCCCGAGGTACAAGAGCTTGGTGACTCCGGTGAGGTGACTCGCGTGCACCACCGTGCCGTGGATCATGAGGTTGTCGTAGATGAACTCGGCCGGCCGGGTGCTGTTGGCGAGAATGCCACCCACGGTTCCGGCCACCAAGAAGACGTAATCGGGACGATGGGCCTCGAACCATTCGTTGACCGCGCCCTGATCGCGCAGATCGAGTTCGGAGCGGGTGGCCGTGAGGACGTTGGAGTATCCACCCCGTTCGAGCCGGCGCATGATCGCACTGCCCACGAGACCGGCGTGGCCGGCCACGTACACACGTGCGTCCTGGGGCATGGGCTGGTGCATCGATGTTCTCCTCGCCGTGCAGGGTACCGGCGATGACGCGTCGGGTCAGTCCACCAACGCCTGATGGAGCATCTGCTTCAACTGGCTACGGAACGGATGCGTGCTCGACGGCAACAACTGGGTCATGAACACCACGGTCATGTCCTCGACCGGATCGACCATGAACCACGTGCTCGCCGCACCACCCCAGCCGTAGTCACCCACCGAGCCAGGTGTCTTGGCGGCCACCGGATCGATGGTCACGCTCACACCGAGTCCGAAGCCCACACCGTCGTACGGCGTCTCGGCGAAGAGCGGTCGTCCGAATTCGGTGAGGTCCGCGTTCTTGGGCAGATGGTTGCTCGCCATGTACTCGACGGTGCGCGACGACAGGATGCGGCGACCGTTCAACTCGCCCCCGTTGCGAAGCATCGCCGCGAACCGCACGTAGTCGGCGGTCGACGACACCAGGCCACCACCACCGCCATCGGCCTTCGGATCGTTCAGCACACCACGATCGGCGGCGTCGGCGCGGAAGATCTTCTTCGATCCCGGTGTGGGTGAATAGAGCGCGGCCATGCGCTCGGCTTTGTCGGCCGGACAGAAGAACGCCGTGTCGGTCATGCCGAGCGGTTCGAAGATACGCGTGCGCAGGAAGTCGCGCAGACGCATACCGCTGATGACCTCCACCACCCGACCGAGCACATCGATCGACACCGAGTAGTTCCATTCGCTACCGGGCTGGAACACGAGCGGCAGATCGGCCCACAACGCGCACAGTCCGGCCAGATCGAGATCGCGCGGGAAACCCCACTCGAGTCCGCGGCGGCGGTAGATCTCGTCGACCGGATGCGAGTACATGAATCCGTACGTGAGTCCGGCGGTGTGGGTGAAGAGGTGCCACATCCGCATGGGTTCGGTCTGCGGACCGAGAACCGGAGCCAGGAACGTGCCACCCAAGAACACCTTCGAGTCGGCGAACTCGGGGATGTACTTGCTGACCGGATCGTTGAGTTCGAACCGACCTTCTTCCCAGAGGATGAGCGCGGCCACCGCAGTGATCGGTTTGGTCATCGAGTAGATCCGCCACATCGAATCGTCGGCGACCGGCCGCCCGGCCTCACGATCGGCCAGGCCGCGGCTGGCCGTGTGGGCGACCTTGCCGTCGCGGGTGACCACCAATTGCCAACCGGCGAGTAACTCGTCGGTGACGTAACGCTCGAAGTGGGTGTCGAGGCGGCCGAGCCGTTCGGCGGAGAGTCCGACCTCGCTCGGGTCGACTTGCGGGAGTCCGTGATTCATGTCGCCACCCTAGGCAGGCGGCGGGCCGGGCTCAGGAAGACTGCTCGGCGATCTCGGCGCGCACCTGATCCATGTCGAGGGCCTTGGCCTTGCCGACCAGATCGTCGAGCGCGTGCTGCGGGAGCGCACCAGCTTGGTTGTAGAGGAGGATGCCGTCCCGGAAGACCATGAGGGTCGGAATCGACTGGATACCGAAGGACGCCGCGAGGTCCTGTTGGTCTTCGGTGTCGACCTTGCCGAACACCGCATCGGGATGACCGCCGGCCACCGCCTCGAACACCGGGGCGAACTGTCGGCACGGGCCGCACCACGAGGCCCAGAAGTCGACGAGGACGAGGCCGCCTTGTTCGATGGTGGTCTCGAAGTTCTCGGTGGTGAGTTCGATGGTCGACATGAAGTCCTCTCTGCGGCCGGCCGTGGTGGCCACGATGTTCAACCTTGGCGGGCGTCCGAGCCTTTCACCCCCAGTTGTTACATGCGTCACCCGGGCCGGAAATGTCCCGAATGGATTGACCCGGGGGGTGAGGGTTTGTAAGGTCCGCAGGCCTTATCCGCTCCCTATGAACCGTGGGAGGTCAGACCGATGAACACATACACAGCGCCCGCCACTTCGGCCGAGACGTTGACCATCGATCTCACGGAGCCTCACTACCCCGGTAAAGGCATCGGCTACGACTGGCGTTCGCTGGTCGCCGCCTCGGAGGCCGCCGAGCTCGACACCGAGCTCCAGCGCCTCGTCGCACTTCCCGTCGACTGAATCCCTGCTCAGGGACTCTCGATCGCCTCGGACTGCACGGTGTTGTTGCGCGCCCCGAGGGCGGTCGGTAGGGTCAGCGACGTGACGACTCTGTTGGGCCTCCTTCTTATGTAGGGCGAGCGCCCCATATCGCGTTCGCCGAACCCCGTGCGCACCAGCGCCGGGGTTTTTTGTTTGCCCGATCTCCGCACCGACTCACCCGCCAACCGAAACAACCGAGGGACATCCGATGAACCAGAAACGACATCCCCAATTCGTGAACAAGGGCACCGGCCGCATGCCCTTCGAGAAGTACTCGGCGTTCGTCCCGCTCGTCCTCCCCGACCGCACGTGGCCGAACACGGTTCTGACCAAGGCCCCCATCTGGTGCTCGGTCGACCTGCGCGACGGCAATCAGGCGCTCATCGATCCGATGGATCCCGAACGCAAGCGCCGGATGTTCGAAGCGCTCGTCGACATGGGGTTCACCGAGATCGAGGTGGGCTTCCCGTCGGCGAGTCAGCCCGACTTCGACTTCGTGCGCCAGCTCATCGAACAGGACCTCTCCCCCGGCGACGTGTGGATCCAGGTTCTCGTGCAGAGCCGTGACGAACTCATCGAGCGCACCTACGAATCGCTGCGCGGCGCGAAGAAGGCGATCGTCCACTTCTACAACTCGACCAACCCACTGCAGCGCGAGGTCGTGTTCAACCTCGACCGGGCCGGCATCAAGGACATCGCGGTCAACGCCGCACGCAAGTGCAAGTCCCTCGAGCCCACGCTCACCGGAACCGACGTTCGCTACGAGTACTCGCCCGAGAGCTTCACGCTCACCGAGCCCGAGTACGCGATCGAGGTGTGCGAGGCCGTCATGGACGTGATCCAGCCGACTCCCGACAAGCCGCTGATCCTCAACCTGCCGGCCACCGTCGAGTGCTACAGCCCCAACGTGTACGGCGATGTGATCGAGTGGTTCGGCCGCACGATCAAGAACCGCGACTCCGTCGTGATCAGTCTCCACCCGCACAACGACCGCGGTTGCGCGGTGGCCGCCGCCGAATTCGGCGTGATGGCCGGTGCCGATCGCGTGGAGGGAACCCTCTTCGGCAACGGAGAACGCACCGGCAACGTCGACATCGTGAACCTCGCCATGAACCTCTTCGTGAACGGTGTCGATCCCGAACTCGACATCTCCGACATCGACGCGTTGCGTCGTACGGCCGAGTACTGCAACCGCCTCCCGGTGCATCCCCGACACCCGTACGTGGGCGACCTCGTGTACACCGCGTTCAGCGGTAGCCATCAGGACGCGATCAAGAAGGGTTTCGAGGCGATCGACAACAAGGCGGCGGCCGCCGGTCGTCCGGCCGGAACCTACGACCAGTGGGGTGTGCCGTATCTGCCGCTCGACCCCAAGCACCTCGGGCGCACCTACGAGGCCGTGATCCGCGTGAACAGCCAGAGCGGCAAAGGTGGCGTGGCCTACGTCATGAAGACCGAGCACGGATTCGACCTGCCGCGACGTCTGCAGATCGAGTTCTCCAAGAGCATCCAGCACATCACCGAGGACCTCGGCACCGAGATCAGTCCGCTCACGATGTGGGACGCCTTCCGCACCGAGTATCTGTCCGAGGCGCCACGCTTCGTTCTCGAGAGTCACGAGATGAGGAGCCAGTCGTCGAACGGCGGCAAGACCTCGATCACTGCCCAACTCACGATCGACGGACGTCATTGCACGATCACCGGCGAGGGCAATGGCCCCATCGACGCGTTCGTGGCGGCCATGCGGACCGGACTCGACGCGAGTATCGACGTGGTCGATTACACCGAGCACGCGATCGGCAAGGGTTCGGAGGCGCAGGCCGTGGCCTACGTGGAAACCATCGATGGGAACGGCGAAGTTCTGTGGGGAGTCGGCACCGACGAGAACACGGTGACGGCTGCCCTTCGTGCGGTTCTGTCGGCCCACGAACGCCACCAGTCCGCTCGCTGAGGACTATCGTTTCGCGACAGCGGGCCGTTTCGGCCGCACGGAGAGGAGTGATCCATGCGGGTCAAGGTTGATTACGACATCTGCGCATCCACCGGTTCGTGCGTACAGGTCTGCCCCGAAGTGTTCGAGGTTCGCAGCGACGGCTACCTCTACGTCCTCCAGGAAGAGCCGGGCGAAGAACTACGCGACAAGGTCGAGCAGGCCGCCGACCTCTGCCCCACCGCGGCCATCACGGTCGAGGGCTGAGTCCTTCGTCGTGGGCTTCCACGACAAGTTGGCGTCCGCCTGGCGGACGACCGACTCGATGCTGTGCGTCGGACTCGATCCCGACCTCGGCAAGATGCCGGCATCGCTCGGTCGTGAACCGTCGGCCGTGTTGCGCTTCTGCCGGGAGATCGTCGACGCCACCGCTCACACCGCGTGCGCCTTCAAACCGCAGATCGCCTACTTCGCGGCCCTCGGTGCCGAACGCGAACTCGAACAACTGTGCGCGCACATTCGCACCACCCACCCGAACACGGTCCTGATCCTCGACGCGAAGCGTGGCGATATCGGACCCACGGCCGAGCGCTACGCGAGTGAGGCCTTCGAGCGCTACGGCGCCGACGCCGTGACCGTGAACCCGTACCTCGGCACCGATTCACTCGAGCCGTTCTTCGCCCACTGGGGCAAGGGTGTGATCGTGCTGTGCCGCACGTCGAATCCGGGCAGCGGCGATCTCCAGTCGCTCGACACCGACGGACTTCCGCTGTACGAAAGGGTCGCCCGTCTCGCCGTCGAACGTTGGGCGGCGATGGGTGAGGTCGCGCTCGTGGTGGGAGCCACGTATCCGGCCGAGTTGGCCCATGTGCGCTCGATCGTGGGTGACCTGCCACTCCTCGTGCCCGGTATCGGCGCCCAAGGTGGCGACGTGGAGGCGACCGTTCGCGCCGGACGTACCTCGACCGGTGCCGGAATGATGATCAACTCGTCGCGCGCGATCCTCTACGCGTCGTCGGGTGACGACTGGGTCGAAGCCGCTCGTCGAGCCGCCGAACGCACGCGCGACGAGATCCGCGCCGTTCAGGCGTGAAGAACGTGCACGCTCACGATGCCCGCTGACTGACGCAGCGTGTCGAGCACCGCGTCGGGCACCGGACCCGACGGCGCGATCACCATCAACGCCGAACCCGGCTCGTGTGAGCGACCGACGTCCATGTCGTTGATGTTCACTCCGGCGTCGCCGAGAACCGTTCCGACGAGTCCGATCACGCCCGGGCGGTCGTCGTTGCGGACGACGAGCATGTTCTCGGCCGGCGGAACGTCGGTCGTGTGATCTTCGATCATGACGAGACGCGGCTCCAGGCGCCGCCCGGTGAGCGTTCCGGCGATGCTGTGGCCACCACCCCGCAAGGTCACGAGGTTCACGTAGTCGTGCGAGTCGCGCGACGAGGTCTCGCGGATTTCCACACCGGCCGCCTTGGCGAGTTGCGGTGCATTCACGTAGGTCACCGGTTCGTCCGACACCGCACCGAAGAAACCCTTCAGGACGCTGAGGGTCAGGATGCGGTTGTCGTAGGCGGCGATCTCACCTTCGGCCGAGATCTCGAGTTGCTCGGGCATCCGACCGACGAGAGTTGCGAAGAGTCGGCCGAGTCGTTCGGCGAGCGGCAGGAACGGACGCAGGGTCTCGTTGGCCTCGGCCGCCGAGACGTTCACCGCGAAAGGCACGAAGTCGCCGGCGAGAGCGAGTTGAACCATGTCGGCAATGGTGTCGCCGGCCTTGTCCTGAGCTTCACGGGTGCTCGCACCGAGGTGCGGCGTCACGACGATCTGATCGAGTTCGAAGAGCGGACTATCGGTGCACGGCTCCACGTCGAACACGTCGAGCGCCGCGCCGGCGATCTGACCCGAGCGCACCGCTTCGGCCAAGGCCTCTTCGTCCACGATGCCGCCGCGCGCGACGTTGATGACACGGAGATCGGGCTTGGCCTTGGCGAGGATGTCGCGACCGATGATCCCCTTGGTTTCTTTCGTCTTCGGCAGGTGCACCGTGATGAAGTCGCTCTGGGCCACGAGGTCGTCGAGCTGCAGCAGATCGACATTCATCTGACGCGCCCGATCGGGTGTCACGAAGGGGTCGTAGGCGACGAGACGCATTCCGAATCCGGCGGCCCGCTGGGCGACGAGTTTGCCGATGCGCCCGAGTCCGATGATGCCGAGGGTCTTGTCGGCGAGTTCCACACCTTCCCAACGACTGCGCTCCCAACGACCGGCCTTCAACGCCGCGTGGGCCTGAGCCACGTTGCGCGCCGACGCGAGAAGAAGCGCCATGGTGTGCTCGGCCGCCGAGACGATGTTGCTCTGCGGCGCATTGACCACCATCACGCCACGCTTGGTGGCGGCTTCCACGTCGACGTTGTCGAGACCGATACCGGCTCGACCGACCACGATGAGGTCGGTGGCCGCGGCGAGGACATCGGCGGTCACCTGCGTGGCCGAACGGATGATGAGCGCCTGCACGCCCACGAGTGCGGCCGGCAAGGTCTCGGGAGTCAACGAGAGATCGACGATCACTTCGTGACCGGCCGCCCGCAGACGGTCGAGTCCACCTTCGGCGATCTCTTCGGACACCAGGATTCGAGCCATAGACAAGTTCCTATCGTTGTCGGTCGGCCTCGTCCTCGAAGAACCCGATTGACATTTCGTTCAAAGGACGTGACATCCGGCGGAGATCGGGCAGAGATCGGGCGCGAGTGGAGGCACGAGTCCCCCCCCTCTAAAAAAGGGCGCGGGTCGCCGACTTGTAGCGTCGGAGGCGCCGTGACCGTCGAGATCCGCCACCTTCACCGTCTCTCCGAGATGGAGGAACTTCTCGTGGTCGCCGAACGGGTGTGGGGTATCGCCCCCGGTGGCCTCGTGGGCCCCGACTTCCTCATGGCGCTCGCCCATGCCGACGGCTACGTGGTGGGCGCATTCGACGACGCGCGGATGGTAGGCGCGTCGTTCGGTGTGCTCGGCCGACACGATTCCGAATGGTGTCTGCATTCGCACATCACCGGAGTGATCCCCGAACTGCAGAACTCCGGACTCGGTCGGCGGATGAAGCAACACCAGCGTCGCTGGGCGATCGAACGCGACCTCGCGTCGATCACGTGGACGTTCGATCCACTCGTGCGGCGCAACGGCTGGTTCAACCTCCATGCGCTCGGCGCCCAGGCCGTGGAGTACCACGTCAACTTCTACGGACCACTGCGCGACGCGATCAACGGCGACGACGACTCCGATCGTCTGCTCGCGCGTTGGGACGTCCGCTCCCCTCGCGCACTCGCCGCCGAGCAATCGACGATTCCACCGGCCGTGCCAACTCCCGACGACGTGGTGGTCGACACCCCCGACGACATCGTCGCGCTGCGACGCTCCGACTCGGCTCGGGCCTGGGCCTGGCGACGCGAGATGCGTGAGCGTCTCGTGCCACTCCTCGCCACCCGCTTCGTGCGCGACATGACCGAATCGGGGCAGTATGTGCTGGCCCCTCGTCCTTCGGAAGTGAACCGATGAGTCTCGAATCCATCGCACCGATCGCCCTCGAAGCAATCGAACTTCGACGCATCGCGTTACCCCTCGTGTCACCTTTCCGCACGTCGTTCGGCACCGAGACCGCCCGCGACATCCTGTTGGTTCGCGCGGTCACCGCCGATGGCGAAGGCTGGGGCGAATGCGTGGCCGGCAACGATCCGCTGTATTCGAGCGAATACGTGGAAGCCGCCGAACACGTTCTGCGCCATCACCTGATTCCGCGCCTCGCCACGCATCGTTCGCGCATGGACGCCCACGAGATCGCATCGATCCTCGAACCGGTCAAGGACCACCGCATGGCCAAGGGAGCCCTCGAGGCTGCGGTGCTCGATGCTCAGTTACGCAGTGCGGGAGTCAACCTCGGCGCCCATCTGGGAGCCACTCGCGACCGCGTTCCCTCCGGAGTCTCGGTGGGCATCATGAACTCGCTCGACGAACTCGAGCGAGTGGTGGGTGGCTATCTCGCCGACGGCTACGTGCGCATCAAACTCAAGATCGAGCCCGGCTGGGATCTCGAACCCGTGGGCATGGTTCGGCGCGTCTTCGGACCGCAGGTGCCCTTGCAGGTGGACGCCAACACGGCGTACACGCGCGATGACGGCGCGCACCTCGCGCGCCTCGACGAATTCGGCCTCCTTCTGATCGAGCAACCCCTCCCCGAGGACGACGTGACGGGCCACGCCCTCATCGCCCGGGAGGTCGGCACGCCGATTTGTCTCGACGAATCGATCGTCTCGCGTCGCGCCGCCATCGACGCCATCGAACGCGGTGCCTGCTCGATCATCAACATCAAGGCCGGTCGCGTGGGCGGCTATCTCGAAGCGGTGGCGGTCCACGATGCGTGCGCCGAACGCGGAGTGCCGGTCTGGTGCGGCGGCATGCTCGAGACCGGTATCGGCCGGGCCATGAACCTCGCCCTCGCCGCCCTTCCCAACTTCACCATCACCGGTGACGTCTCGGCCTCGGATCGCTTCTGGAAGCACGACATCGTCACCGACCCCGTTCGCCTCGATGCCGGTCACGTACACCTCCCGACCGGTCCGGGCATCGGAGTCGAAATCGACCAAGATTTCCTCCAGAGCGTCACCACCTCCGCCGTCACGGTTTCTTGGTGAGGCAACTAGCGTCGGGCACATGACTCACGAGTTCCTCTCCGACGAATGGATGCAAGCCGCCCGCGAGATCCGCGCGAAGTACGAGGGCCAGGCGCCCAAGATTCCGGCCGTCATCCGCATCAACCAGGTGATCACCGAAGTTCCGTTCGGAGCCGGCGAGATCAAGTCGTTCGTCGACACCTCGTCGGGTGACATGCAGATGGACCTCGGCGAACTCGAGAATCCCGACGCCACCGTGACCACCGACTGGGCCACCGCCCGCGCCATGTTCGCGCTGGGCGATCAGGCCGCGGCCATGCAGGCTTTCATGAGCGGCAAAATCAAGGTGCAGGGCGACATGATGAAGATCATGTCGATGCAGACCGCGGTTCCTCAGACCGACATCACCCTGAAGATCGCCGAAGAGATCAAGGCGATTACGAAGTAAGAGCTTCACGCGGCGTCGACTTCACGTACGACGCCACGAGCGACGAGCACAGGGCCACTCCCATGGCCACCAGGAACGCGGCCCGGTACGAACCGTCCACGCCGTTGTCGACCAACGACTCGTGCACGGTGGCCAGAACGACCGAACCGAGCACCGCGCCGATCTGATTGAGGAGTTGTTGCATCGCGCCGGCCACTCCGAGATCGCGTTCGTCGACCGCATTGGCGACCAGCGACGTGAGCGCCGGATTGGCGATGCCGATTCCGGCCCCCGAGAGCCCGAGTGCGAACATCACCAGCACCAGCCCGGTCGAGGGTGAGACCAACGAGAAGAGCAACATCGAGGTGCTCACGCACAGGGCACCGAACACACCGGTGGCGCGTTCGCCGATACGGATCGTCACCAGGCTCGCGAGTGGCGCGATGAGTGCGAAGGTGAGCGGCCGGGTGATGACCACGAACGAGACCTGCGACGTGTCCCAGCGAAGGACGTCGTGCATGATGCGCGGGGCCATGAGGAAGCCCCCCATGTAGGCGAAGTTCGACAGCGCCTGTGAGGCCACCGGAAGCGCGATGTTGCGCGTTCGGACCCACCGCAGTGGCATGAGCGGATCCGAGGTCGTCTTCTCGATCCGTACGAACGACACGAGGAGGGTCACACCGGCCACGAGGAGCGCGATGGTGGGCGGACTCGACCAGCCCCACTTGGGACCCTGGTTGATGCCGGCGAGGATCATCGTGGCTCCCACACCGAGGGTGATCGAACCGCGCACGTCGAAGCGGACGTCGGGTGTCTTCTCGGTGTCGGGTAGCAGCCAGAGCGCGATCACCACCCCGACGATGCACAGCGGTGCCTGCACCGCGAAGATGACCCGCCAACCGAAGGCATCGACGAGTGGCGCGCCGGCGACCACACCGAGCACCGGTGCGCCGGCGTTCACGAAACTCCAGTACGACAACGGGCGGACGCGGTCTTCCGGTGGGAAGAGCCGATTGATGTAGGCCATCGTCGCCGGACCCGTTGCCGCGCCGGCCGTGGCCGAGAGGATGCGGAAAGCGACCATCGACGCCGCGTTCCAGGCGATGGCGGTCAGTCCGGCGAAGATGCCGGCGCCGAGGAGTCCGAGGGTGAACACCCGTTTGTGGCCCCAGAGGTCACCCGCTTTTCCGTAGGCGGGTCCGACCACTCCGAAGGCGAGCATCGGTCCGGTGATGCTCCACGCCACGGTCGACACGGTCGAATCGAATTCGTCGGCGATCGATTCGAGGGAGACGACGAGGATCGTGATCGTGAAGCCGACGGTGAACAGCGCGGTCAGGACGACCGAGAGCATCGCCCAGTGGCGATCGATGGGCACACGCCGACCGAGCCAACGCCGAAGCAGGATCGGCCACGGAACGACTCCGACTTCGTCGACTCCGGCGGAGTCGACGTTCAGCGTGCGCGGCTGGTGGGCTCCGTCGCCCACGAGTCAGGACTTGGGAGCGAGACCCGACATGGCCTTGGCCAAGTCGGCGACCGTCCAGCGGTCGTTCTGCTTGATCTCCTCGGCCATGGCCCACGACTGCACACGCGTGACCTGACCGCCCTGCACGTAGAAGGTCTCACCGCTGAACTCGCAGGCTTCCGACGACAAGTACGCGACGAGCGGGCTCACGTTGGCCGGATCCCACATGTCGAAGGCCCCTTCCTTGGGAGCCATGACGTCCTCGAGACCGGGGGTCGCGAGCGTGAGGCGCGTACGCGCCGCCGGCGCGATCGAGTTGCTCTTCACGTTGTAGCGCGAGAGCTCCTTCGCGCAGATCTGGCTGAAGGTCGCGATACCCGACTTCGCGGCGCCGTAGTTGGCCTGACCCGGGTTGGAGAAGAGGCCCGAGGTGCTCGACGTGTGCACGAGATTGCGGACCTTCGTGGCACCGTTCTTCGACTGTTCGCGCCAGTAGGCCGCCGCGTGACGGGTGGGCGCGAAGTGACCCTTCAGGTGGACGGCGATGACCGCGTCCCACTCGGCCTCGGTCATGTTCACGAGAACACGGTCACGAAGGATGCCCGCGTTGTTCACGAGGATGTCGAGATCGCCGAAGGTCTCCACGGCCTGATCGATCATGCGCTTTGCGCCGTCCCAGTCGGCGACGTTGTCGGTGTTGACGATCGCTTCGCCACCCATGGCCTTGATGTCGGCCACGGTCTGCTGAGCCGGGGTCATGTCGCTTCCCGAACCGTCATTGGCTCCACCGAGATCGTTGACGACGACCTTCGCGCCTTCGGCGGCAAAGAGGAGCGCGTGTTCGCGACCAAGACCGCGACCCGCTCCGGTGATGATGGCTACTCGACCCTGCAGTGCACCCATGATGGGCCTCCGTGAAATCCGGGCGGCTCGTGCCGCGACGACCACGAGACCTTAGGCAACCACTCGGCGAGACGAGAAGCCGACTACCCGTAATAGGCGATCTCGACCGCGGAGCCCCGCGGAACGAGCTGACCAGCGGTGACGGCCTGCCCGTTGATCAGAAGGGCGATCGGCGTACCGCGCGGATTTCCGCTCACCCGAGCGACCACCAAACCGGCATCGGTGAGCGCCCGTTTGATCTGGTCGACGCTCATACGCCGGATCGAAGGCACCGCCACGACGTCGGGACCCTTCGACACGACCACCCGAACCTCGGAATCGCGCTCGGCCTTCTCGCCGGCGGCCGGAGTCTGAGAACCGATCGCTCCCGCCGGAACGTCGATGAAGAACTGATCTTCGTCACGTGCGAGGGTGAGTCGCATTCCTTCGAGGGTCGACTGCGCCGACTCGTACGTCTGACCGCGCAGATCGGGAAGCACACGGGGCTCGGGACCCTGTGAGATGTACACGTCGACCGTGGTGCCCTTCACGACTTCGTCGCCGGTCGTGAGATTGGGCTGCTCGGGTACTTCCCAACGCACGACGAAACCGGGCGCGACGTCTTCGCTGAAGTCGTCGAGGAGATTCGCCTCGAGCCCGGCATTGGCGAGGAACGTGACGGCATCGGTCGACTCGATTCCCGACAGGTCGGGCAGCGGTACCGGTGGTGGTCCACTCGAGATGACGAGAGTGAGCACGTCACCGGAATCGAGCTTCTCGCCAACAGCTGGCTCGGTACGCACGACTTCGCCGGCTTCGCGCTCTTCGCTGAATTCCTCGATCGTCTCGACCCGCCAACCGAACTCGGTGACCGCATTGGTGGCCGAGCCCTCGTCGAGGCCGGCGAGATCGGGAACCGGTTCCGAATCATCGCTCAACGCGCGATAGGCGAAGAGCCCACCGACGATCAACGCGAGAACCGCCACCGCCACCACGATCCAGCGGCCCACGAGCGGTCGATCTTCCTCGGCTACGGGCTCCGGGGTCAACGGTTCGTCTTCACTCCGAATGACGAGTCCGCCGTCGGCCACTGGAGGCGCGGACCATGTGCGCTCCATCGGCGAATAGTCGGCTGGGCGCGACACGTCGACGGTGGCATCGAGTTGCGGAGCCGTCACCACGACTTCACCGGTGGCATCGGCGAGCACGATCGGCAACGGCGACGGACGCGCCATCGTCGACGCCGCCTGCACGAGTGCTCGTCCCATCTCGGCCGCGCTCGAACGATCAGCCGGATCGGCGCGACCAGCGCGCTCGAGTACCGCGGCCAATGGACCGAGATCGGCCGACACCGGGAACAGTCGATCGACGCGCGCACTCAGTGTCGCCACCGCCGAATCGGCGAGGAACGGCACGACACCCGTCATGGCCTCCACGAGAACCAAGGCGAGCGAGTACACATCCGACTTCTCGTCGAAGGCCTGGCCGGTCGCCTGCTCGGGCGATGAATACCGGGCGCGTTCGAGTGAGATCGACGAAAGATCACCCCACGCCCGGTCGGCCACGACCGAGGCCACGCCGATGTCGGTGACCGACACGACCTGCTGATCGGAGAACATGATCGCCGAAGGACGCAGATCGTGGTGCACGAGGCCGCGTCGATGGGCGCGATCGAGGGCGCGACACACCTCCACACCGACGACCACGGCCTGCGACGGTGTGAGCAGTCGACCGCGATCGATCATGTCCTGAAGGGTCCCGCCACCCGGGCGGGCCGTCGCCACGAACACCTGCTCGCCGGCGGGCGAGGTCCAGCGACCGTGAGCGATCACCGACGTGATGGTCGGATGCTCGATCGCCTCGACCCGAGCCGCCTGCTCGAGGATCTCGGCGCCGAGAGTTGCCGAAGCGTCGGGGGTGAAGAGCCGGATCACGGCCGAACCCCCCACCGTTTCGTCCGTGCTCACGAAGGTCGACGACGACGACGAGAGCGACACCAGCCGCTCGAGGCGAAAACGCTCGGCGACGAGGGTCCCGATCAGGTCGTCGGGATCGACGGCACCGGCTTCGACCATGGGCGACCAAACTAGTGCTGGGTGACCGATGTCCGTCCGTCGGACACCCCTCGGTGGCCCATGGATCGTGCAAAAGCCCTGCGCAGGGGCAAGACTGACCACGTGAGCCGCGGGAGACGTCGTTCGGAAGGCAAGCCCGCTCGGGCCCGTCGCGAACTCCTCGCGGTCAGCGCCGGACTCGGCCTCGGACTCACCTTCGTGGTCTGGGGACTGATGTCGGCCACGACCGGTCGCGATTCGCTCGGCTATCCCGATGCCATCGTCGACATCTCACCGGCGCCGAACGACCGCCAGGTCCTGTCGCAGACCGAGATCACGGTCGATCTACAGGACGGTTTCGAGGCGTCCCTCACCCTCGATGGCATAGAGCTGCCCACGACCCGTCTCGAAGACGTCGCCGGTGTACTGGCCGAGCCCGGTCAGATGATCGAACTGCCACCGACGGCGATCTACGACCAGGGCAACTCTCTGATCCGGTTCGAACCCACCGAAGGTGCACCGATCGAGAAGTACTCGGTGGGCGAACACCAAGTGACGGTCGTGTTCTGGAAGATCGAAGAGGGCCGCGGCACCGCTCGTAGCTACTCGTGGTCGTTCGAAGTTCTCTGATCAGTCGAGTTCGCCGGTTTCGAGGACACGCCGGAACGCTTCCTCGTCGATCATCGGCACGCCGAGTTCTTCGGCTTTGCTGACCTTGCTCGCACCGGGCTCACGGCCGATCACGACCGCGAAGGTCTTCTTCGACACCGAACCCGGACTCTTCCCCCCACGATCCTTGATCGCCTTCTCGGCGCCGTCGCGATCGAATCCGTCGAGGGTGCCGGTGACCACGATGGCCTTGCCGACGAGAACCTGAGGCAAGCGCGAAACCTCCACGTTGCCGAAGTCGACCCCTGCGTGCCGCAACTTCTTGACGAACGCCCGATTGTCGGGAACGGCGAACCACGACGTGATCGACTGCGCGATGACTTCACCCACGCCGTCCACGGTGGCGAGGTCGTCGACGGATGCCGACATCACGCCGTCGAGATTGCCGAACGCGGACGAGAGTGCCTCGGCCGCCGACGGCCCGAGGTGCTTCACGCCGAGTGCGGTGAGGATCTTGGGCAGCGGTCGCGATTTGGATCCTTCGATGGCGGCCAGCAACTTCTCGGCGCTCAGCCGCCCGAAACCTTCGAGGGTCAGGAGTTGCTCGACGGTGAGCGAATAGATGTCGCCGGGATCGGTCACGAGACCGGCATCGGACAACTGAAAAACCGTGCGCTCGCCGAGACCCTCGATGTCCATCGCGCCGCGCGACGCAAAGTAGATGATGCGCTGATCGCGCTGATGAGGACAGTTGGGCTCGACACAGCGCGTGTCGGACTCGCCTTCGTTGCGCGCGAGAGTGCTCGCGATCGGACACGGGCACGTGGTCGGGAACTTCCACGCCGCGAGACCTTCGGGACGCAATGACAACACCGGACCCACGACCTCGGGAATGACGTCGCCGGCCTTGCGCACCACCACGGTGTCACCGGGCCGGACGTCCTTCAGGCGCACCTGGTCTTCGTTGTGCAAGGTGGCCATGCCGACCGTGGACCCGCCCACGAAAACCGGTTCGAGGACCGCGAAGGGCGTGGCCCGACCGGTGCGGCCGATGGACACCTGGATGTCGCGCAACAACGTGGTGCGCTCCTCGGGTGGGAACTTGAAGGCGATCGCCCAACGTGGCGCGCGCGATGTGAAACCGAGTGCTTCACGTTGCGCGAGGTCGTCGACCTTCACGACGACACCGTCGATCTCGTACGGGATTTGGTGGCGCTTGGCCTGCCACTCGTCGCAGTACTCCCCCACTTCGGCGAGGCTCGCGACCACGCGAATGCTGGGGTTGACCGGGAAGCCGAGCGACGAGAGGAACGAGAGCGTGTCGTGATGCGACGCGAACTCGGGTCCACCCACCACTTCACCCACCTGGTACGCCCAGAATGCGAGCCCACGCCCGGCGGTGATGGTGGAATCCTTCTGCCGCAGACTGCCCGCGCCGGCGTTGCGCGGATTCACCGGAACCGGCTCGGGCTTGCGACCGGCCGCGACGCGTTCGGCGTTCTCGGCCTCCTTGGCCGCCTTGAGTCGTTCGAAGGCCTCGATCGGGAGGTACACCTCACCCCGCACCTCGAGAACCTCGGGCACGGCGACGTTCTTCGCCGGTTTCAGAACCTTGGGCACCACCGAGATCGTGGCGACGTTCGCGGTGACGTCTTCTCCGATGCGACCGTCGCCGCGCGTGGCCGCCTGAACGAGTCGACCGTTCTCGTAACGAAGGCTCACCGCGAGTCCGTCGATCTTGAGTTCGCAGCAATAGTGAACCGCGACGTCGCCGAGTCCCTTCAGGACTCGCTCACCCCACGCGTCTAGTTCGGTGCGATCCATCGCGTTGTCGAGACTCGTCATGGGAACCCGGTGCTCCACGGGAGCGAAGGCCTCGCTGATCTCACCACCGATCAATTGCGTGGGTGAATCGGCGGCGGCCTCGGCCGGATGAGCGCGTTCGAGGTCCTCGAGTTCACGAATCAGTTCGTCGTATTCGGCGTCGGCGATCTCGGGCTCGGCGAGCGTGTGATACAGCCGCCGATGGTGGTTGATGGTCTCGCGAAGCTCGGCGATTCGTCGGGCGATCGCGGCTGAGTCGTCGGCCGCCGGACGTTTGGGCATGAGCCGATTGTACGACTGGGGTGAGGTCGGTGATCAGGCGCCGACGGTGAGGCGAGTCGCCAGGGCCTGAGTGCGCACCTTCTCGCCGATCTCCCGAACCTGCTCGAAAACTCGCTGCGCGGTGCCCGCATCGTGCAGGGCGAGTCCGCAGTCCGGGGTGACGAGACTCTGCTGGCGAAGACGCATTGCATCGCAGCCGGCCTGCACGAGTCCGCACCACACCGACGAGAGTCGCCGCCACCAGCGTTCGACCGAGGTGCCGAGCGGGCCGTCGGTGGGCACGACGCCCCACGCGATCCAGCCACCCGATTCGAGGAACGCGCTGATCTGCGCGGCCGATTCGACGAGGTGCTCGGAGGCCGGGACGCTCAGGATCCGCGGGCCGGCGGCGATGAGCGGTGCGAGTGACGTGGTGCCGCAACTGTGCAGTCCCACCACGGCGTCACGTTCGATGGCGGCCATGGCCCCCGACAAGATGTCGATCGCGCTGTCGAGCGCGAGCGGATGGTTCTCGTCGAGCAGATCACCGAGTTCGGGCTCGTCGAGGATCACGATCTGCTGACTGTCGGGCAGGGCGGCACCGATGTGGTCGCAGATCGTCCGGATGTGCTCGCGCACCGCGCGCACCGCGACGTCGAAAGCCAAGTGCGGAGCCACACCGGCTCGGGTGAGGGCCCAACCGAGCGTGATCGGACCGGTGAATTGCCACTTGACCGGACCGACGTGATCGCGCGCGCCGTCGAGAAAAGCGCGCAGCGCGCCGAAGGCATCGTCATCGAGCGAGGTGCGAACCGGGGCCAACGGATGAACCATGCGGGTGTCGACGAGAAGCGATCCGTACTGGCCGAGGCTGATGCCCTGAATGCCGACAACTGCCTGGGCGATCATTCCCTCGGCCGGCGAACGGCGCGGCAGAGTGGGGATGCACGGCAGTTCAGGCGAGTTCGCCAACGCGAATGCCGCGGCCTCACGGGAGTCGCGGTGCGGAAGGCTGCCGACTCCGGTGGTGACGCCGCTCTTGGCGAGCACTGACTGCAACTCGACGACCATTTCCATTCCCCTCGTCATCTTTCGTAGCAGGCACACCTCGCCGAGGCACAATTGGAGGAAGCGAACGGATGGCCATGACCGAACCCACGATCACTCCCCGAACGAATTCGATTTACCACCGAATCCTCTTCGCGCTCGTCGTGATCATCGGCGGCACCGTGCCCCTCGTCGCCGAGGCACTCGACGGCATCGACCACGGTACGAAAGTCGTCGCATCGGTTTCGTTGTGGGCACTGTGGTCCGTCTTGCTCGCGAGCGTGGCGATTCCGAGTTCGATCACCCTGACCGCTCTACGCCTCGCGGCACCGACCCACGCGGCGATCGTCATCGTCATCGCGGCGAGCAACCTCGATACCGGATCGGCAATCGCCGTGGTGCTCACCGTGGCCACGACCTCGATCGCTTTCATGGCCGAAACCGGTTCGTATTTCGTGCAGCGTTCGGCGTACGGCGACGAACAGCGATTCCTCCTGCGGTGCCCCACACCGATGGCCGTCGTGCAGATACTGATGTGGGCCTTGTGGATCAGTTCGGCGATCGTCGGTTCACTCGCCCTCGTGAATCGGGCGTGGGTGGCCGGTGGCGTGCTGGTTGTTCTGGCCACCGTTGGTCTGGCGCTGCTCCCCCAGCGCTTCCATCGCCTGTCGCGCCGTTGGCTGGTCAGGGTGCCGGCCGGCATCGTGGTGCACGATCACGTGTTGCTCGCCGAGACCGCGATGTTCGCGCGCAACGCTCTGGCCGCGGTCGAGATCACACGCGGGGCCGTGGGCGACGACGCCGACTTGGCCGGCGGTGGTCGAGCGCCCGGACTCCGGATCACTCTGCACGACTTCGACACCGTGGTGCTGGCCGCAGCGGCCGATCATCCCGGCGGTCGGGCCATTCACGTGCGGTCGTTCCGCATCCGACCGAGTCGGCCGGGACGCGCACTCAGGGCGTTGCAGAACTGATCTTGCTCGCGACCGTCGTCGCCCCACCCAACACGAATCGGTCGGTCGGGTCGTAGAACACGAGACTCTGTCCGGGCGAGATACGTCGTTCGGGTTTGGCCCACTCGACGCGGACTTCGTTCGGATCGTCGGAAACGATCGTGGCCGAACGCGGCGCACCGTGGGCACTGCACTGCACCAACACCGAACCCGAGTACGGGCCGGCCGACCACGTGGTTGCGGTACCGATCTCATGATCGACGAGGAGTGATTCTTCGGGGCCGACGGTGACCCGACGACCCGGTACGTCCACGTCGACCACGAAGCGCTTGGTGCCACCGCCGCCGGCAACACCACGACGCTGACCGAGGGTCACGAGTTCGACCGACTCGACCGAACCAAGTCGTTGACCACTCTCGTCCACGACTTCGGCGGGATGGAGTTCGATCCGACGACGCAGGAAAGCCGACCGACCCGTCTCTCCGGCTTCGTTCTTGGTGGAGGTGATGAAACACACGTCCTGACTGTCGGGCTTGGACGCGGTCCGGAGTCCGAGCCGGGCCGCGTGGTGGCGGACATCGGACTTGGTCATATGACCCACGGGGAAGAGAGTGCGGGCCAGACGGCTCTGATCGAGCATGTGGACCACGTAACTCTGATCCTTGGCCGGATCGGCCCCACGCTCGACCCGCAAACACGAACCATCGGCCGCGATGCGCGCGTGGTGTCCGGTCGCGACGGCATCGAAACCGAGAATCTCGGCGCGGTCGAACAATCGATCGAACTTGAGGTGTCGATTGCACTCGATGCACGGATTCGGGGTGACGCCGGTCGCGTGATCGGCCACGTAGGGCTCGACGACGTCGCGATGGAAGTCGTCGGTGAAATTGAAGACGAGGTGATCGATCCCTAGTTGCTGGGCGACTCGACGCGCGTCGTCGACGTCACTCACGCTGCAACAACCCGTGTCGCTCTCGCCGCCCCACAGACGAAGAGTCACGCCGACGACCTCGTGCCCCTGCTCGCACAGGAGCGCGGCGGCCACCGAAGAATCCACCCCGCCCGACATCGCCACGAGAACCTTCACAGTGCGCCTCCTACGACAAGGCTACGGCGTCAGTTGCGCGACGAACCGAGACGCCGCGTGGCTTCGCGGACCCGCTCGACCGACCGACCGATCACGTCGGCCGCGTCGGCGACCTCGGAGGCCGTGGTGGTGTGACCGAACGAGAGGCGCAACGATCCGCGGGCGAGATCGGACCCCACTCCCATCGCGGCCAGAACGTGCGAGGGCTCCATGGCCCCGCTCGCACACGCCGATGCCGACGACGCGCACACTCCTTCTTCGTCGAGGAGATAGAGCAGAGCTTCACTCTCGACTCCGGTGATGCACAGGTGCGCGACTCCGGGGACGCTCGACGTCGCGGGTACGGTCCGCCGCAAGCCCTCGATGGAGGCGAGTCGGGTGAAGAGTTCTTCCCGGATGGCCGACACGCGGGCGACTTCGGCGGCCCGCTCGTGATCGGTGAGCGCGAGAGCCGTGGCCGTCGACACGATGCCGGCGACGTTGTGCGTGCCACTGCGTCGATCACGTTCCTGACCACCACCGAGAATGAGCGGAGCGAGATTGCTGCCGGCCCGAATGGCGAGTACGCCCACACCCTTGGGCCCGCCGAACTTGTGCGCGCTGAGGGCGAGCGTGTCGACGTGGGGCCAGATGGTGCGGAGATCGATCCAGCACGCGGCTTGCACCGCATCGGTGTGCACGACCGCGCCCGGCGCGCGTCGACGCACGATTCGACTCACCGCCGCGAGATCGGCGATCACGCCGGTCTCGTTGTTGACCGCCATCACCGACACACTCGACACCGGGCCGTCGGCGAGCACACTCTCGAGGTGCTCGAGATCGACTTCGCCCGTGGCTCCGACTCGCACCACGCCACCGGCGAGTCGTTCGACGGCGTGCAGAACCGCATGATGTTCGGTGGCCGTGCAGACGGGACGACCCGCACGCGACTCGGCCGAACCGCGCACCGCCATGTTGTCGCTCTCGGTTCCGCCACTCGTGAAGACGATCTCACCCAGGTCGCAGCCGATCGTCGCCGCGATCGATTCGCGGGCCTCGTCGACTGCTTGCCGCGCGCGGCGGGCGAAACGGTGGGATCCCGACGGATTGGCGAAGACCTCGGTGAGATACGGCCGCATGGCCTCGACCGCCTCGGCCCGCATGGGCGTGGTGGCCGCATGGTCGAGGTAGATCAATCGTTCGGCCACGCCGCAAAGGGTAACCGCCCGCACCGGTGCTCGGCGTTGGCGATGATGATTCCCACATGGTGAACTGAACCAGTGCGCGGCTACGACGAATCGACGTACGGGGATTCGTTCGCCGATGTTTACGACGAGTGGTATCGCAACGTCAGCCGAATCGACGCGACGGTCGACCGTCTACGCGCCCTCGGTGGTGACGGGCCGTTCCTCGAACTCGGAGTCGGTACCGGCCGACTCGCACTGCCCCTCGCCGCCACCGGTGCTTCGGTGACGGGCATCGACACCAGCGACGCCATGCTCGACAAGTTGGCCGAGAAGGACCCCGGCGGAACGGTGAAAGTCGTGCGCGGCGACATGGTCGACGACCTACCCACCGGACCCTTCGCCGCGGTCTTCGTGGCCTACAACACTCTTTTCAATCTCGCCGACCCCGAACGCCAGGCCGCGCTCTTTCACGCGGTGTCCGCACGTCTGGAGGTCGGCGGTCACTTCGTCGTGGAGGCGTTCGTCCCGGATCCGCAACGACCGGCCGGTAGCACCGTCACCGTGCGAACCATGGCGGCCGATCGACTCGTCCTCCTCGCCGACGTGCACGATCCCGATCGGCAGATCGTGGAGGGTCAGTTCGTCGAATTCACCGACGACGAACGGGTCCGCTTGCGCCCGTATCGCATTCGGTACTCCACGCCGGTCGAACTCGATCGAATGGCCCGACTCGCCGGACTCGAATTGCAATCCCGCACCGAAGACATGGCCGGAGCGCCGTTCGATGACGATTCACCCGCCCACGTCTCCGTGTATTGCCGAGCCTGATTCCGTATCCTGAACTCACCGTGAGCCAGCTTCGCCTCAATCCCCTCACCGGCCGGTGGGTCACCATCGTCGCCGAGCGCGCCATGCGCCCCACCGATTTCGCCACGCGAGTGCAGACCGTCGAATCCGACCCGAGTCGGCCGTGTCCGTTCTGCCCCGGCAACGAAGACCCCGCCAACGTGCCGTTGGCCACCGTCGGCCCCGAGGGCAACTGGCGTATGCGCGTGGTGCCCAATCTCTACCCGGCCTTCGACGGTGACGATTCGCTCGCCGTTCGTAACCTCGGCCCGGTCCACGTGATGGCCGAAGCGAGCGGCACCCACGAAGTCTTCGTGTTCACGCCCAACCATCGCGGTGGTATCGACACCTTCGCCGACGATGCGTGCTCCGAGATCATGGTGATGCTCAAGCAGCGTCTGTCGCACCACGCCGAGTCCGGACACATTCGTTACACCCAGGCGATCGTGAACCACGGTCGCGAGGCCGGCGCTTCGCTCTCGCATCCGCACGGTCAGTTGCTCGGACTTCCGTTCGTGCCGGGTGAGATCCTCGACGAGGAGCGCGCCTTCGTCCGCTTCGAAGGTGGCTGCATTCTGTGCACGACCGTCGAGGCCGAGTCGTCGGCCGACGAACGCGTCGTGGTCGAGAACGACGACGCCATCGTGGTGTGCCCCTTCTGGAGCGGTGGGCCGTACGAGATGCTCGTGATGCCCAAACAACACCATCAGCATCTGCCCGACGCGTCGGATGAGTCGCTCGCCGGCGTCGGACGCGCCATCCGCGATGCCCTCGCCCATCTGAACGGTGTGTTCCCCGATGTCGCCTTCAACCTCGTGTTCCACACGGCGCCCCATCAGCACGACGGCCCGTTCCACTGGCACGCGCACTTGTGGCCCAAGCTCACGACGGTCGCCGGTTTCGAGAAGGGCACCGGAGTCATGATCAACATCGTTCCGCCCGAGGACGCTGCTCAGGAACTGCGACGCGTCGGCGTCCGCGCATGAGCCGCATCACCGTCGCCATCGATCTGAACGCCTCGCCCGCTCGGGTCTGGGAGATCGTCGAACCTATCGAGCGCCACATCGACTGGATGGCCGATGCCGTGGCGATCCGCTTCGAGGGTGAACAAACCCGCGGGGTGGGCACCAAGTTCCTGTGCGACACCAAGGTGGGTCCCATCAAACTCACCGACCACATGGAGATCACCGAGTGGATCCCGGGTGGGGCCATGGGTGTGAAGCACACCGGACTCGTCACGGGTTCGGGCATCTTCACCATCGCTCCCCTCGACGACGGCCGTCGTACGCGCTTCACCTGGAGCGAAGAGCTCCGCTTCCCGTGGTGGCTCGGTGGTCGCC
>Ga0255081_1000040_pt1 | contig 29691 bp, 30 predicted proteins | sample Colum_Colum_RepA_FD_188456 | JGI IMG/M metagenome (GOLD analysis project Ga0255081, IMG submission 188456) | Freshwater microbial communities from Columbia River, Oregon, United States - Colum_Colum_RepA_8h | ecosystem: Environmental > Aquatic > Freshwater > River | place: USA: Oregon... | reverse complement strand
GGGTAGGGGGTCATGGGCGGTGGGTCCGGCGTTTCTGGCAACGTTCGCAGAGCGCGGTGACCTGGAGTTTCTGGGAGATGGGACGCATGCCGTGCTTGGCGGCGACGGCCTTGCCGTACCACTCCATGAACGGGGCTTCGACCTCGACGATGGTGTCGCAGCTCTCGCACACGAGCTGGGCGCGGAAGTTGGCCGAGCCGACCTCGGCCAGGTAGTACTTGTGGTCGCGCCCGACGTCGACCTCGCGGATCACGGTGCTGCCGACGAGCAGCGGAATCGCCCGGTAGATCGTCGCGCGGGAGACGGTGCGGTCGAGCGAACGGGCCTTCTTCAGCAGGTCCTCGGCGGTGTAATGACCGGGGAGCGTGCGGGCGGCCTCGAAGACGGCCATGCGTTGGCGCGTGGCCCGGAGGCCCTTTTCCGCGATGTAGGTGCGGAAGGCTCCGGATTGCTCCGTGGTTTCTGGGGGCGTCGACTTGGGCATCCGCTTTTGAGACTGTTTTGATACCGCCGGAGGCTCCCGTCAAGCGTGGGACGTGTCATTGACACCGGGGCTTCGCACCCCTTCATTTGACCCTCTTTTCCTTCGGGAAAGGCCCACCACGATGTACCACAACACGGACGACCTGCGTATCCGCACCCAACTCCCCCTCCTTTCCCCGGCGGTGGTGCTGCATGAACTCCGTCCGACCGAGCGGGCCACCGAAGTCGTCACCCAGGCCCGCAAGGAGGCCGCCCGCATCCTGTCCGGGCAGGACGACCGCCTGCTGGTCATCGTCGGGCCGTGTTCGGTCCATGACCCGAAGGCCGCCATGGAGTACGCCGGCCGCCTGGGGCAGGAGGCGCGGAAGCACGCCGCCGACCTGCTGGTGGTCATGCGCGTCTATTTCGAGAAACCCCGGACCACCGTCGGTTGGAAGGGCCTGATCAACGACCCCGAGGTCGATGGCTCCTTCAAGATCAACGACGGCCTCCGCCTGGCCCGCCGTCTGCTGGCCGACATCGCCGACGCCGGCCTCCCCGCCGCCACGGAATTCCTCGACCCGATCACGCCCCAGTACCTCGCCGACCTCGTGGCCTACGGCGCCATCGGCGCCCGCACCACCGAGAGCCAGATCCACCGTGAGCTCGCCTCCGGTCTCTCCATGCCGGTCGGCTTCAAGAACGGCACCGACGGTTCCGTCCAGGTCGCCGTCGACGCCTGCCTCTCCGCCCGCTCCTCCCATTGGTTCCCGTCCGTCACCAAGGACGGCGTGGTGGCCATCTTCCAGACTTCCGGCAATCCCGACGCGCACGTCATCCTCCGCGGTTCCAGCAAGGGACCCAACTACGGCGCCGAAGGCGTGGCCGACGCCGCGACCCGCATCCAGAAGGCGGGTTTGACCTCGCGGATCGTCGTCGACTGCTCGCATGGCAACAGCTCGAAGGACCACCGCCGCCAGCCGATCGTCGCGGCCGACGTCGCGGCGCAGGTCGCCGCCGGCGCCGCCGCCATCGGCGGGCTGATGATCGAGAGCCACCTCGTCGAAGGCCGCCAGGACTGGAAGGGGCGCGACGCCTCGACCTACGGCTGCAGCATCACCGACGCCTGCATCTCCTTCGAGCAGACCATCCCGGTCCTCGACGCGCTCGCCGCCGCCGCCCGGTCGCGCCGCGCCCTCGCCAAAGCCTGACCTTTTCCGCCATGAACTCCGTCCTCAAGCTCCTCCTCGAAGGCGAGGCCCTCGACACCCAGCAACTCGGCAAGATCCTCGGCCTCGGCGCCGACGCCGTGGAGCGCGAGTTGGCCGAGCTCCGGCGCCAAGGCGTGCTGCTCGGCATGCGCCCCGTGCTGAACCCCAGCTTCGAGGCCGAGCGCCGCGTGCGCGCGGTGATCGAGATCAAGATCCGCCCCGAGGGCATCGGCGGCTTCGACGGCATCGCCGAGCGGATCAGCTCCTTCGAACAGGTCGAAAGCTGCTACCTCATGTCCGGCGGCTACGACCTCCTCGTCGTCGTCACGGCCGACAACCTCTACAAGGTCGCCGGCTTCGTGCACGAGCGGCTGGCGCGCATCGAAGGCGTCCAGGGCACGTCGACGCACTTCTTCCTCCGCGCCTACAAGAAGGACGGTTTCGTGGTGACCGCCGACGGCGTCCGCCGCGACCAGCCCGCCGTCAGCGCCTGAGCACCCGCCATGGACGAATCCGGCCGTTTTGTCGCGCGTCACGTCGCGTCCCTGCCCAAGTCGGGCATCCGGGACTTCTTCGCCATCGTCTCCAAGATGAAGGACGCGGTCTCGCTGGGCATCGGCGAGCCCGACTTCGTCACCCCCTTCCACATCCGCGAGGCGGCGATGAACGCCCTCGAGAAGGGGCGGACTTCCTACACCGACAACCGCGGCACGAGCCAGTTGCGCGAGGAGATTTCCCGCTACGTCGCCAAGCACTACGGTCCCGAGTACAACCCGGAGACCGAGATCCTCGCCACCATCGGCGTGTCCGAGGCGCTGGACATCATGCTGCGGGCCACGTTGAACCCGGGCGACAAGGTGCTCTACCACGAGCCCTGCTACGTGTCCTACGCGCCGAGCGTGACCCTCTGCCACGCCGAGGCCGTGCCGGTGCGCACCACTTCCGCCGACCAGTTCGCCCTCGACCCGGCCGCGCTCCGCGCCGCCTGGCAGCCGGGCTGCAAGGTCCTGGTCATCAACTTCCCGACGAACCCCACCGGCGGCACCGCCGACCGCGCCAAGCTCCAGGAGATCGCCAAGTTCGCGATCGAGAAGGACCTGCTCGTCGCGTCGGATGAGATCTACTCCGAGCTGACGTTCGAGGGCGACCACGTCTCCATCGCGTCGCTCCCGGGCATGCGCGAGCGCACCGTCTTCCTCCATGGCTTCTCGAAGGCCTTCGCGATGACCGGGTTCCGCATCGGCTACGCCTGCGGTCCCGCCGCCGTCATCGACGGCATGCTCAAGGTCCACCAGTACGGCATCATGTGCGCCTCGATCATCAGCCAGGAGGCCGCGGTCGAGGCCCTGCGCAACGGCCGCGACTCGATGCTGCACATGCGCGACAAGTACCGCGAGCGCCGCGACTTCATCGTCCGCCGCTTCAACGAGCTCGGCCTGCCGTGCCATCTCCCGCGCGGGGCGTTCTACGCCTTCCCCCAGGTCTCCGTCACGGGGCTGGATTCGATGACCTTCGCCCAGAAGCTCCTCGAGCAGCAGAAGGTCGCGATGGTGCCCGGGACCGCCTTCGGCGCCGCCGGCGCCGGCTTCTGCCGGGCTTCCTTCTCGACCAGCTACGAGCGCATCCACGAGGCCGGCGAGCGGATTGCCCGCTTTTTGGACACCATCCGCCGCGGTTGAGCGTCCTTGCTTGCTAGCGGGGCGTTCCCTCGCGACGCTGGGGGTTCATGGAACGGAACACCGAAATCTCCCGTGCGGTAGCCATCGTGGGCCGTCCCAACGTCGGCAAGAGCCGGCTCTTCAACCGCCTGGTCGGACGGCGCATCTCGATCGTGCACGACCAGCCCGGCGTCACCCGCGACCTGATCACGGCCGAGGTCGACGAAGGTCGCTATACCTTGATGGATACCGGCGGCATCGGCCTCTACAAGGCGGAGCTGACCCCGAAGGTCGTGGCCGACGCCGTGGAGGAGCAGGTCGGTTTCGCCCTCGCCGCCGCGGCCCTCGTGCTGCTGGTCGTCGATGCGACCGAAGGGTGCACCCCGCTCGACCTCGAGGTCGCGGCGCAGCTGCGCCAGGCCGGCAAGCGGGTCGTCGTCGTCGCCAACAAGGCCGACACCGAGGAACGCGACGGCCTCTATGGGGAATTCTTCGCGCTGGGCTTCGGTGAACCGGTCCTGACCTCCGCGGAGCATGGCCGCGGCATCCCCCAGCTCGTCGCCCGCATCCAGGCCGTCCTCGGCCCGGCGCCGCTCCCGGAACGCGACGACGGCCCCCGCGCCATCCGCCTGGCCTTGGCGGGCCGGCCGAACGTCGGCAAGAGCTCGCTCGGCAACCGCCTGCTCGGCGGCTCCCGCCTGATCGTCAGCGAGATCGCCGGGACCACCCGCGACCCGGTCCGTTCGCGCCTGTCGCGCGCCAAGGCCGACGGTTCCAAGGCCACCTTCGTGCTGGTGGATACCGCGGGCCGCCGCACCGCCAACAAGCGCGACACGCTCGATTTCTTCTCCCAGACCCGCGCCGACGAGATCCTCGCCGAGACCGACGTGGTCTTCCTCGTGCTCGACGCGGGGCAGGGCGTGACGCGCATCGACAAGCAGCTGGCCGGTGAGCTCGCGCTGCTGGGCTGCGGCATCGTCATCGTGGTCAACAAGTGGGACCTGGCGAAGCAGGCCTTCCGCGAGGAGAACATCGACGGCTTCGAGGACGAGGAGGAGTTCCGCGCGAAGTTCCGCACCGCCGTGCGCCGCGAGCTGTTCTTCCTGCCCGACCCGCCCCTGCTCTTCGTCTCCGCCAAGACGGGCCTGCGCGCCGAGGACATGCTCGACGCGGCCGAGGGCGTCTTCCGCCGCGCCGGTACCGCCATCCCGACGGGCCGCATCAACCGCGTGATCCAGGACCTGATGACGAAGCGCCCCCCGCGCATGGTTTCGGGCAAGCGCTTCAAGTGCTATTACGTCACGCAGGTCTCGAAGCGGCCGATCCGCTTCCGCCTGTTCTGCAATTCCGAGGAGCGCCTCGAGGACGCCTACCAGCGCTTCCTGGTCAAGGGCGTCCACGAGGAGTTCGACCTCGCCGGCGTGCCCGTCTTCCTGGACATCGTCGGCAAGCCGAAGCAGGCCGGTCGCCGCGCCGGCGGCGCGCCCGTCGGCGCCAAGGAGCCCGGCCTCGTCGCCGCCGTCCCGGCCAAGCCCGCCGCGAAGGTGGTGGCGCGCCCGGCGCCCTCCGCCTCGAAGCCCCGCATCGGCAAGGTCCGCGTGTCCCGCGGGCCCACCAAGCCCGCGAAGAAGTCCTACACCCGCTGGGACAAGCCGCGCTCCCTCAAGGGACGCGCCGCTCGCCAGGCGCGGAAGTGAGCCTCGCCATGGTGCCCGCCGCCGCGTCGAACGTTCCGCGCCGACTGGTGCTCCTCGGCTCCGACGAGATCGCCTTGCCGGCCTTCCGCGCGGCCGCCGGCTTGCCGGGGGTCGTCGTCGTCGCCGTCTATTCGCAGCCCGACCGTCCGGCGGGTCGTGGCCAGGAGGTCCAGCCCAACGCCGTGACCGCCTGGGCCCGCGCGGCCGGTTACGCCGTCCGCCAGCCCGAACGGCTCGGGCCCGAGCATGCCGCCGAACTAGCGGCCGACGGCGTCGACCTCGGCGTGGTCATGGCCTACGGCCAGATCCTGAAGGACGATTTCCTCGCCGCCCCCCGCCTCGGGCTCGTCAATTTCCATGGTTCGCCCTTGCCGACCTTGCGCGGCGCCACGCCCGTCGAGGGCGCCCTCGCATCGGGCTGGACGCGGACCGGCGTATCGCTCCAGCAGGTCGTCCGTCGGCTGGACGCGGGTCCCTTGCATGCGGTCGAGTTCCTGGAGGTCGCCCCGGAGGAGGGACGCGCCGCCTTGCGCGCCCGCCTGGGCGAGCTGGCCGGGCGGATGGCGACGACGGTCCTGCCCGAAATCCTGGCGGGTCGTTCGGTGCCGCGACCGCAGGAGGAAGCCGCCGCCACCTTCACTCGTCGGCTGACGCGGGCCGACGCCGCCCTGGATTTCCGCGAGGCCGCCGCGACCCTCGCGGCGCGTCTCCGGGCCCTGGAGGGCTGGCCTGGCTCCACCTTCGAGCATGCAGGCGTCGTCCTTAAAGTCGGCGCGGCCGTGGCCCAGCCCGGCGTGGCCCCCGGCGCGCCCGGCACGATCCTCGCGGCCGATCGGAGCGGTGTGCGGGTCGCCTGCGGTGAAGGGGTGTTGGTGCTGACCCGGCTGCAGCGACCGGGCGGCAAGATGTTGCCCGTCGGCGAATTCCTGTCCGGTCATCCGCTGACGCCCGGCGAGACGCTGGCTTCGGTCCCCATGCCGGCCATGGTCGCCGCCGCGCCTTTCCCGCGCCCGCCGAAGGCGTAAGCGCTTGATTCGATGGCGGGAATTCGGTGTCATGATGCCATGCGCGCCTTCCTCCTGTCCTTGCTCCTGACGGCAGGGCTCGGCGCCCAGACGTCCCCGCCCAAGGAGATCAAGTTCCAGGAGATCGGGGGCGGTACCTTCGCCGGTTTCACGGAGGACGCCAAGGCCGAGAAAGCCTGGGAGCTGTCGGCGGAGCGCATGAAGCCCACGAGCGAGGCCGGGGCTTGGGATATGGAGAAGATCGAGATGCGGTCCTTCCGCGACGGCAAGCTCCAGACCACCTTCACGAGCCCGTTCGGCGTCGCCACGCCCGAACGCAAGGCGGCCCAAGGGGCCGCCCCGATCGTCGTGCGCTCGGCTGCCTTCAACCTGTCGGGGTTGGGCTGGAGTTGGCGCTCCACGAAGCAGGGGGACGCCTTCGCCATCCTCTCGGGCGTCGCCGCCGAACTCGACCTCGCCAAGCCGGTCCTGCAGCGGACGCGCATCCGCGCGGAACGGCTGGACGCCGCGTCGGTCGAACGCGGCACCCAACTCACCTTCGTCGGTCAGGTCGTCGTCGACCGTCGCGACGAGCGGTTGACCTGCGAACGGGTGGTCTGCCTCATCGAGGAAGGACCGAAGGGCGAAGCCATCTGCCGCTCCATCCTCGCGCAAGGCAAGGTCGTCCGCGTGGCCGGCCGTCAGACCTTGACCGGGACGGCGGCGGATTACGACTTGCCCGGCGAGGTCCTGTTGCTCACCGGCGGCGTCACCCTGACGGAGCCGGGATTCCGCGCCGTCGCCGGCAGCCTGCGTCACGAGGGCAAGACGGACGTCACGACCTTGGAGTCCGCCGACGAGGCTCACGCGGTGAAGCTGAACCTTTCGCGCCCCGACGAACCGGAGACCGAGTTGACCGGCCGGACCGTCGTCCTGCGCCGGGAGGCCAAGTCCGACCGTACCTTGGTGGAACTGACCGGCCGGGCCACGTACGTCGCCGGCAAGGATCGCCTCGAGGCGAGTCGCTTGGTCGCGACCGAAGCGAAGGGCGTCACCGTCGACCTCCAGGCTTCCGGCGGCGTGAAGGGCCGGGCGGACGATGCGGACTTCGAAGCGGCGGAGGCCCGCTGGGAGAGGTCCGCCGGCGTGCTCCGCCTGCTGGGTCGCCCTCACTTGCGCGAAGCCAATGGTTTCGAGATGACGGGCGCCGCCATCTTCTCCGACCGACGTCGTGGCCGGCTCGAGGTCCGCTCCGCGCCCGGCCTCCGGGCCGCCGTCCGCCTGCCCGCCGACGAGCCCGGGGCCGTCCCGGGCCAGGCCGAAGCCGACCAAGTCGTGCTCAGTTCCCGCGCGGGCGTGGTCGAGGCTGACCTGGAAGGGAATGTCCGCTACGTCGCGGGCCTCGTGACCGCCCAGTCGGATCGCCTGGTGGCCTTCTCCACCGCGACCAAGGCCGGGTATGTGCTCAACAAGGTTTTCCTCACCGGCAAGGTGACCTACGTCCAGCCGGGCTTGGCCTGCGCGGCGGAACGGATCGACTACGTGCCGGCCGTCGCCATCGAGGAGGTGTTGCAGAAGGATCGCCTCACGGGGCGCCCCCGGCTGCTCAACCTTTCCGGCGGCGCCGAGTCCACGCGGCCGCGCCTCTTCGTCCAATTCGCCGACGGCAAGAAGGCGGATTTCGTGGCCGATGCCCAAGAGATCTTGGCCGGCCCCGACGGCGCGAAGTTCTTCCTGCGCGGCAACGTGGGCATGAAGGCCGACGGGGTCGAGGCCACCTGCGACCTGCTGGAGGGGCTCGTCTCCCCCGACAAGAAAGGGCGCCTCGTGGCCCGGCTCATGGTGGGTCGCGGCAACGTCAACGCGCTGGCCGGCGACGCCGCCGCCCGGGGTCGGGTGCTCGAGGTCAAGCCCGAGGAAGGGGTGGCCCGCCTGACCGGCGACGCCCGCCTGCGCAGCCGCTCCGGTATCGAAGGCGTCCCCGCCAAGGAAGTCATCTACGACTTCCGGACGAAGGGGTGGCGGATGGAGTCCGCGCCCGACCAGGCGATGCCCGACCAAGTGGTGCGTCCGAAGATCTTCCTGGGCGAGGACTTCACGCTGCCGGCGGTCAAAAGCCTCGACAACGGGCGTTGAGGCGGCCCTCCTAATGGGCATGGCTTCCACCGGCGAACAGGGTCTGGTCCGCGTCGAATCGCTCGCCAAGCACTACGGCCCGAAGGTCGCGGTGATGGATGTGAGCCTGCAGCTGAAGGCCGGGGAAATCGTCGGTCTCCTGGGGCCGAACGGCGCCGGCAAGACCACGACGTTCTACATGGTCGTCGGCCTCGTCCCGTCGACTTCCGGCCGCGTCTTCCTCGATGGACGCGACGTCACCGCGATGCCCATGTGGCAGCGCGCCCGCTCCGGCCTCGGCTACCTCCCGCAGGAGGCCTCGATCTTCCGCAAGCTCACGGTCTGGGAAAACGTCATGGCCGTGGTCGAGACCCTCGACCTCCCCGCGGCGGCGCGGCGGGAGCGCACCCAGCAGCAACTGCACGACCTCGGGCTCGAGAAGTTGGCGAAGCAGCCGGCCTTCACCTTGTCGGGCGGCGAACGTCGCCGCCTCGAGATCGCCCGGGCCCTGGCCACCCAGCCGCGTTTTCTCCTGATGGATGAGCCGTTCAGCGGCGTCGACCCCATCTCCGTCGCCGAGGTCCAGGCGATCGTCCGCCGCCTGAAGGACCGCGGCATCGGCGTGCTCATCACCGACCACAACGTCCGCGAGACGCTCTCCATCGTCGACCGGGCCTACCTGATCCATCAGGGGCGGGTGCTCGTCTCGGGCACCCCGGCCGACATCGTGAACAATCCCGAGAGCCGCCGCTACTACCTCGGCGAAGGCTTCAAGCTCTGAACTTATGTCCGACCAAGCCCCCGACACCCGCCCGGAATCGGTCTCCGTCCGCGAGTTCTTCGACTCCTTCCGCGACATGCTCCAGATGGAGATCCTGGCCGGGGAGGCCGGGCTCGACAACATGATCGCCGAGAAGTCCCTCAACCGGCCCGCGCTCGCCGTGACCGGGTACTTCAAGGAGTTCGCGCACAAGCGCCTCCAGCTGCTCGGGGCGGGGGAGATGGCCTACCTCGGCGACCAGACGGCCGCGGTGCGCGAGAAGCTCCTCGACGACGTCTTCGCCAAGCGCATCCCCGCCGTGGTCGTTTCGCGCGGCCTGCCCGCCGACGACATCCTCGTGAAGCTCGCGGACCGCCACAAGGTGCCGCTCATCCGGACCCAGCTCAAGTCCAAGGACTTCTCGGCCGAGGCGACGGTGCTCCTGGAGGAGAAGTTCGCCCCGCGGACCAACCTGCACGCCACGCTCGTCGACATCAAGGGCGTCGGCGTGCTCCTGCGCGGGGCCTCCGGGGTCGGCAAGAGCGAGTGCGCCCTCGCCCTGATCGAGCGCGGCCATTCCCTCGTGGCCGACGACTACGTGATCGTCACCCTGATCGGCGACCGCGAGCTGCAGGGCAAGTCCAAGGAACTCAACCGCGGCTACATGGAGTGCCGCGGCATCGGCATCATCAACGTCGCCTCGATCTTCGGCATCCGCTCCGTCCGCCTCGAGAAGCGCGTCGACCTCGTCGTCACCTTCGTCCTCTGGCAGCCGGGCATGGACGAGGAGCGCTCCGGCCTCGAGGTCGAGACCTATGAGATCCTCGGGCGCAAGGTCCCGCACATGACCATTCCCGTGCGGCCGGGCCGCGACATGGCCCGCCTCGTCGAAGTCGCCGCGATGGTGCAGGCCCTGCGGGGCATGGGGCATGACTCCGCGAGGGAGTTCAGCGACCGCCTCATCCAGCACATGGCCCGCGGCGACGACGCGAAGGCCTGAGCCTCAGCCCTTCGACCCGTCCCAGCGGCAGTCGGCCATGACCCGCAGGCAGATCTCGCGGAGGTCGAACAAGGTGGCCTCGAGGTCCTGCGTGGCTTCGGCGGAATTGAGGCGCACCGCGGCCGGGAGGTTGGCCTGCAGCCCGATGGCGTGGTTGAGGGAAGTCAGGGCGCGCTTCATGTGGACGAGCGCGAGGGGCAGGTCGCCGGTGTCGGTGGCGTTGATCGCCATGACCACCTGATGCTGCGAGTCCCAGAAGGCGAGCATGAGGTCCGCCCCGAGTTCGCCGCCGATCTCCGTGGGGTGGGCGCGGCAGATCGTCCGCCACGTCCCGATCAGCTGGATGCCCAGGGCCCGGGCCACGACGTAGACGGGGTGCTGGTGGATGCAATAGGGTAGGTCGGCGTTGTCCTCGTCCTCGCCGGCGTCCTCGGCGTCGCCCGGCGCCCAGTCCGCGCTTTCCCAGCCCATGCGGCGGGCGCTGGCGTCGAGCCGGTCCGGGAAGGGCTTGACCTCGTTGTAGTAGGAAAGGAAGCGCCCGACCTCCAGGTCGTTGCGGTGCAGGTAGCCGGCCCAGTCCGCTTCGCCCCAAGAGGCGTTGCCGGAGCCGTCGAATTCACCTTGGGGATGGTCGCCGTCCTGCATCCCCCCAGTGTTGCCCGAAAACGGCGGCTGGCAACCCCTTGTGCGAAAATCCCCTTGTCCCGAGGGCGGGGAAAGTGGCTAATCGGGGTATGGCCACGGATTTGCCCACCTTGACGACCGCCTTGGAGGCGGGCCGCGACCTCTCGGCCGCGGAGGCGGGCGCCGCCGCCCACGCGATGATCGACGCCGGGGTGACGGACGACGCCAAGGCGGCTTTCCTGCTGGCGCTCGCCCGGCGCGGAGAGACCGCCTTGGAGGTCGCGGCCTTCGCCCAGGCCTACCGCGACCGGGCGCGCCGCGTCGATTTCGGCGATGTCCCATCCCGGGCGATCGACATCGTCGGCACCGGCGGCGATCGTTCGGGCAGCTTCAACATCTCCTCGGCCAGTTCCCTGGTCGTCGCCGCCGCCGGCGTGCCGGTGCTCAAGCACGGCAACCGCTCCATCACGTCCAAGTCCGGCAGCGCCGATTTCCTCGCGGGCCTCGGCGTCGCGTTGGAGGCGACCGACGAGCAACTGCGCCGCGCCCTGCGCGAGGCCGGTTTCTGCTACCTGTACGCGCCCGCCTTCCATCCGGCCTTCAAGGCGGTGCTGGGCGTCCGCAAGCGACTGGCGGAGCAGGGGCACAAGACCCTCTTCAATGTGCTGGGGCCGCTCATCAATCCTGCGCGCCCCGCGGCGATGATGGTCGGCGTCTACGATGAACGCTGGGTGGCGCCGATGGCCGCCGCCCTCGGCGAACTCGGTGTTCGCCGCGGCTTGGTGGTGCATGGCCGCGCCGGCGGCGGGATGGATGAGCTCACGACGGCCGGCGAGACCCGCGTCCGTGGTTGCGGCGAGCTCGCCGCGGTCGACGGCGTGTGGCTGCCCGGCGACTTTGGTTTCAGGACCTGCCCGGTGGCCGACCTGCGCGGCGGCTCCCCCGAGGAGAACCTCGCCTTGTTTTCCGACCTGCTGGTCGGCGCCGTCCCGGAAGGCCTGCTCGACACGCTTTGCCTCAGCGCCGGCGCGGCCCTTTGGGTGGCGGGTCGGGTCGCCGATCCGACGGCCGGGGCGACCCGCGCGCGTCAGGTCATCCTCGGCGGCGAGCTGCGCGAGCAGGCCCGCCGACTCCGCGAGGCCTATCGCGAAGGCTGAAGGCCCGCGAGCAGGAGGGCCAAGGTCCGTTCGGTGGCGCCGCGGTTGCCTTGGTGCCAGACCGCGCCCTGTCGACCCATCGCCGTCCGGGCCGCGTCGTCTTCGACCAGCCGGGAGAGCAGGGCGGTCAGCGCCGGCCCGTCCGGGGCCTTGAGCGCGGCGTTCGCCTGCTCGAGCCCGCGGCAGATGTCGCGGAAATTGGACATGCGCGGGCCGTAGATAAGGGCCACGCCGGCGGCGGCGCATTCGATGGGCGTCTGACCGCCTTCATGCGGGGCGAGGCTCTTGCCGCAGAAGGCGAGGTCGGCCGCGCGGGTGAGGCGGCGAAGTTCGCCGGTGGTGTCGGCGAGGTGGACGACCGTGCCGGCGGGCGCGATGGGACCACCCGAGGAGCGCTGATGCCAGGCGAGGCCGCTGGCGCTGACTTCGGCGGCGACTTCCGCGCGGCGTTCGGAGTGGCGCGGGACGAGTAGGAGCCGCACGTCCTTACCGGCGGCGCGTAGTTCGCGGACGTTGCGCAGGAGCAGGGCCTCTTCGCCTTTCCAGGTGGAGGAGCCGAGGAGCACGACCGTGCGCGGGTCGGCGCCGAAACCCAGGTCGACCCGGAGGCGCGCGCGTTCGTCGGCGGGCATCGGCGCGTCGGTGGCGACGTCGAACTTGATGTTGCCGGTGAGCGTCGCCGCGAAGCCGAGTTCGCGGAAGCGGCGGACGTCGCCCTCGCTGCCGGCGGCGATCTGCTGGAAGTGCCCGAGCACGTAGCGGGAGAGTTTCAGGAAGCGCCGATGGCGGGCGAAGGATTTATCGGAGAGGCGTCCGTTGATGAGGAAGGCGGGAACGTCGCGGGCGCGCGCTTGGGCGAGGTGTTCCGGCCAGAGCTCGCCTTCGACGAGGATGATGGTGTCCGGTTGGATCCGGCGCCACGCCAGCGCGCTGCAGGGCCAGAGGTCGGCCGGGAAGAGGCCGATGCGGTCGGCCACCTCGGCGTATCTTTCTTTAGCCAGCCGGTACCCGGTGCTCGTGGTGGTGGTCAGGATGATCTCCGCCGTACCGGTGGCCCGGAGCTGACGGAGCAACGGGCCGATGGCCTCGATTTCCCCCACCGAGACCGCCTGGATCCAAAATCGGCGCTTACCGGGCTGCTTCGGGCCGAGAATCGGGAAAAACCCAAGTCTTTGGCTGAAGCCGCTGCCGTAGCCCCCGCGGCGGAGCATCCGCCAGAAATAGTAGGGGAGGGCCGGAATCAGCAGCAGGGGGAAGAATATCCGGTAGGCCCAAGACATCGCGTTGCGGCGAACCTGCGGAGGCTGGGCTGGACTGTCAGTTCCAAAGGAGGCTCTTTTTGCCGATTTTCCCGCTTGCACGGGAGGCTCCGGGGTGTTTGAACCAACTTTCCACCGTTTGGAGCGACCGCCGATCGCTTCGGACACACCAACCAAAACCCAGTCAAATACCTAGATCCAAAGTCCCCTCCTACGGCAGGAATCGGGATACGGAGCCAAAAACCATGAACATCACCGTTAAAGACCTCCTCGACGCCGGCGTCCACTTCGGCCACCAGACGCGTCGCTGGAATCCCCGCAGCCGTCCGTACATCTTCGACCACCGCAACGGCGTGTCGATCATCGACCTCGAGAAGACGCACGCGTGCCTCGCCGCCGCCGCCGCCTACGTCGAGGAAGCCGCCGCCAAGGGCAAGGAAGTGCTCTTCGTCGCCACCAAGCCGCAGGCCCAGGAAGTGGTCCGCCAGGCCGCCAAGTCGACCGGCATGCCCTTCGCCGTGAACCGCTGGCTCGGCGGCACGCTCACCAACTTCGCCACCATCAAGCGCTCGCTGGACAAGTACCGCAACTACCTCCGCATGGAGCAGGACGGTTCCCTGATGAAGATGCACAAGAAGGAAGGCGCCGCCGTCCGCCGCGAGATGTCCCGCATGCAGCGCAACTTCGAGGGTCTCCTCGAGTACCGCGAACTGCCGGCCGCGATGATCGTCGTCGACACCAAGCTCGAGGAGATCGCCGTCAACGAGGCCAACCGCCTCAAGATCCCGGTGATCGGCCTCTGCGACTCCAACTCCGACCCGACCCTCCTGCAGTTCCCGATCCCGGGCAACGACGACGCCGCCAAGTCCATCCGCCTCGTGGTGGAAGTGCTGACCCAGGCCGTCCAGGCCGGTCTCGCCCGCCGCAAGGTCGAGCGCGACCCGCGCAAGACCGTCACCCCGGTCACCCGCCAGGATACCGGCGACTCCGCCCAGCCGGAGGTCAACATCTCCAAGGAACTGCTCGACGCGAGCAGCGAACCGGCCGCCGAGGAAGGCGCCGCCGGCAAGCCCGTCCGCGCCCGCAAGACCACCAAGTAAGCGCCATGTCCGCCATCACCGCCCAGACGGTCAACGACCTGCGCCAGCGCACCGGCGCCGGCCTCATGGACTGCAAGAAGGCCCTCACCGAAGCCAACGGCGACATGGAGAAGGCCGTCGAGATCCTCCGCATCAAGGGGGTCGCGACCCGCAACAAGAAGGCCGACCGCAAGGCGTCCGAAGGCATCCTGGCCGTCCAGGTCGCCGCCGACGGCCGCTCCGCGACGCTCCTTGAGCTGAACTGCGAGACCGACTTCGTCGCCAAGAACGAGGCCTTCGTGGCCCTCGCCAAGGACCTCGTCGGCCAGGCCGCCGCCAAGGGCGTCGAGAACCTCCTCGACCAGCCCTACCACGCCGACGCCTCCCGCAAGGTGAACGACTACCTGAACGACCAGGTCACGAAGATCGGCGAGAACCTCAAGGTCTCCCGCGTCCTCAAGTTCGAGGCCAACGGCGTCGGCCGCGTCTCGGCCTACGTCCACACCGGCGCCAAGATCGCCGTCCTCCTCGAACTGGGCCTCAAGTCCCAGGCCGCCGCCTCCCACGCCGACGTCGCCGACCTCGCCCGCCAGCTGGCGATGCAGGTCGTCGCGAACAACGCTCGCTTCGTCCGCCGCGACGACGTCTCCGCCGACGTGGTCGCCAAGGAGAAGGAGATCGCCCTCGAGTTCACGAAGTCCGAGGCCGACAAGGCCATCGACGAGGCCAAGCGCGTCGTCGAGGACTACCGTGGCCAGCTCATCGAGCAGAAGGCCGCCAACAACGCCGAGGCCATCGCCGAACTCGAGAAGCGCATCGTCGTCTCCGAGAAGCAGGTGATCGCCGCGGAGTCCCGCAAGAAGGGCCAGCTCTCGAACATCGAGAAGATCGTCGCCGGTCGCGTCGACAAGTTCTTCGCCGAGGCCTGCCTCCTCGAGCAGTCGTTCTTCCGCGATCCCGAGAAGAAGGTCTCCGACCTCCTGACCGAGGCCAAGGCCAAGGTCGGCGAGGAAGTCTCGATCGTCCGCTTCGTCCGCTTCCAGGTGGGCGAGACGGCCGCCGAGTAAGCGCCCGCCAGCCTCGTACCGGGCCGGCTTCCGCGAGGAGGCCGGCCCTTTGCTTTACAGGGGGGCCGGACGGGGCTACGCTCCGGCATGCGCTTTCGTCACGATCTCTTCCTGCGCTGCGCGCGGGGCGGTTGTCCGGACTGCGGCGCGGCCGGTCAGCTGAAGGGTCTGGCGACCATCCCCGACCGCTGCACCGCCTGCGGCATGGTCCTGCGTCGCCGGGAAGGCTTCTTCCTGGGCGCGATGGTCTGGAACTACGGCCTCACGGCCTTCGGCCTGCTGCCGGTCCTGCTCCTCCTGCGCGCCTACGGCTGGATCGGCTTCGCCGCGGCGGTCTGGCTGGCGGTCGCGGTGCTGCTGCTGGTCCCTTGGCTGATCCACGGGTTCGCCTGGCGACTCTGGCTCGGCACCTACTACGGATTCCTGCCCGAGCAGCTGCCCTCGTCGGGCCGTCGCCTCGACGACTGACTCAGTTCCGCCGCGCCGCCATCCGGCGGACCAGTTCGACGAGGAAGGCGGTGTCGCCGCGCGTGCCTTGCAGCAGGCCGACGGCCTCCGCGGTCAGCGCCGCGACGCGCGCCTGCGCGGCGGGCACGCCGAAGAGCCCCGCGTATGTCAGCTTGTTGTTCTGGGCGTCGGCCCCGACCGGCTTGCCCATCTGTACGGAATCGGAGGTCAGGTCGAGCAGGTCGTCGACCAGCTGGAAGGCGATGCCGGCGGAACGCCCGGCGCGGCGGAACGCTTCGACCTCGGCCGTCGACGCGGCCCCGACGAGCGCGCCCATCGCGAACGAGGCGCTCAGCATCGCGGCGGTCTTGCCGCGCAGGATGAACTCAAGGCGATCGGGGTCGGCCCCGGCGGCGAGCCCACCCATGTCCTCGGTCTGGCCGCCGACCAGCAGGCTCGGGCCCGCCGTCACGGCGAGCTCGAGCGTCAGGTCGCGGAGCAGGGCGGGGCGGTCGCCGTAGCCGCGGGCCAGCAATTCGAACGCCAGCGGGATCAGCGCGTCGCCCGCGAGCAAGGCGGTCGCCTCGTCGAAGGCCTTGTGGCAGGAAGGTCGGCCGCGACGCAGGTCGGCGTCGTCCATGCACGGCAGGTCGTCATGGATCAGGGAGTACGTGTGGATGCACTCGAGCGCGACGGCGGCGGCGCGGGCGTCGGCGGCTGGGTCGAAGGCGCGCGCCGCCGCCAGGGCGATCACGGGCCGCAGGCGTTTGCCGCCGGCCTCCAGCGAGTGGCGCATCGCGGCGTGGAGCCGGGCCGGGCGGGCGTCCGCGGGCGGGGTCAGGGCGCGAAGGGCCGTCTCCACCTCGCCGATCAGGCCAACGTGGAGGGACTCGAACCGGGCGCCATCCATGGGGTTACTCCTCGGTTGCGCCGAGGCGGAAGAACGTCGCCGTGCGGCCGACGCTGCCGATGACCTCGCTGTCCGTCAGCTTCGCGAGTTCCTGGGCCTGGGTCTCCATGGCTTCGCGTTCGGCGGTGAAGCGGACCTTGACCAGGTCGGCGTTGCGGAAGGCGTCGTTCAGCAGCTTGGCGATTCCCTCGTTCACGCCGGCCTTGCCGACGAAGACCTTCGGGTCGAGGGTCTGGGCCAGGCTGCGGAGCTTGCCGCGTTCCGCGCCGGTCAGGCTGGGTTTGTCCTCGGGACCTGTTTCCATGGCGCTATTTCCGTTTTGCGGGGCAGGGGAGTCAATGGACTAATGGTCCCGCTTGCCGCTTGCCCCGTCCTCCGCGGGGGCTTGAATGCGGCATGCTCCTGCAGAACCACGCCTTTTTCGTCCGCGAGCAAGTGGCGGTCCTCCGCTTCGCGGACGCCTACGATATCCTCCACCCGGTCTCGGGCCAGCGCATCGGTCTCGCGGCGGAAAAGCCCCGGCTGAAGTGGTTGCGCTTGATCGTGAAGAAGCAGGCCTTGCCCACCGAGATCGTGGTGCTGGAGGACGACCAGCAGACCGTCGCCCTCCGTCTCGAGAAAGGTTGGTCCTTCTTCACGTCCAAGCTCGCGGTGTTCGATGCGCAGGGACGGAGGCTGGGTTGCCTCCGCAACAAGCTCTTCTCCCTGTCCGGTAAGCTCCTGGTCGAGGACCCGGAGGGGCGCGCGATCGGCGAGTTCAGCGGCGGGGTCTTCAGCTGGACGCGCCAGCTCAAGGACCCGGCCGGGGTCGTCATCGGGACGATGGACAAGAAGTGGGCTGGCCTGGGTAAGGAACTGCTCACCTCGGCCGACAATTACCACCTGGAGGTGGCCCCGGCCTTCGCCGGGCAGCCGGACAAGGTCGCCCTCCTCCTGGCGGCTTGCTTGGCATACGACGTCATTTTTGCCGAAAACTAGACGTTTCGGGCCTGTGAATAACTTGGCCGGGGAGGGCTTTCCGGCTTGCCTGCCCCCCGGCCGACTGTCATTTCCAAGGCTCACTTCGTTAGGGAGAGGGGCGGAGCCCTTCTCACGCTGGTCGGTAGGCGAAAGCCTATTCCAGACGGAGCGCCCGGCCGTTCGGCGGGGCCTCGGGGATTTCCCCCAAGTCGGCCAAACCAAACCCAAACTAACCCAATAACAGCCATGTCGATCGACAAGTCGGATATCATCAAGAAGCACCAGCAGGATGCCAAGGACACCGGTTCGCCCGAAGTCCAGGTCGCCCTGATCACGGCCCGCGTCAACCACCTCACGGACCACCTTCGCTCCCACCGCAAGGATTTCCACTCGCGCCGCGGCCTCATCATGCTGACGAACCGCCGCCGCAAGCTCCTCTCGTACCTGAAGTCGACCGATCTGGACCGTTACAACGCCCTGATCGCGAAGCTCAACCTGCGCAAGTAACCGCCGCCTCCGGGCGTCTCGGTTCCCCAGACGTCCCGGCCTAGCGCCGGGACGTCCGCTTTTCCCACCCAAACCCAAAACCCGCCGGGCATACCGCCCGGCACAACACCCAACACAACATGAAACAAAAACACTCGGTGACCATCGAAGAACTCGGTATCACCATCAGCACCGGCTCCATCGCCCGTCTCGCCAACGGCGCCGTCACCATCAGCAAGGGAGAGACCACGCTCTTCGTGTCGGCCACCGCCGCCGAGGACCTGCGCTCCCCCGACCAGGACTTCTTCCCCCTGACCGTCGACTACCGCGAGAAGTTCGCCGCCGCCGGCCGCTTCCCCGGCAGCTACTTCCGCCGCGAAGGCAAGCCCTCCGACAAGGAGATCCTGACCTCCCGCCTGTGCGACCGCCCGCTGCGCCCGCTCTTCCCCGAAGGCTTCCTCAATGAAGTCCAGGTGATCGGCCTGCTGCTCTCGGCCGACCAGATCAACGACTCCGACATCCTCATGGTGAACGGCGCCTCCGCCGCGCTCCTCTGCTCCGACATCCCGTGGAACGGCCCGATCGCCGGTGTCCGCGTCGGCCGCATCGAGGGCCGCTTCGTCATCAACCCGACCCACGAGGAGCAGTACAACTCCGACCTGGACCTCATCTACGTCGGCAACGAGAACGACATGATGATGATCGAAGGCTCGGCCGACCAGCTGCCCGAGGCCGACTTCATCGCCGCCCTCGAGTACGCCCAGAAGGCCATCCAGCCGATCATCGCCGCCCAGCGCAAGCTCGCCGCGATGTACTCCAAGACCAAGCGCGTCTTCCCGCTCGTCGTCTGCGAGCCGAAGGCCCTCGCCATCTGCGAGCGCGTCGCCGGCGAAGGCGACCAGCTGAAGAAGGCGATCTTCCTCGCCTCCAAGAAGGAGCGCGGCGACGCCGTCAAGGCCGTGGTCGAGAAGGCCAAGGCCGCCTGCAAGGCCGAGCTCGGCGACGTCTTCGACGCCCGCCAGATCAAGATGGCCTTCGAGAAGCTCCAGGAGAAGGTCTACCGCAACGCCATCATCCAGACCGGGGAGCGCGCCGACGGCCGTACCCCGAAGGACCTGCGCCCGATCTCCTGCGAGGTCGACGTGCTCCCGCGCGTCCATGGTTCGTCGCTCTTCCAGCGCGGCGAGACCCAGGGTCTCGTGCTCGCCACCCTCGGCACCTCCAAGGACGCCCAGGAAGTCGACGCCATCACCGGCGGCCCCAGCAAGCGCTCCTTCCTGCTGCACTACAACTTCCCGCCCTTCTCGGTGGGTGAGACCGGCCGTTTCGGCATGACCTCCCGCCGCGAGACCGGCCACGGCAACCTCGCCGAGCGCTCGTTGCTCTCCGTCCTCCCGTCCGAGCAGGACTTCCCGTACTCCATCCGCCTCGTCTCCGAGATCATGGAGTCCAACGGCTCCACCTCGATGGCGTCCGTCTGCGGCGGCACCCTCGCGCTCCTCGACGCCGGCGTGCCCATCAAGGCCCCGGTCGCCGGCATCTCCTGCGGCCTCGTGACCGAGGACGCCGCCGGCAAGATCGTGAAGCACCGCGTGCTGACCGACATCATCGGCGCCGAGGACCACTACGGCGACATGGACTTCAAGATCTGCGGCACGCGCGAAGGCATCACCGCCTTCCAGCTCGACCTCAAGATCCACGGCCTGCCGATCGGCATCGCCAAGGAGGCCATCGCCCAGAACAAGGTCACCCGCGACCACATCCTGGACATCATGGCCAAGACCATGCCGTCCACCCGTCCGGAGCTGAAGCCCTGCGCCCCCCGTACCCACCGCATCAAGATCCCGTCCGACAAGATCGGCGCGCTCATCGGCCCGGGCGGCAAGAACATCAAGCGCATCACCGAGTACACCGGCTGCCAGCTCGACATCGACCAGGACGACTCCGGCTGGGTCACGATCTTCGCGACCGACGGCGAGTCCCTCGCCCGCGCGGTCAACGAGGTCAACCTCCTCTCCGCGCAGATCGAGATCAACAAGACCTACAAGGGCGTCGTCCGCTCCGTGAAGGAATTCGGCGCGTTCGTCGAGTGCCTCCCCGGCCAGGAAGGCCTCGTGCACGTCTCCGAGCTCGCCGACCAGCGCGTCGAGCGCGTCGAGGACATCTGCAAGCTCGGCGATGAGATCATCGTCAAGTGCGTCGGCATCGACGACAAGGGCCGCGTGCGCCTCTCGCGCCGCGCCGCCATCGCCGAGAAGGAAGGCCGCGAATACACGCCCGCCCCGAAGCCGATGGATCGCCCCCGCGGCGACCGTCCGGAGCGCGGCGAGCGCCGTCCCTTCCGCGAACGCGGCGGCGACAGCGAAGGCGGCCAGGGTTAAGCCCCGTCAGGCCTCCGACGAGCCCCGGCCTCGGCCGGGGCTTTTTTGTGCCCACCGGCGCCGGTTTACTTCGCGGGCTTTTCGGCCGCCGTCACGTGTTCGAACCACGCCCGCGCGGCCGCGGACGCCGGCCCGTCGCGCAGCGGCCAGCGGTCGTTGTGCGGGTGCTTGACGACGGCGTTGGGGAAGGGCCCGTAGAGCGCCGCCATGTCGACCGTCAGGTAGTCGACGTTGCGCGGGACGATGGGCGCGACGAAGGCCCGGGTCTGCTCGCCGGGGTGGCCTTGGCTGATGAGGACGGGCCGGCCCTGCAGGCGACGGAGCCGCCCGGCGGCTTCCTCGCGGTAGCGGGCCAGCGGCGCGCCCCAGGGCGCGCTCCAGGCCTGCACGCCGTCGAAATGGTCGTGGGCCCAGAAGCCGCACCAGAGCCCGGCGACCTCGTCGTCATGCAGGCCGAGGAACGAGACGCCGATGGCGCCGCGCGAAAAGCCGCAGAGCACGACCCGCCGGGCGTCCCCGCCGAACTCGGCGCAGATCCGGGGAAGGTTGGTCTTGGCGTACGCCACCGTGGCGTCGAGGTCGCCCCACCAGGTGATTTCGTTCTTCCGCCGGTCCTTCGCGACGTAGGGTAGGACGATCCAGAGGGCCCGGCCCCGCGCCACGCCGTAGCCCAGGGCGGCTCCTTCGACCTCGCCGGTCGAGCCGGAGGCCGGGAAATGGTTGCCGGTGTATTCGGCGATGACCGGCCAGCTTTTGCCGCGGGCCTTCCAGTCCGGCGTCCAGTCATCGGGGAGGGCGAGCAGATGGCGAACTTGCGTGCCGGCGTATTCCGGGGGCGTGACCGCGGCGCGCCGACCGGCCGCCGGCGGGCCCTCGACCAGCGGGGGCAAGGGTAGGTCGGCGGCGAGGAGCGCCGGCAGGGTTCCGAGGATGAGCCAAGCGGCCTTCATGCGCGCAGTCAGCGGCCGTCGTCCTCGACCACTTGGGTCCGGGTCCAGAGGTCATGCCAGGCGCGGCGATCTTTGCGGAAGAGCGGGACGTGCGCGTTGACGATGCCGAGGAGGGTGAAGAGCGGGTTCGGCAGGCAGAGGAAGGCGGCTTTCCAGGCCGAGCGCAGCAGGGCCGGCAGGAAGCCCGGGGCTTCGCCCGTGGCGACGTCGAGGGAGCGCAGGTGGAAGATCCGCTTGCCGAGGGTGCGGCCTTGACCGAGCCACTCTTGGGCGGTGAGCGCCCCGCCGACCAGGCAGAACGAGACCGTGCCGAGGTGACCGAGCCAGGTCGCGTACGCTTGGAGCGTCGCTTCCGGCGGGTGGAGGGCGAGGTCCCAGAGCGCGGTCGTGGAGCCTGTCCGCTGGGACTGCAGCGAAAGCGCCTGCAGTTGGTCATAGAACGCACCCACCGCCGCCAGCGCGGCCTGTTCGTCGGTCCCGGCGAGCCGGACCGCCAGCCACCAGCTCAGCAAGAGCAACGGGACGACGTCGGCCAACGCCGCGAAGGTCCGCCACCAGAGGCCGGCGGGGACGGGCGGCAGGGGTGGAGGCCGTTCAGCCACGCTGGCGCGCGCAGGCGTCGAGCGTGTTCTTCATCAGCATGGCCACCGTCATCGGTCCCACGCCGCCCGGCACGGGCGTGATGGCCTCGCAGGTCGGCGCCACCGCGTCGAAATCGACGTCGCCCACGATGCGGTAGCCGGTCTTCTTGGAGGCGTCCGGCACGCGGTTGATGCCCACGTCGATGACCACGGCGCCGGGCTTGACCATGTCGGCCGTGATGAAGCGGGGTTTGCCGATCGCGGCGACCACGATGTCGGCCTGGCGGACGATGGCCGCCAGGTCCTTGGTGCGCGAGTGCGCGACGGTCACGGTGCAGTCGCAGCCCTTGGCGAGGAGCAGGGCGGCCGCGGGCTTGCCGACGATGAGGGAGCGGCCGACGACCACGGCGTGCTTGCCGGCGGTCTCGACGCCTGAGCGGCGGAGCAGTTCGATCACGCCGGCGGGCGTGCAGGCCGCGAAGGCGCCGGGCAGTTCCTGCACGAGGCGGCCGATGCTCTGGGTGCCGAAGCCGTCGACGTCCTTGTCGGGCGACACGCGGTTGAAGACCTCGGTCTCGGGCAGGTGCTTCGGGAGCGGGGCCTGGATCAGGATGCCGTGGACGGAGGCGTCCGCGTTGAGCGCGTCGAGGTGGCGGAAGAGTTCCTCCTTGGTGACGGTCTCGGGGAAGAGCTGGAGGCTGGCCTTCATGCCGACCTCGGCGGCGGTCTTCTGCTTCTTGGTGACGTAGGAGACCGAGGCGGGGTCGTCGCCGACGCGGACGAAGGCGACGTGGGGGACGACTGGGGCGAGCTGGGCGACGCGGGCCTTGACTTCGGCAAGGACCTGCTGGGCGATGGCGTTACCGTCGATGAGGCGCATGGACCTAGTAGGACGAACCCGGCCCGGAGGGCGAGAAAAAGTCCGTCCGCCGGTCGCCGCGTGATTGTCTCGCCCTGCGGGCGGAAAGCCCCCAAGGGTAGGGCGTGCCCGACGAAGGACCCATGCGCATCCACAAGTTCCTCGCCCAGGCGGGGGTCTGCTCCCGTCGGGAGGCGGAGCGCCTGGTCGCGGGCGGGGCGGTGTTCATCAACGGCAAGGTCGCCGGCACCGGCCAGCCGGTCGACCCCGCCGTCGATGTCGTCACTTGCCGCGGCCAGCACATCAAGCCCTTGGCGCGGACCGTGGTGCTCATGATGAACAAGCCCCGCGGCTTCCTCTGCACCAACGACGATTCCCATGGGGGCCAGACGGTCTTCGACATGGTTCCTCCGGAGTACCGGCCGCTACGCCTCTTCTGCGTGGGTCGCCTCGACAAGGATTCGGAAGGGCTGCTCCTGCTCACGAACGATGGCGCGCTCGCGAACAAGGTGATGCACCCGTCCGGCGGCATCATCAAGCGCTACGAGATCACCTTGAACCGCGACTACGACCCGACGCTGACGCCCCGGCTGCTCAAGGGCGCGGTGGAGGAGGGCGAGATGCTGCGCTTCAAGAAAGTCATCCGCCATCCGGAAGACCCGACCCGCCTGGAGATCCACCTCGACCAAGGCCGCAAGCGGGAGATCCGCCGCCTGCTCGAGATCTTCGGTTTCCACGTGAAGGTGCTGCGCCGCTTCCAGATCGGCGGGCTGGTCCTGCGGAAGATGCCCTTGGGCGATTGCCGCCCCCTCAGCCGCAAGGAAATCGACGAGATTTTCGGGGCTTAAGGCGGGTAGGGCGGTCTCATCCCGCTTGCCAGCGTTGGGAAATACCCTCGAATAGGGGCTTCCCCATGCGTCGCTTCCTGCCCCTGCTCGCCGCCCTGCCGCTCTTCCTCGGGGCCGCCCCGAACTCCCAGATGAAGCTCGTCTGGTCGGACGAGTTCAACGCCCCCGCGATCGATGCGACCAAGTGGAATGTCCACAACTCCGTCACGATCAAGGACGGCAAGGCCAACCTCAACCTGACCCCGGGCAAGGAAGCCGGCCTATGGGGCAGCAGCACCCTCAACTCCGCGCGCAAGTTCAGCCAGGTCAGCGGCTACTTCGAGGCCTCCGTCCGGATGCTGCAGACCAAGGGCCGGTCCGGCCGTTTCGAGGTGCGCAACACGAGCCTCGACGAACCGCCGTCGGCCCGGCTCTTCTTCGACGGCCATGGCGACGACGTGATCGTCCCCGGCGCCCAGGTCGCCGACAATACCGGTCTCCGCATGCTCAAGCCGATCAAGCATGGCATCGAGTTCGACGCCGGCGCCTCCTACAAGAAGTTCCACACCTACGGCGTGCTCTGGACCCCCAAGTACTTCGAGTGGTACGTCGACGGCAAGAAGGTCCATCGGCTCGAGCAGAAGGTGACCCCGACCACCCCGATGTACGTCGAGTTCTGCCACCACACCGCCGAAGGCGGCAAGGTGAAGGATTTCATGGACCCGACCAACGGCCCCGAGCCTCTGCAGGTCGACTGGGTCAAGGTCTGGAAGTGATCCCGCCATGCATCGTCTCCTCTGCGTTCTCCTTCCGCTCGCGGTCGTCGCGGCCGACCCCACCGCCAAGCTCAAGATTGCGTTCTCCGACGAGTTCGACGGCGCCGCCTTGGACGCCGCCAAGTGGACCTACGAGGGTGGCACCCAGGCCGCCTCGCTGAAGGGCGGCAAGCTCGTGCTGACCCTCATCGACCGGCCCGACGGTTGGCAGGGCACCGCGGTCAGCACCCGCGAGAAGTTCATCCAGGCTTATGGTTACTTCGAGGCTTCCATCCGCTTCAACGCCCAGCGCGGTCACCATGGCGCCTTCCTGGTGCGCAATAAGCTGACCACCGAGCCCCCGGTCGCCTCGTTGCTTTTCGAGTGCTTCGGCGAGGACCGGGTGTTGCCGTGGGCCCGGATCGCCGACAACAAGGGGCTCCGCGATCTCAAGCCCGTCAAGACGGACCTGGTGCTCCGGCCCAACCAGAGCTCCAAGGGCTTCAACACCTACGGCTTCTCCTGGACCGAGAAGGCCTATGGATGGTACTTCAACGGCAAGCTCGTCCATAAGCTCGACAAGCCCGAGGTCCAGGAGCCCATGCACGTCTATCTGGGCAACTGGGTCGGCGATTCCGAGCGCAAACTCCTCGTGCCGGGCAAGCTGCCCGATGACGTCGAGGTGGATTGGGTGAAGGTCTGGAAGTAGCCGCCCGGCCAAAAGAGGGTTGCCAACGCCGTGGGGTGCTCATCCTGCGGTCATTCCTCCCGCCGTGGCCTACGATAAGAACAACCCTTTCCCCGCCCGTCTGGTCGACCGCCGTCGCCTGAGCTCGGCCGCCAGCCAGAAGGACACCCAGCATTTCTCGGTGTCCCTCGCCGGCAGTGGCCTGACCTACAAGTGCGGCGATTCCCTCGGGGTCTTCCCGACGAACAATCCCGCGGCCGTCGCGGCCCTGCTGCGGGCCGCCGGCTTCACGGGCGAGGAAGCCGTCACCATCCCCAAGGATCCCGCGCCGATCGCGCTCCGCGAGGCGTGGGCGAAGCGCGTGGCGCTGAACGGACCGACCTACAAGTTCGTGCAACTGCTCCATGACCGCGCGACCGCGTCGGAGCACAAGGACGCCTTGGCCGCCCGCCTCGCCGAGGCCGACCCGGAGAAGAAGAAGGCCTGGCTCGAGCAGCGCGAGTTCATCGACCTCTTCGAGGAGTTCCCGTCCGCCCGTCCCTCCGCCCAGGAGGTCGTCGAACTCCAGCGCAAGCTGATGCCCCGACTCTACTCGATCTCCTCGGCGCCGTCGCGTTACCCCGACGAGATTCACCTGACCGTCGCGGTCGTCCGCTACGAGACCAATGGTCGCGCTCGCGAGGGCGTCTGCTCGAGCTACCTCGCCGACCGCGCCCGGATGGAGCAGCCCGACCTCCCGATCTTCGTGGCCGAGTCCCACTTCGGCCTGCCGGCCGACGACAACGTCCCCGTCATCATGGTCGGGCCCGGCACCGGCGTCGCCCCGTTCCGCAGCTTCGTGATGGATCGCGCCACCCGCGGCGCCAAGGGCCCGAACTGGCTCTTCTTCGGCGACCAGCGCAAGGAGCACGATTTCCTCTACGCCGACGAGTGGGCGGACTACCTCGCTTCGGGCGCGCTGACGCGCCTCGACACCGCCTTCTCGCGCGACCAGGCCGCCAAGGTCTACGTGCAGGACCGCATGCGCGAGAACGCCGCCGAACTCTGGCAGTGGCTTCAGCGGGGCGCCTATTTCTACGTGTGCGGCGACGCCAAGCGCATGGCCAAGGACGTCGACGCCGCGCTGCACGCCCTTGTGGCCGAGCAGGGCGGGATGACGCCCGAGGCCGCCGTCGAGTGGGTGAAGCAACTGAAGAAGGACGGCCGCTACCAGCGCGACGTGTACTGAGTTCCGGCGGGTGGGGCAGGGGGTCCCGGCGGGGTATTAGCCACTTGCCAGAACCCCCTTTTCCTTGCACATAAGCCCCCGATGCATCTCACGCACTCTCCTCGCGTCGCCCTCGTCACCGGTGCCGGTCGCGGCATCGGCAAGGCCATCGCGGAACGCCTCGCCGCCCACGGTCACACGGTGCTCTGCGTCTCCAAGTCCGACACCTGCGTCGCGGTCGCGAACGACATCCTCGCCAAGGGGCAGAAGGCCAAGGCCTATCAGGTCGACGTCTCCGACGCCGCCGCGGTCGCCAAGGCCTGCGAGCAGATCGTCGCCGAGTTCGGCGCCGTCGAGATCCTCGTCAACAATGCCGGCATCACCCGCGACAAGCTGGTCATGGCCATGTCCGAGCAGGATTGGAACGACGTCCTCTCCACCAACCTCTCCTCGGCCTTCTACTGGACCAAGGGACTCGTCCGTCCGATGACCAAGAAGCGCTGGGGCCGCATCATCAGCATCTCCTCCGTCACCGGGGTCCAGGGTAACGCCGGCCAGGCCAATTACGCCGCCGCCAAGGCCGGCCTGCATGGCCTCACCATGACCCTCGCCCGCGAGCTGGCCGGCCGGAGCATCACCGCCAATGCGGTCGCCCCGGGCTTCATCACCACCGACATGACCGGGGAACTTTCGGAGGAGATCAAACAGAAGATCCTCGGGGTCATCCCCCTGGGCCGTTTTGGCTCGGTCAACGACATCGCCGCCATGGTGGATTTCCTCGCTTCCGAGGAAGGCGGCTACATCACCGGGCAGGTCTTTTCGGTTGACGGTGGCATGGCTATCTGACACCCAGAAACCAACAAAAACCCTTTCTTATGCCCGAAAACATCGAACAGCGCGTCAAGGACATCATCGTCAAGCAGCTCGGGGTCAACCTCGAGCAGCTCACCCCTACGGCCGGTTTCCAGACCGACCTCAAGGCCGACTCCCTTGACCTCGTGGAAATGATCATGGCTTTCGAGGATGAGTTCGGCATCGCCTCCATCCCGGAAGATAAGGCCGCCTCGATGAAGACCGTCGGCGACGCCGTCGAGTACATCAAGGCCAACGCCACCAAGTAACCTTCCCGGGCCCCCGCGGCCCGACCCGTGAGCTCCGCCCACAATCCTCGTCGCGTCGTCGTCACCGGCATCGGTTGCCTTTCGGCCCTTGGCCACGACACCGAGTCCTTCTGGGACGGCCTGACCAAGGGGCGTTCCGGCATCGGCCGCATCACCCGGTTCGACCCGACGGATTTCCCGTCCAAGGTCGGGGCCGAGGTGCGCGACTTCGATCCGGGCAAGTTCATGGACCCCAAGGAGGCCAAGCGCAACGACCGCTACACGCAGTACGCCGTCGCCGCCTCCCGCTTGGCCGTCAACGACGCCAAGCTCGACGTCACCAAGGTCGACTCCGAGCGCTTCGGGGTGATCATCGGTTCGGGCATCGGCGGCATGGAGACCATCGAGAACCAGGCCCGCGTGCTCATCGAGCGCGGTCCCTCCCGCGTCTCGCCCTTCACCATCCCCTCGCTCATCGCCAACATCGCCTCCGGCGTCGTGGCCATCGAGTTCCAGGCCAAGTCCGTCAACTTCGGCGTCGTCTCCGCCTGCGCTTCCGGTTCCCACGCCCTCGGCGAGGCGCTGCGTCACATCCGCGACGGCCATGCCGACATCATGCTCTCCGGTGGTTCTGAGGCCGCGATCACGCGTCTCGGCTACGCCGGCTTCTGCAACATGAAGGCGATGTCGACCGACTTCAACGACACGCCCGAGAAGGCCTCGCGTCCGTTCGATAAGCTGCGCGACGGCTTCGTCATGGGCGAAGGCGCCGGCGTCCTCGTCATCGAGACCCTTGAGCATGCCCAGGCCCGCGGGGCCCGCATCTATTGCGAGCTCGTCGGTTATGGCGCGACTTGCGACGCCTACCACATCACCGGCCAGGACCAGGAAGGGAAGGGCCTCGCGCTCTGCCTCAACCGCGCCCTCGCCGAGGCCGGCGTGGACAAGTCCGAGGTCGGCTACATCAACGCGCACGGCACTTCGACCCCGATCAACGACCGTTGCGAGACGCTCGCGATCAAGCGTACCTTCGGCGAAGCCGCCCGCCAGATCTCCATCTCCTCGACCAAGTCGATGACCGGCCACCTTCTCGGCGCCGCCGGCGGCGTGGAAGCGGCCGTCTGCTGCCTCGCGATCCACCACGGCGTCATCCCGCCGACGATCAATTACGAGAACCCGGACCCCGATTGCGACCTGGACTACACCCCCAACGTGGCCAAGAAGCGCACGGTCAACGTGGCGATCTCGAACAACCTCGGTTTCGGCGGTCACAACGCCTCCCTGGTCTTCAAGCGCCTCTGAGCGTCCGGCCGGTTGGAACTCGGACGGTTTTCAGGGGTTACCTTGATGACCCCGACCATGCGTAAGCTACTCCTTGCCTGCCTAGCCTTCTCGCCCCTCTGCGGCTGGGGCCAGGACGCCACTCCCGCGCCGGTCCCTCCTTCCCAGATCAAGCTGAAGGCCACCGTGGCCGCCCCTCCCGGTCCGGACGGCAAGCCCGGCGATGTGCTGGCCGTTCCGCAGGTGGTCGTGACCTCCGGGGCCGAGGGTAAGGTGTCCGTCTCCGGTCCGCCCAAGCCCGCCGTACCCGGCCAGCCGCCGGTTCCGCCGGCGCAGCTGGAGTTGTCCTTCACCCCCACCTTGCTCCCGACCGGCGAGGTCAGCATCAACCTGCACGCGTCCTTGCCCACCTCCGCCCAGGACAAGGCCGCCTTCGCCCAGGCCCAGCTGCAGGCCATGTCCGAGAAGGAGCGCGAGCGTCGCTCCCGTTCCGGACGGGAGCGCAGCGCGGGCGGCAACGGCGTGCCCGTTTTCCATTCCGTGCTCCCCTCCGAAGGCTTGTTCTCGCTCGCCGATGATGCCGGTCATCGTCGCTGGATGAAGGTCGGCCAGACGTTCGCCGGCTGGACCCTCGAGGCCTACGATGCGAAGCATCAGGTGCTGACCATCGCGAAGGAGAAATCCCTGCGCGAACTGACGCTCTACAAGTCCGTCGTGGAGGCGGGGGCCAACGATGTCGTCAGCACCGTCACCGTCCAGCCCGGGCAGAATTTCGTCATCGGCAGCGCCAACGGCACCACCATCACGCTGTCCGTGGAGGTGATCAAGGTGCCCGTGGTGACGGCCAAGTAAGACAGGGCCTTCGGCTTGCCCTGGGCCAGGAAGCGCTCATCCTTGCCGTCATGCTTCTCCGCGCTTTCGGCCGGCTCCTCGCCCTGACTTGCGTCACGTGGGTCGGCGCCCAGGAAGCCCCGGTCCCGACCCATCTCAAGGTCAAGGCGACCTTCACGCGGACCGACAAGGACGGCAAGCCGGAGGTGGTCGCCCAACCCTCCGTCATCACGGTCGACGGCAAGCGGGCCACCATCACCGTCGGTAATGCCGAGGAGGGGGTGCTCCTATCGGTCATGCCCAAGGTGAACGCTGACGGGACCCTGACCTTGGAC